>JGI26339J46600_10000109_pt1 | contig 27861 bp, 26 predicted proteins | sample BogFormECP12_OM1_FD_46600 | JGI IMG/M metagenome (IMG submission 46600) | reverse complement strand
TGGAAGGGAACACGCACGCCGCTCCGGTTTTCCAATTGTCGATCGAAAATCGTCAATCGGCAATCTTCGCCACTAACCACTAGCCACTAGCCACTGCTTTTAAGCGTGTAGACTAACAGAGCAGACGCAGTTATGGAACAACACGTTGTTGGCACATCCGTGCCTCGCAAGGAGGGGCGCGACAAGGTTACCGGCCAAGCCCGCTACGTGGACGATCTCACATTTCCCGAGATGCTCCACGGGGTCACGGTGCGCAGTCCCATTGCCCGCGGCATTATCAGGAACATCTCATTCGCGGACGGCATCCCGTGGGAAGAATTCACTATCGTCACCGCCGAGGACATTCCGGGCAGGAACGCCGTGACCCTTCTCCTCGACGATCAGCCCTACTTGGCCGACGGCAAAGTAAATCACCCGGAGGAGCCCATCCTTTTGCTGGCTCATCCGGACAAGCACTTGGCGGAGAAGGCGCGTCTTCACGTGCGCGTGGAGTGCGACCCGTTGCCGGCAGTGTTCACGATTGAGGAATCCCTTCGCCGTTCGGCGATCGTTTGGGGCGAGGACAACGTTTTCAAAAGCTATGCGGTCGAAAAAGGCGATGTGGACGGGGCCTGGACTGCGGAAGACACGATCATCGAAGGCGAGTACACCACCGGGGCCCAGGAGCAACTCTATATCGAGCCCCAGGGCATGATTGCGGTAGCCAATCCGGAAGACGGTGTGACGGTTTGGGGCTCTTTGCAATGCCCGTTTTACGTTCACAAGGCTCTGCTCTCGTTGTTTCCGCTGCCCAAGGAAAAGATTCGCGTCATCCAACTGGAAACGGGCGGCGGTTTCGGAGGCAAGGAAGAGTACCCGTCGATGCTCGCCGGTCACGCCGCGCTGCTGGCGTGGAAGTCGGGCAAACCGGTCAAGATAATCTACGACCGGGCCGAGGATATGGCGGCCACCACCAAGCGCCATCCGTCGCGCACTCGCCACCGCACAGCGGTTTCGAAACAGGGCAAACTCCTGGCTATGGACATCGATTTTGTGATCGACGGCGGCGCCTACGCCACCCTGTCGCCCGTGGTCCTCTCACGAGGCACCATGCACGCGGCTGGGCCGTACGAGTGTCCCAACGTCCGCATTCGCGCCCGGGCGGTGGCCACTAACGCGCCGCCGCACGGGGCCTTCCGTGGCTTCGGCGCACCTCAGAGCATCTTTGCCCTCGAACGGCACCTGGACAAAGTGGCGCAGGCGGTGGGACTCGCTCCGGAAGAGTTGCGCCTCCGGAACTTCCTGCATCAGGGGGGGACCACCGCCACCAGGCAGGCGATCCGCGAGCCTTTGCAGCTCGACCGGATCATGGAGCGGGCCTTCGAGATCTCCGGCTACTACGAAAAGAGGAAGCAGTTCGCCGAGCACAACCAGAACCGCCCCAGGAAAAAGGGCATTGGTTTTTCATCGTTCATGCACGGGGCTGGATTCACGGGCTCGGGCGAACAGTACCTGCAATCAGTGGTCGGGGTCGAAGCCATGGCCGACGGCCGCGCGCGGATTCTGGCCTCCAGCACCGAGATGGGCCAAGGGACGAATACCATACTTTCTCAGATTGCGGCGGATACCCTCGGCATTCCTTACGACCAGGTGGAAGTGGGGAGGCCGGATACAGGCGAAGTGCCCAACAGCGGCCCCACTGTCGCGTCGCGCACCTGCATGATAGTGGGCAAGCTGGTGGAATCGGCGGCGGTCGGCATCCGGCAGACGCTCGCGGGCAGCGGAATGCTGACGGAGCCTTACACTTTCGAGCAGTTTCGCGATGCCTGCGCTGCCTACACCTCGCGATTCGGTCCGCTGAGATCTTTCAGCCAGTATCAGACCCCGCCCGGAATCCACTGGGACGATGAGAAATATCAGGGTGACGCCTACGCCGCCTACGCGTGGGCGGTCTACGTTGCCGAGGTGACGGTGGATACGGTAACGTATCAGGTCCAGGTGGACGACTTCGTGGCGGTGCAGGAAGTGGGGCGCGTAATTCACCCCGTCCTTGCCGCCGGCCAGATCGAAGGAGGAGTGGCGCAAGCCATCGGCTATGCCCTCTACGAGAACGTGGTCTGGCAGGGCGGGCGCATGGCAAACCATCAGATGACCAACTACATCATGCCCACGGCCGCCGACGTTCCGCCGATTCGAGTCCACTTTGAAGAAACCCCCTACGCTTACGGACCGTCGGGAGCAAAAGGGATCGGCGAGCTCCCCATGGACGGCCCGGCGCCGGCGATCCTAAGTGCGGTGGAGAACGCTACCGGGGTGTCCTTCTGCCATATTCCCTTGATGCCCGAGGCCATCTTCGAGTCACTGGCGAAGGCGAGCGTTTGGGAAGCCGAAGGAACTCCTGCATGAGCGTGGTTGCCAAACGCGAGGTGAGCTTCAGCGTCAATGGCCGGCCCGAGAGCGTGCAGGTTTATCCCATGGCTCGTCTGCTTGACGTGCTTCGGGAGAACCTGAAGCTGACCGGCGTCAAAGAGGGGTGCGGCGAGGGCGAGTGCGGAGCCTGCTCGATTCTCCTCGACGGCAAACTGGTGACTAGCTGCCTGGTCCCGGTGTTGCAGGCCCAAGGCAGCGAGATCGTCACGATAGAAGGCTTGGCCGATTCGGGTCAACTGCACGCGCTCCAGGAGGCGTTCCTGCTTTACGGGGGCTCGCAGTGCGGCATTTGCACGCCGGGCATGATCGTGGCGGCATTTTATCTGTTGAAGCAGGTTCCACACCCGAGCGAAGCCGAGATCCGCGAGGGCCTGGCGGGCAATTTGTGCCGGTGCACCGGTTATCAAAAGATCTTCGAATCGGTGGTGCGAGCCTCGAACCACGAAGAAGTGACTAGTGACGAGTGACAAGTGGCGGGGAATTGCCGATTGCAGATTGACGATTGACGATTGAAAGAGAAGATTCCGGCGACCCGATCTTTCAATCATCAATCGGAAATCGTCAATCGACAATTCCTCGCCACTCGTCACAGTCGTCACTGATTTCACATGAGAGCTTACGTCCCCGAGTACGATTTGATCGCTCCGAGGCACCTCGATGAAACGCTCCGCATTCTCGCTCGCGAGCCTGGGGTCTGGCGTCCCATAGCCGGAGGGACCGACCTGATGGTCGTGTTCGAGGCCGGCAAACTTGTGGACCGCAGGCTGATGAGCATTGGGGGCCTGCGAGAATTGATAGGGATTGAAGTAGGTTCCGAAGCCGTCGTCATTGGCGCCGCAACCACTTACACTGAAGTGCGGCGGCATCCTGTCGTGCGGTCGGAGTTTCCCTTGCTGCCGCAGGCGGCGAGTTGGACAGGCAGCATTGCCAATCAGAATCGCGGCACGCTGGGCGGGAACATTGTGAACGCCTCGCCCGCCGCCGACTCGCCGCCGGCATTGCTGGTCTATGACGCGGAGCTGGAGTTGATCTCGGAGGGCAGGTCCCGATGGGTCCCCTATCGCGACTTTCACACCGGCTACAAGACGGTGCTCCTGCGGCCGGATGAGCTTTTGGCGCGCATCCGGCTGCCCCGGCATCCAGAAGGGCTGAATGGGCTGCGCCACTACTGCCGCAAGGTCGGTACGCGAAACGCACAGGCGATCTCCAAGGTTTGCCTGGCAGCGACGACGGCTTTCGACGGCGGGAGAATCACACGAGTTCGCATCGCCGTGGGCAGCGTCGCTCCCACGTCAATTCGCTGCAGGCGCAGCGAAGCGCTGCTCGAAAACCGAGTGCCGGACGCGGAAACCATCGCTGCGGCAAGGGCTGAGATCATGGCGGAGATCAGGCCGATCGACGACTTCAGGTCCACGGCGGCGTATCGCCGGCAGGTGGCAGGAAATCTGCTTGAGGAGTTCTTGCGGACGCTGAATCAGGACACGGGGCGACATTGACTCTGGAGCAGTTCAACTCGATGGCCGATGCGGAAGCGCGCGCTGCGCTCGGTGAGTGTTGCGGCTCCACGGCGTGGGCGCACGAGATAGTTGTTCGCCGGCCGTTTCGTAGCGAGTCGCACCTGCTGGACGCGGCAGACGAAACTTGGCAGAGACTGACGGAAACCGATTGGCGCCAAGCCTTCGCCAGTCATCCCCAAATTGGTGCGGCCCTTGGCGCGGCCCGAACCGGCGGCGACGGTGTGCATGCGCGCTGGTCCCAACGGGAACAGGCAGGAATGGAAAATGCAGGAGAAGCTACCCGGCAAGCCATCGCGGACGGCAATTGCGTTTATCGCGAGAAGTTCGGGTACATCTACATCGTCTGCGCCACAGGCAAGAGCAGCGACGAGATGCTGGCGATCCTCACGGAGCGGCTCCAGAACGACGCCGCCAGCGAGATCCGGGTCGCGGCCACCGAGCAGAGCAAGATCACGAGGCTTCGGTTGCAGAAGATGCTTGCGCCGGAGTGATTAACGGCCGTGAGGCTATGACTGAGCGGCTCTATGAGCCTCGTGGTAGACTGCTGACGCTCGCCGGGACAAATCGAAGTCGTGCAAAGGAGACTTGTCGAAATGAGGAGTCCGCTTCGCCCTGTTCGCACTCTAGCCTTGCTCGCGCCGGTGCTGGCCGCCCTTTTACTGGTCGAGCCGGCGAGGGCGCAAACCGTCCCGTCGAACGGCGCGTACGCGGCCTTGCCCAGCGAGATCCCGGCCCAGTTTGTGCCCGTGACCGAGAGCTTCGACTATGTTCGGCGCGACGTGATGATCCCCATGCGCGACGGGGTAAGGCTGCACACGGTGATCCTGGTGCCGAAGGGAGCCAAGGATGCGCCGATCCTCCTTACGCGCACGCCTTACAATGCCACGGCGCTCACCAGCCACGCCGAAAGCGCCCACCTGGGCCCCATCCTGAACGGCTACGACAACGCCACCGAGGTCATCGTCGAGGGCGGCTACATTCGCGCGGTCCAGGATGTGCGCGGCAAGTACGGCTCCGAGGGCGACTACGTGATGACCCGGCCCTTGCATGGGCCGCTGAATCCGACGCCGGTCGACCACGCCACCGATACCTACGACACCATCGACTGGCTGGTGAAAAACGTCCCGGAATCGAACGGCAAGGTCGGCATCCTGGGCATTTCCTACGATGGTTTCCTGCCCTTGATGGCATTGGTGAATCCTCACCCGGCGCTCAAAGTAGCGGTGCCGATGAACCCCATGGTCGACGGCTGGAAGGGCGACGACTGGTTCCACAACGGCGCCTTCCGCGAGCAGAATATGCCTTACATCTACGAACAGGAGGCGACGCGCGCGGGAGAGGCCAAGTGGTGGACCAGCAACTTTGACGATTACGACATGTATATGCAGGCGGGATCGGCGGGCGAACTGGGGCGCCGCCGCGGACTCGAACAAGTTGGCTTCTGGCGGAAGATTCTCGAGCATCCGAGCTACGACAGCTTCTGGCAGGACCAGGCGATGGACCGGGTGCTGGCGGACCAGCCTCTGAAAGTGCCGGTGATGCTCGTGGACAGCCTGTGGGACCAGGAGGATATCTACGGCGCCATCGCCGTCTACAAGGCGATCAAGCCCAAGGACACTGGTAACGACAAGGTGTTCCTGGTGCTGGGCCCGTGGCATCACGGCCAGGAGATCGATGATGGCAGCACGCTCGGCGCCTTGAGCTTTGGCAGCGATACGGCGCTCTACTTTCGCCGGGAGGTCCTGCGACCGTTCTTGGACCAGTACCTCAAGGATGGCGCGCCCAAGGCCGACGTTGCGCCCGTTACGGCGTTTGAAACCGGGACCAACACGTGGCGTCGCCTGCCAGCCTGGCCAGCCGGCTGCGCCGGTGGCTGCTCGATCCGATCGACGCCGCTGTACCTCAACGCCGGTCTGAAGGTGAGCTTCGCCGCCCCCAAGGCCGGCGATCGGCCATTCGAGGAATACGCTTCCGACCCGGCCAAGCCCGTGCCCTTTCGCGCCCGCCCGATCCGCCCGATTGGCTACGACGAGAGCAAGGGCCTAACCTGGCCTGAATGGTTGGTCGACGACCAGCGTGAAGCTTCCGGGCGTCCGGATGTGGTGGCATTTGCTTCCGATACCCTGAGCGCGCCGGTGAAAATCAGCGGAGAACCGGTGGCTAATCTGATAGCCTCCACCAGCGGCACCGACTCCGACTGGGTGGTAAAGCTCATCGACGTCTACCCTGACGAGGTGGCCGGCCAGCCGGCCTTGGGCGGCTATCAACTGATGGTGTCGGCCGACATTTTCCGCGGCCGCTATCGGGAAAGCCTGGAGACTGCCAAACCGATCGCGCCCGACACACCCTTGCTCTATCGGTTCGCCCTGCCCACGGCGAACCACGCCTTCCTGCCGGGGCATCGGATCATGGTGCAGGTCCAGTCGAGCTGGTTCCCCTTGTACGACCGGAATCCGCAGACTTTCGTACCCAACATCTTCTGGGCTCGGCCGGAGGATTACCGCAAGGCCGTTCAGCGCGTCTTTCACGCGGCCGGGCAGACAAGCTTCATCGAACTGCCGGTGGTCGCGAAGCCTTGAATTGAAGCGGCAGCGTAGGGGCGAGCGGCGCTCGCCCCAAGGATAACCGAATGGGAATCTCGACCCACGTACTCGACACGTCGCTCGGGCGACCGGCCTCGGCGATGCCGGTGCATCTGGAGCGGCGATCGCCCTCCGGAGCGTGGCAAACGGTTGCATCGGGGGAGACCGACTCCGACGGGCGATGCCGGGATCTGGTGCCTAGCGATGATCCGCTGTCTCCCGGAGTCTATCGGATCACCTTCGACACCGAACGATACTTTGACGCGCTCGAAGTCGATGGGCTGTATCCGGTGGTGACCGTGACCTTCATGGTGCGGGAGGCGGCGGCCCACTACCACATCCCGTTGCTTGTGAGCCCCAACGGCTACACCACTTATCGAGGGAGCTAGTCGATGCTTAGTCTGGCAACCAACCGCTACGGCAAACGCGACGTCCGCCTGGTGAAAGTGACGCGCCATTCCGGCGGCTCCGACCTCAAACAGGTCACGGTGAACATCTTTCTGGAAGGCGATTTCGAGAGTTGCTATCGCACCGGCGACAATCGGCGGATCCTGCCCACGGATACAATGAAGAACACGATTTACGCCCTGGCGCGCCACTGCAGCCTCGATTCGATTGAAGAGTTCGCGCTCGAGCTGTTGCACCAATTCCTCGCCAACAATCCCCAGGTGGAAAAGGGGCGCGTCGAGATGGTGGAGACTCTTTGGAGTCGTATCGGCGTCGACGGACGGCCCCACCCTGCTGCGTTTCAGCAGGAGGGTCCCGAGACGCGTACCACCGCGGTTGCGGGCAATCGCGAGAAAATCAGCGTGTCCTCCGGAGTGGACCGCCTGGTGCTGCTCAAGACGTCAGACTCCGCGTTTAGCGGATTCATCCGCGACCGTTTCACGACGCTAGCCGAGTCCGAGGATCGTCTGCTGGGCACCGAGATTCGCGCGGAATGGCGCTACGCGGGGGCCCAAATTCCCTTCAACGATCTCTGGCAGCGCGTGCTCGACACCCTGAAAACGGCTTTCGCCAATCACAAGAGCCTCTCCGTCCAGCACACTCTGTTCGAGATGGGCCAACAGGCGTTGAGGGCGGTGGCGGAGATCGAGGAGATCTATCTCGCTATGCCCAACAAGCATTGCCTTCTGGTAGATCTTTCGCCCTTCGGGCTCGATAACCCGAACCAGGTTTTCGTGCCCGTCGATGAGCCCTCCGGCTTCATCGAGGCTCGGGTCGCGCGATAAATAAGCCAGTGCACAGTCACGCCGGATTTACAGTGTGCGACCGAACGCCGACCACTGGGTGGGGAATTGACGNTTGCAGATTGACGATTGGGAGAGAAGACGTAAACCATTTCGGATTTTCCAATCGGCAATCGAAAATCGGCAATCNTCAATTCTTCGAATCAAGCAACCCGCGCAGCTTCTCCGCCTGCCGCGGGTTCTTGCTGATCAGAATCCGGCGCAGCCGCTTGAACTCGTCGGCTTCAATGCGCTGCACCGTGCCACGTCCGCGCTGCGGGCTGAAGGCCAGGATATAGTCAAGGTCGGGGTGGCGGGTGAGCGGATTCTCCAGGCGCACCGCCTCGCGCGGTGGGCACAAGTCGAGCAGCGAGTTCTTTCGCATCGGGTCGCGAGCGCGCCCGTCCGACGCGGCGCGGGCCACGCCCACCACGCGCTTGCGATCCGTCTCATAGCAGAGGAGGATGTCGCCGCGTTTCACTTCCTGGCGCAGATAGCGGAGGCTGGAGGCGCTGCGAATCCAGTCCTCATCCCCGAGTTCGTAGGGGCCACGCGCGCGCGACTTGAAGTACCGGTCGAACTCCCAGCCNCGCTTGGTGTTGATCTTAAAAACCCACGCCTTCATGGCCCAAGTCCCTACACCTCGATCACCTTGGCCACCCGCACCGCCGGGATGGCGCGGATTTCGTTCAGCACCTCGCCGCCGACGGGCTGGTCGACATTGACTAGTCCGATAGCCTCGTCCGACGGATTGCGGCCCAAGGCGAAGTTGGCGATGTTGACGCGGCCGTTGCCCAGCAGCGTGCCCACGCGGCCGATGACGCCCGGCACATCCTGGTTGCGGATAAAGAGGATCACCCCCTGGAGGGGCGCCTCCACATCGATGTCGTTGATGCCGAGCAGACGTAGGCCGCCGCGCAGTCCCACCATGCCCAGGGCGGAGCAGATTCCGGTCTCGGTGCGCAGGGCGATGCCGAGGGAATGCGAGTAGTCGGCGCGCCGCGCGCTGCGCAGTTCCACCACCTCGATGCCGCGCGCCTGGGCCTGCGCCGCGGCGTTGATTAGGTTCACGTCTTCGGCGATCTGGCTCAGGATCCCCTTGAGCGCCGCGTTCCTGACGAGAGCGGTGTTAAGCTCGGCCAGACCGCCGTCATAGCTGATCCGGACCTCCTCCAGGCGCTCGCCGGCGATCTGCGCCACGAAAGCGCCCAGCTTCTCGCCCAGGCGCAGGTAGGGCTCGAGCTTCTTGTACTCCTCAGGCGAGACGGAGGGCATATTCACCGCGTTGCGCGCCACGCCCAGCCGCAGGTAGTCGCGCACCTGTTCGGTGATGCGAATGCCGACAACTTCCTGCGCCTCTTCGGTGGATCCCGCGATGTGCGGGGTGGCGATGACGGAGGGATGGGTGAGCAGTTTCAGGTCGCGGGGCGGCTCGGTCTCAAACACGTCGAGACCGGCTCCTGCCACCTGGCCGCTTTCGAGCCCTGCCAGCAACTCCGCTTCGTCAATCAGCTCGCCGCGCGCGCAGTTGATCAGGCGCACGCCCGGCTTCGCCAATGCCAGCGTCCGCGCATTGATCAGGTGCCGTGTCTCAGGCGTCAGGCTGGAGTGCAAACTGACGAAATCGCTCGCGCCGAGGAGATCGTTCAACGCCCGCAGCTCGATGCCGTTCTCGGCCGCGACCCGCGAGGGAACGTAAGGATCGTAGGCAAGAACATTCATGCCGAAGGCCTGCGCCAGGCGCGCCACCTCGGTTCCTACTTTGCCCAGCCCCACCAGGCCCAGCGTCTTGCCGCGTAGCTCGATCCCTTGCAGCTTCTTCTTTTCCCACACGCCTTGCTTGAGCGAGCTGTCAGCGCGCGGCAACTGGCGCGCCAGTGCCAGCAGCAAGGCCAGCGTGTGCTCCGCGACCGCCACAGCATTGCCGCCGGGCGTGTTCATCACCACCACGCCTTTCCGGGTAGCGGCATCGAGATCGACGTTATCGACGCCCACGCCGGCGCGGCCCACTACGCGCAGTCGCGGGGCGCCCGCGAGCATCTCTGCAGTCACTTTCGTCGCGCTTCTAACCACGAGGGCGTCGGCGTCCCGGATTTCGTCCGCCAGCTTGGCGCCGGTTTTCTTCGGCAGGTAGACAACCTCGAAGGTCGGCTCTGCTTTGAGGACATCAAGGGCACTCTCGGAGATGCTGTCGGCAACAAGGACTTTCATAGGTCACCTTCCTAGCCGTCAGCTCTCAGTGGTCAGCTTTCAGGAGGGACATTGGCTTTCTTGTTGACAGCTAATCGCTGATCGCTGATGGCTTGCCTTCAATCGTCAATCGACAATCGTCAATCGTCAATAAACTACCCCACGCCCACCTTTTCCGCTTCCTGCGAGTCGGTACACCGCAGGTAAACCTCTTGGGCCGCGCGAACCCCGCTACCCAGCTCGATCCGTACACCGAGCTTCGACAACACCACTTCCAGGGCGGCTATGCTCGCAAACAGGTCAAGCGTGTCGTAGTAGCCCAGGTGAGCGAAGCGGAAGATCTGCCCCTTCATCGACCCCTGGCCGTTGGAGACGATAGCGCCAAAGTGGTTCCGCAGACCTTTGACGATGGCCCCGCTGTCTATCCCGGCGGGCGCGCAGATGGCGGTGACCGCATTCGACGGGCGCGAACTGGCAAAAAGCCTCAAACCCAGCGCCTTCGCCGCCTCGCGGGTGGCCTCCGCCAGCATGGCCGCGTTGGCCAAGAGGTTCTCGCGTCCGAGCTTGCCAATGTACTCCAGCGCGGCGTGCAGCGCCACCACCAGAGTGGTGGCCGGCGTGTAGCTCGATTCACCCTTGGCGTTGTTCTTGCGCTCTTTCGCGTAGTCGAAATAGTAGCGCGGCAGCTTCGACCGTTCGATGGCCTTCCATGCCTTTTCGCTGACGCTGGCAAACGCCAAGCCGGGCGGCACCATGGTGGCCTTCTGCGAGCCGCCGATCATGATGTCGATGCCCCACTCGTCAGGGCGCAGATCGGTGGTGCCAAGGCCGGTGATGGCGTCTACCACCAAGCAAGTTTCCGGGTGGCGGCGTACCGCGGCCGCCAGCGTTTCCACGTCGTGGCTCACGCCCGTCGAACTCTCGGTGGCCTGAATCATGACAGCGCGAAAAGGGCCGTCCGATTCGAGCCGCTGCTCCATCTCCGCGATCGATATCGTATCGCCGTAGGGCGCTTCCACTTTCACCACGCCGATTCCGTAGGCCTGGGCGATCCCCAGCCAGCGCTCGCCGAACTTGCCCGCCGTCCCCACCAGCACGCGCTCGCCCGGCGATAGCAGGTTGGTCAGCGCGCCTTCCATGGCACCGGTGCCGGAGCTGGTGAAGAGCAGAACATCGTTGCGGGTGTTGAAGTAGGTGCGCAGGTGGGCGAGGGTCTCGCGCATGATGCGGCGAAACTCTTCCGTGCGGTGATGAAGTGTTGCCGCCAGGGCTCGCACCTGCGCTTCGAGCAGGAGCGGCGTGGGACCGGGGGTGAAGATTCTCTCTTTGATGATTCCGGGCATGGTTCCTGACTTCCTTTTCTAAAGGGGTTCGGTTTTGAAGATGAAGGTCATGGAGGCCCGATGTTCTTGGCCTTCACACCATGGAATCGGCAGCAGTTGTGCTCAGTGTGAAGTCTAGCCGACTCGCTGCGTGATGTCAAACATTCCCGATTGACGATTGACGATTTGAAGAGGCGTTGGTATTCAGTTGCCGCTTGCCGCTTATCCGGATTCCGTTGCTGTCACTGCCAACCGACATTCTGCAATCGGCAATTCTCTAAGAATCACTCCTTCCCGTCCGCAGGATTCGGCTTCAAAACGCGAGGGACGCGCGGGGTGATGAACCGAAAACGCCTCCCGATGATCATCTTGACGAGCAGGTGGTCCGTGCTGCGCGTCACGCCGATGCCCACCCCGAGGTTGAACTCCCAGTTCGGACCGAAATCATAGTCAATGGTGGGTACGATCTGTTCCTGCTGCAAATACAAGGGGTCAAATCCCGTCACAGGTCCGAGCGATCCATAGTATTCAAGCCCGGCACTGAGTTTTCGAGTGACCGAGTATGCCACCTTGAAGTTCGGAGAAAACTCCACGCCTTGAGACACGCTCGGTCCGTGAAACGACCGCTCCAGAGCCGGATTGAAGCCCACGTACCAAGACTTCCACTGTTTGTCGACAATAGGACGAATTTCCCAAGTCCAGGTATCTCCGGAAAATATAGGCCGCTGGTAGCCAAATTCCGTCGACAAGCTCACTCCCACCGGCCAATGCCATTTCTCTGGAACGCGAACGCGCGGCCGGATATGATCCCCAACCCACTTGTAGCCCTGATGAGGGCCGTAGCTCGTGAAGATATAGAATCCTGTCTCGAACCAATCGTTCCAGCCTTGGGTTATCTCAACTGTCTCGTGCGTTTGATGTTCATCCGGAAGGACGCCCTGGTCAACGGTCTTGAAACCTTCGAACGTGAAATTGCTGTGCAACTCGACCATGGTGCGCCCTGGCGCCACCGTGTCGGCTCCGTAAACCTGAATCTCGTAGTTGCCTTGCGCATGGAGCGGCAGAGAAGCTAATGCCGTTAAGACGGCAAACTGGACGGCTCTCGGTGTGGCTGTCCAAATCGACGTTCGCGGCATCGCTGATTTGGTCTCCCGTTGCCCCTGGGGTGGTTCGAGCCGGGCCCACTGGTTGCATCCCAGTTGGGCCGTGGCCAGCCTCAATTCTAACCGCCGCCCGCAGATTGTGGCGAAAAAATCCAGTTCATGCTCCCTTCTTCGCCGAAGGCAAATCGCCAGGGCTTCGTAGGCGCAGACATGGCTACTTCCCGGACCACGGCGTTGCCATCCAAATCCGTCTTGACCAAACTTTGTTAAGGGGTTTAACTTAGTATGGAACCGATGAAACGGAAGCAAAACGAGGACGGCAGCAATTCCCACGGCTCGTCCGGCGAAAACGACGTTGGCTTGGGGAGGCCGGCACTGCTGCGCGAGGTGAACGCGCGGCGCGTGCTGCGCCTGCTGCGCCTGCATGGTCCCTGTTCCCGCGCTGACTTGGTGCGGTATTCCGGTTTGAGCGCGCCGACCGTCTCGAGCAGCGTCGCGTACCTGGAGAAGAAGCGGCTGGTGGAACCGCTGGGACTTGGTCCCTCCGGGGGCGGACGCCCGCCGGGTTTGCTGCGCTTCAACGCCAAGCGCGGCTACGTGGTGGGGGCAGACATTGGCACTTCCGTAGTGCGAGTGGCGATCGCCGACCTCAACGGTACCGTGGTCGATAAATGGATCGGCCGCACGCGCTCGCTCAGCACGCCGAAACGCGTGGTGGCGCTGATTCGCTCGGGCATCGAGAAACTGCAGGGGCTCCACCGGATTCCGTCGCCGAAATTGCTGGCCCTGGCAGCCGGTGTTCCCGGCATTACCGACGTGCGCAAGGGCGTGGTGCTCTCCGCGCCTATACTGACGTCCGGTTGGAACGACATCCCGCTCCGCCAGATTCTCGAAGCCGAGACCGGAATCTCCACTGCGATCGAGAACGACGTCAACCTCGCCGCGATCGGCGAGGGCTGGTTGGGGGTCGCGCGCGGCGTTAGAGACTTTGTGTTTCTCACCATCGGTACGGGCGTGGGAGCCGGCATCTTCGTCAACGGCCAACTCTACCACGGCTCGGACTGGGCGGCGGGAGAGATCGGCTACCTTTATGTGCCGGGTACAGGAGAGACGCCTCTGGCGCTGCGCCAGCCGGGCTCGCTTGAGAGTATCATCGGGGCCCGCGGCATTCAGGAGGCTTGGCAGAAGTCCGGCGTCGGACCTGCGAACTTGAACCACAGTCCGGGCCATGCTCCGGGCCGTGCTCACGGCCACTCTCTGGGCCGCGCTCCTGGCTACCATCTGGCCGCGACGGAAATCCTGACGCTGGCGGAGAGCGGGAATACCCAGGCGCAGGCAATCCTGCGGCAGACTGCGCGTATTCTCGCCGACGCCATTACCAATGTTTGCCTGATCCTCAACTCGTCCCTGGTGGTGTTGGGGGGGCGCGTGGGATCGCAACCCGCGCTCTTTGACGCCACCTGCCGCATCGTGGAGCGCAACGAGTTCTGCCGTCCCCGGCTGGCATTGACCGCCCTGGGTAACGAAGCGCCACTCGACGGGGCGATCTGTCTGGCCTTGAAATGCGTGGAGCGGAGAATCCTGCCCTCGACCGTCGAGGCTGCACCGACGCTCGCCTCCGAGGACTCTTCCGGCTTCTTCCAGCCCTTTTTGGGCCTTGCCCCACCCAACTGACGTCCGAAACTCAGACGCCCGTCGGCCGATCTGTATTAGGCACTCGTTGGGATGGCTCCCGAGCCGGCGGACTTGACACATTCCGATAAGAACAGTCGCGAAAAACCCCGATCTTCTGACGTCCCCGCGCCCCGCCCCCGAATCATTCTAGGTTAGCGCTTTGAACTTAAAGGGGTCGCCCGTCGTTGTTTCGCTTGGCTCTGTCTTCGGCTTTTCGCCCTTGTAGGCTAGCATAGAAATGGCAAGAGTCGAGCAAAATATTGGAGCAGGACGGTTGTTGGCATGGCGTCCAGGCGCGGGCTCGTTTCTACGGTGTAGCGTCGGTCGCATGGGCGACCGGCTTTCACGTTGGTGGTTAACGGCGAGAGGCCGGCCTAAGGCCGTCGCCTGGAGTGCCCACATTCTTCCGCCCTCTCCCTTGGAAGCAGTGGAGTAATTGCGAAGGAGTTCCACCACAGAGACACAGCGCGGCCTTGTGGCGCAACCAAAACAACGAACGCGAACACCTGCCTCCGGTAGACATTCGAGGCGTGGAAGCCCTGTGTTTACGCGGCCCCGGAGAAAGGCTCTGAAAAATTCTTGCCAATAAAACAAGAATTTACGACCTTGGTTTACAGAGGCACAGAGAAGAATGTGCAAACGTAAACGAAACGATATCCATCATCGTGTGATTCTCTTTTCTCTCCTCTGTGTCTCCTTGCCTCTGTGGTTAATCTTTTCTTTCAGAGCTTCTTTGGAGGGAGAGGCTAGGGGTGGGGATGTCAAGAATACTGCACATCAGCCCCGACCACTAACCACTCACCACGGTTTCCTTCCCGGTCAGTTCGCATCCGCAGTTGGGGCAGAAATGATCGCCGACACGTACTTCGTACTTGCACTGTGGACACGTCGGGCGCAAGTTGAACTTGCAGCTCGGGCAGAAATTGAAGCGCGCACTAACCGTCTTACCGCAGTGTGGGCACGGGTAAAGCAGCGGCTCGCGCATGAGGAAGTAGATGATGACCCCAATCAAATCCGGGAGCAAAAGGGCGATAAGCGTCCACAGAATGTAGCGCATTCCCCGGCGTTTGGCATCGCGGTTGATGTACGCAATGAGAAAGATCAAGGCCGCGATGCCGACACCCGCCCCGGTCACGACTCCGGCCATCGCCAGCCGGTTGAGGTCAGGACTCCACTCCGGCCATGGTGGCCTTCCACGCGAAATGACGAATTGCGAGATCACGTGAGCGACGACAAAGAGGGCCCCGACAACGGCGACTAGCCAGTCGGGGATCAATCGAATCTCTGCGGCAAACGATGTTTTCTCGTTGGCCATTCGCCAGCGAATCGTTCGCATGGTTGCGTTGATACGTCCATCGGCTTCCGACATGTTTTATGACCTTCCTTCCGTTCGAAGCAGCGGGTCGTTCTACTAAACCACTGGCCGCTGCCTTCCTGCGCGGACCTAAAGCCCCGCCCTTCCGCTTTCCGGGCGATGGAAAGCCAGGACCGCAGCCGCCACAATCGCCGGCAGCAGCCACCACGCTACAAAGCCCGCCTGCCAGACGAGGTTCGGAACCCCGGCATGCTGCCCGAGCCATTCGAATCCGCGCCAAACGGGCTTAGCCGTCGCAATGCCGAGGATCCAGGAAAGGGCACAGCAGACCCAGACGGGCAGCATCCCGGCGCGCTCGCCCTCAAGCTGGTGGGCGCGAAAGCGCACCATAAGCTGGGTGCGCTTCACAAGTTCCGGGTCAACCTGCACCGTCACGGATCGCAGCGACTGCAAGGCTCGCTCCGTGGCATCACTCAGGCCGGCGCAACGCGCGCATTCCTCGATGTGCCGGTCGAGCCAAAGCCGCTCGTCGGGAGAGATCGTCTCGATGCGTGCCTTCNCGATCAAGCGCTCANCTCGCTCGTGTGNGTTATCGTCCATGGTCCTTCTCCAATTTCTCACGCAACGCCGCCAAGCCGCGGTAAAGCCGCGATTTCACGCTGGAAAGTGGCGCGCTGGTGACCGCCGCGATTTCCTCCAGTTGCAGATCCTCCTGGAAGCGCAGCATCAGCACCTCTCGATAGGCGGCCGGCAGGCACGCCAGCGCCGCACGGACGTGCTCACCCTCTTCTTCAGCGGCGAGCAGGTCAATGAGCGCAGCACTCGACGGATTCGCCGGCTCGAAGCCCGGCTTTCCTTCTCCTGGGTCGCCGAGGTCGTCGAGGCTGGCGGGACTGGCGGCGGGCGACTTCTGGCGCCGCAGCATGTCGATCACGAGGTGACGCGCGATGGCAAAAAGCCAGGTCTCAAACTTCGCTTTGCCGTTGTACTGGTAGCCGCGCTCCAGCACCCGGATCCAGGTTTCCTGAAACAACTCCTCGGCCTCCTCGCGCCGTCCGGTGAGATAAAGCAGGTAGCGGAACAGGCGGAACTGGTACTGCCCGATCAGGTGGTCGAGCAACTCCGGGTCACGGCGCCGGAGTCCGCGCGCCAGGCTCTGGGTCTCAAGCTCCATCGAATTGGCAAACCAGCAAAGTATCGCGCTCATTCTAGCTGGGTATACGAGTGAGGGTCGAAAAAAGACGCACGGCAGACGGAGGGTATGGCAGAAAGAGGGAACCGCGAGCGACGGCTACTACTGAGGCTGCTTGGGCGGAAATCGCGACTCGAAGCTTTGCACGGCGTTTCCCGACTCGATCAGGATCAGCGCGCCGGCGCCGGGCGTCGAGGTGATGAGTTTCAGCCCACGCTCCGGCCCCAGCACGCTGACGGCGGTGGCGTAGCCATCAGCCGTAATGCCATTCGGCGCCACCACGGTGACGCTGCTTCGTCCCGTGAGCGCCATTCCTGTCTTCGGATCGACGATGTGCGAATAGCGAACGCCGCCGATCTCGACGTGTTGCTCCGCGTCGCCGGAGGTCGAGATGCCGGCGTTGTGCAGCAGGACAAAACGATTTTGGATTCTAGATATTCTAGATATTGGATTTTGGATTGAAGAGGCGTCGCCCTCCGCCGGTTGCGGTGGCACGGTACCGGTGGGCCGCGAAGAGGGGCCGGCAAGCCGCCCCCCTACAGGTTCCAACGGCGCGATCTCGATGCGCCAACCCGCTCGGTGTGGAGGCGGGTCGCCGACCGCGATGTCGCCCGCCGCGGCCACCAGCGCGTGTGTCACCCCAAAGCTTTGGAGCACCATGAGTGCCTGGTCCGCCGCATCGCCTTTGGCAATGCCGCCGAGGTCAAGCAGAATGCCGGGCTTCAGCAGTTGCACGGTGCGCGCCTGGGGATCGAGCTGTACCTTCTCGTAACCGACCAGATCACGCGCGGCCGCAAGCCGTTCCCGATCTGGCAACTCGTGCCGGCGACGCGCCCGCCGCCACAGCCGTACCACGGGGCCGACGGTGATATCGAAAGCTCCATCGGACCGGGTCGACGCTTCCTCCGCGGCAGTCAGCACGCGGAACAAGTCTTCGCTGACCTTCACCGGCGGACCGCCGGCCTTGTCGCAAAGCTGCCTGAGTTCGCTGCCCGGCTTGTAATCACTCATGATATTATCCAGCGTTTGGATTCGGTCGAAAGCGGCGCGTGAGGCTTTCGACGCCGTGGTGGGGTCCGGGGCGTAGAGTACGATCCGAAAGATCGTGCCCATGTGCGCTTCCGAAAACCCAAAACGGGCAAGCGGAACTGAGGAGACTTCAGAGCCGTTACTTTGAACTGCGGCAGCTTGCTGCCGCTTTCCTCGAAGAGCTGCGCCAAGCCGCGGCTCTCCAAGACAAAGTGATGCGACCAAGAGGCAGGGCCAAAACTTACTTCGAGCTGAATCGACCATGACCAGCGCCGGACGGAACTTCCAACGAACCCTATCGTAGCACGACACTGGCTCGGCGCCGGGGGAGGTTCGTAGAATATTCGGCGACACTTGCTGTAGAGTGCTGCGATCATTCGTAGGGTTGTCTCTCGCGAGTTTCGAGTTAGTTTCCAGTTTCGAGTTTCGAACTCATGAAGCGTCTCCGATTAGGAATGGTGTTCATTGTCGGCGCCGGGCTTTGCTTTGCCTCCGCCTTCATCGAACGCAAGGCGGTTCGAGGTGCTGCCTCATCCTCGGCCTACGGCCAATCGTCGTCGGAAGAGGAAGAAATAATGAAGCCGTACACCGAGACCGTTCCCGGCAGTGGCGCAAAATTCGAGATGGTCCCGATTCCGGGCGGCACGTTCACCATGGGAAGTCCGGCTGGCGAGGCGGGCCGCTCCGAAGACGAGGGCCCGCAACACCGGGTGGCCATCCATCCGTTCTGGATGGAGAAGTACGAGACCACCTGGAACGAGTACGACGTGTTTGCCTTTAGCCGCGACCTGACGAGCGACAAACAGCCAACGCCGGCCGACGACAAGCTCGCCGACGCTGTTACGCGCCCGACGCCGCCCTACTCGGACCCGACTTTCGATTTCGGCCGCGAGGGTCATCCCGCCATCAGCATGACTCATCATGCGGCGATGGAATACACGCGCTGGCTTTCCGCCAAGACAGGCCGAGAGTACCGCTTGCCTACCGAGGCCGAGTGGGAATACGCTTGTCGCGCGGGCTCTGACAGCGCCTTTTATTACGGCGGCGATCCCAAGCAGTTGGGCGATTACGCGTGGTTCCTGGATAATTCGGACGCGCGCCCGCACGAGGGCGGCAAGAAGAAACCGAACGCGTGGGGTCTCTACGACATGCTGGGCAATCTGGGCGAATGGGTGCTGGACGAGTACGATAAGGACTTCTACCAGAGTTTCAAGCCGGGCGAACTGCTGGTGGAGCCCGTGATGCTCCCCACCAAGAAGAAGTACCCAAACGTGGTGCGCGGCGGCTCCTGGGATGACGATGCGAAGCGGGTGCGCTGCGCTGCCCGCCAAGCGTCTAATCCCGACTGGAACTTTCAGGACCCGCAGCGCCCGCAAAGCATCTGGTGGCTCACCGACGGCACGTTTGTCGGGTTTCGCGTGGTGCGTCCGGTGGCAGAGGAAGAGAAGCTCAAAGGGGTGAAGTCCCTGGTGAAGAAGTACGATTTCTGACGGGCACGTTTTCACCAGCGAGTTCGAGTGCTCAGATCGTAGGAGGTAGTCAAATGGCCGATGTTGAGAACCAGCAGTGGGAGACCCGGCTAGTCAAAGGTGGATTCCCTGACCGGGACTTTGACATTCAGTTCTGGCAGGAACAGGGCGACGAGGCGATCTTTCGGGCGGCGTGGGAAATGGTCGAACTGGCAGAGGAGCTCAAGCATGGTGGGAAGCCCACACTACAAAGAACTCTTACAACTCTTACACGATCATCAGGTTGAATACTTGATCGTGGGTGGCTATGCGGTGATGAAATACACCGAGCCGCGGTACACTAAAGACCTCGATCTATGGGTGCACAACTCGCCGCAGAACTCGGTAGCGCTGTTTCACTCACTGGCGGAGTTTGGCGCTCCACTGAATCGCGACGGAGTAACGCCAGAGACCTTCACACAGGACCAGATCACCTATCAGATCGGCATAGCCCCGGTTCGAATCGATATCCTGACACACATCTCGGGCGTTCACTTCCAGGACGCATGGCGAAAGCGAGTCGAGAGCACCTTCTTTGGCGTCCCGGTACAGTTCATTTCTTTGGACGATCTTATCGCCAACAAGAAGGCTGCTGGCCGGAGTGGGGACCTTGAGCATCTTGAGCAGATTCGCAAGAAACAATGAGCGGGGGTTTCGGGCCAAGAAAGAGCGGAAGGGCCTTTCACTAAATCCGGAGCAAGGAGAGTGCGCGAGGATTGCTGGAAATCGGCCGTCCTAGCGCAGGGAGGATCGTATCATGAGAACGGCGAGCGAATCCGCGAGCGTAAATTCATCACGCCGAGCTTTCCTCAAAACCTCGGCGACCATGGTTGGAGGCGCTATCGCCACGACCTTTCGTAATGTACCCGCCGTACATGCCGCCGGCAGCGACGAAATCCGGATCGGCCTCATCGGCTGCGGCGACCGCGGTACGGGAGCGGTGGAGAACGCCTTCAACGCCGCGCCCGGCGTGAAGCTGGTGGCCATGGCCGACGTGTTCAAGGATCACCTGGACGAGAAGCTCAAGTATCTTTCGCAGTTCAAAGAGAAGGTCGACGTGCCGGCCGACCGCCAACTCGTCGGCTTCGGCGCCTTCGAGCGGCTGCTGGCCCTGGACGACGTCAACTACGTGATCCTCGCCACGCCGCCCGGCTTCCGCCCATGGTTCATCAAGGCCGCGGTGGCGGCGGGCAAGAGCATCTTCGCCGAAAAGCCCGTGGCGGTGGATGGGCCTGGCATCCGCATGGTGCTTCAAGCCAACGAAGATGCGCAGGCTAAGGGCCTCCACATCGGCGTGGGCACGCAGCGGCGCCATCAGCGGGGATACCTCGAGACCATGAAGCGCATCCGGGACGGCGCCATCGGCGAGATCACCGAGGCGCGCTGTTACTGGAACCAGGGGCCGATCTGGGTGCACCCAAAGCAAGAAGGCTGGAGCGACATGGAGTGGCAGTTGCGCAACTGGTACTACTTCACGTGGCTCTGCGGCGATCACATCGTAGAGCAGCACGTCCACAACCTCGACGTAGTGAACTGGGCCACGGCCAGCCATCCGATGAGCGCCGTGGGACTGGGCGGCCGGCAGGTGCGCACCGGCCCCGAGTACGGCAACATCTACGACCACTTCGCCATCGACTACGAGTATCCGAACGGCATCCACGTGGCCAGCTACTGCCGACAGATCCCCAACTGCGAGAACAGCGTCTCCGAAGCGCTGATCGGCACCAAGGGTTCCTGCCAGGTGAACAAGTACACGATTACCGGCGAGAAGAGTTGGCGCCTGGAAGGGAAGGACAACCTGCCTTACGTGCAGGAGCACACGGACCTCATTGCGGCGATTCGCGGCGGCAAGCCTTACAATGAACTCAAGGGCGTGGCGGAGAGCACGCTCACCGCGATCCTCGGCCGCACCGCCGCTTACACCGGTCAGAAGGTGACGTGGGAGCAGGCGATGAACTCCGAGGAGAGCTTGATGCCGACCAAGCTCGAGTGGGGCGAACTGGCGGTGGCGCCGGTGGCCGTGCCGGGGCAGACGAAGGTAGCGTGAAGACGTCACTGGTGACTTGTCATTGGTCCGTTGCAAAAGCAAAGCAAGCAGACTGTCAGCAATCAGCGATCAAGCGTGCGTACGATTCAGGATCATCTACATCCACGAGCATTCCAGCATCGTTGACTTCAACCAATAGCGTGGCGTCGCGGTATTTGCGGATGACGGTGTTCGCGCCGGCGTCCGGGCTAAGGTTCGCCAGTTCTGCGAACCGCGAGCGGCTGATGAGCACCGGGTGGCCGCACTGGTTCTGATACGTGGGCAGTACCACCGGCGCACCCGATTTTCGGAAGCCTCGGATCACGGCCTTGACGGTTTCGGCCGCGACTGCCGGGTGATCGACGAGGCACAGGACCACGGCCTCGACCGCCGCCTCCGCATCCCCTGCTGCAAGCGCCGTGAGGCCCGCCTGCAACGACGAAGTCTGGCCGCGCCGGTAGTCGCGGTTCACCACCCATTCCACGCCACCCATCCCGCAAGCCGGGACTGCGAGTTGCCCCTGGATCTCCTCCGCGCGGTGGCCCACCACCGCGACGATACGCTCCACTCCTGCTTCGCGCAGCGTGGCCACAATGGTTTCAAGGAAGGTGCGGCCGCGATACTTCAGCAGGGCCTTGTGCACTCCGAGCGGCGCCATGCGCGACGACTCGCCGGCGGCCAGGATCAATCCCGCGATCGAACCTGGATGATTCTCCGTGCTGGTCGCTGGTGGCATACGCGGTCAGGAAACGGGCTGGGCCTTGGGCTTGTAGGCTAGAGAGGCGACCGAAGACAACGCGTTGCGGCGCACGGCGACGATCTCGGCCACCACCGATACCGCAATCTCCTGCGGGGTGAGCGCGCCGATGTCCAGTCCCACGGGCGAGTGAACGCGCTCCCACTGCTCCGGCCCCACGCCCTCGCTTTCGAGGACCCTGGCAAACTCGATCAGCTTGCGCTTGCTGCCGACCATGCCGATGTAGCGCGCGGCAGTGGTGATGGCCCAGCGCAGGCAGGTCAAGTCGCCCTTGTGGCCGCGCGTGGCGATGACGAGGTAAGTGAGCTCGTTGACGGTGAGCTTGGGAAAGCTCTCCTCCCACGGGCCGGCGTGGGTGGCAACGGCTTCGGGAAAACGCCCTGGGTTGGCAAAGGCCTCGCGGTCGTCGACGATCACCGTCTCGAACCCGGCGATGTTAGCAACTTTGGAAACAGAGAGCGAGACGTGCCCGCCGCCGAAAAGGATCAAGGTCGGCGTGGCCAGGATGGGTTCGACAAAAATGTCGAGCGAGCCGCCGCAGACCAGGCCTTCGTCATACTCCGGGTTCTGGTTCAGGTTGAAGTGAAGGCGGCGCGGTTTCTCCTCGCGCATCACCTCCTGCGCCACCGACCAGACTTCCGCCTCCACGCAGCCGCCGCCCACCGTCCCCACAATCGAGCCGTCATCGCGGATCAGGATCTTCGAGCTCTCGTAGCTCGGGATCGAACCCTGCACCTGAATGATGGTGGCCAGCGCCGCCTTGCGGCCTTCTCTTCGCAGCTTGGCGATCTCCGCGTAGATATCCATAGTCCTCGCCCTTGAGGTTAGACTCGGCTGCGAGCCCCTGTCAATCGCTTGGTAGCGCGGGCCTCTCGCCCGCTCTTCGCTCCCCGGTGAAGGCTACTCCACGCTCGCATCGAAGACCCCGGTCTCGATCCGCCCGCCGTGCTTCACCTGGACGAAGATGCGGTAGAGGCCCGGCAGCGGGAAGCCGTAAGGGAACGATACCTTGGCTTCCAGGTGACTAGTCGTGTCGGATGACATTCCTTGCATTCCGGGCATCGCCGACATGGACAGATCGCCGCCGGGGAGACCCGACTGGGCAATTTCCAGCGCCGCCATGGAAACCGAGCCCGAGGGGTGAACGTGAGCGAAAACCGAGAGGTCGGCGCCGATGAACTCGGCGTGGCCCGGCATCCCCATGTAGGGCTCCATGTCGTCCACCGGCTTCCCCTCCGCGTCTTCGACGACGAACTGGAACGACGTGGCGACCTTCGCCTTCAGCGCCCCGGCCGGCCGCTCCCACACCATGCGGCCACCGTCGGGCAGGTTGGAGATGGTGGACCCGAGGATGGAACCGCTGGCGGCGACCGCGGCCGCAGCAAGGGGGTCGCCGGTCCACTTGCAGTCGTCGCCGGTCATAAGAGCACCCGCGATCTCCGGCAGCGTGACCTCACCCACCTGCGTCTCGGGGAAGCCGCTGCTGTGGACGATGTCCGCAAAGATCCGGTAGCGGCCCGGCGGCATGGCGGGTAGCCGTTCCACGAAGACGCCAGGCTCGATCTGGTCCGGATGCAGATGCCAGAAGGCATCCATTGCCGGCACCCGCACCAGGAACAGGTGCATGAGGTGGTTGTGGTCAGGAATTAGGTCATCCAGCCGGGTTTCCGAGGGCAGCCCGAAGCGCGTCCCCAAGCGCCCGGCCTCCCCGCGCAGCAGCAGCCGCCCGCCCGGCTCGAGCGTCGCGTGAACCAGGGGCGGCTTGTAAACGTTATTCGCGTATCTCGCCGCCTCCGTGTTCCACCACGAACCACCCAGGAAAATGAGGCCCAACACCAGAGCGGCGGCGATGGCCATCACCACGCGGGCGCGGCGCCGGCTGGGCGCGGTGGGCGCGATCCCCGGTTCCAGCCTGGCTTCCCGCGCTCCGGCGCCGGCAATAGACACCGCGCCCGCGGCCAGCAACGCCAGCATCAGCAAAAGGATTCCACCCAGCGGCTTCTGCATGGGCAACACCCGCTGCGCCACGGACGGGACGGGGACCGCCAGTTCCCCTTGGCCGCGCGCGCCCTCGACCATGATGCGCACTTGCAGGGCCCCGCCTTCCATCAGCCACAGGCTGCCGGTAAAGAATTGCGGGTCCTGCTTCGATGGGACGGCGACGTCCGGTGTGGGCGGGTACTCGGAGCCGGCGCCCGTCAGACGTAGCGGCACGATGCACACCTCTTGCACGTCGCTGGACTGAATGCGGATTTCGATCTCGGCCACGCCTGGAATCACCAGCGGCAGGCGGACGGTCACGAAGAGAGGGTAGGGACCCGCGTTGCCCTCAAAGAAAACGTCGGGGCTGCCGACGTGAGCGCTGGCCGGGGAGGAGAAGAAAGTCAAAAGGCAAAAGGCAAAGAGCCCGCCCTGAGCGCAGCGAAGGGGCAAGAGGAAAAGATTCAAAAGAATTGACGATTGACGATTGACGATTGACGATTGAAAGAGAGGCTCATTGGCGACTGTAGACGATGTATTGAGAAGGCCGCGCGGCTTGCCTACTCTTCTCTTCCAATCGGCAATCGTCAATCGGCAATCGTCAATTTTTGGTTGGGCAGTTTGTTGGTTTCCGTTCTTTGCCTTGTTGACTCTCTTCACTTTTGCCCTTTGCCCTTTGATTTTCTTCAGTCTTCTCACCGCCGGACCTCCCGAACCCACTCTCCCCACCCAAACCCCAGGCGCGTACCTACAACGGCGGCGACGAGAGCGATGGCCATTCGCCACGCGAACTCGCCGGCGCTGTGCTCGATGGTCACGAACCGATGCAAAACGCCGTAGGAAGTCGGCGGCTGAAAATAAGCGAAATAATTCGTGCCGAAGACCCAATTGCGCGAGTAGGGTGAAAGCAGAAAGTTCCCGAACGGCCATTGGACAGCTACCAGAACCAGCAGGAATAGCGCCCCGCCGGCCACCGCCTGCGTCCACTTGTTCCAACCCTTCACCCGGGGCCAAAGCAGGTCCAGCACGAAAGCCGGGACGATGAGCAGCATGGGAAACTCCATCGGCACGAAGTGGGTAATCTTCTGATACACCGGTCCCAGCTTGGGTGTGGCGGGGAAGAGCGGCAGGATCCACATCAAGCCCAGCGCATAGGCGGAGTAGATGGCGGCCAGGGCAGTCCCCGCCCAGCGTGTGCCCGAGGCGCGCGCCAGTCCCACCAGCAGCAACGGAATCACGATGGCAACGGCGAGGTAGCACCGCGCGGTGTGCATGAAGACGCGATAAGTGTTCTCCCAGATGGCGGTGAGGCCCACGCTGACAATCATGGCGCCGATATAGAGAAACAACCAGTTGAGCTTGCGGCGCAAGGGCTCGGCCGCGCGATTCATGGCGCCCCGGATCAGCACCAGTCCGCCCACCTCCACCGCCAGGACCCCCAGGTCCAGGGCCATGTGCGGCGGGCTGAAGATCTTCACGTCCAGACCGTAGGCGCTGTGCCACCAGTTGTCGAAGGGGGCCGAGGTCAGCATGGTGATGCCGCCCCAGGCGGCGATAAAAGCTCCCAGGGGGGCGCGGAATCGCCACACCCTGACCGAAGCAGCCACAAGTTCCGGGTCACGGCCGAACGTTGTGGCCAGGATCAGATACCCGCTCGTGATGCCCGCCAGCACGCCGCAGAAGTAGATCAGCATGTGCGCCGGCGTCCAGAAGCTGTCGCGGCCGATCGACATGTGCCATGAGATGTCCCAGTAGCCGCCTATGGTCACTGATGCCACTGATGCCGCCGAGCACCAGATGGTCCAGGGAATGCGCGCCACCCGCACCGACGCGTGTTCTTGCGTGCCCTCCAAGGCTGGCGCGCCAACCGTCACCGTTGTAGCCATTCGGCCCTCCGAGATACCATTATACATCGGCGTGATTGGTTCTCAGTTCTCAGTTTTCGGTTCTCAGTCCCCATCCCTGAGTTCAGATAAAATGGATCGCGAAAGACCCCGATTTTCTGCCATTATCTGCACGTTTTTGTCGGAAAATGGCGGAATTTGGTGCGATTCTGCACGAAAAAGAGGTCCTCAATGCGGGCTGGTTTTCAAATGAGCGGCCAAGGCTCGGCAAAAACACGGTTAGCAAGTCCTTTAGATTGAGCAATCATTCATCCGCTCTGCGCAGAAACTTGGTCATCAACCCTTGTCGGATCAATAGATTGCCCTCACCACGCTTCGCTCTTCCGACAGAGCCCGAAAAGTTCGCCGGACGACCTCGGCGGAAGAACGGTTAGCAAGTCCTTTATATTGAGCAAGCGTTCTCCCACACTTCCCATTAATCTAGCCAACAACCCGTTTAGAATCAGCAGATCGGTCTCGCCACGTTTCAGTCGCCCAGCGAGAACCGAGAAAGGTGGTCCACGCTCGCCGAGTGGAAAGAAAGCACGGCTAGTAAGTCCTTTAGATTCAGCATGCATGGCTTCTCCAATTTCGAGAATTGGCGATCAACCGTCGTCGAATCAATAGCTTGGCCTCGCAGACTTTCCATCGCGCCCGCCGAACCCCGAAAGGGCCGCGAGAAGAAAAAAAACTCCAACACGGAGATCGCAGAAGACTCGCGGAGAAAACGGAGAAGAGCGAGCAACAAGCGGGCGGTCAACCGGAGCACTTCTTCTCCGTGGCCGCGGCGACCCCTCTGCGGCCTCACCGTTAACATGGTGCGTAAGTCCTTTAGAATGAGCAAACCCTTTCTGACCGTCGCACCATGTTACTGGCTCTATGAACGACGACGACAGTCGGCGCTCGCGCTCTGTGTTGGCGTCTTGTTTTGGTTGCGGCCATAAGGCTGCGCTGTGCCTCTGGGTCTCTGGGTTGGAACCTCTTTCGCCATTACGAAGTGAGCGCCGATTAGAGATTGACACGAGCCGCGAGACTTGACACGTTTTAATAAAATCGGTCGCGAAAACCCCCCGTTATCTGGCCTTATCTGCCACCTTCGTGCCCGTTCGCTGCACGTTTTTGGCAAAAATTGGTAAAATTTGGTACGATTTGGTAGCCCCAAAAACGCCTTAAGACAGGCTTTGTTTCCTGTATCCCCTTTGTTTGCAACACTGGTTTCCCGCCAAATTGGCAACAGGGGTGGTGGAAATTGGACTTAACTCCCCCTATTAATGTTCGCGGTTTCACCATAGTTGTAACCGTGAACCGACTCACTGGCTGAGCCCCCCCATCGATGGCGGTCGTCCTGGGGCCGCTCTCGCCGGCGCGGCCGGTTCGGTTTCGATGATGCCCATAGGTCTCGGTCTCCTTGTCCTCAGAAATCGCGCCCTCGATCGCCCGGCCAAGGCGGGCCTGCCTCGTTGGCGAAGCGCTGGCCCCCGAGGGTTACGCTCGCCCGAGGCTATCCATTTCGCCGCGCGTCGAAGCCGTCTAGCTTAGGATGATACAGGAGAACGTATCTGTCACGCTAATTATCTTATGGCCACTCGGCACGCCCTCAGCCCCGGCAGGGGTGGCGTAATTTTAAACTACGCCGCCCCTACCGGGGCTTGCGAGGGTGCAAACGGCGTATCCGTTCCGTTATCTTCGAGAACCTTGAACCAGTCTTGACGGTTGAAGAAACTCCGAACGGTAAGCATGGCATTTACAGAGCGTCGGGGTTGCAGTTGCGGTACACTGTAGATTGAGATGGCGGCGGCTTCAAATCGACACATGGAATTTGAATGGGATGCCCAGAAAGCGGCATCAAACGCCGCGAAGCACGGCGTCACGTTCCCCGAAGCGATGACGGCATTCGACGACCCGCNGGAGGTCGCGATTGCCGATCCCGACCACTCGGAGGGCGAATTCCGGTTTCTCAGTATGNNCCTCGCAGCAACCGGGCGGCTACTCGTGGTGGCATACACTGAACGCGAAGGGCGGACGCGTATCATCAACGCCCGTGAAGCCACTCCCAGAGAACGGAGACAGTATGGAACAACACGTTCACCCAAGCGATAACGACGAAATGCGGCCCGAATACGATTTCTCGCACGGCGTTCGCGG
>JGI26339J46600_10000108_pt1 | contig 28035 bp, 26 predicted proteins | sample BogFormECP12_OM1_FD_46600 | JGI IMG/M metagenome (IMG submission 46600) | reverse complement strand
GCTCGTAGTGCATGTAACCTTTGCAGGTCTCGATGAGCTTGGGCAGTTCGTCGTGCCGCTGCTTCAGCAGGACGTCGATGTTGGCCCAGGCTTTGTCGATGTCGTTCTTCACCCGCACCAGGCTGTTGTAGATAGTGATGTAGTAGCCTACAACGCCTGCGATCACCAGGATGATCACCAGGCCGACTAGAATTGTTATACCCATCGATCGTCTCCTCTCTCCGAAAGTGTGAACGACGAACGGTGAACGGAAGAAACGGCTCGCGCCATCACCGAATTGCGCTGCCTAGGCTGGCTGGAGCCCACGCCGGATCGCCTTTAGCTTCTGGTTCATCGTTCCGGGTTCTACGCTCATCACTCTCCTCACATCCATCCCTCCTTGGCCAGAAAGACACCCGCGCACCCGATGATCGAGGCTGCGCCGCCGAAGACATATAGCACCGCCCGACGGTGCATCCTGCTTTCGACGTCCTTCGGGTTGCGCCAGGAGATCAGGAAGGTCGGTTCGTTTTCGCCCTTCATGATCAGGCTATGGTCGCCCTCGTCCTTGGGGCTCGGATTCTCCCCGCAGGTCCACGTTACATCGTACCAGTGGCCGGGCTGGATGCAAGATTCGGTGAAGCGGAATCGCCCTGACGCACCGCCCGACAGGCTCAGGCCCCAAGTGCTGATCGTCGCCACACTCGCCGCTTTGCCCATTCCTGCTGGCGGCCGACGCTCGCGAGCTTGGGCCGCGTAGGCGCGCAATTCGTCGTCGGTGGGCGGAACTCCCTGGCCTCCTGCACCCAGCGACGCCGCCAGGCGAGCTTCCTCATCATCCCGAGAGCCGAACAGTCGTCGCAATCCTAGCTGGCCTAGTCCGCCGATTTCGCGCCGTCCGGTCTGGATAAGATCATACTCGGCGCCGCGGGCGTCCACCACGCGACCCGTAGCATCCTCCAGATAGAAGTTCACTCCATCCGCGTCCGTGGCGTAGTGGCGCCAGCTTCCCCCGCCTTTTGAATTCGTCTCCCACCTCTCGACCACGACCTGGTAGAAAAAGCTGGGCGTGCGCTTGATGGGGCCCAGCACCCGCTGCTCTCCCACGGCCTTTCCGTGGACGCGCACCAAGCCCATCGCCACGCTGCGGACGGGGACCTCGGGCGTGTCCTCCAGCACGCGGTACTCGCGGTAGATGCGAAAGCCACGGAAGAAGGTGAAAATCCCGAAGCCGCACCCCGCAAGCAGCCAGAAATCGAGTTGACTCGAGGAGTGAGAAGGTGTGAAGAAATTGAACACAGGGGGACAGAGATGCAGAGGAAAGAGTGAGAACAATATGAAGATGTCTGTTTTCGGAACTCTTCCCATTTTTCTCTGTGCCTCTGCGTCTCTCCGTTTGAAGCTCTTTCGCAATTACTTCACACCTTCTGAGCCCTCATGTCCTCGCGCGTCACTTTCGGACTCGGTTCAAGCCGTCATCTCCGGCTCTAAAAACGGGCGCCAAGCGCCTTAATCCTGCCCTTCTGAACGAAGCGAAGCGGACTGAAGGATCCCTCGAATCTGTGTTCGGGGCCGTAGACAGGAAAGTAGCATGCTTCCCGCAGATTCTAAAGTACATTGCGGTTTCGGCTGAAATCGGTCCCCCCCGCACTCCTTCGAATCTCTGATCTGCATGCGCCAATAGGCCAACCCATTTAGATTCGCCAAAACGGGGAACTAGGATCGCCGTAACACATTGAAACAATTGGCGATGGTCGCTATAACCGTGAAACAAGTGCATCTCATTGAAAATAGATGGCTTATATTTACGGATTCGTTGCCGACGGACTCGGACGGCTCGTTGTTCTTTTATGCTCCTCATTCCCGATCTCGAAGCGTCAGTCATGTTGCGATGTGCCTGGCATAAAGCTCACTCGAATAGGGTGAGCAGGTCCAGTTCAGCTCACCACGATTCCTATTCGAGCCACTACAACCTGAATAGTAAAACGAGATGTATCATATTGTCAAGTAAAGTCTATGCGAACCCTGACGTATAACCGAAATCAACGACACCGTTGCTTGCGCCGAGCCGCGCACAATACCAGCGCAACGACGACATCTTCGATCTGGCAAGGCACGCGGTACTGCGGTGCAGAGGCGAGACGCCGCAGCCACGGCGAGCGGGACGCCCGGCAATATCGCGATCTCGAATCCCGACTCTACTCAGGCAGCCCCTGTTCAGCTATGATGGTCAGTCCGAGTGAGGTGGGGAGCGCGCGCCTCAGCCAACCCGTACCTCCAATCCCGACTCCAGGTTCGGCAAGAGGCACCATGCTGCCCTTCCGCATTCTCGAGCACACTGCCGACGTAGGATTCGAGGCTTTCGGCCGGACGAAGGAGGAGGTGTTCGCCAACGCGGGACGGGCGCTTTATAGCCTGATGGTTGATCTCGATTCGATTTGCCCACGCAAAGACCTGCGAATCGAAACGAGCGTCTCAGGGGACGATGCGGATGCTTCCGGCTTGCTGGTGAATTGGCTCAGCGAGTTACTCTATCTCTACGACGCGGAGGATTGGCTGCTCCGCGACTTCGAGATTCGTAGCCTGAGCGGCCGATCGATTTGCGCGGTCGCGCGCGGTGAGAAGTTCGACCGGGCACGGCACCAGATCAAGCTTCTGGTGAAGGCGATCACTTACCACCAGCTTGCCCTGGAAAAAACGAAAAGCGGCTGGCGCGCACAAGTTTATGTGGACATCTAGAGCAGGGTGCGGGAAGCTGGGCAGAGCTAAACGCAGAGGCACAGACACAGAGGAAAGAGTGCGTCAAGGTTAGTCAAAAATCGTCAAAATGAAGGAATCTCTTATTCTTCGATATTTTCTGCTCTTTTCTACCCCTCTCTGCCTCTGGGTTGGAAGCTCCCTCCTCCCGACTCCCGACTTCCTGCTGGCGGCCGGCGGCCGGTACGAGGTTCGGGAGGTGAAGCCGCACGTTTTTGTGTGGATCCCCGAGGACATCGTTGAAATCGAAGGCGACCCGGAGTTCAGCCGCGCCGGCACGGCCGGGTTCATTGTGACGCCGGACGGCGTGGTGGTAATAGACACCGCCAACACCCCGTTCCACGGCCGCGAGATCTATTACGAAATCGGTCACCGGACCGACGCGCCGGTGAAGTACGTGGTGGACACCGACTCGGAGGGCTCGCACACTCTGGGCAACGAGGTCTTTGTGGATGAACAAGCCGTGATCATTTCGACGGCGGACGTAGTGGCGGGGGTGAAGGAATATCAGAAGCAACTCGTCCAGCGCCTCGAAAACGACTGGCGTCTTCAAGCTCGCATGAGAGGCATCCACGTGACTCCTCCCAGCCGGACGTTCGAGCGTGAGATGCGCCTGGGCGTTTCCGGCGAGGAGATCCGGTTGGTCAGCCTCAACGCCGGCGATTCAAACGCTGCCGTCTACCTGCCGCAGTCGAAGGTCCTCTTCCTTGGCGATCTTTTTGAGAACGGCTTCCTGCCCACGCTCGGGATGATCCCGCCACCACGCGACATTCGCCGTTGGATCCAGACGCTGCGTGACGTCGAAACCTGGACCGTCGATATCTACGTACCGGGCCACGGGGCCCCGGGCGGCAAGCAAGACGTAGCACAGTTCCGCCAGTTCCTCGAGTGGCTGGCGAGCCAGGTGGAAACCCGCATCAAGGCAGGGAAGTCGCTCGACCAAGTCAAAGCTGAGTTGTTGCCGCAGGTCGAGGGCCGACCCTTGCGCGCGCCCGAACTCGCCGCGCCGGCGATCGAGGCGGTGTATCAACAATTCGCAGCCTCGCCTGGACCGCCGCCACCCACGCCACCGGCCGCGCACCCCGAGCGGTAAAGACGACGCGATGACGCGAGGTAGTGGCTGGGTTTCAGAGTTGCCGACGACACGCTCGAGCCAGCGAATCGGCACCTCGACGTGATGGCAACCCCGGGATCTGCTATGGTAATTATGCCTGTAACCGAAATATGAAATTTACAGTCGCGCTGCTTCAGATTGCCCCATTCCGCAACGATCAGGGCAGAAACCTGGGAAAGGGGCTCCAATACTGCCGGTATTCTAAAGCCCTCGGTGCGGATTTGGTTGTGTTCCCGGAACTTTGGAATATCGGCTTTGCCCCGTGCCCCATTGATGCAGCGGAGCAATTTTTTCCAGGGTTTCGCCGCCCTGGCGCAAGAAATGGACATGAATATCGCAGTCACATATTTGGAAGCACACCGGCCCAAGCCGCGAAATGCAGTGTCCATCATCAACGGCCGAGGTGAGGTGGTGCTGAACTACTCGAAAGTGTTTATCTGTGACTTTGGGAAAGATGAACTCCTAAACCCTGAGCCGAATGCTGACGACATCGGCTGTGACGTGAATTGCAGCCCCGGTGAGTCGTTCAGCGTCTGTAGGCTCCGTGGTGCCGAGGGCGAGGTCACGGTCGGGGCTATGATCTGCGCCGATAGAGAATTCCCGGAACCAGCAACCCAGCTCATGCTCAATGGCGCGGAACTAATCGTAGTACCAAACGCCTGTGGATGGGACGACATCCGAACAGCCGGACTCAAAACCAGGGCCTTTGAGAATCTCGTCGGTGTGGCGATGGCCAACTATCCTGCGCCCGTTAACAACGGCAATTCTCGAGCCTATACCTGCGCGGCCTGGAAAGAGGGCAAGGCTCAGGACACGCTCATCGCAAGTGCGGGCGGAGCAGGAAGAGGTACTTGTCGTTAGATTCGATGTGGACGAGATTCGGACATTCAGGAACGCCGAGTCATGGCGTATGGATTATCGGCGCCGCGCAATGAAGACGCCCGTTTCCACAGCGTGATGCCACATGGAGAAGTCGACGACTCTTCAAGGTGGCTTCTGGCCATGACTACTGGGTCGCGGTCGGGTCACGGCTGCCCGGAAGCTGGCCCACTGCCGGGCGGGATGGTTGTTTCTGCCCCCGTTCTGCGGCAGGGTATAATGTGAGCCGCTGCCTTTTTGGTGAGGCCCGCCGTCATGGTGCCGTCATGGTGAAAGACAGGGTCTTCTGGGAAGCGTGGGAGGCACAGTACATCGCCAACGAGCCCGTGGACTTTCAGCGAAACCTGCGCCTGATGAACGCAATGTACGAGCACGCACGCTCCATGGGGGCGTTCCCCTTGAAGAATCCATTGTCGGGTCTGGAGGACAAAATCCGGCTGGGAAGGATGATCAACAGCCTTCCTGATCTCCTACCTGGTGATTGGGAAACCCTTCGCAAGTTGCTTCTCCCGGCCGCTGGAGAGTAGCGGACAGGTATCCGACCGGCTTCTATCCTTCGTTGAACCGACGGCCGTAACCGGTGTGGTGGTGCTGTGTGATACGATAGAGTTGTGGAGACTCGCAAAGGGGTCTCGGCCACAATCTCACATCAGGAGCCAAGTTGCATCCGGATCTCAAGACCGCTATCGAACTTCAACATGTAGACCAGCGGATGGCGGCGCTGGACTTGCAAATTGCCGCCTTGCCCACCGAAATCAAGACTCTGGAGTCCCGGCTCAGCGATTTCCTACACACCCACGAAGAGCGCAAGCATCGCCTCGCCGCCAATCAGAGAGAACGGAAGGAAATGGAAGGTGAGATCCAGACGATCCAGGCCCGGATCTCCAAACACAAGGACCAACTTTACCAGGTCAAGACCAACGACCAGTATAAAGCGATGCTGAAGGAGATCGAGAACGAGGAAAAGGAAATTCGTAAGATCGAGGACCGCATCCTGGAGGAAATGATGGAAGCGGAGGAACTCCAGAAGCGGGTAGCGGAGGCAGCCGCACGACTCGAGGGAGAAAAGGCGCGTGTGGCGGGCGAGGTGCGGGTGCTCGAATCTGCCAAAGGGTCTGCTGAAAGCGAGCGTCGCGGTTTGCTGGCTCATCGCCAGGAACTGGCCGCCGCCTTGAGCGTCGAGGTGCTCGAACTCTACGAGCGCGTGCGCAAGGGCCGCAACGGTCTGGCGGTGGCCGAGGTTCGCAACGGCTTCTGCATCGGCTGCCACGTGATGCTACGCCCGCAGAGGTATAACGACGTGCGCCTGAACGCGGGCATTCTCGCCTGCGAGAGCTGCCAGCGGATTCTCTACTACATCGAGCCGCCGGAAGAACCCGAGCCGCCCAGTGAGCCGGCTAGAGGCGAGCGCGCCGCCACGTAGGGTTGCCGATTACGGATTCGAGGCAAGGGATTCCCGATTACGGACTGGAAGAACACCGGTGAGTCAACAGGAACTCTTCACTCCACAGGAAGCATCTCGGAAGCAGTCGGACCGGCCGGTACTGAAAAAGGTCGTCATAACCACTGACGGAGCCTGTATCGGAAACCCCGGCCCAGGCGGCTGGGCTTGCGTGCTGCGTTTCGGCAGGTCCGTAAGAGAAATCTACGGAAGCGAGCCTCACACCACCAATAACCGCATGGAGATTACCGCCATCATTGAGGGGCTGCGCTCCTTGAGGGAACCGTGCGAGATTTTGGTGAACACGGACTCGGAGTATTTGAAGAATGGCATTACAGAGTGGCTGCCGAAATGGAAGGCGAACGGATGGACCCGCAAAGTGAAGGGGGTGTCGGGTCGCCAGCCGGTGAAGAACCAGGACCTGTGGATGGAACTGGACGACGCGGTGCAGCCTCACCGGATCCGGTGGGAATGGGTGAGAGGGCATGCCGACCATCCCGACAATAATCGCTGCGACTTCCTGGCTACCCGGGCGGCCCGCGAGCAGATTGGGAAGAAAACATGAATGCTGAATGATGAACAAAAGAACGCGATGTTCTTGTCTTTTGTTCATCATTCATAATTAATCATTTCTTCATCGGAGGTTTATTATGGCTGAAACAGCAATGAAGCAGATCGAGGCCGCCCAACCGCTCACCGTGCTGAGTGAAGAAGAGCACATGTTCCAGGCGGCGGTGCGTGAGTTTGCCGACAAGGAAATTCGCCCGCACGTGGAAAAGATGGACCGCGAGGGCGTCTTCCACCACGAACTCATCGACCAGTTCTTCCAGCAAGGCTTCATGGGCCTGGAGATCCCGGAAGCCTACGGCGGCAGCGGCGGCAGCTTCTTCATGGCGGTGCTGGCCATCGAGGAGTTTTCTCGCGTCGATGCTTCGGCAGGCGTGGTCGTGGACGTGCAGAACACGCTGGTCTCCAACGCCCTGGGACGCTGGGGAAGCGAAGCGCAGAAGCAGAAGTATTTCCCGTCTCTCGCGGCGGACACGGTGGGCGCCTATGCGCTCTCCGAGCCGGGTGCCGGCAGCGACGCTTTCGGACTCGCAACCCAGGCCCGCGCCGAGGGCGACGACTATATCTTGAACGGCCGCAAGCTCTGGATCACCAACGCCAAGGAAGCCGGGCTCTTCATTCTCTTTGCCACCATCAATCGCGAGTTGGGTTACAAAGGGATCACCGCGTTCCTGGTGGAGCGCTCGGCTCCCGGCTTCGCCGTGGGCAAGAAGGAGGACAAGCTCGGCATCCGCGCGTCCTCCACTTGCGAATTGATTCTGGAAGACTGCCGCGTTCCCAAAGCCAACGTGCTGGGCGAGGTCGGCAAGGGATACAAGGTGGCCATCGAGACGCTCAACGAGGGCCGCATCGGTATCGGCGCGCAGATGGTCGGAGTGGCACGCGGCGCGCTCGACCACGCCGTCGCCTACGCTAAAGAGCGCAAGCAGTTCGGAAAGTCCATTGCCGACTTCCAGGGTATCCAGTTCCAACTCGCGCGCCTGGCCACGGAGGTGGAAGCCGCCCGCCTGATGACTTACAACGCGGCGCGCCTAAAGGACGCCGGACAGCCGTTCGTGAAGGAAGCAGCCATGGCCAAGTACTTCTGCTCGCAAGTGGCGGAGCGCGTCGCGTCTGAATGCGTTGAGGTCTACGGCGGCTACGGCTTTACCAAGGATTATCCGGTGGAGAAGTATCTGCGCGATTCCAAGATCGGCAAGATTTACGAGGGCACGTCATTCATGCAGCTCGCGACAATCGGCAAGATCATTCTGGGTGGGTAGCGTTGTGGATCAAGTTCCGGCGACTTGTCTTTGGGCCACATAAAACGTGCGGCATCCGGGGTGGATCCTGGGATCGCCGTGGAAGAAGGCGTACGCGTCATGGGCGCGGATACGGTGAAAGCCAGCTGCGCGTAAGGTCGTAAGAGCCTCCACCCGCGTCCAAGCCACCTGCTCCACGCGCTTGTGAAATCGCCGCCAGGAACCTTCCGAAGAACGAACCATTCCACATCTGTTAAGCCCTTATCGCGACGCTCGTCATAAGCGCCCCGCATCACCATTACCACGCCGGGTTTTTCGAACCACGACGTCCCGGGCCAAATCTTCTGGAAGGCGAGACGGTTGTTCACGTCAAAATAGAAGTATCCACCCGGACGCAAAGCGCGCGCGACGGCGCTGGCCACTCGCGCCAGATCGGATTTCCGCGGCACGTGATTCACTGCGTCGAACTCACAGGTGATGAGATCGACGGGCTCCGGAAGCCGGAATGTCCGCATATCGGCGGGGCTGATGTTGACGTTGGCGCCAGCGCGCCGCGCTTTGCTGCGTGCGAGACGGCACATCACGGGCGAGAGATCGACACCATAGACCTTAATCCCACGCTGCGCCAACTCCAGCGCTGTGTTTCCGGTTCCTCAAGCGAGGTCACAGGCCAGACGCACCTGCGGAAGTATCTCACCCAACAACCGTCGCCGGGCTTGGCGGTACCATTCCAAGTGAAAGGTAAAGAATTGGTCATAGTACTCAGCCAGCAGCGTGTAGGTCTGAGGGGTCGAAGTCTCTATCATGATGGCGTCGGCGCCCGTAGGCTAGTTTACACGGAAATTTAGCCTCTCGTCGCCAGCTTTCTCAGGCGCGCCTTGACCTGCTCGGCATCGGGCGCCGTGGGCTCGAGTTCCAGGTAGCGCTCATACTCCTCGCGGGCGCGGGCGGCCTGCCCATCGCTCTCCAGCGACGCAGCGAGATCGCGGTGCGCCTTCGGGTTCCCGGGGCGAAGGCGGACCGCCTGCTCGTATTCCTGAATCGCCGCGGGAAGATCGTTTCTGGCTCGTAAGGTTTCCGCCAGGAAGAGATGCGCGTCCGCGTCCTGGGGCTGCAGCCGCAAGTACTCCTTGTATTGGCCGATGGCCTCATAGAGGTCGCCTTTGTCGCGCACAGCGTTGGCGAGCGCGAGGCGTGCCTGGGCGAAGTCGGGTTTGTTGCGCAGCGATTCGCGGAACTCGTCGATGGCCGGCGCGGTCTTCCCCAAGCTCAGCCACGCTCTTCCCAGAATGAACTGCGCTTCCGCCAAGTTGGGCATGGTTTTCAACGCGGCTTGGGCTTCCTGCGCCGCGCCCGCGAAGTCGTCAGTCGCGAGGAGCGCGCTTGCCAGATTGGCGTGGGCTTGAGGCCAGTCCGGCCGATCCTTCAACGCGGAGCGAAAGGCTGCTGCTGCGGGCTCCCACGCCGCCGCTTGCGCTAGGGAGAGTCCCATGCGGAATTCGACCTCGGCATCGTTGGGCTTGCGCTGCAGGCTCAAGTTGTAGGCGGCCGCCGCGCCTCGGTAATCGCCCTTGCTGTAAAGTGTGTCGCCGAGCTCATGTTGGAACTCTGCCGTGTCCTGCGTCAGGCGCGACACCTCTCGCAGTTCCGCCTCGGAAGCGGTTGGGTCGCCGGTCTGGCGCAGCGCCGCCGCGAGGCGCTGGTGAAGGGCGCCATCATCCGGGCGCAAGCGCAGCGCGTCGCGATACGTGGGCACCGCCCTCGCGTAATTCTTCTCCTTCACCAGTTCGTCCGCCAGTGCTACCAGCGCCTCGGGGTAATCCGGCCGCAACTCGACCGCTCGCTCCAGCTCGGCGCGGACCTCTGCGTTGGTGTCGGGGTACCGCTCGAGCACCATCGCCAGGCGATAGTGTAGTTCGGGGCTTTCCGGCCGCACCTTCAAGGCGGCGCGAAACTCGCCCAGCGCGTTGTCCAATTGCCCGCCGGCCTCATACGCGTTGGCGAGATGCAGGTGCGCGTCGCCGTCTTCCGGGCGGAGGCGGACTTCTTCGCGGTACTCGGCAATGAAACCGGGGACGTCGCCCAGAGACTCGAGGGCTTCACCTAGGTTGCGATGATCGTCAGCGTCCTGTGGAGCCAGGGCCACTGCCCGCTTGAGTTCGGCAATGGCGTCCTGGAGTTGCCCTGTCTTTCGCAGCACCAGGCCGAGCGCCTCGTGCAGCGCAGGATCGTCCGGACGGAGCCCCAACGCTTCGCGGTACTCGGCGATGGCCGCCGGATGATTGGCCGTGGAAAGGTAGGTGGCGGCGAGTTCGGCGTGAAACGTGGCATCGGTTGGACGCCGGCGCGTCAGGCGACGGAACTCGATGGCCGCGTTCTCGTAATCACCGGCCTCACGCAACGCCAAGGCCAACCCGTAACGGTAGTCGACTTGGTTGGGCTGGAGCTGAACCGCCTGGCGGTATTCCTGGATGGCGTGGATCAAATCGTTGTTCGCGCGCAGCGCCGCCGCAAGGTTGAAGTGAAGGTCTGGATCGCTGGGGTGCAACTGGCTCGCGGCACGATATTCTTCAATGCCCTGGCTGATCTCGCCTGCCTGGGTGAGCGCGGACGCCAGGCCTTCGTGCGAATCGGCATTCTTCGGATCGAGCTTCAGGGCCTCGCGATAGCCCTGAATCGCACCTTGCGCATCGCCAGCCTGCTCGGTGGAACTGGCCAGCGCCGCCTGGGCCGCCGAATTCTTAGGGTCAAGCTGAAGCGCGCGGTGATACTCCTTCGCGGCTTCCCCAAACTGGCGGGCCGCAGTCAGCGCGTTGCCCAAAGCCACGTGCGCCGCCGGATCGGAAGGCTGCACGCGGGCCGCGGCTCGATACTCCTCGATGGCGTGCGCCAGGTCGCCCTGCGACTGGAGAAGGGCTCCCAAATTCAGGTGAACGCCGGGAAAGTCGGGGTGCAGCCGCAGCACTTCCCGGTACTCGCGGATGGCGTCGGGAATCTTCTGTTCGGCGGTGTACACGTTGGCGAGTCCGTAGTGTGCCTGCGGGTACTCCGGTCGGAGCACAAGGGCTTTGTTGTAGGCCTCAGCAGCTTCGTTCCACTTGCCTTGCGCCAGGAGGTCGTTGCCTTGCTTCAGCAGGTCCGCCGCAGTGGGTCCTTCCTCTTGTTGCTGCGCCGCACCGGCCGGCGCCGCAGACTGGCACGCCATTGTTCGTGCCAGGGACGTTGCAGAAGGGGACAGAAAAAAGGCCAGAGCAAGTGCTGTGAGAGACAAGCGCATCACGCGATCCGACGCGGCACAGCCGCCCGCGGGCGAGCCGCTGCCTACCGCCTTCTGCCTACCGCCTACTGTTCTACGGCCGCCGTCTTGCATCAAGATCAGAATACACCTACGACGCCCTGCAAGGGTACCCGGCCTGGGAGCGCGGGCGTCCCGCCCGCTCTTCTCTTCCTTTCCGGTGGAACCTGCTTCAATGCCGGCCTCATTTGAGGTTGCCAGGCAAGAGCGGGCGGGACGCCCGCGCTCCCAGAACCCTTCCTCAGATGATCTTGAGCCGTTGGCCTACGCTTTCCAAGATGGCCAGCGCCCCGACCAGTTCATCCTGCGTGTGGGTTGCGGTCACGATGGTTCGGATTCGCGCCTTGCCGTGAGGGACGGTGGGGAATCCGATGCCCTGGGCGAAGACACCCTCCTGGAAGAGTTGGCGGGAAAACTCGTGCGCCAGCGCCGCGTCGCCGACCATGACAGGAGTGATGGGCGTTTCACTGACGCCGGTGTTGAAGCCGAGCTTCTTCAGACCTTCCTTAAAGAATCGCGTGTTGGCCCAGAGCTTTTCCACCAGTTGCGGTTCCTCGTCCAGGACCTCGAAGGCGGCGAGGCAGGTGGCGGCCACCGACGGTGGGTGCGAGGTGGAGAAAAGGAACGGCCGGGCGCGGTGGTAGAGGAAGTCGATCGCATCGCGCGTGGAGCAGACGTAGCCGCCGAGCGCACCGATGGCTTTGCTCAGCGTGCCGACCTGGATATCAACGCGCCCGTGCAGGCCAAAGTGGTCCACGGTACCGCGGCCGCTGCGCCCCAGCACGCCGGAAGCGTGTGCGTCGTCGATCATCATGATGCAGCCGTACTTTTCGGCCAGTTCCACCAGTTGCGGCAGCGGCGCGATGTCACCTTCCATAGAAAAGACGCCGTCGGTGATGAGGAGCTTGTTGCACTTGCGGCCTTCGATTTCCTTGAGGACTTTCTCGCAGGCGTCCACGTCTTTGTGCGGAAAGACCTTGATTTCGGCGCGTGAGAGCCGGCAACCGTCGATGATGGAGGCGTGGTTCAGTTCGTCGGACACGATGATGTCTTCGCGGGCCAGAATGGCCTGCACGGTACCGGCGTTGGCCGTGAAGCCGGATTGAAACACCACCGAGGCTTCGACGTGCTTGAACCGCGCGATCTTCTCTTCCAGAGCCATGTGTATCGTCATGGTGCCGGCGATGGTGCGGACGGCGCCGGAGCCGACGCCGTACCTCTCGGTGGCCTCGATGGCACGTTGGCGGAGCTTCGGGTGAGTGGTCAGCCCCAGGTAGTTGTTGGAGGAAAGGTTGATCACCTCGCGTCCGTCGAAGCGCGACACCGGAAGCTGCTCGGTTTCGAGAACGCGCAGTTTCTGGTAGAGCTTCTGTTCGCGAAGCTTGTTGAGTTCGTCGGTGAGGTATTGGAGTTGGGCCTTAGGCATCACTTGCCTGCCTTTCGACTTATCTGGGGAATTTGTCTATTCCGCGGGTCGCGCCGCCGGCTACTGAACTTTGCGCCGGACCTTCTCCAGGGCTTCTTTGGCCAGCGTATAATCCGGGCAAAGCTTGATGGCTTCCTCGAAGTGGCGGCGTGCCCTGCCGTACATTTCCTTGGCAGCGTAGACGCGTCCCAGATTGTAGTGCGGATAATGGTAGGACTCGTAGCGGCGCGACTGGAGCGCCCGTTCGAGCCAGGGAATGGCTTCGTCGTACTGTCCCTTCTCGATCAAGTACGCGCCAATGTCGTTATAGGGAGTGCCGAACTCCGGGTCGATTTGAATCGCTTTCTTGCACTGGGCGATGGCTTCTTCCAGCTTTCCCTGAAAATGGTAGGTCCAGCCAAGGAAAGTGTACGCCTCGGCCGTCGGATGAAGATCGAGCGAACGCCGGTAGAGTTCCGCCGCCATGTCGTACTCGCCTCCCATCTGGTACTGGTAGGCTTCCTTCAGCAGATCCCAGGCGGCTTGTACGGTCTCGTCAGCCATGGCCATTCCCCTTGCCCGATTCTATTGCTAGCATACGCCGATTCCCGTGTCAATCTTTCACCAACCACACAGTGGTAGCGATATAATCCGAAACTGGAAAATCGTAACTTTCGAAAACAAACTCCGATGCCTCAGCAACGCTGGGTACGATTGATTCCCGTCGCATTCATCATGTACACGATCGCTTATATCGATCGGACGAATATTTCCCTCGCTCTGCCGTCGCTCAGCCGCGATCTCCACATGAACCCGACGCAAGCAGGAGACGTGGCCGGGATTTTCTTCTGGGGATACATCGCGCTCCAGATTCCCGGCGGGTACCTCGCCAGCCACTGGAGTGCAAAACGATTCGTCGCCATTCTCCTCGTGGTGTGGGGATTGTGCGCCGTGGGTTGCGGCCTCGTCCACACCGCACGGGAATTCTGGGTGATGAGGCTGCTGCTAGGGGTCGCCGAGAGCGGAGTCTGGCCGGCCACGCTGGTGCTGCTGTCCCACTGGTTCCCGCGCGCCGAGCGCGCCCGCGCGAACGCCTTTTGGATGCTCTGCTTGCCCGTGGCGGTGATCTTCTCTTCGCCGCTTTCGGGCTGGATCCTTGGACGCTGGAACTGGCGGGTCCTGCTGATTGCCGAAGGCCTGATGCCCTTCCTGTGGCTAGCGGTCTGGCTCTGGTTTATTGCTGACCACCCGCACCAAGCTTCCTGGATATCGCCGGAGGAGAAAGGGTATCTTGAGACCACGCTGGTCGGTGAACGCGGCGAACTCAGCGATGCCGAGCAGGAGCCGTACCTGCGGGTGCTGCTTCGGTCCCAGGTTCTGGTCATGATCGGGGTCTACTTTCTGCTGAACACCGCCAACTACGGGTATCTGTTCTGGCTGCCGACAGCCCTCGAGCGCACCAAGAAGGTCAGCGACTTGCAGGCAGGTTACCTCTTCGCCGTGCCTTACGCGCTGGCTGGAATCGCCATGGTGCTGAACGCGCGACACTCCGACCGGCACGGCGAGCGCCGGTGGCACGTGGCCCTGCCGCTGGCCACCACCGGTGCTTTAGTCCTGGCGGGAGCGCTGCAGAGTGGCACCGCTCCCGTGCTTTCTTTTGCCCTCCTCTTCATTGCGGGAGCAGGCGCCTATAGCGCGCACGGTCCTTTTTGGGCGATTCCCACCGAGACGTTGCCGCGTCGCGTGGCGGGCGCGGCCATGGGCCTGGTGAATGCGCTCGGCAACCTTGGCGGCTACCTCGGCCCGCTGGTGGTCGGTTACCTCTACAAGCGCACCGGCGGTTTCCTCTTCGGGTTCGCCGCGCTCAGCGCGAGTATGCTGGGGAGCGCTTCCCTGGCCTTGCTGCTGCGTCCCGCGCAGGCGACCAAGCAGATACCTCCTTCCTGACATGGTCATGTCCACCATTTCCAATCTCCGACCGAACGACAAACACCGCTTGGGAGAATTGCCGATTGCCGAATTGCAACACAAGAAGACAATCCACAGATTTCGCAGATTTCACTGATGCAGGCTAAGAACAACACACTTCGCTTCTCTTGCCTTCTTATCATGAGTCTGTGAAATCTGTGTAACCTGTGGATTCATTTCTTCGCTTCCAATCGTCAATTCCTCAGATCAGTGCTACCGCCCGAATCGGCGACCCGGACCCGCCCCGGATCTTGAGCGGCAGCGCCAGAAACACAAAGAAGTCCGGAAGCTGATCGAGATTGCACAAGTTCTCGACAATCAGCACCTGTTTCTCGAGGACGGGCGTGTGGATGGGCTTCGTCCGCAGCGCTTCCGGCGGATCAGGTGAAAGGGTGTCCACGCCGAGGGCGGCGACCGGCTTTTCCACCAGGTACTCCGCGGCATCCATCCCGACGCCCGGCCAGTCAACCAGATACCGCTGGTTGTTCGGGCGCAAGCCCCAGTACGCCGACCAGCCGAAATTGAACAGCACGATGTCGTCCCGCTCGATCGCGCCGTGAGCGGACTCCCACGCCGCGATGAAGTCGCGCGAAACGTAACTCCCTTCCTGGAAGCTCCGGCAATCGATTCTCACGCCGCGGCCGATGAGCGCCCCGGGCGGCACTTGATCGATGGTGACGTGACTCGGCGGCTTGGCGTCGCTGATGAAGTGCGCCGGCGCGTCGACGTGGGTGCCGTTGTGTTCGTTCATCACGAGTTGATACGTCAGGGCGCGATCGCCGTGCCAGTAGGAGCCCCAAAGGTTGTGATAGAACTTCGAGTGGGTGGGGAAGTTCGGCATGTGCTCTTCCAGAGCCTGGCTGAGGTCCACTGGCCTCGCGGAACGAAGCGTTGCCACCAAAGTTGCAGGGTCGATCATGGTTAATTCTTCTCCGTGCCCCCAACCAGAAAGTGGCTAGTGGTTAGTGGCTAGTGGCTAGCGAAGAGACCGCACCTAGCCACTGTTTCTTCTTCACTCGCCACTCGCCACTAACCACTAGCCACTTCTTCCCTTGAGCGGTTGACTGGCGTGACGAATCACCACCTGCCACGCGTCCTTGTTGTTGATCCAGACATCGGTGAGAACGAATGCCCCACCCAGATCGCGGCCCCGCAGCGAAACTTTCCAATTTCCCCGGCAGTTGACGACAGCCGTGCCGGGGTAGATTCGAACCCGAGCGACATCGAGACTGAAGGCCTCAATCTCCATGGCCAGCAGGTTCTCGATCCAACGGTTCCGGGGCGTGAACTCCGCGAACGAAAAGGTGCTGATCACCACAAAATCGTCGTGCAGCAGAAGGCCGAGAGCGTTCAGGTCCTTCGTGCGTGTGGCTTCGTTAAGTCTGCGTTCGAGGTCGACAAAGGTCTGCTTGTCTGGCGCGACGCCCGTTGAAAGATGCTCCATAAAACCACTCCTTACCGTGATAAACTTCGTGCCTTGTCGCAAGCCTTGCCACGGAGGTTACCATGAACCACCCATCGCGTCGTGACTTCTTGAAAGGAATGGGAGCGAGCGCCGCCGCCCTTTCCATCGCTGGCCGGCCATTCTCTCGTCGTCTTGCCGTGGCGGCGGTCCCGACGGCCGCGCCGCAGGACGAAGGCGGGACCAAACCCATGGGTTACGCGGTGGTCGGAATCGGCAGCCTGGCCATGGGCGAGATCATGCCTGCCTTGGTGAAGACCAAGCTCTCGCGCCTCACCGGCCTGGTGAGCGGTCATCCCGAGAAAGCGCGCCACTTCGCCAAAACCTATGGTGTGCCCGAGAAGAACATCTACAACTACGAGAACTACGACCAGATCGCATCCAACCCCGATATCGACGCGGTCTACATCGTGCTGCCCAACAGCATGCACGCCGAATACACCATTCGCGGCGCCAAGGCGGGCAAGCACGTCCTGTGCGAGAAACCGATGTGCACGTCGGTGAAAGACGCGGAAGCCATGATCGCCGCGTGCCGCGAGGCCCGTCGGCGGCTGATGATCGCTTACCGCCTGCACTATGAGCCGTACAACCTGGAAGCCATGAAGATGTGCCGTGAGAGGCAATTCGGTCCGATCCGGATGATCGACGCCGAGTTCTCGTTCGTGATTGGCGATCCCACCCAGTGGCGGCTCAAGCACGACTTGGCGGGCGGCGGATCGCTGATGGATATCGGCATCTACTGCCTGCAAGCCACGCGTTACCTTTCCGGCGAAGAACCCGTTAGCGTGTATGCCGAGGCATGGTCGTCCGACCCGGTGAAATTCAAGGAAGTGGAAGAGACCATCTCCTTCACGCTGAGGTTTCCCAGCGGTCTCATCGCCAACTGCCACTCGAGTTATGGTACCGACGGCTTGAATCGCTACCGCGCCGGCGGGCCGGGTGGGTGGGTGGAGATGGACCCCGCCTATACCTACGTGGGTCTCGTCCAGCGCAGCTACAAAGAAGGCAAAACGACCACGACGGAGCCGACCACCTGGGACCAGTTCGTCGCCGAGATCGACGCCTTCTCGGACGCCGTGAACCACGACCGCGACGTCATCACGCCCGGCGAGGAAGGTCTGCGCGACATGAAGATCCTCATGGCGTGCTACGAATCGGTGCGGACCGGCAAGACCGTTTCTCTGGCGTGAAAAGGCGCCGGCGATCAAATCCCAGGGCCTGCGTGCGGGGCGTCGTCGCGAGTGGAGGCGACGCGGCGGGAGGGTTTTGCTCATTGGCCCATTTCTGCCCTTCCAGAGCTTCGGTGAGAGCGGGCCTCCCTGCCTGCCGCCGCCAATTTCAGGCAGAACTCGGACCACTCGAGCCCGACCCGCAAACGTTCGGCGGCAGTAAGCTTCGCCATCCGCGTCGCGTATTCCCGGCGCTTCTCTGCCCGCAACTTCGAATATCCATCAACAGAACGCCTTTTCATTCTCCTGATCCTCTTCGAGGCTCTCAGCCCTCAGCTCTCAGCAAGCCGCGCCTTTTCTTGCTGACCGCTGATAGCTGACGGCTGGTAGCTTCATTGCCCCGACGCCTTGGGCGGCTCCGCCGGCTGCAAGATCTCGGGCGAGGCGAAGTAGCCCGGCTTCGAGCGCAGCGAGACGTTTTGCCGCCGCACCTGCACCCGAATGTTGCGGTAAGTGCCGTCGAGGGCGTCGTGGGTCGGTGTGTAGCCTAGGCTGTACTGCTCGTTGAGCTCGTTGCCGATGGCGTCCAGGGAATCGGCCAGGTGCATCAGCCTTTCCGCCGAGTAGATTCCGGTCTCGGCGCCCAGCCCCTTATTCTGGGACGTATCGCCGATCTGGCCGTGGGAGAGGTAGCCGGTCTCCATGTCGCCGCCCGGCGTTTCGCGCAGCGGAAACATAGCCCGGCCGCCGGTGTCCTTGGCCAATTCTTCCAGGATTTTGTCCCCGTCGTTCGAGAAGCCATAAGCCGCGTTGGCGATGGGGTAGATGGCGGTCTCCGCCAGGTGCGCCATGGAGATGGCTTCATCCAACGAGTGATGGCTCTGGACGTCGATGCCGTCGCTCACCAGCACCAGCACGCGCCGCGTATCCGAGGGCAACCCGGCCTTCAGCATCCTCTCACGGCAGGCAAAATAGACCGCGTCATACACCGCCTTTCCGCCCGCGGCCTTGAGGTTGCTGATCTTCTCATTCAGGATTTCGGGGTCGTTGGTGAAGTCCTGGAGGATGGAACTGGCGGCGTCGAAGGTCTCCAGAAAGATCTGATTGAGACTGTTCCGCCCCGTGAGAATCTTAAAAACAAACTCGCTGGCGGCGTCCCGCTCGAACTCGATCTGGCGGCGGGCGCTATTGCTGGTGTCGAGCACCAGGCCGATGCGCAGCGGCGGCCGGTTGCCTTGCAGGAAGTACCGGATGGTTTGGGGTTGGCCATCCTCGAAGACCTGGAAATCCTTCTGGGTGAGGTCGATCACCGGAATGCCACGCTTGTCGAGCACGGTCACCGGCACGTTCACCACCTGAACGCGCACGTTGATCTGACCGTTGCTCGGAGGGGTGCCCTGTTCGGCCGGATTAGCGGGCGCAGGATTCTGAGCAGCGCCCGATGAGGAGGCCGCTGCGGCGGCTGATGAGGGCGCCGACTGGGAGCCCGACGCGGAGCTTGGTACAGGTGCCGGCGTCGACGTTTGCTGGCGGGCCGCTGTGGTGCGCGCGGTGAAGCTCTCCAAACCCAGAACCAGCACCAGCCCCACGAGTCCAACCGGCAAAGCCTTCCACAGCGGGCCCAAGCCTCGCCGCGCCTTCTCGGACCGGCCTGGCAGAGCCGAGTCTCTGCGCCGAGGCTTTATCAATACGCGTCGATCTGACATTTCGTTCCTCTGACGGCTTCCCAACCTGGGAACCTAAGAAGCATGTCATTCTGACCGCAGCGAAAAATGACATGCCAGCCGACTTCTGACGCCATCTATATCTTACCGCAAACCCACAGGAGGTCGAGACTCGAAACGCGAAGCTTGCAATTCGTCCCTATTGCTGTTTCGTCCGTCGAAAATCGGAGTTCGAAATTCGGAACTCGGCAAGACTCGCCCCAGCGTTAGGCCTCCATACCCGTCATACCGAGCCCGGGCCTGAACCAACAAGGTCCGCCACCCCAACATTGGCCCTTACAACCACCTTGGGCCGTCTTCATTTCTCATTTCTCATTTTTGCTTTTTGATTTTTGCTTGTCCTTTCTCTTCGCTCCGCAACAAAAGGGCAGAACAAGCCCCAACCCTACGGCCCGCCGCCCGGCTGCCGCCCTGACCCGCCTCGCCACTTGATCTGCTGTTGCCTGTCCTGGTGTATGGGTCCGTCCTTCAGGCTGATGCACTCCGCCACGAAGCTGCCCAGATCGTCCACTAGCTCCGAGAGGGTCGGCGCCTTGGGCTTGAAAAAGTCAAAACTGGGGAGGTCGCCATAGAACGCCACCAGCATCCGGTGGTACGCCGCCTTCATGTCCTTGCCCGCTTCCAGCACCGCGCCCATGCACTTGTAGACCCCCAACGCCCCTAACAGCGCAACAAGCAATTGACCCCGCCTTGCGGGGTCGATTGACGATTGACGATTGCAAAACGGTTCCTGGTTGTGCCGCGGCGCAGGCCCGCCCTTGGGGTCTGTGTCAGGGGCTGAAGCAGTAGGAGAAGACGACGTTGTGCCTGTCTTACAATCGTCAATTCCTTCTACTGCGCCTTTTTTCGCCAAAATGGCTTCCTCCAGCACTTCCTTCACGTTGGCCGCCTCTTTTTCCCGGTGCTGAAGATGCATCTGGATCCGTTCCCAGGTGATTTCCGCCATCTCCAGAATTGACGATTGTTCCCGCCTTGCGGGATCAATTCCAAAGGCTCGCTGCCACAGGTCGATCCACACCGCCTTGCCGTCCGGCCCTTCCAGGCGCGAAAACTCGGGGTTGTTCACCCCCTGCCGGCGCAGCAAGCGCATCAAGCCCCCGCGGTGCGCCAAGTCGGCCGCCCTCTCGCAAGGATGGGGATCGGACTTCTTCTCCTTCTTCTCCTTCTTCGCCTCGTTCCCCTCGGACCCGTTTCCTGCGTTTTCCCCTGCGCTTTCCCCTGCGCCCGGGGCGTTCCGCCAGTGGCTCGGGTCCTTCAGCGGCTGGCGATCCTGGTTCAGCGTCGCCGCCGCCTGCGCCTCGCCGCGCAGGGGATTGCCGTTCACCGCCGCAAACGTCTCGGCGTCCATCTCCGCCGACTTCGCCGCGTCGTCCTCGCTATTCGGCTCCTGTCCCAGGGCCTCCAACAGCATCTGGATGCGCCGGTTCAGGTAGCCGGCCTCTTTCTCCAACCCATCCTCTTGGAGCAGCCGGATCAAGTCGATTCCGAACGCCACCGCCCGAAAGTCCCCGAACGGATCGTGGTACGGATCCAGCGGCTCGACCGTTTCCCCGGCCCGCTCGGCCGCTGCCCGCCGCTCCGCCTCCGCTTCCCTCTCCGCGATCAGCTCCCCCAGGATGCTGGCCACCGCGTACAGTTCCCACCGCCCCTGCCCGCCATACACCCGCAACCGCCGCCACACCGCCTGCGCCGCCGCCAGCACCAGTTTCCGCTCCCGCTCGCTCAGCGGCGCGAACGCCTGCCGCATCCGTTCCAGATGCGTCTCGTACTCTTCCTTCGTCTCGCCCGCCAGCGCCAGGCTGCGCGTCAATGAGGCGCAGTAGGTGCCACGCTTGAAGCCCACCCCGTAGTGAGGGGAATCAAACCGGCGCATCTCGGCCACGGCTTTTTCCAGGGCTTTGTAACAGTGAGCCACGCGGCGTTCGCTGAGACGGTACTTCAACCAGTGGGGGGCTTGGTTGGCCAGCGCGAGGTTCCGGAGCGACGCCGCCCGCGACTTCTCGCTGACGGTGTACTTGCGCTTCGGTTTCGGGGAAGAAACGGGATTCGCGGAAGAACCGGGGTTCGGGATTCGGGATTCGGGGTTCGAGGAGGAAGAAGGGGATTCGGGGTTGGGGGCTCGGGATTCGCAGAACGGTGGGGCCACGCCGCCTTCCGGCGCGGCGGAAGCAACGGAACCGTCTGCTTCCGCGAACCCCGAATCCCGAACCTCAAGCCCCGGTTCCTCTGCTTCCACTTTCTCAGCCTCTTTGCCGCGTCGTCGAAACGCCGACGTTGATTCATCCGTGGTTCGCGGCGAGAGAAGCACGAGATTCTTCCGCAACGGACAACGGACCAGGGACAAAGGACGTCCGAACACTATTTCATGCCAAGAGGCAAACTCACCGTGGCAGGAGTCCGATACCTCTTCGAGGACAGTACCTAGGCTATACTATAGGCTCCGGTTTTGTCAAGGAAAATTGGAGCCGCTGCCGCGGGGTACGCGCTGCCAAGCGCCGCCCGCCTGCGCTTCCTCCTGATCTTTTCCTGCCGAGCCCCTTTCCCAACGGTTCTTGCGGCGTCGGGAGGCCGAGTCAGGGAGTCGTTGACGGCAAGCCTGCCCGTGGCGCTATCTTCATCCGAGGTGGAGCACCAAAGGCGCATGGGTCCAATCACGAAATTGGGAGGCTCTGACTGGCGGCGTCGAGTCCTTGGACGAAACGTGGGATTCTCGCTCGGGGGTGGGAAGAGAGACTCACTCGGAAAGCCCGCTTATATGAGCTGACTCCGGCGTGAAAAAAAATGTAAGGAAATGTGAAGTAAAAGCTTGGCAAGCGGAATCTATATATGTAGACTTACTTCTATGAAAGCTCTTCGCACATCTCGCGAGACTCTTCTGGTGCTGGCAAAGTTCGTTGAGCGCCCCAGCGACTGGCGCTACGGCTACGATTTGAGCCGCGGCACCGGCCTAAAATCCGGGACGCTCTACCCCATCCTCATGCGCCTCGAAAAGTACACGTTGCTGGAGGCTCGCTGGGAGACGACGGAAAACGGCGTACCGCCACGGCACACGTACCGGTTAACGCCGAATGGTTTGGAGTTCGCTCGGGCCAAGCTGGCCGCACCCGGACTTGGTTGGTTGGTGCAGCAGCCTTCCCCAAGCAGCGGCCTAAGCACGGAGTAGTGCCTATGCTGGAAACGCATCTTCGTCAAGCCGCAACCGTGATCCTGGAGTCCGCGATTCGCATCGCACCGCCCGACGCGGACGACTGGGGCAAGGCCATGCGTAGCGAAATGGACTACGTGGAAGGCCATTGGGCGGCGGTGATATGGGCTCTCGGCGGTGCGAGTGTTCTTGTGAAACGAGCTCTTGCCTCCCTCTTTGCACCAGGTCGGCTGCCGTCCGGCGCCGGACTTTTCACCAAGGATGTTTCCGTACGCAAGGCGGTGTTGGCCACCAGCGGAGGATGCATTTTGTTGTCGCTGCTGTTTCTCCTTGCGCCGCCGTTTCGGCAGGCGCTTCGCCTTTCGCTGAGGCCCTGGTACTGGGCGATTCAGGGAACCCCCAACTTTTCCCAGCCGGGTCTTAAGGCTCTCGCCAGGCGGGCGGACCAGAAACACGACGCCGAGGGGTTGGCCTTTTGCGCCGTTCGACTGCACAACAGTGCCGAGACCGCGCGCCTGGCGAAGGAAGCCGTCCGCCTCGACCCCAATCTTCTTTGGGTATACGCCGTGGTGGCGGTGCGTCATCCCGGCCTTCCCGAGATCCGCCAGTGGGTTCCCCAGCTTGAGCAGTGGGATCCGCAGAACGCCCTTTTTCCCATGATCACGGCGGAAGACAATGACATCGGCCGCTCTCTTCGCGGAGACGTCCAGACGCTGGGACATGAGAAGGATCCGGTGTGGCGGAGTGCGATGGCGGGCGTGTTCCGGTCCCCGAAATTTGACGACTACCAGGACCGTCTCCAGGAGTTGGACCGAAGGGTGGTCGCCCGATATGGGTTCTACGACCCGGAGGAAGTGCTGTTTGAAGCGGATTCGGGCGTGCCGAGCTATGCCGAGCAGGATTTCCGGATATTTGCAATTTCTCTGATTCATTCCGGGGAGGATCTCGAAGCCCAAGGTGACCGAGAGGGCGCCAGGGATAAATACTGGGCCGTGGCCCGCTTCGGCCAGCTACTCGATTCTCCGGGACATGCGGACTTCGATCGCCTGGATGGCGCCGCTCTTCAAGCCAAGGCTTACAAACAACTCGAGGCGCTTTCTCAGAAGGAAGGGAACGAGGCGGAAGCCGCACTTTTCGGCTACTTGGCCGTGAAGTTCGACCCCGCCAGTGGAGCGAACGCGTGGCGCGGGCAATGGACCTTTGGGCTGGATATTTGCAAGCGGAACGCCGCCGTCTTGATGATTTCGGGCCTGATGATCCTGATCTTTTGCGCGCTTTTGGTGGCGACGGCATCGATCCTGATCGCCGGAAGCCGCCGGGAAGCGGGGCACGCTGCCCAGACCGCTAAGCCCGCGGCCACGCTCGTTGCCATGATCAGCGGGGTTGGTTTGTTGTTCTCTTCCGCCGCACTCTACCTCACCTATCGTCCTTACTGGTACCTTTTCCAAGGCGTCATCCTGAACGGTGACCGGAGCCAGGCCCGCGACCTCCGGGCCTTCCTGAATTCCACCCGGATGATTTTCGGCCTTCAACTCGGCCTGTCGCCGCAATCTCAGGCCTATTTCTGGGCAGGAGTGATCCTGCTCGGCGTCATCGGACTAACCCTAATCCTTCTGCGACACTTCGGTGGCCGCACGCGAGCCGACGGGCTTCAGCATAGTCCTCGCGTGCCGTAATTTTCATTGGTAAGCCATAGCTAGGCTACGCCGACCGGGCGGAGGTGTGTCTGCGCGGAACGGGTGTGCTTTTCGGAAAGGAGAAAGTCTTATGCGGAGATGCTTCTTCATCGCGTTGCTTGCCGCAGGTTCTATTGCTGCCTGGCCGATCAACAGCCACGGGCAGGACGCCACGCCCGCAGGCGAGGTCTTTATTGGCGGTTCGAAACTATGGGAGCACGCCGCCGGTGGTCACTACCATGACCACGGTTTGGAACTAGCCGTCACTGGCAATTTCAATCGTTTTCTCGGGCTGGAAATGGATCTTAGTGGACTCGGGACCTCGCTTCCACCGTCGCCCGCTTACGGAGACTATCTCCGGATTCTCGTGGGACCGCACTTTGCGTATGACGCCAACTCGCGTGTGAGTCCCTTCTCCCACGTTCTGGTGGGGCTGACGCACGGACGGCAGGACTGCGACTCCCTCAATCCTCCCCCGGATTGCAACACTGCAGACTGGGAGCGAGGGGGAAATGCCTTTACGGCTACCGTCGGCGCAGGCTTGGATGTGAAGGTCTTTCGCTTCTTCTGGGTTCGCCCGATCCAGGTCGACTATCTGCACGTATTGTTCCCCAACGCCGCGGAAAACAACCTGCAACTGTCCTGCGGTTTCACATTCCGCTTCGGGAGCTTGGGGAGAACCGGCAAGCATTAGCCGAGCTCTGGAAGGAGGCTACCTTGCTCACCGCAACCTGGGATGCCTCAAAAGAGATTGCTGGCTTGGGACCTTGCGGCGTGAGCGAGGCTGACATCATCCTGCCAAAATCGGCAGTCAAACCCAAGTGCAATGGCGGTCTGGCGCGCTCGCTGCGATCGCTCCTCGGTGACCTGCAGCCGCACGGCTATCGCGGCCCCTCCCGCGTCCCCGAACCACAGGATCCAGGATGTGCTCGGCGCGCTCGACTTGGTGCTCGGCATCCGCGACGTCTCCGATGAGCTCCAGTTCAAGTCGAGCTACACCGTCGTTGAACACGCGCCGGAAGAGTCGAGGAGGGATTCCAGAATGACAAGAGCCGCCGCGAGAGACGGAGACTTCACCGAACTGTTCCGGCTGCTTGGGACTTCGGAAGCGCAGCGCGCGAGCAACGCAGCCGGAGGCCAAGCGCCCGAGTGCACGAGTGCCGACCGTTAGGGAAGCCTCAACTCGCCAGCCGACTCCCTCTCCGTCCCAGCCCTCCCCGCCGCCCCGCAGGCGCCGGCCGTCGCCCACGCTTCAGCACCATTAGGCGCGCGACATTTCGCCGGGCACTCGGCAAGCTGCACTTGATTCTGATCAGGTCGTCCATCGACTTCTCCTGAACCTTCCCCAGTTCCCAGCGCTTGACACTGGCCACCCCAACGCTGAGGTACTCGGCGAATTCCTCCTGGGACATACTAAGCTCGCTCCGAGTCTTGCGAATTTCTGAGCTGCTCAGGAGTCCATGACGCTTTCGGTAAGCGTCCGCGAGTTTCGTGCTGAAGGCGTCCATCTGGCTGGCGTGAAGGGCCGCGTACCCGCAGTGAGGGCATACCATTGCCTCGGCCGAGACACGGTAAGGCTCACTCGCATACTCGCCGTTCATTCTCGTCACCTTCTTCTCTAATTCGTTTCCGCAGCGCAAGCAATTCACGGCTCAGACTCCTTGGCGAACTTTGCCGGGTGAAAAGAGACGATGTAAAGCGTCTCGTTCACGAAGCAGATTTTGAGGTACATCCGGCGGCCGAAACGCGCGGACTCCCAGACGAAGGCGAACAACTCCGCACCCTTGCAAGCCCTTTCGTAGGACCTCTGCGGCGGCCGAGAGCCGGCGTAGTCCTCCGGCCGGGTTTCGCCAAGAGCAGCCGCGAGTGCTTGCGTCTGCTCCTCCAGCGTCCATCGGTCGAGATCGTGGAACTCAGGCAGCAGCTTGCCGATATCGGCAACCAACCAATCCTTCGCCGCAACCTTTTGCCGTGCCTTCAGAATCTTGCCGAGGATCTCAGCGTGACTCGGTCGCCGCATGCCACTGTCAATGGTATCATCTGATACCGACCGGCGCAATGCTTTCCTGCTCGGGTTCAGCGCCATCGATACGTTAAGCTCATTGCTTCTGCTCGAAGAATACGCGTTGACGCCGGACGAGTAGCGGGTTACGCTGCCCACTCTTCTGAAAGAGCAAACTACGATCACGGAGGGTCAGGTGTTCCTTGCCAAATGTCTCGGGAAAAAGACTGCAACCCTGGTACTGCTCATTGTATTCCTTGCGGCTTCGCTAGCTTACGGGCAGAGCGATTCGCAGGAGCTAAACGCGATTCTCAAAGAAGAAATTCTGGCGCCAGCCGTGGCGGACTTCCAGATCAGGCAGTACTTGGTGAGTAGAGTTGCTCCTCTCCCGAAACCGCCGGTGAACGCCCAGGAGTGGACGGCAGAGGCTCAGCGGCTTCGCCACCATGTGCTCGACGTGGCTTTTCACGGCTGGCCGAAGGACTGGGTAGAGTCTCCGCCCAAGTTCGAAGAGGTAGGAGTCATCGAAACCGGGGGCGGCTACCGGATCAGGAAGCTGCGTTACGAGATCGTTCCGGGCTTCCAATCCGAGGGGCTCCTTTACGAGCCGGACCACTTGAGTGGAAAGATCCCGGCCATCCTCAATCTGCAAGGCCACGTCGGCAAGCAAGGGATGACGATCGAGTTCAAGCAAAAGCGGTGTATCAATTTCGCGAAGCACGGCATCCTGGCTTTGAGCCCGGAGTGGTTCTCGTTTGGAGAACTTTCCCAGAAAGGAAACGAGCACTGGTTTGGCGCGCACCTCGATTTAGTGGGGGCGAACGAACTGGGCATCTTCTATCTGGAAATGCGTCGAGGTCTGGACTACCTGTACAACCATCCCAATGTGGACCGCAACCGAATCGGCGTGACGGGATTGTCCGGCGGCGGATGGCAGACGATCATCCTGAGTTCGACGGATGAACGTGTGAAGGCCGCGAATGTCGTAGCTGGGTTTTCTTCCATCCGTTCGCGGGTGGAGGCGCGAGACTACGGGGACATGGGCGATGTCGAACAGTCGGCCACGGACGTGTTCGACGGTATGGACTACCCGTATTTGGCGGCTCTCATGGCGCCAAGACCCACGCTCCTCAGCTACAACGCAGAAGACGATTGCTGCTTCCGGGCGGACATGGTGAAGCCGCTGATCTACGATGGTGTTCGACCATTCTTCAAACTCTACGGAATGGAGAGCGCGTTTGACTGGCACGAAAACCGNGATCCCGGNACCCACAACTATCAACTGGATAATCGTCTCGCGTCGTATCGCTTCTTCAGCCGCCAGTTCGGACTCCCCCTNATTGACAACGAGGACGGCGTCGCGCCCGAAATCAAGAGCTATGACGAGCTGGTGGTGCCCTTGCCGAGCGACAACCTCACCATCTTGAGCCTGGCGCAGAAGTTGGGCAAGGAAATCCGCCGCGACCCCATCCCTTCGGGTGAATCTGNCAAGTCAGCCTGGGCGAACTCAGAGAGAGCCAAGCTTAGAGATGTGGTCCGCTACAAGCCGATAGACATCGAGCATCTGTGGGCGGTGGGAATCACCAAGAGTAAGGACGTGCAGTCAAAGTCCTTCTTGTTCCAGATGAACAACGGGCTAAGCGCCAACGGCGTCTGGATAAGGTCGATCGCGCAAAGCTCGGACACCGCGCCGGTCTCGATCGTGCTCAATGATGGCGGGAAGGAAGCGGGTTCTGACCGAGCTTCGGACCGCGTTAATCGCGGCGAGCAAGTCCTTGCGCTCGATCTGATGTTTACCGGGACGTCCTGGAAGGACAAATATCCCTTCCAGTTTGCNCAGATGCTCGACGGGGTTGGCGATCGTACCGTCGGCATGGAGGCGGCTCAGCTCATCAGGGTGGCGCGCTGGGCTGGGGAGCGCGCAGGGCTTTCCCAAGTGAGGCTTGAGACAGGAGGGATTCGCAGCCAGCTCTCGGCGCTAGTGGCCGCGGCAGTCGAGCCGGAGCTGTTTTGGGAGATCGTGGTGCATGATGGCATGCACAGTCTTGGTTATGCGCTCGATCTCCCGGTGCCGTTCGACCAGGCCCCGGAGCTATTCTGCCTCGATCTGTACAAGTACTTTGATATTGATCGTCTGGAAGCTGTAGCCGCACCCGTCAAAATCAAAGTAACGAAGTACGTCGAGATTCCGGCGAAATAGGCAGCGGGCGG
>JGI26339J46600_10000105_pt1 | contig 28124 bp, 32 predicted proteins | sample BogFormECP12_OM1_FD_46600 | JGI IMG/M metagenome (IMG submission 46600) | reverse complement strand
AAAAGGATAAAAGCTGTTGTAAACTGTCTTGGTTCGAAGAGAATGAAAGAAGAGAAAATACTCAAGCTTTTGAAAGAATTGATCCGCAACTCGCGGAGAAGTGACAGAGAACTTGCGAAAACGCTGAAAGTTTCGCAGCCCACGGTGACAAGGAACAGAAAGCTTGCTGAAGGTTTCATACGGAGCTACACGATAGTGCCAGAGTTCAGGAAGATAGGGTACGAAATCCTCGCAGTAACATACGCGAAAGCCAAGACATATGACAGAAAAGAAATAGAGTCCAAACTTGAATTGGCAAAAAAATGGGTTATGCAGCGCCCCAACATCTTCTTCGCATCTGACGGAGAAGGCCTTGGGAAGGACACTGTTATTTTCTCGCTTCACAAAGACTACTCAAAATACGCGGATTTCATAAGAGAATATACGGTCAATTTCGCGGATTTCACCAGTGACGTCCAATCATTCATCGTGAGCTTAAAGACAGGGATGATTATCAAACCATTCGACCTTAAATACTTGGCAGAAGACCTGTAAACCTCTCTGGCAGTTGACAGCTCAGCCCTCGCGCAGAATTGAACCCCACAGAAAAAATCTCACATGTCAGCCCTTCAACCGCTTAGGCACCGATCAAGGCTACACTTGCACTTTTCAATATGCTTCAACTTAAAATGCAAGAGAGAACAGGGTTAAGCAACCGCGGAATTGAGCAGCCAAGACCGTGCCGCGCATAAACCTTCGTTGTTCCAACATTTAAATGGTGACTTAGCAAAGAGCGCGGGCAAGCTGGTTCCTTCAACTCCTATGCACTAGGATTTGGAAAGATTTTTATCACACATACAATAACCCTAACCGAAGGAATTTCCAATGAATGTAGAAACAAGCAAAACCTTGGGCGGAGTAGGAGCAATACTGCTGGTAATTGGCGCATTAGCTGGATTTGCAAACGGATTCGCTGGCGCACTGGACCTTGTCGGCTTGATACTTGTATTGATAGCGATGAAAGGATTTGCAGATAACTATCGAGAAAGTGGCATATTCAGCAATGCACTCTACGGGGTAATCGCGGCTATAATTGGAGTAGTGACGTTCGCAGTAGTCGCCGTTGTCGCAATCCTAAACGTCATAGCCAGTGGGTTTGACGTATCAAATCCGAACGCTTGGACGCAGCAGTTCACAGACTTCAACTCATTCTGGAACAAGTTTTCAAGCGTCGTCGTTGGGGTCGTCGTAGCCTTGATTGTCCTCTTTGTATTCTTCGTCATTGCATTCATATTCTTCAGAAAATCGCTGAATACTCTCGCCACAAAGTCCGGAGTTGGAATGTTCAGAACCGCAGGACTAATAATGCTCATCGGTGCAGTCTTAACCATTATCCTCGTAGGGGTAATACTAATCTGGATCGGCTTCATACTGCTAACAGTGGCATTCTTCTCAATTAGGACGGAATCAACGCAGCAAACCCAAACCCAATCGACTACGCCACAGTAGGAAACCAAATTACGAGCGAAAACGCTGGAACAGTTCAGAAAATCTCTCCAAACAAATATCGACAACTCCAAGATAATCTTCTTTTTTTCATTCAGATAAGAGAAGTCACGCTATGCAAGGGGTCAAGGTCTGCCCCAACCAATCACCCCACTGCCAACGATCACGCATAACACTCAGTAACCACCCCTACTCCTACCTCCCGCTCGCGCACGCTTTTGCCTTTGCTGTGGTCAGTCCCTAATCCTCAAAGAACTGCGTCCGATCAAAAGGTTTATTCACAGGCACACAGAGTACAGTTACCGAATGGTCTCTATGCATTTGCGTCTGATAAAAAGTTGACGCGAAACCATGACATGAATAGTTGAAAGAGGAATCACCTTGAGTTCAAAACCTATCGAACAGAAAATGGGGCAGCTCGCATTGCCTGGAGAACGCCTAGGTGTGATTGAGGAGTTCATACCTGACGCCGGCACGTACGTCAGGGACGGTGTTATTTACAGTAAGGTCATAGGCCGTGTCATCATCGACCTTGTTCATCGTCGTGTTGAAGTCCACCAACTCATTGGTCCCTCCAGGGTTCCGTCTTTGGGTACAACCGTGATGGCCCAAGTCTCGAACACTCAGACTGACAGCGCGGGGGCGCGAATATTCGAAATAGGGGAAGAAGAAATCAACGGCGTCTTCACAGGAATCCTCCATGTATCTGACGTGGCCATGAGGTATGTGGACTCGATGTATGACATTTGCAAAGCTGGCGACGTGATAAGAGCGAAGGTCGTCAGCGACAAAAATCGCACATACCACTTGTCCACGAAGGATAGAAACCTCGGGGTCGTCTATGCCTTCTGCAGTAACTGCGGAACTCTGCTGGAAGCAAAGAAACAGGGTATGCACTGTCCCAAATGTGGACGCATAGAGAAACGCAAGATCGCAAGCGATTATGGAAAAGGCTTGCTGCCAAGCAGGAAAGAGACAGATGAAAGTTAACATAATCAAGAAAAGCGGAAATGAGCTGAAAATCGAAATCGAAGGCGCAGGACACACCGTGTGCAACCTGCTGCAAAAAAAAATTCTTGAAGAAAAGAGCGTAGATTTAGCAGGCTACGACGTGCCCCATCCACTCGGAAACACTGCCATCATATACGTTCGCACGAAAGGAACCGTTAAACCCGAACAAGTCCTACGGGCAGCACTAGAAAACACGCGAGACATGAACAAAGAGTTCAGCAAGGAACTCGCCAGAGCCATAAAAGAAAAGTAACCCTCCCCAGCTTGCCTTCAACAAAACGGAAGCTTGCAGCAAGCGAAGTGCTCCAAGCAAAGCCAAGCTCTGATTCAGACTTGGTCAGATTTCCTTGCATTGACTGAAAAGCCAGCTAGATTTTCAAGTATTAACTATTCTAACTCGACACTTTGATCAAGTTTATAATCATTTTACACTTTATCAGGATTGAAGGACGCTGCGAGATGAGTGTTTCGTCGGTGAAGAAGTTTCGAGTAATAAAGCCTGAAATTCGGGTTCTCGGAGTTGACGATGGACCATTTACTCCACACCATGGATATGCTTCAGTTGTGGGCGTTGTCTTCCGCGGAGGCTACTGGATCGACGGGGTGCTCAAGACCAGAGTCAAAGTGGACGGCTTCGATTCCACAGCTAGAATTGCCTCCATGACTGTCGATTCTCCCCATTACAAACAGATAAGAGTAATCATGCTTGAAGGCGTGACATTCGGCGGCTTCAACGTCGTGGACATCAAGAAGCTCAACGCTTTCACGCATCTACCCGTGATAGCTGTAACCCGCAGAAAACCCAACTTTAGAGATATCTACGCAGCCATTCAGAAACTGCCCAAAAGCACTGAACGCTGGCAAGCAATTCGCAACGCTGGAGACATGGTCGAAGTAGAGACGAGAAAGAAAGAAAAGGTTTACATGGAGAAATCCGGCATACACGAAGATGATGCACGCAAGATCTTGCAGATCACGTCGACAAGGAGCAGCGTGCCTGAAGCACTCCGAGTCGCGCATCTGATCGCGTCGAGCACGCACCAAGCTGAACCACAATATTTAGCTCAACATAAAAAAGTTTAAAAGACCCCTTGCTAAGGCTAAACAAACGATAAGACGGGGAAAAACCCATGGAATTTTGCCCAAAATGCGGATCTAGACTCGAACCAAAAAAGGGAAAGGCAGGAGCAGAAAAATCCATCATCATGACATGCCCAAAATGCGGTTACAAAAAGCCTGCAGCAACCAAGAAGCTAGAAGCAAAAGCCGCCAAAGTTTTCCAACACAAACCCACCCAACTCGTTGCTGTAATAGGTAAGGAAGAACAGAAACTTCGAACCTTGCCTACAGTGAGAATGGAATGTCCAAAGTGCGGCAACAACCTCGCCTACGTCTGGCAAGTACAAACCAGAGGCGCAGACGAATCATCAACCCAGTTCCTTCGCTGCACAAAATGCAGCTACACCTTCAGAGAATACTCATAAACTATGTACATGCCGGAGACAGCAGGGGATTTCTGAAGCACATCTTCGCTACCTGGCTGATGTTCTGACTGAAACAGAGAAACATGCCAGTCTGGATAATACTGATGAAGTTTTGACCTATATTGCAGGGAAGCAAGTTAAGGAATCCTACGAGGCTAATGTGGCGCGCGCTAAGTCTACGCAAGATAAGACTTTATGATTTCAGACACTGCTTTGCCACCAATCTTTACCATGACGCCAGAGACCTACTGCTCTCGTCAAGGAAAGGTTAAGACATAGAAACATCCAGAGCGCGCGCCGAGGGACAATCCTATTAGGAAACCGCCCCTAAGTATATTATTGGTACACTCATGGGTGAACAGGAGAACCTATGATTTGTTAGTTGAGGGGGATTAAAAAAATGAGTAAAATTATGAGGGAATTTAAGTTGCACTCATTTGAAGCTTATGACAGTGGCACTAATCGTCTGGTTTTGGCTATTAAGCCTAAGAAACATGACGAGGGCAAATGGAAATGCCCTAAGTGTGGACGTTACAATTCTTTCAATAACCAAAGATGTGCTTATTGTGGGACTTCTGTGCTATCAGATAAGAAATGACGAACCAAGGCTTCTGGAACATCGATAAAGTCTTAAACGAATACTTGGCTCCTTTCCTTATCAAGTTACCCTTTACTTGAATGGATGGAGATTTCAGAGTTCCTAGGTCTCCTCGAATATTCAGACAGATATTGAATCTTAGGTTTGTAGTTTCTCTGTAACTTCATTCAGAATAAATGCAGACAGGAACAAGGCAAGTGAAGGAAACACAAGATAGTAGCCTAACGAATAGTCTCCATAAGGTAATATCTTGCCGGTGTAAAACATCAATGCTAGAACAGCAACTGACAAGCAAACTGGAGCAGCCAAGATAATCCTTCTCTTGAAATGGATGGAAGCTATGCCGAATGCCAGAACCAATGCTTGAACAGCAAACATTGCTACAGGCATCCAAGACCTCCATAAGCTGAAAACGTTCTCACTGAACCAATAGTCGATGAACCAATAAGAAGAAACATGAGAAATAACAACAAAATAACTCCCACCATACGTCGAAACTATATCAAATTTGAAAGACCAGTAATATTCCGTTACTGCAAGGTGCAAATATGTTAGATGCCAATAGAAAGGAAGAATGATTGAAAACAGAAACACTAGACATCCAAGGATTGTGAGAAGTGCCATCAGAAAAGCAGATAGTCTTCTCGATATTGACATAACCAAATCACATCTAAAGGTATACTGGTTAAGCATCTTAAGATACCACGTTTCAGAACACCCTGTTCCAAAGACAGAACACATGCAGATGATGGAGATCTCAGAGAGACCCCAGAATTTTTCAGTAAAGTACGCGCGCGCCATACTGTAAAGCCAATAGAATCCCAAGAGCGCCGACCAAAGAGAACGAAAGTGATGTCAGAGCGGATATTTGAAGCCCGCGGCTTTCAAGTCTGTCCATTTGTTTGATTTTTCGATGGTATTATCCTGTATCCACCATCATAGCAGACATAGACGTGGTATACGACACCGACTTTAAAACCTCCTACGGTGTCCCTAAATCCTACATAAGTGATTGTTTGGTTGCTGTACTCAAAGGTTAGTGTAACTGTAAAAACGTTCATATTAGTAGTTATTGGAGTGCCCATGTTCTCAAGTCTGTCTGTGAATAAGAGTTGGGTTGGATAGTTGTTTTGAGAAAAGACACTCACTCCGATAACGACAACTGCTACCACTAGAGCAACGATTAGTCCATTCTTAAGATATTCTGTTTTATTCATCCATCTCACAGCCACGGTGATAGTACAGCGAAGAGAGATACTTTTCAAACCGTTACATTATACCGTCGTCTTTGGAGTTAAAAATGAATATTCCCAAATCGAAATGATAGCGCGCCCGGTATAGAGAGGACAGAGATCTCTCTGAATTGCAACAAGAGACGCGCTAGAGGTTCAAGACTCGGTGAAAAATCGACGAATCAAAACCCGACGTGTGACAGCAGTAAGAATCTNGAGCGCGTACGTTTTGCCGAGTCCCCCTCCATGTGTTCTTAAGCACGGTCTAATAGCCTCAACGAGCATTACAGAACAATGTTTATTTCTTTTGAGCCGTTTCTTGGAAACGATGGAATATGTCTCCATGGACTTGTCCGAACACAAGTTGTGTTTATGATAAACAACTGGAACCTCGTCAGCGTTGCCCTTTATGTGGGGCGGAGGTGGAAGAGTTATCGAATACTGACCTCGGTGATTTGTGGAAGAAGAAGTGGGACCTCAAGAAATCGCTGAAGAAAACCGAAGAGGAAAAGAGACGGGCCAAAACTAGAAAATTCTGTCCAAAGTGCGGATCAAGTGATGTTGACTTCTCCGTGTTCTATCAGCCCTCAACATGGAGGTGCCACAACTGCGGCTATCAAGGCCCCTTCATTCTCGAAGATGGCAACGTTGCTGACGAAATATCAGCAAAGTATCAACGCAGAAAAAAGCAAGAAACATCAGAATAACACGTGTTCGGATACGCTGTCTTCCCGCGCTAAGCAAAGCATGTTACCGCATGGCTGGAAGCGGGGGTGCCGCTTTTTGGACATGTTTGTCTTACGTTCACATATATACGAGCATGTTTCTCTCATGTTAGAAACGCATAAAAGTTCAGGATATCCTGCTGTGCTGTTGATGATGTTCGATGTCTGAGAGATTTGGCAAGAACTGGGAAAAAAGTCGGGAAGAGCAGAGTTTCCCTAATAGTATGAGAGATGCAGTCAGACCTGTTGCTCCATTAAAGCCTCGATTGGATGCCGCGATCAGAAGAATGGAGGCTCAGATCAGCAGGCTGGATCAAGCTTCTGAAAGGTTTAATCAGAAAGATAAAATGCTGTTCTCAAAAATCGTGGATGCCTACCAGAAACATGACACAGCTCACGCCAATATTTACGCGAACGAATTGGCGGAGGTGCGAAAGGTGGAAAAGATCACGATGAACGCGAGACTGGCACTTGATCAGGTTCTTCTAAGGGTGCGCACGGTCTCAGAGTTGGGAGACGTCGTGTCCACGCTTGGGCCAGTGATAGGGGTCTTGGGTTCCCTCAGGACAGGACTTGTAGGTGTTCTTCCAGAGGCAGAGAACGACATCGGTGAAATAGCCAACATGCTAAGTGGCGTAATGTTCGACGCTGGAGCCAGCACTGGAATGAGCCTGAGCTTCAACACGCTTAACGAAGACGCTACAAACATCCTCAATGAAGCAGCCACGGTTGCTGAACAAAGAATCAACCAGAAACTCCCCGATCTCCCGCCAGGCGTCGCTTCAAGTGTGCGAGGCGGGAAAGAAACAGCAAAAAACACGTAGTCAGACCGACCGCAACTCTTCCATAACGGAAAGCTGAAACCTATTCGTATCGTTGCCTCTCAATGCGAGCTAGTTTCTTTTTCCTGCGCATTTGCTTCATTTCTTTTTTCTTCGGGGGCTTGGGTTTTTTCAGCTCCTCTCTTTTCTTTCTTCTGGGATAACCCGTTTGCTACCACCTCTAGCTAGCAAAGGTTACCCTTGGCTTTCTACGTTGTGTCTGAGCCGTCAACGCTTGAAACCCAGGGGGTTCTAAAGTTTCAACCTCCAAAGCGCATCAATTCCGTGGGGCAGCCATAACGGTATCATCGTTAGCAGTGCTTGGCTACCAAAAGAGCATTTATACCATTAGAAACAAAAGAAAAAGTTGTGCGTGGGAAGCCGTTTGGTCGAAGCACACGCCTTGAACGGTTATCTCTTCAGCAGTTTCCTATATTCTTGCATGAGTTGTTCTGTTGACTTTTGGCTCTCCCAAGCTTCACTCAGTGCGAGCATTTTTTCATGCTGGAGCTTCCGATATATTCCGATCCATATGGGGGATTGCGTTGCGACAAAATAGAGTCCCATGTACGCCATCTTAAAGGCAAGAGCTATTGGAGATACGGCGAACGCAAACATTGCCGGAATGACTATTATGATGTCAATTGCAAACAGTGTCAGTTTGAAGACTTGGCCGAAGGTTTCTTGGAAACTCCACCATGCACTTCTTATACCCATACTGGGTGACCACCACTCCCGTTAAAGCTCAGGAATTTTGCTGCTAGCGCGATTCCCAGCATTAGCAGGGGAAAACCATATCTTAACAAATAAGGCTTTACTTTTTCATTCATTCTTTTCACCTCTTCTTTTCTATCGATTTCCCCAAGGCCTTGCACTTCAAGGCCTCCCGTTTTCGTAATCTGCTAGGCTATTTTTAATATGATTTATGAATTCCAAGTTCAGAATTCCGCACCCACTTGAGAAACGCGTTTATCTGCGTAAGCCACGTTTGGCCGAGGCAGAACCGACGATATCTCTACATTGCAGGGAAAGCTGAGAATGCAAACCTTGCTTACGAAACCTCGGTTAGGTCATAAACTGTTCAATAACTTTGTAAAGCACGCTTGTTCCGAATACGAGGTTTTCTGTCGATATTCGCTCGTCTATTCCATGTATGGTTTGTGCCATTTGCGAGTAAATCGGTCCAAGGCGAACTGGACAGAAACCATAGCAGACGCTACCTTTCCTCCGGAAGAAGCGTGAGTCTGTTCCGCCTGTGAGCATCATGGGCGATGAAGTGCTTTGTGGGTCAAATCTCTTCAGAACCTCCTCTATGACTTTGTAAAGTGGTGTGTTCAGCGGTGACTCGGACGGTTCGTTTGCCTGAATTGTCTCGTAACTCAATTTGTCCAAACCCGCTGTCTCTAAGAGTTCTTTGATTTTTCCGAAGGCTTCTGTTGTGTTTTGCCCAGGTAGGATTCGACAATCGAACACTGTTTCGCATTCTGACGGGATTATGTTCTCTTTCACACCACCACGAATGATGGTTGGCGTCGCAGTCATTCTCAGGCACGCTCGTAACTCTTCAGCTAGGTGTTTGTCTTTTTGGGCCAGTGTATCCAAAACTTGGTCGCTTTTGGAGAGATCTCTTAGCAAAATCGACAAATCTCGAAACTTGCTAGACTTGGTGAGGCTGGTCAGAAGTTGTTTGACTGTTGTAACGAGGGATGGTTCTGGACGGTAGCTGCCGAGCTTCTCAACGACCCTATTCATACGGAGTATGGCGTTGTCTGCGGCCCCAGGTATTGAGCCGTGACCTGGAGTTCCACCCGCTTTTATTTTGAGCCAGAGTATGCCTTTTTCTGCTGTGTTTATTGTGAACATGTGCTTGCCGTCAATATCCATGGAGAGTCCTCCGCCTTCGTTCAGAACATAATCGGCTTGAATTTTATCTGGGTGATTTTGAACAAGCCAGCCTGCACCTGCTTCGCCACCTTTCTCCTCATCCGCGGTCGCTGCGAGTATCACGTCGCCCTTGAGTTTGACGCCGCTTCTCTTCAACAACTTCAACGCCATGACTTCGATAGCGGTCATTCCTTTCATGTCCAAGGCGCCTCTTCCCCACACAAACCCATCCTTTATGACGCCGCTGAAGGGGTCAACGCTCCATTCTTTCGGGTCTGCGGCGACGACGTCCAAATGGGAAAGCAGCAGCAAACTGGGCTTGCCGCTTGATCCTCGCAACCGAGTTACCACATTACCCCTTCCCGCAGAAGACTCAAAGAGTTCACATTTGAATCCGTCCTGTTTCAATGATTCCGAAACGTATTTTGCGGCCACGATTTCATTGCCAGGCGGGTTCGTCGTATTCTTGTTAATTAATCCACTCAGAAAACTGGAAACCTCATCTTCAACTTCTTTGAAAAGCAATCCATGCATCACTGTTCACCTAGACTCCTCAGTCTACGATGTTGGCGTTTAAGACTTTTTTCATCATCTCGCTTTGTCAAATAGGTGGGCCACAAGAACGTTAATCGCGCCTAAATGCTGAAAATAGAATTGATGTACCCACTTGTGGCAGTTTCAGCTTTTGAAGTTTGAAACGTACAAAGAAACAATCGCATAATCCCTAGGCGTATGAACCACTTTGAAGCTGTGGAATAAACTCCGTTGCAGTTGCATTGACGAGTTGTGCGGGGCTTCGCGCCAGATATGTGCCGATGGAAGCGCGCCCCCCAGGGTAGGGATAAAGCTCAATTGGGGAAGTGCCATTTGATATAACAGTAAACGTTACGCTCAATAATGTGCCATCTCCGCTCGCATTGTGAACGGTCACAGTGTCGACACAAATAATTCTCGAGGTGGGGGGTGTCATGTTCAAGTTCTGGTCAGGGTTGCATAAGAACAACGTCAGTCCTGTCGATGTTAAGAACGGGCCTTCAGAAAAGTTAGTGACGTTTAAGACATCGGGGTTGTAGCGAATGTCCAGCTGCACACCCGAGATGTCTACTGCACTTTCAACAGTCACATTAATCGTGAATGTTGAACCAACGGTAAGTCGCTCCACATTTGAAGGCACGATCTTGACTGTCAGGGGAGGCGCTTGAAGCAGGAGATATGCCAAAATTGCCGCCGTTGCAACGATGATTATTATTGCCACGCCAGCAATAATGCGAAATCTTAGTTCCTTGACGGATTCCCTTTTTTGTTTCATGGAATGTCTAGGTTAAGTTTTCCTCGCCCGGGTTTTTATTTCTTATGGAAAACCTGTCCAATCCACTTAAGGCATTTCGCAGCGTGATCATGCTACAGTTCTTGGAAAATGTCTTCTTTACTTCTTCTTGATGACGTAGACGTTAACTGACGACTCATGTTTCTTTTTTGTATGAAAATTGAACATGTACGGGATGGTCATGACCATCGGGTAGACGGCTTTGATTGCTCCACCATTCCGGTCGATAAACCTTTCGACAAAAGAGGATGGAGAAACTTCTGGGATTTCTCTATTAGCCTTCATTTTCATCTTGGAATCAGCGGTGTCCCAAACACGTTTGTGGATTGAATATACAGTTTTGCCTGATCTGAGGGCTTTTTCAAGAAACTTTCGATCTGCACCTCTTGTTTGAACGCCGAAAGGCGGATTCTGGATTACAGTGTCAAACTGAGTGTGGACAATATCTATGTCCGCTGCGATCCATTGTACCTTGTTTTTCAATCCTACGTTGACGCTGTTTTCTGCAGCCACTCTGAGGGCGATTCTATCTATATCGACGCCTACGACTTCTTTTGCGCCGAGGAAAGCCGCTCCCAATGCTAGCCTTCCCGTGCCACATCCGAGGTCTAGAACTGTCTTGCCCACGATGTCGTCATACGTGTAAGCTGCAAGGTAGAGCATTTGAGCTGCCACTTCGACTGAAATCGTGTATTGTTCAAGACTCACACTGGGTTTCGGGTGCGGTTTGACCCTTGAGAGCAGAATTTCCAAGTCTAGCTTTCGAGCAAGCCGTTTCTGCATAACTCTTCCCATGACAGCCTGCCGACTAACACCGATGACTCTTTGATAGTGAGAATTGGCTTACGGAATCTAGCGGCATCATCGAGTGAGATTCTCGGACACGCTGTGTTTACAAACGCATCGATAGATGGGAATTCCATGAGAGTTTCAGGCGTGATTTCTTTTAGGGCGAAAAGATGCACAGTTTTGCCTTCGGCTTCGAGTCTCTCTTTCAGCTGTAACGCTTCTCCGAGTCTTCTCTGTCCCGGTTTGGTTCCTATTATGACGCCGAAAGTCTTTGCCTTTTTTGCTTCTTGGATCTGCGCCCACCTTTGTTTGCGAATCTTTTCGGCTTCCTTATCCACAGTTGCCGCTGTATTGTCGTAGGCATCAGCAATCACTGTTGGCTTTGACGTGGATAGTGCTACGCCGATGGCGTGGAAACGTCCCCCGCCTATGAACAGGAATGCATCAACGTCTTTCGAGATGGAGACGGCATTGCTGTAGTCACATCCGATGATTTGGCCTGGATAGCTCATGCGTCCAGTGTCTCCAATTACAACGATTTTTCCGTGGCGGGTCAGAATCTCTCTGGCCTCATCGAGAGTTTGCACGTGTTGAATGGTTGTTGCCAAGCCAATCTTGTTCCATTTCTCTAGCATAGGCAAGGCTTTTTCGATTGATGATTGAACGTTCAAGTTGGCTCGGGCTTCGATATAAATAGTTGGAACACGTTCGTACTTCACCATTTTTGAGTGCCCAAAGTGGATGACGAGTTCTACTCCAAGGTTTTCAGCTTCTCCTGTTGCCAAGTCGCATGCGCCGTAACATGGGTCTGCAGAGATTATTGGCAGCACTCCGAGTTTTTCTAATGATTTCGCTATTCGGGGCGCCTCAGGCTTCAGACCCTCAGGGAACTGAAGTAAAACGCGTTTTGCTCCGAGCTTTACAATTTCTTGTTTTATTCTTTCTTCTTCAAAGTCAAACTGTCTCATGCTCACGCCTTCAGCACTGGGACAAATATCAAAATGGAAAAGGGGAGATGATGAAATCTATTCTGTCCATTCCCAGTCTTGTTTCGGTTTTTTGAGCGGGTGGCCCAAGGCTCTTGCTTCTTGGTCGGCGAGTCTTTCTAGTATGATTTTTTGTTCAATGCTTGCTACGAGTTTCTTTGTGGAGACAACTGCATCGTTGTTGACTGAGATGCTGTCGATTCCAACTCTGACCAGGAATTCTGCAAAGTCAGGTAGGTTTGACGGTCCTTCGCCGCAGATTGAAACCGTTGCGCCGTTTTCGTGGGCAACTCTGATGAGGTGCGCGAGTATTCTCTTGACGGCTGGGTCTCTTTCGTCAAAGTATCCCATTAGGCCTAGACGTTCTGAGTCCCTGTCGATCATGAGGATTCCTTGGGTCATGTCATTTGATCCAATCGAGAATCCGTCGGCGAGTTTTGAGAATTCGTCTGCAAGTATTGCAATTGAGGGGGTTTCAGCCATGAACCAAACTTTGAAGTCTTTCGATCTTTCGAGACCTTCTTGGCGCATGATTTCTAGCACGGCTTTTGCTTCCCAGAGTGTGCGAACCACGGGCAGCATGACGTATACGTTCTTCAAGCCCCATTCTGTACGGCATTTGACGATGGCTTGGCATTCGAGCCTGAAGGCTTTCTCGTACCATTTGCTTATGTAGCGGCTGCAGCCTCTCCATCCAAGCATCGGGTTGGCTTCGACGATTTCGTATTTTTCGCCGCCTTTCAAGTCTCTGTACTCGTTTGTCTTGAAGTCACTGAAGCGGACAACAACCGGACGAGGCATTATTCCTCGTGCAACAGCGGCTATTCCTTCTGAAAGTTTGTCAACGAACATTTGGCTTCGTCCAGTCTCGACGAACATCATAGGATGCTCGCCGATGTAGCTTGCGAGAATAAACTCTATCCGCATTAGGCCAATGCCTTCGAAGGGCAGATCCTTGTACTCCTCAACTTTTTCTGGCACTCCTAGATTCATGTAAATCTTTGTGGCAGTGACTGGTACAGACTGGAATACGCCTGCGGAAATGGCTGAACCCGCGGCTGCGCCCGTGGCGGATGATAGTTGTTGGGTTAATGTCTCCATTATTCCCTCATATACTACGCCGCTCCTCGAATCGACAGTGTATTGCTTGCCGTTCTTCATGAGTTTCGTGGCGTTTTCTGATCCTACTACGCAGGGTATGCCGAGTTCACGACTGACGATGGCTGCGTGGCATGTTACGCCGCCTTTGTCGGTGACTATGGCTCCTGCTAGCTTCATGAAGGGCACATANTCGGGGTTCGTCATTTCTGTAACGAGTATGTCGCCTTTCTGCATGACTTTGGCTGCTTCTTCAGGGCTTGTGACTATCTTGGCTGTGCCTGCTCCGAAACCTCTTCTGCCGGCTGCGATTCCTTTGACGACCACCTTCAACTTTTGAGCCCTTCCTGTTTCTTCTGTTTCGTCTGCTGGTGCTTGCCCGGTTTTTGCTGACCAGACTGTTTCGGGTCTTGCCTGCACTATGAAAACGTTGCTCGGGTACGGGAGGTCGCTGTCTATTGCCCACTCAATGTCCTGGGGTTTTCCGTAGTGTTGTTCGATGCGTTTTGCTAGTTCCGCGAGTCTCTGAATCTCGTTCTCGTTTATGCAAGGAAGATCCTGCTTGTCTGCGGGGACCTGTCCGTGTATTGTGCTGCCGGTTCTGGGGTCGCGGATGAACTGCACGGTTTTTTTGGCCAACCGTTTCTCGGTCAGCTTTAACGTGTCTTTGTCAACTATGAAGTTATCCGGCGTTACTGAGCCTGATACGACTGCTTCGCCCAAGCCGTAGTTACCTTCAATCACTATTTGGGCAGGGTCTCCAGTGAAAGGGTTTAACGTGAACATGACGCCTGCGGCTTTCGAGTTAACCATCTTTTGTACTCCAACGCTTATGAAAACTTTTTCATGCGCGAAGCCCTTCTCGTTGCGATAAAAGATTGCACGGGGTGTGAACAGGCTTGACCAGCACTTCACGGTGTTGGCGACGACCTCGTCGGCGCCCTTGATGTTCAGGAAAGTTTCCTGCTGTCCGGCGAAGGACGCGTCTGCCAAGTCTTCAGCTGTCGCGCTGGATCTGACGGCGACGAAGACATCTTTCATCTTAAGTTTCTTACATAGTTCTTCGTATGCTGACTTTATTGCTTTTTCAATGTCTTTGGGGACTCGTGTTGATTCTACGAGTTTGCGGATTTTTTTGGAGGCTATTTCGCCTTGTTTGGGATCGTCAGGTGCAGTCATTGTTTCGGTTATAATATCGTAGATTTTCGCGGCTATTCCTGTGTCTTCGATGAATCTCTTGTAAGCGTAAGCGGTAATTGCGAAGCCCGGTGGAACAGGCAGTTTGGCAAACGTCATTTCTCCAAGGTTTGCGTTTTTGCCTCCAACAGAAGGAATGTCTGTTCTCCTTAAGCCGTCAAACCAGATTACGAGTTCTTCACGCATTTCACTCAATTGGTTTCGCCTCTTCTGGCTCAATTGGTTTCGCCTCTTCTGGCTCAATTTTCTCCACAATTATTCTGCAGGGCATAGGAAGCTTTGCAGCTCCACGTTTCAACGACGTTCTTGCGAGCTCAACCGCGTCTGCGTTAACGCGGACGCTGATGATTAGTTGGCCAGGTCTCACACGAGCGGCAGTTCCTATTGGGGTTCCGAAGGATCGGCGCATACCCTGTTGAAGTCTGTCTGCGTGAGCTCCAAAAATCATTTTGTTCTCCCTCAGAATCGTGTGAGGGTAAGGACTAACCTGAAGCTGATAGTTGTTCACAAGTTTCTCCATCAGGGGACGGTTTGTTGCTATACGAGCAGCCTCCAACGCCATGTGGCGGATTTGAGCACTTTCAAGTGATATCAGTTTGGCCTCAAATTGAAATTTGGCTTTCGTGTCTCCCATCGAAAACTTTGTTATCTTCGGCTGGGGAAAGCCTCTCACAAACTTCTTTCGAGTGTAAGCTTGGCCCTTCACGGGTCTATAATTTTTCGCGTGCATTGCACATCCCCCTTTCAAAAACATGACCGAATATTTAAGCGTTCATAGAACCGCGCGTGCTAGTGTCACGCAGATGTCCTGTTTTGATCGGCCATTCGAGCATGAATAGTCGAACCACGACTCCCTGCGGTCGAGGACGAGCAAGAGTCGGCAGTCATTCTTGTTTCTGGGTCAGGTCAGGAGACCATTAGTCTCATATTCTTCAAAACTGTTAGAGAATAAAAGATGTCCCTCGAAACTCGAATCAGGTACGTGTTCATTCCGGGTAAAAATTGGAAGCTTTCTCTAGCGGAGCTCGTTTCATTTTTGAAGGCTAGAGACTGTTTTTTTGAAGTGTCTGAATTTACCCCAGCCTTCTTTGTTTTCAGCGTTGGGAAGAGTTTGGATCCTTCAATAATCGACGAGTTGGGCGGTTTCATAAAGATTGCTCGAGTGACCTCAGATATTGCTGGAGACACTGTCAGAGAGGCCTTTGTCAGAGGGAACAAGGAGGCGAAATCGCAGGTTAGAACTGGTCTTCTGTCGGGCGGCTTGATTGATGAAATGCTCGTGTCTTCATCGGGGAAATTGGTCTTTGGTGTAAGTGTTTACGATGGGGACGGTTCTCTGCGTCGAGTTGCGAGGGCTGCGCAACGTTTTCTGGGGAGTTCCTTGAAAGATGAGTTGGCGATTAATGGGAGGAAGTCGCGATTCATGGGCTTTCCAAGGGGAAGAGCAGAACCCCAATTGAGCCATGTTGAGGTTTTGAAAAAGAACTTGGTGGAACAGAAAGGGGAGATACTGTTTTGTTCAGGCAAGGAACATGCAAGCATTTCAGTGACGGTGGGGGTGCATGATCCCTTTGAATTCCAGAAAAGGGACGTGGGGAGGCCTGTTCAGCGCAAGATTTTCGCTATTCCGCCGCGGCTGGCAAGAATAATGATCAATCAGGCTTTCTGCACGCGTGGAAAGTCTCTTCTTGACCCGTTCTGTGGAGTCGGCACCATACTTCAAGAAGCACTCCTGGCCAAGGCAAGAGTCGTGGGTTTAGATGTCGACCCGTGGTGCGTGAAGGCCAGCAAAGCGAATCTTGAATGGCTCAAGAAAGAATACGCTCTGAAAGAAGCAGAATACGCCGTTCTTCAGGGAGACTCACGCAGACTGACTGATCGAATTAAACAGGAAATCGACTGCATTGCAACGGAGCCGGATCTTGGGCCAGCCTTGCGCCACATCCCTACAGAGGCTTATGCACTTAAGATCACGGAGAATCTGAAGCCCTTGTACATCCAATTCATGGAAGAAGCGTACAAAGTGCTGAAAAAGCGAGGAAGATTGGTATTGGTGACACCTTACATCAGAACCCGTTCAGGAAAACTAATTGCAATGCCTTTAGAAAGAAAAGCGACAGACATAGGTTTCGCAATCGTCTGTCCACTTCGAGAAGCAGTTTTTGCCAGAGAAGATGAAGCGGAGAAGGATCTGGCGAGAACTGCATCTTTCGTCGACATTGGGGAAAGACACAAGATAGGAAGAGAGATACACGTTTTCGAAAAATAGCAGCGATCATTATATGTGATAAATCGCTCTTGTGCTTGATAGTAGATTCGTGACTTGATTTGGATCGTACGGCGTGTTGCCAGAACTTTTTTTGAGTCTGATAGGAGTTTTCTTGGAACATAACGGAATTCACCGCAGGAGTTAAGAAGTCGTTGGGAAGTAGTTGAGAATCGCTTGTTAGTTGCTGAAGATATTTATCTGCGGAAGGTTTCTGGTATCGAATCTCGTCGGTGGAAAATCTTTGCAGCTCGCTGCTGGGATTAGCCGGTACCTTCTGCGCATTCGTTTGCTTAACCGTAACGCCAAGCTATATCTTGTCGCCACAGTTTTCCAAGGTTTGGGTTCGGGAATCTGGCAGGTTCTGTTCTATTTGTATCTGAATCTGCATGACGTGGGTTTTCACATGGACTTTATTGGCAACATGTTTACGGTGGGAGCTATCGCCACAGGTCTTGTTGCTTTGCCTGCAGGTTTGCTTTGCGAGCGGATCGGTCCTAAGAAGGCTATTCTGATAGGATTAACAGCCAACTTGATCAGCATTACTGAAATAGTGGTTTTGCAGCCGGCTGGTTTACTTTTGGCAAGCGTTTCTTCAAACTTGGTTGCAACGTTGGGATCTGTTTCTTCGGCGAAGTTTATGGTGGAGAACTGCAATCCGGACGAACGAACGTACCTGTTCAGTTTTCAGTCAACGTTGAGCATTGTCATGGCCGTTATTGGCGGTTTAGTCGCGGGTTTCATGCCTGACCTGCTCAATGCTGCAATGGGGTTGCCGATAGGAGTTAACGGCTCAGCTGTGGGGTATCGATTGTCTCTGGCCATTGGAGTTGTTTTGTCCTTCTCAGTAGTGGTTCCAATTCTGTTCATAAGAGAAAACAGGACTTGCGGGGAAAAGGAAATAGGTGTTCATCAGAGGCCCAGAAGAACAAGAAGTTGGCTGACGATGCTTAAATTCATGATACCTACGGCATTGATAGGTTTAGGCGCGGGGTTTGTAGTGCCATTGGTCAACCCGTTTTTTGCTAACCGATACGGTGCCACAGCAGAACAAGTAGGAGTAATCTCCTCTCTCGGCAACATAACTCTGGGAGCGGCCATTCTCGCGACACCGGTTTTGTCCAGAAGACTGACAAAAGTGAAATTCGTGGCGGTGTGCCAGTATCTCTCCATGCCGTTCATCATGCTAACCTCACTTTCTCCAAATCTGACGTGGGCAGGCGGTTCCTACATCGTTCGAACGTCTCTGATGAACATGTCAGGTCCCATAGGGACAACCCTTCAGATGGATCTCGTGACCCCTGCAGAGCGCGCAACAATCAGCGGTTTGTTGATTATGTCTGACAACCTTCCCAGATCCATTGCTGCCTCAGCTTCAGGCGCACTAATGACCAAGGGAGACTACTTCACGCCTTTTCTCTACATGACCATAACTTATTTTGTAGCCAGCTCCCTGTATCTTGCATTCTTTAGGAACGCTGAGAAGAAAGCGCCTTCTGCAACGAATATTGCAAGTGCTTAACAATGGTCAAAGTAGGCGTTTGTTCTTGAACCATGTTTTGGCGAGGTCTTCATAATTTGGGAAGACTCTCTTTAGAATTGGAATGTACATTTGAATTTCGTCTTCTGATAAGTATTGGAACTGGAATTCTCCCATGTACGGCGATGGTCCTCCTTCCCTCGTCAAGAACTCTATGTGCATAAACGGATCTCCTCTCTTGATGGTGATTGGGCGTCGGTCGTTGCTTAGGTTGACAAGTTCCAAAGCGAGCCTCCCTATGAATCCGCTGTGGACCTTTGCCGCGTTAAGGAAAGAGAGCCCCATTCTACCATACTTGCTTTTGGCAGTCAAATGTGCAACATTATCCGGTAAGGCAAAGATGATTTCATGAGAAATCAGGTTTTTATGCTCTAGATAATGGAGAGTTGTCTCCTCCCTGACGGTCATGACGTAACCGTCCCCGTCGAGAAGGTTGTAATCGCAAGGATACACACACTTGTAATTATCAATCATTTCCTTCAATCTGTCTTTACCAATGACACACATTTTGAAAACCCCAATCTTTTCTAGCAGTACTAAATCTTTGAAGTTATATAGTTTTGCGCAAGACCGTCCGAGCACAAATGGACACGCATTATTTTCGGCTAGAATGTCTCTACCCTGTTGAAAACGTAATCTGCGCGATATTCTTTCTTCGGCTGTGCAATTTTATATGTTTCGAAGATAACTGCTCTTTGTTTCAGAAAATAGTGTGGTGATAATGTGCATTGTGAATTCTGCGGGAAGGATGCAGTTTACCGTTGTATGGTCTGCGGCAGCATGCTTTGTCTGGATCACGTGAAACTGAAAACGGTGTGCCCTTCCCATAGCAACAACAGACCAGAATTTGCCTTCACTGTCGGTAAGGTGGCGACCGACGATGAAAGATCGACCATTCGCGAGTTGGTTAGAGAATTCTGGGGGGAAGAAGAGCAGTTGACTTTTGACAGGAGATTTGAATTGGCGGAGCTGCCAGCCTACGTTGCCAAGATTGACAATGACTTAGTCGGGTTTGTTTCCTTTGCAGAGATAAGTGATTTTCTAATAATCGTCGCGTTAGGGGTTTTGCCCTCTTATCAGGGAGGCAGTGTCGGCACTAAGCTAGTGGAAGAAGTTGAGAAGGAAGCTAAGAGCCAGGGTAAAAAGGAGATGCTTGTTTCAACGTCAAACGATGACTTACCTGCTCTGGCTTTCTACCAGAGGCTCGGTTTTCAGATTGTTGAGGTCAAACCAAACGTGATAGCTCAGAAGCATGAAACTTTTCTTCAAGGAATAGGTGGGTTGCCCATTCGAGACGAAATAAGATTGCGTAAGGGACTATCTGAAGCCTGTTCATCGTTGTAGAAATACACGTTATTCCGTTATGATATGCTCTTAATGTTCACTGCAGTTTCTTGAGTGAATTCATGCGCGGACGCAATTTGGCAGGGGCGCTCTCAAAATGCTTATTAGCGTTTTGCTTATTTGATTAGAATTTGTGGATGATCATGCCTGAAGAACAAGCTCTCCTGGTAATTGATAAGCCCCATATGACTGTGAGAGTTTATCAGAGGATGCTCAAGATAGATGTCAAGGGAAGCGTTAGGAACGATATCGAGGAGGCGTTGGAGAACACTCCAATCCTCAAACAGACAATCGGCAGCATCCTTGAGATGTTTGCCCCATTACATGTCCGGCTTTGTGACATAGATTCAGTCAAGACGGATGAGAAGGGAAATGTAACTATCAAACAGCCCAGGCACAGAGACGTTGTTATTCCGCTCACGCTAAAAGAAGCAAAAAAGCTCGTAGACAAATTGAATGAATTGATTCCTGCGGAAAAAGAAAGAGAGCTTGACCGCATAATCCGAGAAAACAGAGTCGCAGCACGTGAACGCGAAATGGAAAAAGAACAGGTTCCAATGTCCGCAGGCGAGGCTCCACTCAGAATTCCTCCACCTCCAGGCGTTTTTGATGAGGAAAAAGAACCCTCAGGAAAACCAGAAGACTAACAATTCACAACAACTTTTTTGTTGAACGCGATTGAGAGACGCTCTGGGATCAGGTTAGAAGAAGACTGGTTTCGAGTTGTAGATCCGCGATAGCTAAATCTTAGGATGCATAAACTAGCTGGAAAAGTTCCGCTTTGATAAAAAACCTATGCCGGCTCATTGCCTGTTGTTGGGGGCGCAGTCTGAGGCGTTGGCATGGGAGGAGGCGGCGTGACTGCGGTTTCTTGCCTTTTCAGTGATGCTGCCAGCAATATGACTGTCGCGACGAGTGCAAGCCAGAAACCATAGTTAAGATAGGCCGTGTAGTTGGATATTTCGAAGGTTCCACTTCCGAATAGGCTGATAGCAGGCCATCCAAGTAAAACAGCGGAGTTTGAGAGATCATTTTGTAGGCCGACTACGAAGATTACAATCGCTAGTAATGTGAGAATTCCCCCAGCCACAACTGGCCCCTTCGTTTTCTGTTTTATGCTGCCAGCTAAACCGAGTAATCCGCCAATCACCACGAGAACCAGAGCCACCCATCCATACCAGATATCCACGTGGGTTGCGACAAAGTTGCCTGAAGTTAGCTGAACTTGATATGGGTATATCGATATCGTTTGAGAAACTGAACTCAACGACACCATCTCCGACAACGTCATGGTCCACCAAGGGAAAAATAGGCTGACAAAGGCGACTATGCCTCCAATGATGCCTATGAGGTTTAGCTTCGTGCTCATTCACCTTGAGTTTGATTCAGGGGCGAAAACATATATGCTTTCTCCATGTTACAAACTGCTAACTCATTTGCTCTCCACAACAAAGGTTCATCAGACTAACCAAGACTTATTGTCCGTCGTCAAATAAAGAAGAGAAAAAGAAGCAGAGTTAGCCACGTATTCGTGGGCCGGACCCTATTGAACCTGCGCGCGCTGGCAGACATCCTCATCCTGTTGAATCATTTTGCAGGGCATCCATGCATTGTGAAATAAAAGGGATGCACAGCGGCGTCAGAGGGCAGAAATGCAAGCTCTACCTCATTTCCCAATTTTATCTTCATGTTTCTTCTTCTTTTGAGCACTCTTTTTTTTCAATGAAGGCATGCTTCAATCTCCAGAAGTGGTTTCTATTATTGATAGTATTATGTGGTTAATGTTTTAAGACTTCCCCCTCAGCACGAAAAACCAGAATCTTTGGCGAAAAATGGACTATATCTTCCCTGACCGATAGATGCGCTCATGAGTTGAGGTGGTTGAGGTGTGATCTCGCAACGGAAATGCGTGAGAGAACAAAGAAGCAAAAGAAAGGTTGCCGAGCGAACTTAGAAAACTCGTCGGGAATAGACATTACACGATTAACAGAACTACTTGTTCAACCGTTTCTCTTTGTGTTTTCTTCTTTTCTCTTCTCTTTCTTTCTTGGTCATCGGTTTCTTCTTGTTACTTCCCATGCTCGTTTCAATCACCACTTTCTGAATAGTAGGATTGATGAATTAAATCTTTGTTTAAAAACCTAGGAATTGAAAAAAGTCGGCTCCTGTGCGCTCAGATACAGGGGGCATTTGTGTGAATCATAGGGGCGAATAAAGCGCAGATGTTTCTGCCATGGTCCTTAAGCTTCTTGCAAGCTTGGACAATAGGTCATATTCTGCGAAAATCCCATGCACTAATCACCTTCGTTTGCATATTCCTCGCAGCGATATTGATGAAAGCCTTTGAATTCGACTTCTTTAAGACTCAACTTCAGGATTCTAAACGCGTTGTTTATAAGTAGCGATGCGAACGATTGACAAAGCGTGTAAGAAGTGATTTTTGCACAGCAACAGTAAAAGGAGTTGAAAGAGTTGACGTATGAAAGAAAAGAGATGCACAAGGCAGTTTGCGCTGATTGCGGAAAGGAATGCGAAGTTCCCTTCAAGCCCGATGGCAGCAGACCTGTATACTGCCGAGAGTGTTACTCGAAGAGAGCACCACCACGAAGAAGTCGATTTTAGATAAACCGACAGTTTTAATCTGAGATTGATTTTCTAATATTTTTTTATTATTTTTTTCTAGTCATTTTAGCAATTACCTGGAAGGGTTGACGTTATTGATTAGCGCGCGCTAGGTGGTCCGATAAGAATAAAAATGTAAGCTATCTCAGAATAGTGAGTAGTCTTTTCAATCGCAATGAATTTAAGAAGAGGTGATTTACGGTGAAGAAATTCATGATTTTGTACATGGCACCTGCAGCTGCAGAAGAGCAAATGAATGTGAGTCCCGAAGAAATGAAAAAAGGAATGGAACCCTGGATGGCCTGGTACAAGAAATCTGGGAAAGCAATCGTTGACATGGGAGCGCCAATGGGAAAAAGAACATGTTTTGACAAAAAAGGAAGTTCTAAAGGCCAAACGCAGGTAACAGGATATACTATTGTTCAAGCAAAAGACATGGAAGCTGTGAAATCAATACTTAAAGACCATCCACACCTGATGATGCCAAAAGCAAGCATTGAAGCTCTTGAAATAATGCCAATGACTATGTAACGCATTTGAATTGGGCATTTGCACGAGTTAACCAAACAATTACCCTGCTCCTCAGTTTTTTCTGTATACAGCGCCCGTTATAACAGAGAACTCCCCCCCACATCTGCCCGGGTGCAAGCACAAATGTCAAACAAACCCAATCTCGCTCTTTATGTAGACAAGGAATTAGTTGGAAAATCGCGTGATCTTGGTGTAAAGCGCGCTCTATACCATACTAATCATTGAAATCTCAATTACTTTTGACTCTGAGAACCAATCGTTAATCGTGTCTTCGTCTGCCTTGCCATAATACTTAAGGTAGAGAGCATGTTTTCCCAATTCAAAAGCCTCCCCACTTTCATCAATGCGAGCGTTGCCTTTGAACTGGATCTTTCCGATCTTGAAGTCGACTCGATTATCCTCAAGAATGTTCTTCATCCAGTCAGTGTACGCTCCTTCATGACTAAGATAAATTTCCTTTCCAGCTATCGCAAACCATAATTCAACTGTGTGCGGATTTCCACTCTTCCTACCTTTAGTCGTTAAATAGATGTACTTCTCGTCGGCGACTCTGCTAAAATCCATGCAACTCAACACTTATCTCGTAAAGTTGTTTAGATCGGTCAGATTACCTTTACGCTTGATTCAGCCCTTTTTCAACAGCGAAGAAAACACAAGTGAGATATCTCCATTTTTTCTTTTCCCTCGCTTTTCTTTAGAGCACCAAACATATAGCGCGCGCTCTTTAGGGTGGAAATTTAGAATTCAGAAAAGTTGATCGTCTTACTTTGATTGATGAACATGTGAATAGGTTGAGTGGTTGATCAGTGATGCAATACAGAGAAGTTGGAAAGAACTAAGAGGTTTGAAAGAGGTTGGCTCGCCGTAGTAGCCGTGTGCACTAGGTGCACGACAATTTCATATTGGTTTGATGATGCGACATGTTGAATAATTCCGCGCGCTTAAGACACTTGAGATTCGATAGCGAGATATCTGTGGAAAATGTGTTAGGAGAAAAAGATATATGGAATATCTGATTGTGTTGATTTTTATTTTTCTGGTCTGTATAGCGGTAAAAGTTAGNTACGGACTTCGAATATTCAAATCGGCAAAAGAATGCGTGTTAGTGCTTGGTTCTCTCTTTGTTATCGGGTCTGGTTTGGACAGTTTTGCCCTCTTGAGGGGATACTGGAGTCTTGAAGCGAAGTTTTTTGTCGGGATCAAAATCGGTGTTATGCCGCTGGAGGAATATCTGTTCATGTTGGTTATTCCCATTCTGACATTGACCGTTTACAGATTGGTAAGGGAGAAAATCTCTACACAGCTTTGCTCGCAACGCGCTATGTAGCGCGTGCTACTTGGACAAACGATATATCGAGCGGTAACATAGGAAAATCAACTTCCTGTTGGTGAGTTTGTGAAGACCGAAATTGGAGCGAGAAACTGTCTGTATCCTATGCCAACGACTCTAATTGGAGCTTTGGTTGAGGAGAAACCGAACTTCATCACGATTGCCCACGTCGGAATCATGGATCCCGCGTCGGTTTCATTGGGAATGAACAAGAATCACTTTACCAACGTGGGGATAAGAATGAATGGGACATTTAGTGTGAATATTCCTTCGGTGAAGATGGTTGAGGAGACTGATTATTGCGGATTGGTTTCAGGCAAGAACCTAGATAAGGCGGGTCTTTTCAAAACGTTTTTTGGTAAGCTGAAGACGGCGCCGATGATTGGTGAGTGCCCGATAAATATGGAATGCAAACTCACGAGGACGGTGGATTTTCCGAATCACGACATTTTCATTGGTGAAGTCATTGCGACTTATTGTGATGAAGGGGTTCTCACGGATGGAATCGTTGACTTGGCGAAAGTGGAGCCTATTCTTTTCGCAATGAATGATCGAAGCTACTGGAAATTGGGTGAAAGATTCGCCAAGGCCTGGAGCATAGGAAAAAAGCTCAAAGATAGGAAATAGGCACGTTCTTTTAGCGCGCGCTATTATCCTTCCCCTTGCGTTTGCGCCTATCTGGCTTCAGGACCTAGCGAAGATTGACCCCTTCTCGTACGCAGTTGATGCAGTTCGCGCATTATTTGCCGGAAATTTTCAAAACGTCGGAATTGTAGAGGGGTTCGTCGCGCGCTAGGACATCTCTAAGCATATGCTCTTAAGCGCTTAAGCTAGTAAGCCGATACTCTTATAAGCTAGTATGTACATAATGTACTATTAGGATAGGCAAAAAGGATTGATGCAAAATGATAACAGGAATGAGAACGATACTTGGTACATGGCAATTTGCTTATTGGAAGAAAATCTGACACGTGCGAATCGTGCACATTTATTGAAGTCATACAAAGAAAAGTTGGTAAACGAAATGGAGCGAATTACGTGGAGCCTCCAGATGAGCTTGAAAAGAAGCTCAGATTTAAAACCATCGAAAGATTCGGCGGCATAACAGGCGACCTATCAAAAGCCGTCGAAGAATCCATACTAACATGGGTTGCCAAAGACAAGGAACACACGGACAAAGCCATGAATTACGATTGGCCTTTCAACATTAACTCCACGCTTCGAGTTGCATTCACAACCATCAACAGCAACTTTCTTGGGAGAAAGGATTATCGGCGAAAGGCACTTTTTCGGCTTCCTTCCGCCTTCACCACCAGGTTGAATTAGTGTTCTTTGTGCCGTTGCGCAAGCGTTTTCGGTTTTTTGGTCAGACCTTAGCCAAATACCTGTTATTCGTCTAGAGTTTCAAGTTCCGCGCGTGGACTGCGCAAAAATCTTATATAAGAATTCTCGAAGTTGCTTGTAGATAAAAAAGGTCAGAATTTTGGGAGAACTATGTCAATTCCACCAGAGCGTGCCTGGCTCATCCCGATTGTTCTGCCATTCATCATAGGCTTGCTCGTAGGTGTTATAGTCAAGAAGGGTCTCAAGCTTCTGAAAGCCGATGTCGCACTCATCATAGTATTCGCCGTGACAGGGATCCTGAGCTTGACCTTCCCAGGCCTTTTCGCGGAGGCTATGAAGTTTTTGCCGAAGCTCTACGATGCCGGGCACGGATGGCTAAATGTCTTACCTTATTCTTCCCTTGCATTCCTGATTGGCCTAGCGATGGGATTTCTGTTTGCGTGGAGTTATCCAGGCATGAACCTAGAATAGACCATCCTCTTCCAAAAGTTCAAACTTGAATTTCGGCTCACTTGTGCGGACTCCGAGCAACACACAGCCAATCTGGTTAATCCTTCTTTGATCGCCCATAATATCCAGAATTTAGACGTTTTCAAACGGCCTGTCAGACCATGCTTTGTTCTAATGCTTTGTTCTAATAGCGCGCGCTACTCACCTTTCAGAACTTTCTAAATTTTATCGGTGAGTTTTGCATTATCGTTCTTTGGTTGTTCTTTTGATACTGGACCTGATGATTTATCTGTTTCATTGTTTCTAGGAGTTCCACAGCGACTGCATGCTAACATTGCTTCACTGTTTGTGGTACCGCAGTAAGGTTTGCTGCATATCCAGTTGTCAGGGAACTTTAGAGGCTCTTGTTTATCCATTATTACTGGTTCTGGTTCGTCAACAGTTAGAGTGTTGTATGCTGTGACTATTTCTCCTTCAGTGTCGCTACCTCTGTACTCATATTCTATTCTTGTAGGTAGACCGTTCTCATCGAGTATTATTCTTGGTTTACCATATTCTCCATGCTTATAGTCTGTTGAGAACTTCGTTACTTTCCATTCATTATTGATATATTGAATTTCCAGAATACTGTCTTTAGACCTTATTGTCTTTGGTATTGAGTATACTCTAATCCTGCCTAGTTCAATTCGTCTACATGGTAAAGCCTTGTATTCACTATGCAGTTTTGCACGTTCTCCTCTTAGTCTGTCTACGTCTGCTATTGTTAGATGGTAACTTGCTGGGTCAGTTATTCGTTTATCCAGTTCACATATCTGGTCTTCAAGTTGTTTTCTTTTAGCGTTAACTTCTTCAGTCATTGTTTTCACCACCCTTTTCTTCTGTTAAAGTGGCGCGTGCGATCGCTTTTGGGATAAGAATAGCACGATCGTTTACTAAGGATTTTTGAGCACGCGCTCTTATAAACGCGTACACATATAGCATGTTGCGTGAGCAAGCAAATTGAAGGCGAATGGAAAATGACAACGAAGTTTTGGAGATATAAGCATCCTATCGAGTACGAATTGAATCCTACGGTTGTAGATGAAGGAAATAACTGGGTAACATTGAAACTGAAAAATATAGGAAGTGACACTCTTGAAAATCTTGACGTGCAATTGCACTCTTTGGACACATATAATTTATCAGTTTATGGGACATCGTTGGGATTTGGGGCTGGACAGTACCTTCCGGAGTTGGAACCGAATGGAGAGAAAGAAGTGGTTTTCCGGGTTAACGCGAGCGGATCCGCTGAGTTGTACGTCACTATCAAAGGACATAGGAGTGGGAAATACTTCTGGTGGGAATCCAGTTGGACATATATCAAGTTAATTGCGGAAAAAGCGGAAATCGGTAGCTTACTAGTGCTTTCAAACCCGTATACGACAATTGGAAAGACCATCAGTGCCGAGGCAACGATTAAGGGCTTGAAGAAAAGTACGGGACTGAGACTGGAATTCTGGGTGGAAACTCCCGCAGGAAAGAATGAGCTGCAGGCTACAGTAGACATAAAGGATCTTCCTGTTGGAGAGGAATCCCGGTACTCCGCTGAGTTTACACCGAGGGAAACGGGGTACTACACGATATACGCGTATTTATTCGATGGATGGAAAAGGATAGGCTACAAGACAGAGACAATCTATGCGCGGAAACAATAGCAACCACCAAGTCAACTTGGAAATTTCCAACTCTTTCTTTTGTTCCGCAGAAATCTAATTACTCCACAAAGCATTGGTTACTACAAAACGCGCGTCCTGACGAGCCGATTTCTTTAAGACTGCGCTTTTTTGGGAACTATCGTGTTACATTAATGGATTAATGTAGAACTTGTTAAATCCTTGCTTGGAAGACAACTATTAAGCGGAAGAGGAAATCATGGGCGATCACCGATGCGAGGATTGCGGGAAGATGTTTTACACCCGGTATGTGCAATACAAAGGCAAGTGCTTATGTCCAGAATGTAGGGGCAAATCGGGAGCAGCCAAGAAAGAAAAGGAATACGGGGAAGCAAAAGAATACTGGGA
>JGI26339J46600_10000103_pt1 | contig 28656 bp, 24 predicted proteins | sample BogFormECP12_OM1_FD_46600 | JGI IMG/M metagenome (IMG submission 46600) | reverse complement strand
ACGGCCTGCGCGATTTTCCGCCTGCCCAGAATGTCCGTCGCTGGTACGGTTCCGCTATCGTCGATGCCCACAAAGTCCTCTATTTCTTTTAAGCATTCTTTTCCGCCAGGCGTGCCGGAAGGGCGCGCGCCGCAAGAAATTTTTTTCCGCTACCGACTGCAAGACTTCGCTGAAGTGCTCACCGATCGCCGGCCCGTCGCAGCGGGCGGCGGTCTCGGCGGCGACCGTTTCGTAACGGCGGCGCAGTTCCGGATCGCGCAACAGCACGATCACCGCCTGGGTGAGCGAACGGGCATTGTCGGCCAGCATAATGTCGCGGCCCTGAGGAACGTCCAATCCTTGAGCGCCGACGGGGGTTCCTCCATAGTAAGAGTAAAACGTAAGCTGATGCCGCGCGGACAGATATCGCAAGACGTGGTACGAGCGGATATTGCCGCGGTTCGGCACGGGGAGCAGCTTATCGGCTTTGACCCAGAGAGTTCTCATGGCGAGATCGGCGATCGTTGTTCAGCGATCGTCATTCAGCGAACCCAGACTGCCTTTCTGCCCCGGACAAAGTTGATGAAGGCGACCATGGCGGCGGAATTGAGGACGACGAAAGTGCGGGCAGGATCGGCAATGCGCGAGAGCGGGCCGATCTTGGCGCCCGCCAGCGCGGCCAAACTGAGCGCGTAAAACGCAAGCTGCGCCCCGAGCGCCGCACGATAGAACGGCTGGGGCAGGAACATGGACGCGGTCAGAAGCGCCAGCAAGGCAAAAGGCACGGCCAAGCGCGAGAGTTTGTGGCTTACGAATTCAAATCGAATCGCGTTTTCGGAGCTCAACAGCCAGGGAGCAAGCTGCAGGAGTTGATAGTTGCCGCTCAGGGTGCGAACCTTGCGGGAAAATTCACGGCCTTCGCCCAAGTCAGGCGAATCCCAGGCGCGGGCGCGGGAGTCGAAGATGACGCGAGATCCCTGGCGCACGATCTGCATGGGCAACAGGACGTCGTCAAGGATGGTGCCCTCGGGCAACGGCAACGTGTCGAGCAAACTCCGGCGGGCACAGTAGATGGCGCCGGTGGCGCCGGCGACAGAACCGGAGGCGGACTCCAGTTCACGAATCTTCTTTTCGATGCGCCAATAGAAGCCCATTCCTTTCCCAGTTTCTCCGCTGGTGGGATCGCCCAGCATCAACTGGCCACTGGCGGCGCCGACATCGGGGTCCGCGAAATTCTCGATCAGCAAGCGCAGGGCGCCGGCTTCGATCTGCTGGCGGGCGTCGGTAAACAGCAGCACTTCCCCGGTCGCCAGCTTGATCGCATCATTGAGGCCGGCGGCTTTGCCCTGGGATGCCGGTTTCATCAGAGTCCGCACCCTGGTTCGTGCGCTGTTTTGGACGGCGGAATCGCGGGCATAGCCAGCGAGAATGGCGGGGGTGCGATCGCTGGAACCGTCGGAGACGACGACGACGTCCAGCTTGGCTTGGGGATAGTCGAGGGCCAGCAGGTTATCGAGCTTGCGAGCGATCACGGCTTCTTCGTTGCGCACAACCATCACGGCGGAGACCGCGGGCGCGGCGGGGCTCTCGACAAAACCGCGGCGCACCGGACGCGGCGACCATCGGCTGCGCAGCCACAACCACGCCGGATAGCCCAGGTAGGAGTAGCCGACGAGCGCAGTCGCGAGCCAGAAGACGTATTTCATCTTCGTCATTGTCATTATTGCGCCCCCCGGCGCAATACGACGGTTTTCACCGTCTGGAACATGATCAGCAGATCCAGACCAATGGAAGCGTTCTTGATGTAGAACAGGTCGTACTGAAGTTTTTCGCGCGAATCTTCGACGGTGCTGCCGTACTTGTACTTGATCTGCGCCCATCCGGTGAGGCCGGGCCGCACCATGTGACGCACCTCCTTGTAATAGGGGATCTCTTTCGAGAGCATCTCGACGAATTCCGGGCGCTCGGGACGCGGGCCGACGAATGCCATATCGCCTTTGAGCACGCACCACAACTGGGGAATCTCATCGAGGCGCGAGGAGCGGAGAAACTTGCCGACGCGGGTCACGCGGGGATCGTTATCGCCCGCCCACTGCGGGCCGTTCGCGGCTTCGGCGTCCTGGCGCATGGTGCGGAACTTCACCACCTTGAAGAGGCGCCCGTGCTTGCCCACTCGCGTCTGGGTATAGAACACGGGCCCCCTGGAATCGAGGCAGATGGCCAGCATGATGAACGGAATCAAAGGCGCCGCGAGGATGAGACCGATCAGCGAGATGATCACCGACAGCCCGCGCCGAATCACGACGAAGAGGGTGCTGCGGCGAAAGCCCTCGCCAAACACCAGCCAGCTGGGATACAGATTCTCGACCTCGATCTTGCCGGAGATTTTTTCCAGCCAGGTGGTGGCTTCCTCGATCTTGACCCCGTTCATGCGGAGGTCAAGCAGTTCCTTCATCGGGATGGTACCGCGGCGATCGGGCATGGCGACGATGACGCGACGAACTTTTTGTTTGTGGACGGCTTCCATCAGGTGCGCCGCCACGGACTCGCGGGTTACCGCGCCTTCCATCTTGCCCGTCCAGCTGGCGATCTCGACGCCGATTTCAGGATTCTGGCGCAGGCCTTGCACCAGGCGCTGCGCGCGCTCGCCCGTCCCCAGGACGTAGACGCGCTCGACCAGAATGGGCAACTGGACCAGCCAGGTAAAGGCGAGCCGCCATCCGATCAGCGCGAATGTGAGGATGATCAGGCCGACCTCTGAAGGCCCGAGCCGGCCAACCTCCGAAGGACCAGCCCCCAACAAATAGTCAGGCCGAACCAAAGCGACGCCGGCCAGGATGAAGGCCAGCGCGGCGAGAACCATGAGCAAGCGGAAATAAAGCTCACCTTTGGTATTGAGGCGCGCGGTGTCGTAAAGGTCGGACCAGTGCGAACACAGCAATACCAGCGCTGTAACGCCGAAGATCTTGTAGACGCCGTGCTCATAGAAGAGCGCAATGTAGGTGTCTTGTCGACGTACCAACACGACCCCGAGCAGGAACGAGGTCCAAACGATCAGGGCCTCTCCCAGCAGCAGGACCAGAGTACGTACCGGATAATAGACATTGAAGAGCCGGATCAACGGGGCCTCGGTTCGTCTTCCTCTTCGATCTTAGGCTTGGCTGTTCACGGCCTCGCCATAGTAGTACTTCGACTGTCTAAGCTTTCCGGAGGGGGCTCCGTTAAGCACAACTCCGAGCAGCAGCTTGTCGGGGAATTCTTCGCGGGCCCGGCGAGCCAGATCGGAAGGAGTCGCATTGGAGCGCACGACCATGACAACGCCGTCGCAGAAACTTGCGACCAGTGTGGCATCGGACACGGGGATGACGGGCGATGAGTCGAGAATGATCCAATCGAACAAGGGCTCGACGCGCTGTAGGAACATCTTCAGACGGCCGTTGGAGAGCAGTTCGGGGGCGCTCGGAACGCTCCGGCCCGCCGGCATGAAGAACAGGTTTTCCATGGGCCCGCGTTGCAGGGCGGTGAACTCATCGCATTCGCCCAACAGGTATTCGGCCAATCCGGGCGACGGGGCCGCTCCGAGGTGGCGGTGCATGCCGGGGTTGCGCAGGTCGGCGTCAATCAGGAGGGCGCGGCGTCCGTGCTGCCGCACCAGGACCTGGGCTAGATTGGCAGCCACGAAAGACTTCCCTTCTTTGGGAAGCGCGCTGGTTACGAGCAGGCGTTTCAGCGGCATCTTCTCGCGGATCTGGCAGAGGCGGGAGCGCAGGGTGCGGAACTCTTCCGCTCCGACGCGACTGTCATCTTCCTGGAAGAAGAGCATGGTGCGCGGGTCCGGACTCCATTCGGTCTGGGGGCAGCGGGCCAGCAGCGCTTCGTAACTCAACCCGGAGGCCATGGTGGGCATCGCGGTGGCTCCCACTGGTGGCAGCGAAGGCATGTTCTCGCGTCGCGCTTCGGGTTGGTCGAAGGCGGGCTGGTCGAAGGCGGGCTCGACGTGCGTCCCCGTGGAGGTTGCTCTTTCCTGTTCGGCGCGTTTTAAAGCGTCATGGATGCGGCTCATAGTTTCCTTTCCTTGGGGAGATCCTGTTGTTCTGATTGGCGCAACCGGTCGGCCAGTGTCGCCAAAGTGCGTAAGGCTTCGACCAGATCAAACTTTTCGGATGTTGGAACCGGCGCGGTCATGGCAGCGGCGGCGTTTCCGTCGGCGAGATCGAAATCGCGGGCGACGGAATCGACGACTTCGGCGGCGATGGTCTTGTTCTGATCGACGAAGGCGCTGACCAGGCAGTGCTCGCAGAGCAGGTTGATGATGCGCGGAATGCCCAGGGAGTAACGGAAAATGGCGACCGTCGAGTCGGAATCGAAAATCGGGTCACCGTTCGACCCCGCGATGCGGAGGCGCTGCTTGATATAGGACTTGGTTTCCTCAAGATTGAAAGGATGAGTCTTGGCGCGCAGGGTCAAGCGCTGACGCAACTGCCGTAACTGGGGCTGTTTCAGACGCTGTTCGAGTTCCGGCTGTCCGACCAGAACGATTTGCAGGAGCTTCTCGGTGAAGGTTTCGAGATTGGTGAGCATGCGGATCTCTTCGAGCACTTCGTCGGAGAGGTTTTGAGCCTCGTCGATGACCAGCACCGCAGTCTCACCGGCGCGATAGCGGTCGAGCAGCCAGTTATAGAGGCGCTGCAGGATCTGGCTCTTCGACTTGGCATCGCAGGGAATGCCGAAATCGGCCATCATGAAATCGAGGAGCTGAGGCACGTCCATGCGCGAGTTGAAGATGAAGGCGGTCGCGACCTGCTGCAGGCGGAGCCATTCCATCAATTTATTGATCAGCGTGGTTTTGCCCGTCCCCACCTCGCCGGTAAGCAGCACGAAGCCCTTGCGGCTTTGTATGCCGTAGGTAAGGCAGGCTAACGCCTCTTCGGTGTGCCGCGTGAGGAACAGGTAACGCGGGTCCGGATTGACGTTGAACGGGTTGGCGCGGAGTCCAAAAAAATCTTTGTACATAGGCTTGCGCTAGACCTCGACGTTCTCGTGATCTTTTGCCGCGGCGGAATCACTGCGGCCCCAGAAACGGCGGCGGGCGTTGCCATGGACGTTGGCGGCGGCATCCTCCTCGTCCTCACCCAACCAGGGCACGGAAATCAGGAGGGGCAGATCCATGATGGCGGCAGCATCTTTTTCGGTGCGGATGGACCTGTCACTAAACTCCAGCCACATGGCGATGATCAGGCCGAGCGCCAGACCGACACCCAAGCCGCCTGCGGCAAAAATCGGGCGGTTGGGGAAACTGGGAGAATCGGGCAGGCCAGCTGTGGCCAGAATGTGCATCTGCTCGCCCTGCTGCTGGTTCTCCATGCTGGTGCCCAGTTCGGCGGAGCTTTTCTTGGCCAATAGCTCTTTGTAGAAGGCCTGGGCGTTATCGTTGTCGCGGGTGAGCAGCTTGTATTGCTCCTCGACGCCCGGGCTCATGGCGGTGCGGTTCTGGTAGACGTTAATCGCGCTTTGCAGCCTCTTCTGGTCGAGGGTGGCCTGCTCGATCACGCCCTGGTACTGGTGAATCTGCAGACGGAGCTGGCGAATTTCAGGCGGTTCGGCGGCGCTGGCCTTATCGCTGCCGTCGGTGGTGCTGGCGGATGCGGCCGCGGCGTTGATCTCTTTCAGCTTCTTCTGGATCTCGGCGATATCGGCCTTGGTTTTGATCACGTCGGGGTGATCGTCGGTATAGCGCGCCTGCAGTTGCAGCAATTGCGCCTGCAGCTGGGCCAATCCTTGTTCGAGAGTCTGAGGATTGGTGCTGGACTGCGAACTCTTCCAGGTGGCCGTCTGCTGCGCCAGCATGCTTTCGGTGTAGGTCTTATCCTGCTGGGCGCGGCTCAGGGTCTGGGTGGTGGCATCGAGTTGCGAGTTGAGCGCCATCAGCATGCGCATGTTGTTGTCGGAGTCACCGGGCAACTGACCCATGTATTGCTTCTTGAAGGCGGCGAGCTTGGCATCCTGCTCGTCGAGGGCGCGCTTGGCGTCTTCGACCTGACGGCTGAGAAAATCGGTGGTGCCCTGGGCGATCCCGGCGCGCTCGCGCAGGTTTTCATCCACGATCAGCGAGGTCATGGCATTGCAGATTTTTTGGGCGCGGACGGGATTGCTGTCGCTGTAGTTGACCGTGAAGCCGGGCAGCGGCTCGTTGGTAGCAGAGGGTTTACTTTTCTTGGCGCCGGGAGAAGCTGCCGCGGCAGCGCTCATCGAGGTGATCACCGGCTCGACCTGCATATTCTGCTGGATGTCGGAGATGAGCTTGGCCTCATCCTCGGGCTTGACGAGGGCGAGGCTCTGAATCACGGGACGCAGGCGGCTGGGGCTCACGACCTCCTGGCTGAGGGTCTGCACGCGCTGGGTAAAATCGGCGGTGATGACCGGCATGACGTAGTTGTCGGGCACCTTCTGGGCTTCCACTAAGACCGTGGACTGGGAGGTATATTTCGGCGGGAAGACATACGAGACCCCGAAGCCCGCGAGCGGGGCCAGCAGGGCCGGGATCAAAATGACTTTAAGGCGCCGCCGTAGCATCGCCAGATAATCGTCCATCGTCAGTTCGCGATTTTCACTCATGCTGTTCACCAATCCGGCCGCCTGGGGCGGCCCAAAAAAATTATTCGATACGAGTCGGCTTGGGGTGCCATTGCACCCCAACGGTGCCGGCTTGCCGCTGACCAATCCTGCCGGAGGAGCCACTCAAGGTAACCGGCACATCGAAGGCCGTCTCGTTGAAGGTATAAGCGACAAAAAAGTCGTAGGAACGTCCCATGTGTTTGCGGAACAGAGCTTCGGCAGAACCGTTGTTGTAGCTGCCCGCATTCACGCCCAAAAGCGCCAGATTCTGGAGTTTCGTGTTATAGGAATAGTCCAGAACACCATGGAACTCCCAAGTGCGTCCCAGTGGACGCACATACCCTAACTGCGCAGCCTGAGTATTGGCGCCGGCGAAGAATCCCGATCCTGCCGAAGTGAATTTTTCGTAGGATGCAGAGAGCGACCCATGGCCCATCTTGTAGCGCAGCTGAACCCGCGCGCTCACCGTCCAATGAGTGACGGCGGCACCTTGTTGCAGATCCATGTACTCCGGGCCAACTCCGGCAACAAGGCTCAACCTGCCGGTGATGGTATGGCTCCAGCGCACATTGACCACGTGGATATAAATCTCGCCGCCGGTGCTTTGCGGAAATTGAAAGAGCTGAAAAGCGTAGATGGCGCCGATCTGATCGTGACGGGAAAATAGATGGCTGTACCCGCCTTCCAATGTGACCTGGTCGCTGTCGACCAGAACATTCGTGGGGTCGTAGAAATGAGCGTTGCTGAATCCAGCCGCCACGGTGATCGCGGAGAGCGGAGTGAGAGCCTGAACCGCATCGAGAATCGCCGTATTCGCGAGCCGGGGAATGTTTCCCACCCCACCGAACTGACCGGCGCCGAAGAGGTGGGTGCCGGGCAAAAACCCGCCCCCCCCCAACCCTGTGCCGGCGCCGGTGGTAAGACCCATCCCGGGGAGGCCACCAAAGCCCATTTGGAAGGAACCGTCGGGCAGGTAATTGAAGGAGTCGCGCAGCTTCACCTGGCCAGTTCGCCAGCGCGTCACGGCTTCCAGGCCGGCGGCTTGCAATTGCTTCACGTCATAAGGGCTGCTGTAGAACGCTCCACCTCCGAGGTACTCGAGAAAGAGATCGCTCTTGGGCCAGAATTGCTGGAGGTCGAGAGCTCCGAGAACGTGGGTGACAGATTCCAAACCGGTGTTGCCGAGCTGATTGGCTCCGTTCGAATCCGCCGATTCGCTCACCTGCAAAGCCGGCGAGACGAAGCTGCGGGTGGCGGTACGCAGTTCGAGCCCGGGCTCGTCCAGGCTAGATACCGGGGGGTTCTCCGGGTTCAGCACGGGCGCGTTCTGGCCGAAGGCCGGCGCCGGAGTGGTCCCGGTCTGAGACGGGGAACTGGTCTGCGCTGCGGCGCAGATGCTCATGCCGAACACCAGCAGCGCCCACCGGATTGTTTGCGTTGTTGCCATGCTTTTCACTCGTAGATCACTTACGGGACCGCGTTTCCTTTACGGGACGACGATCGTATCCCCCGGCTGCAACACATAGTTCTGTTCGATCTCACCTTTGACCAGCTTGCGATAGTTCACTGGCAGTTTTGTTTGCTGCTTGCCGTTCTCAATGCGCAGGACGTAAATGCCCTTGGTCTTGGCAAACTGATTTAATCCAGCAGCGGATAACGCCTGTAGAACGGTCATGTTGGGCGACATCGTCATAGGCCCCGGGTGCATCACCTCACCGTTTATGTAAATCCGCTTGCTGTTGATCGCAGTCACCACCACGGTGACGCGCGGGTCGGCAATGTATTTTTTCAGCTTCTCGGTCACTGAGACTTTCAACTGTTCGGGCGTCAGGCCTGCGGCCTGCACATCGTTGAGCAAGGGAAGAGAGATTTTGCCATCCGGACGCACCGGCAAAGTGGCGGTGAGGTCGGCTTCTTTCCAGACGGCGATGTGCAGCACGTCCTCGGCGCCGATGACATACTCAGGTGCGACTTGGCTGGTGGGAGCGGCATTCGTCGCCTTGTCGGAGGCGACCGCGTCGGGAGCGGACTTGTCGGGGGGCGGGGCAGCATCATTCTGGGCCAACGCGATGCCGCTGATCAAGACCAGTGCCGCAACCGCCGCTTTCCATGCTGATTTCATAGCGATTCCTCTTAGCTCAGGTTTCAAAGTTTCAAGGTTTCAGAGTTTCAAGGTTGAATAATTCTGATTCTCTTGCTCCTTGAAACCTTGGAACTTTGAAACTTTGCCACCTTGAAACCTTGCTCTCATGCCCCATACTCTTCGTACCCGATCTGCTTCAGCTTGTAGAGAAGGGCTTTGTAGCTGATCTGCAATTCCTGCGCGGCGCGGCGCCGGTTCCAGCGGGTGCGGGTCAAGACCTGAAGAATGATTTCGCGCTCGGCCTCGCGGGAGGCGGCGCGCGCCGCATCTTTCAAAGAAATTTTTTCGCCGTTGCCGCCGCGATCGACGCGCCGCAAAAGAGAGCGCAATCCTCCCATGGCGAGCGCTTCATCGCCGAGCGCGACAATGGCGCGAGCGGCGTCCTTCAGTTCGCGAATGTTTCCCGGCCAGCTGTATTCCAGAAAGAAGTTTTGGGTTTCCGGACTGAGCAAGGGTACGGTTCGGCAAAAATCACGGGCAGCGGCCGAGAGAAACCAGTCGCGCAGAACGGGAATATCTTCTTTCCGCTGGCGCAAAGGAGGCAGACGCAAACAAACTCCGCTGATCCCATAATAAAGGTCTTCGCGGAACTTGCCGGCCTTGACCTCGGGCTCCAACTCGCGCGAGGTTCCGCAGATGAAACGCGGCACACGGCGCTGCTCGGCGCCGTTCAAACCGATCTGGCGAACCAGTTCCTTCTGGGCCGCCGCAGGGAGGTCTCCCACTTCCTGAAGATAGACGGTTCCACCTTGCCCATCGCGAGCAGCCAGAATTTCTTCGCTGGCTTCACAACCCTGATACACCTGAAACGGCTCNGAGGCGCGGCTGGAAAGAACATGAATGCGCGCCGCCGCTGCCGCCTTGCCGGAACCGTGCTCGGCCACCACTAACACGGGAACATCATTCTGCGACAGCTCGCGGATCACGGCTTCGACGGTGCGCATGCCGGCGCTGACGCTTTCAAGCCAGACACGGGCGCCGCCGTTCTGCGCTGCTCCTGCACTTGCCAGGATTTCGGTTCGATCAAGATCCATAATAATAATATTCCGCTTCACTGTTTCGCGGCCAAGACAGGGGGGAGACGTCTTGGACAAAGGCTTATACAGTGTAGAGCAAATGCGCTGCCAATCCGGTCAATAATGGTTGCGATTAACTGGAACAATATATCCTTATGTTTCAATGACTTGCGATTGCAACCCTGTATCGCGACGCGACCTATACGGTACCACATTGCGGACAAATGGGAAAATTATTGCCCACATCTTGGGTAACGTGTGGGGATTACTTTCCACCTGTCTTGAGGATAAAGTCCTAACTGTCTGCAAGCAATAACCAATTGGGGTAATGGGTCGATTTGCGAAACCCTTAACCACCAAGGACACGAAGGTACACGAAGGAAACCCTTGAGACGAAAGGCCTTCGTGATACTTCGTGTCCTTGGTGGTTCATGTTTTTTCTCCGCTATATTGTGAAACTGACCCACCACCCCAATTGGTGTCTGCCTAAAGGGGACGATGACCTCTGCGATTGCCTGGGATGGAATGGGAAATGTTTTTCCATTTTTGTGGCACACGGCGCCCGCTGGTCGCGCGTCCGAATGGAGGCGACTGGCTCGAAGGTCACTTCTGCTCGTCGTCCGGAGTGCTGGCCCGAAGTGCTCGTTTTACTTTGCGCGAAGACCCACTTCTCGCATATTCTCAAATGCAAGCGCGCCATATGAGTAACTCAGTAGAGGCAGCTCCGCTCCTCTCGACGAGGGAGGGTCGCTTGTCGTCCAGCTTGCCCCGTTGGCAGGGAGTGGCGCTGCTGCTGTTGATCGCCTGGCTTTACGCCTCGATTCTCGCCCGCCTTTTTCTGCAGTGGGTCGGGCCTTCCCGCGATCCGAACTTCGAGCACGGGATCTTCGTCCCCCTCTTTGCTTTGTTTGTTCTCTGGCAGGACCGCAAGAAACTGAAGGCAATTGCCTCGGCCCCAGCATGGGCGGGTCTTCCGGTGGTGGTGCTGAGCCTGCTGATGCTGGTTGTGGGAGTCCTGGGCGCGGAGTTGTTTTTCTCGCGAGTTTCGCTGCTCATCCTGCTGGCGGGCCTGATCATTCTTTTTCAGGGATGGACGTTCTTTCGCGCGGTCCTGTTCCCCTGGGCTTTTCTGATTCTGATGATCCCGATCCCGAGCCTGATTCTGCAGCAGGTCACTTTCCCCCTTCAGTTGCTGGCCGCAAAGCTCGCCACCGCACTGCTGGAACTGGTCGGCGTTCCGGTGTTGCGCCAGGGGAATGTGATCGTGCTGGCTTCCATGCCGCTGAACGTCGCGGAAGCATGCAGCGGAATCCGGTCCCTTCTAACGCTGGTAACGCTGGCCATCATCTACGGGTACCTGACGGAGACTCGGATTTGGGTGCGGGTGACGCTGGCATGCTCGGCGGTGCCGATCGCCGTGGCGGCCAACAGCTGTCGCATCTTTGGCACAGGGCTGCTGGTGCAGTACTGGGATCCCGACAAAGCGGAAGGATTTTTCCATGGCTTTGAGGGATGGCTGATCTTCGTGGTGGCACTGATCATGTTGTTCGCTGTGCACCGCGTAATCTCGCTCCTCTGCATTTCGAAGAGCGGCCCGGAGGCGAAATCCGCATGAATGCCGGGTCGCTCCGCTTCGGGATTGCGGCTGTGCTCATGTTGGCCACGGCGCTTCTGCTCCAGGCCCATTCGCGCAGCGAGTATTTTCCGCCGCGAGCGTCTTTGAGTTCCCTGCCCTTGCAAATTGATGGTTGGAAGGGAACCGAAGAAGCCCTCGACCAGCAGACGCTCGACATCCTCGGGCCGGGCGAGTTTCTGGTGCGCGATTACGAAAAGGCAAGCCCGTCGCAACCCCAGCCGGAACCCCAGCCGGAACCATGGATCAATCTCTACATCGCATACTTCCCGACGCAAAAGACAGGCGATACGATCCATTCGCCGAACCACTGCCTGCCGGGCGCGGGATGGGTTCCGACTGCGCGCGAGGTGGTTCAGATTGCTCGTCCCGGCGGCTCATCGTTCCCCGTCAACCGCTACGTGGTTTCAAAATCGGGAGAGCGGCAACTGGTGCTGTACTGGTTTCAGGCTCATGGCCGCACGGTAGCGAGCGAGTACTGGGCCAAGTACTACCTGGTGTCCGATTCGGTTCGCATGAATCGCAGCGACGGCGCGCTGGTGCGCCTGATGACCCCGATGCTTGATGGCGAGTCTCCCGCTGCCGCCCAGGCGCGCATGATGAGGCTCGGGTCGCAGTTGCTTCCGCTGCTTGACAGTTACATTCCGCGGTAGGGAGAGACGAGCGTCTCGCCCGGTACGCGAGCGACACTTTTCATGGGTTGTCATCCCGAACGAAGTGAGGGATCTGCAGTTCGCCGCAAAATGCAGATCCCTCACTTCGTTCGGGATGACAAAATTTGGCGAATTGGAAGTTGCTCAGATGGGTCCAACATTCGCCATGGACCGCTAAGGGTGAAAGCGAATCTCCTCAGATTTCCGATTCCGTGTCTCGGCGAACGCCTGGGGCAGGAAGCGCACCAGGTCGGTCGCCACCAGAGAATTCTCGCCGACGGATTCAACGGCCAGGTCCCCCGCCAGTCCATGAAGATAGACAGCGAGAGCGGTGGCTTCGAGCGCATGTTGCGGATGTTGCGCAATTAGGCCAGCGACCATTCCGGTGAGNANGTCTCCCGTGCCTCCGGTGGCCATGCCGGGATTGCCGGTGGGATTCACCCAGACTGTGCCATCGGGCGCTGCGATTAAGGTGCGGTGTCCCTTGAGTACAACGATCAACTCATGCTCACGCGCGAAGGTTCGCGCGACTTCCAGGCGGTTCGCTTGGATTTCGGCAATGCTCAAGCCGGTCAAGCGCGACATTTCCCCCGGGTGCGGAGTGATGACGACGGTTCGTCCGCGGCCGTTCAGTTGGCCGGCCGATCCGTTCGTGTGGGGACGGGTGCCCTCGCCCGTCCAAGCCGAGCGCAGCTCGGCAGTTGCGAAGGCATTCAGCCCGTCCGCGTCCACCACGATCGACGTATCGTCACTCGTGCGCTTGACGATCTCGCGCACGAATTCGGCGGTCTCAGAATTGCGCGAGATGCCGGGACCAATGGCGAGCGTCTTGCGTTCGAGCAGCGCATCAAGCCCTGTTCCGAGCGCCCGCAACGAGATCGTGCCATCTTTGGTTTCTGCCAGCGGCTCGGTCATCAGTTCGGGATGAAAGGCCGCAACCGTTGCGAGCACGGATTTTGGCGTGGCTACTGTCGAAAGACCGGCGCCCGCTCGGAGCGCCGCAAATCCCGCCATGGCCGCCGCGCCCGCTTTGCCGAGCGATCCACCGATTACCAGCACGTGTCCGTAGCTGCCCTTGTTGGCGTCACGCGCTCGGGGCAGGAGCAGCGGCGCAAAATCGGAGGGAGTACTGAGATGAAGTCCGAGCTCGGAGACAATTGCCTCTGGCGGTGAACCGATGGGCGCAACCACGGTGGGCCCGCTGGGTCTGCCGATCAGCGCGGCGAAAACGTGCGAGGGACGCGGCGCGGTAAAGGTCACGATGGCATCGGCGCGTGCCTCGTCACCGGCCTCGTCACCGGCTCCGGCACGGGAGGGGGTCGCACTTGGCGGCCGCATGGCGTCGGCATCGGCGCCGGAGGGAATGTCGACGGCAACAATTGGAGCCGAAGCCGCATTCATCTTGCCGATCGCCGCCGCATAGAGTGGGCTGACTGGCGGACGAAATCCTGTGCCGANGATGGCGTCCACGATCACGTCCGCGGCGAAGATCTCCGCCGCATCCAAGGAATCGAGCCAACTCGCCTCGCGCACGATGAGGGGCGCGATATTCATTGGCCGGAGCGTCTGCAGCATGTTTTGAAACATGACCGCGGCATCCCCGCGAAGCTCCGCGGGATCCGACAACAGCAGAATGCGAACGGCGCGGCCGGCTTCGACGAGCTTGCGGGCGACGACGAATCCGTCGCCGCCGTTGTTGCCTTTGCCACAGAGAATGCCGACGCGCTCCGCTTGCGGGTAATCGGAGAGGATGAAACGGGCGACCGCGGAGCCGGCGTTCTCCATCAGCGTCAGAGAAGGGACGCCGAAGTGCTCCGAGGTGGAGCGATCGATCTCGCGCATTTCCGCCGCGCTCACGATCTTCATGTTCGCGACCCAGAGGGTTCGGACCCGGCCGTCTGTTCCAGTTCGCGAAGTTGTTGCGGCTCGCCCATGGCAATCAGGAAATCGCCGGCTTCGATGCGATCGTCGGGCGCGGGGTTGAAGCGCATGCCCGCCTGGCGCTTGATGGCGAGGATGATGACGCCGCGGTCCTGGCGGATGCGCGAGTTCTCGATGGTGGTACCGGCAAACGGGCTGCGCGGGGTGATCGGTACTTCGCCGATCTCGAGATCCATGCCGAGATGTGTGGTGGCGGTGTCCAGGAAACTGACCACGTGCGGACGCAGGAAGGAATGGGCGATACGCTGTCCGGCAAAAACATAGGGACAGACGACCGCATCGGCGCCCGCGCTGCGCAGGTGCTTCTCCGCCATGTCTTCGCTGGCGCGGGCGATGATGCGGAGGCTCGGATTCAGACTGCGGGCGGTCAGAACGATATAAAGATTGGTAGCGTCGGTGGTGGTGGCCGCGACCAGACCGCTCGCGCGGCCGATCTGTGCGTCGCGCAAAGTCTGTTCCTGGGTGGCGTCGCCGATGAGCATGAGCCAATTCTCACTGGCAAATTTCTGCGCCTTGGACTCGTCGTTTTCGACGATCAGGAACTGAGCGGGGCGGCGCGCCAGCTCGCGGGCGGCACTGCGGCCAACGCGTCCGGCGCCGCAAATGATGTAGTGACCACTGAGACGGCCTATGTCGCGCTCCATGCGGCGCCTTCCAAAGAAGTTCTGCAGCTCGAATTCTAGCAAAGCCTGGGTGAGGGATCCGATGGCCAGAAACACCAGCGAGACTCCACCCAGGATGATGATGACGTTGAACACGCGCCCGGCGTGCGACAGCGGATGCGTTTGATCTCCGATGGTGGTCAGGGTGGTGATCACCATGTAAAAACCATCGAACCAGGGCCATCCCTCGATGTAGTGAAAGCCAACCGTGCCGAGGCCAACCACGAAGGCCAGCGCGGCAGCGAGGAACTTGAGATTGCGGGAAGTCCTCATCGCTTCATCGTTCCGACACGCCTACTGGTTATAGCGTTTCTTGTAGAACTCGATCTGCTGCTGCATTTGTTCGGGCGTCAGGCCCTGCGTCCATTTGTGGTCGTCGCTCTGCATCACGTCGGCGGTCACGCCCGGCATGAGTTTTTCCGCTTCGGGGATGAACTCGGTGTAGAAGGTCTTCGACACTTCGTAAAAGCCGTGCCACTGGGTATAGTCGGGCCCCATCATGGCGGTCCCCATGCGAGCACGCCGGCCCTGGTGGTGCCACAGTTCGTAGTAGGTCCACTCGATTTTTTCGTCGAAGGGAGTTTTGGTGAGTTTGCCGTTGGCGTAGAGCTTCTCCATGATGGCCTTGGCCGGCTTGGCGAACTTCTCGTTATAGAGCTCGACGGTACCATCGTACTGCTTGTAGAAGTTCTCGATCCATCCCGTGGCGTGACAGTTGGAGCACACATCCTGCATGGAGGCGCGCCGTTTCTCCCAATTTTCCAGCTTAAAGCTGACCACCGGCCGCAAGGTGTAGCTGATGCGGGCGCCGGGGTCGTGAGTGACTTTCTGATTGGAGGTGGCGCTCATGTGGCAGGTGGCGCAGGTGGGGGCGGCGGAGTAGTCCTTGCCGACGACCCAGGACTTGGAATCGAGGTTCATTTTGGCGATATTCGCGCGGAACTGGATGCCGTGCTTGGACTCGGCGTAGATCTCGGCCTGGGGATGATCGGGGCCCAAATGACACTTGCCGCAGTTTTCGGGCTGGCGGGCCAGGGCGGAGCTGAAAGAATGCCGCCCGTGACAGGCGGCACAGCTTCCCTTGCTGCCGTCGGGATTGAGGCGTCCGATGCCGCTGTTGGGCCAGGTAGAGAAGTCGAACTTGCCGTCGCCTACATATTTGACTTCACTGCCGTGGCACTGGCGGCAGCCATTCATAGCCGCCGGCCCGCCTTCCACGATCTCGCCTAACACGTTGTCGAGAGAACCGATGAAGTGGGCGGCGTCAGCGTGCCGGCTCTTTTCGAACTGGTCGACCTCGGACTTGTGGCAGCGGGCACAGTAGTACGGAGTCACGATCACGGCGATCTTCAGGCCGTAGTGGTCGAAGGTGGCGGGGTCACCCGGGTTGGCCTTGTGGCAGGAATAACAATCCACGTTCGCCTTGGCATGGGCGCTTTCGCGCCACTGCTCGACGGCGCCGGGGGTGCTGCTGCTGTGGCACTCCAGGCACTGCTGGCCCTCCTTGGAAATTTTGGGGGTTGACTGGGAAAAGGCGGTGACGCCGAAGAGTACTACGCACAAGCAAAAGAAGTAGGAGCGCATCTCGACCTCCTGGGGAATTTCCGGCGTTCCGCACCGAACTGCAGCGGCGCCGCCTCAGACAGTATGTTGAAAACGGCGAAGCTTGTCTGTGACATTTAGCCGAGATTTCCTTTTTTTGCTTCGAAGCGCGTTTACGGGTCAGCCAAGCTTGCAACACGCAGCCGGAAACGCGCGGTTTACGATCGTGATGGATTCAGGAGGAGTCTCGCCGTCAATCGGCGCGCCATTGAAACTTTCCGTCGTGATGCCGGTGTGTAACGAACGCGTGACGCTCCGGGAGGTGGTCCGGAAGGGTCTCGCGGTTCCCCGGAGATCGAGTTGATCCCGGTGGACGACGGCTCGCGGGATGGCTCGCGCGAGATCATGGCCGAACTGCATTCCGAATGTCCGCAAATCCGCGTCGTTCTTCAGCCGCACAACATGGGTAAAGGAGCAGCGCTCCGCCGTGGCATTCAGGAAGCCACGGGCGACTTCGTCATTATTCAGGACGCCGATCTGGAATACGATCCGGCGGAGTACTCGCTGATGATCGAGCCCTTGATCCAAGGCAAGGCAGACGTAGTGTTTGGCTCACGCTTTCTGGGCGGCGCGCCGAAAACTGCGCATCGATGAGGTGGGAATCAGTTGCTGTGGGCGCACCTACGAGGAGGGTAAAAAGATTGGACGGAAAGACGGCGTTCGAGCCTTGTATTGCCTGTTGAAGTATTCCCTCAAAGAACTCACGGCGAGAACTGTCGCGCAGGCAGTTCCGGCACCGGCTCGCTCAACCGTTGCGCGATGAATCTCGCGCGCAGCGGTCTCTTTCTTCTATAGGTGAGCTTCTATTGGCGAACGTGTTTCTGCTTGAGCCGGCCTTTGTAAGGATTCGAACCTTGGCTGGTCGTTCCCGCACTTTTGCCGCCGCCCGCAGCGCCGAAGTTGATCGGAGGATTGGGCTTATCTTTTACCGGCTTCAGCGCGGACGCCGTTCTGGGCGTCTTCTTTCCGGCAGATCGAGACGGCGCTGACGATTTGGCGGTTTGGTGCTCCAGAGCTTGCAAATCCTTGGAGTTGGCAGCGGAAGCCGTTGCCGGACTCGCTGTCTTGCCGATGGCCACGGGCGCGCTTTTTTTGGGAGCCTTTTCAGCGTGCGCAGGCTTAGCCTTGAATGTATTGTTTTGCTGCGCCCATCCGCTCACACTGATACCCACAAGTGCGGCCGCAACCGCCAACGAAAATCTCATCTTTGAATCCTCGATCCTCTGCTCCGGAACTTCGAGCCACTGTTTGTAGATGCACGCACCCTGCCATACGGCGCTCACACTTGCCCTATATTAAACCCGCCACCACGGGAAAGCACTCGCGAGAACCGAAAGAAGACTAACGGGTTAGTCGGGACAGCGGTTCGATGCAACGCGGGTGATGATGAGCTGAATACGGGCGATGTGCAATGTTCTGCACATTGCGGTCGAGTTCCTTGGTGTCTCGCCAGGTAAATTCTGCCCAAATGTGACCCCCGGCTGACGTGCGCGATCGCATGGGAAGACAGAACGCTGGCGTCAGAGCCTGCTTTCGCCGTGGTTCCCATTCGCGGGAAAAGGGAGACGCGGCAAGCCGCGTCTCTACGGATAACTTAGCAGGTGGTTCGACTCCCCGGCGAGCAAAACCGCGATTCGTTCGCCCGCGTGTCCATCCCAAAGCGGCGGCACAGTTCCTTTCTTGGCTTTGCCGGCAAGCACTCGCGACAGTTCCGTGCGCAGCTTTTCCGGATCGCGGCCGACCAAAACATTGGTCCCCATGGAAACCGTAATCGGGCGCTCGGTATTCTCGCGCACCGTAAGGCAAGGGACACCAAGGTAGGTGGTCTCTTCCTGAATGCCGCCCGAATCGGTGATTACGACCGTGGCGCGCGATTGCAATCCCAGAAAATCAACATAGGGAAGAGGATCGAGCACGCGCAGTTGCCCGGCATTCAATCCAAAATCAGCGATTCGTTTACGCGTTCGCGGATGGGCTGGAAGCACCACCGCCAAATCCCGGTTGACCTCGAGCAGCGACTCCAGGATCCCCTTCAGCGTCCCGCTGTCATCGACATTGGCCGGCCGGTGCAGCGTGACCAAGGCATACCGCTCCGGCAGACCATCGGTCGCGCTTTTCTGCGCCAACGGCAACAGGCGCACCAGCGAGTCGATCATCACGTTGCCGACGCGGAAGATCTTCTCCGCCGGAATTCCCTCTCGCCGAAGATTCTCGTCCCCGTCCTCGGAAGGCGTAAACAGCCAGTCGGCAAGCTGATCGGTCACCAGGCGGTTGATCTCCTCCGGCATGGTGCGATCGAAGGAGCGCAGTCCAGCTTCGACGTGCCCTATTTGAACGCCCAGCTTGGCACAAACCAGTGCGGTGGCAACGGTCGAGTTCACGTCCCCATACACGAGGACGATGTCGGGCTGGCGTTCGGCCACAACCGGTTCCAGCCGGATCATGATCTCGGCCGTCTGCTTCGCGTGCGTGCCCGAACCGACCGCCAGGTTCACATCGGGGGCCGGTATGCCCAGTTGCTGGAAGAACACATCGGACATATTGACGTCGTAGTGCTGACCGGTGTGGACGAGAGTCTGCACCACGTTCTCCCGCTCCTGCAGGGCATTCAGGACCGGAGCGACCTTCATGAAGTTGGGACGAGCTCCAACGATGTGAACTATGTTCAAAAATTCTCCAGGAACGCGAACCACCAGCTTAATCGATTTGAGGAAATCGCTGCCCTTGCCGCTCAAAGCTGCATTAGATTGGATTGCAGCTTCGTGTATCCCTGCCTCTGGGCCCACAGGTCGAGCGGGATTGACGCCATCTCATCCACGATGGGTTCGGCGAGCCCGCTCTTCGTCATGTCCACCGTCTTGATGTAGGTCCGGCAACTATCGCAACCTTCCACGCGGACGTGCTTCAGTTCCGCCGCCGTGTAAACCGGAAGCTTCGCGTGGTTCTCTTCTCCGCATCCCGGACAGACGATCCGCCGGAACTCCCATTCCGCCAGACAAAATGAACACACGAGAGAACGCTGGCCGCCATCTCCCAACGGACGCAGAACGCCCAGACCCGGTTTCCTTTTGCAAAACGGACACAAATACGGCGTCGGCCCGCTCCAGCGCATACTTGACCGCGAACGAATGCTTGCCGCGTAAGGCTGAAGAAAGGCGCGGGCGAAAAAATCGTTAGGACCCGGCGGCAACGCCCCGGTCTCGCTTCCATTCCAGAAAGCCGTCAGCAATTGGGAATGTGAGTCTGCCCCGCCGTCCCGCAACTCACGCGCGGATTCCCGAAGCGGACCCGGACCGTTCTGTTCGACCACCGAAAGAAATTTCCCGAAACGGCGGGTCAGTTCTGGTGGGAGCGGCCGCGCAAAGGGCTCCGAGTCTGATGCGACATCACCAGAGCCAGCGCTCAATCTTTCGAGCGACCTGCCGAGTTCCTCGTAGAACTTTTCCTGAAAACGCGCGATGGCCACATAGAAGCGCAGGATTTCCGCCGCAAAGCTGTACTGGGCGCCGAGTACCTCCGCCCGCGCAATCCGCCGCTGCCATTCATTTTGCGCCACGGTGCGATTCGACATGGTGCGATTCGACATGGTGCGATTATCAGTCCCAGGCTCCCGCCGCGCAATGCCGGAGCAGATCAGGCCGAGCTCGGGGCCCGAATCGGTGGCGCGTAGAGAAGGCCGGCAGCCGCAACCGCTTCACGCTGGTTGACCAACTCCCATAAATATGGGAACATGTCTTCATGAAGACTACGCTGGAAATTCCCGATGCCATCTTTCGTCGCGCCAAGACGGTGGCGGCCGAGCGCGGGATTCCATTTCGAGCGCTTGTCTCGGAGGCGCTAGCGGACAAACTACGGGCGCAAAGCAATCGAGATAACAAGCCCTGGATGAAGACGTTTGGCAAACTCCGTCACTTGCACAAGGAAACGGCGAGAATTAACCGGGTCATTGAAGAAGAGTTCGACCAAATCGAGACCGAGGATCAACAGTGATCCTGGATACCAATGGACTGTCAGCCGTCGCAGATGGCGATGCCGCACTGGAGCCGATCCTACGCAAAGCAGCTGAGATCGCCGTTCCTGTAATTGTGTTGGGCGAATACCGCTATGGAATTCAGCAATCCCGCGACCGGCAGCGCTACGAACAATGGCTGACAGAATCGATTCGCACCTACCGGGTACTCGATGTGGATGAAGAGACGGCCCTCTCCTACGCGACTCTTCGATCCGAACTCAAGAGAGCCGGGACTCCAATTCCTTCCAACGACGTTTGGATTGCGGCGCTTTGCCGTCAGCATTCTTTCTCCCTCTTAAGNCGGGACCGCCACTTCGATCTGGTTCGCGGAATCGAGCGGATCGATTGGTAACCTCAAGATGCAGCCCACGAGCGGCGAGCTTTTCGGAAGCTGATCCCATCGAAGTTTTCCCGGCCGTTTTCCCGATTGACGTCCCAGTCCGAGCNGGGGTATAGTTCTTCGCATTCGCGCAGCAGAAGCTGGCCGCTCTCGTGGGCGTCCTCAACCATTCACCTCCGTAACTCTGGAAAGCGCAGCACGGGGGCAACAAAATGGAGTTCTCTCGCAGGACTTTTCTCAAAGGCACCGTCCTTGGCGGAGCCGGTTTCTCCGCCCTCGGCTTTGATCTGACTCCGGTTTACGCCCAGACCCAGTCCCTCAAGATTTCCCGCGCCAGCGAGACGCGCAGCACCTGTCCTTATTGTGCGGTCAGTTGTGGCGTGATCATCTACACCCTGGGCGACAAGGCCAAGAACGCGATCTCCCAGGTCGTGCACGTCGAGGGCGATCCCGACCACCCCATCAACCGCGGCACGCTCTGCCCCAAGGGATCATCGCTCGAGCAGGACATTCTCAACGACCGCCGGTTGCTGAAGCCGCAAGTGCGGCGTCCGGGAGCGACCGAGTGGGAAGACATTTCGTGGGACCAGGCCTACAGCGAGATTGCGCAGCGGGTCAAGAAAACGCGCGACGACACATTCCTGGAAAAAGATGCCGCCGGCCACACGGTGAATCGCTGCGAAGGCATGGCCTTCACCGGCGGCTGCACCGACACCAACGAATTTAATTATCTGGCCGTAAAAAGTATGCGCAGCCTGGGGGTCTGCTACCTGGAAAACCAGGCCCGCGTTTGACACGGCCCCACGGTCTCCAGTTTGGGGCCCACCTTCGGACGCGGCGCNATGACCAATGGCTGGNTCGACATCAAGAACACCGACATGATGTTGATCATGGGCGGCAATCCCGCCGAGAACCACCCCTGCGGCTTCAAGTGGGCGATNGAAGCCAAGATTCACCGTAACGCGAAAACCATCGTCGTCGATCCGCGCCTCACCCGCACCGCCGCGACCGCGGACATGTACGTGCAGATCCGCGCCGGCGCCGACATTGCCTTCCTCGGCGGCGTCATCCGCTACGCCATCGAAAACAACCGCATCGCGAAAGACTATCTCCTCAACTACACCAACGCCGCCTTCATTATCAAAGACGGATTTAATCTGCCCGAGGACGGCTTCTTCTCCGGATTTGATCCCGAAAAAAAGGTCTACGACAAGAANACNTGGAATTATGAAGAAGGTGGAGANCTGACCGGCAANCCGGTCGCGGGCACGCCTCCGGAAAAGACGCCACCACCTTTGAAGGCGGGCACACCTCCGCCCGCGCCGGCGCTTCCCCCGAAGATTGCGTTCGACCTCTCGCTGCAACATCCGCGCTGCGTCTATCAACTGCTGAAGAAGCAATACGAGCGCTACACGCCCGAGATGGTCGAACGCATCACCGGCATCCCGAAAGAACAGTTCCTCAAGGCTGCCGACCTGTTCACCTCCGTCCGCAAAGATGGCGACATGAAAAAAGTCGCCACCATCATTTACGCGGTCGGATGGACGCAGCACAGCTTCGGCACGCAGATAATCCGCACCGCCGCCATCCTGCAAATGCTGATGGGTAACGTCGGCCGCGCCGGCGGTGGAGTCAATGCGCTCCGCGGCCACTCCAACATCCAGGGCGCCACCGACATGGCGGGAATCTTCGACATTCTCCCTGGCTACTTGAAGATGCCGAATCCCACCGACGTCGACTTGGCGGCGTATGTGAAGCGCATTACGCCAACCGTGTCCAAGCCCGATCCGTGGGAGTCATTTAATTACTGGTCGAATACTTCAAAATTTACCGTCTCACTCCTGAAGGCGATGTATGGACCGGCAGCCACCAAAGATAACGACTGGGCTTTCAACTATCTGCCGAAGATTGATCGCAACTATTCCTGGGTGAATATCTGGAACGACATGTACGAGGGCAAGATCAAAGGCATTTTCGCCTTCGGCATGAACGGCGTCATGATCGGCCCGGATTCGAATAAGAATATCGACGCCCTGAAAAAGGCCGACTGGCTGGTGGTTTGCGAGATCTATCCCGACGAGACGAGCGAATTCTGGAAGGCTCCTGGAATTACGGCCGAGGACCAGAAGAAGATCAACACCACCGTGTACCGCTTGCCGGGCGCAGGGTTTGCCGAAAAAGACGGCACCTTCGTGAACTCCGCGCGCTGGCTGCAATGGAAGAACGTGGCCGTGCCGCCGCCCGGGCAGGCGCGGCTCGACCAGGAAATCCTCGCGACCATCTTTTTGAAAGTTCGCGAGCTCTATAAAAAAGATGGCGGCAAGTTCCCCGATCCAGTTCTGAACGCGACGTTCGCGTACACAAACCCGTACAACCCGTCGCTCGCCGAGGTCGCGAAAGAAATCAACGGCAAAGCGCTCGCCGACATCACCGATCCGAAGACGAACATTACCATCAAGGCCGGCCAGCAACTCCCGGGCTTTGCCTGGCTCAAGGACGACGGCACAACGCTCTCTGGAAACTGGCTCTACTGCGGATCGTGGACCGAAGCCGGCGCCATGATGCAGCGCCGCGGAACGGAAGACCCATCCGGTCTCGGCATTTATCCCAATTGGGGATGGTCGTGGCCGGCGAATCGCCGCGTCCTCTATAACCGCGCCTCCTGCGATCTCGAGGGCAAGCCCTGGGATCCTTCGCGCCGCCAGGTTTGGTGGGACGAAGCCAAGCAAAGCTGGGCGGGCGTTGACGTTCCGGATTTCAAAGTCGATTCCGCACCCAAAGATCACATGGGCCCGTTCATCATGAACCCCGAGGGCGTCGGACGTTTGTTCGTGCCGCTCGGCCTCAACGACGGACCATTCCCGGAACACTACGAGCCCCTTGAGAGTCCGCTGGTGAACCCGCTGCATCCGAAGCAGTCCACGAATCCGATCGTGAAACGATATAAGACCGACATGGACAAGTACGGGACGGTGGACCAGGGCTACAACGTCATCTGCACCACATATCGCCTGACCGAGCACTACCACTACTGGACCAAGAATAACCCGATGAACGTGCAGCTCGTGCCGGAACCGTTCATCGAAGTTCCGGCCGAACTCGCCGATCGCATGAACATTCGCGGCGGCGAAAAGGTAAAAGTCACCAGCGCGCGCGCTCACTACATCGCGAAAGCCATGGTTACGCGCCGCATCCGGCCGATGAAGATCGATGGCAAAGAGACGTTCCAGATCGGCATCCCGATTCACTGGGGCTTCCGCGGCATTGTGGAAGATGAAGACCGGACCGCGAAGACCCTGGCGAATCAACTGACGCCGACCGTGATCGATCCGAACGCGTTCACGCCGGAATTCAAGGGCTTTTTGGTGAAGATCGAAAAAGTTTAGTCGGTGGAGCGACGGGCGTCCTCGCCCGTCCCCGAGCGTAGGTAAGGCCGGGCGGGGACGCCCGGCGCTCCACAAGCAAGTGAGGACGGGAGATGGCAGACCGCAGAACGCTACAAGCCGAAATGATCTCGGGCCATTCCCTCTCCTCGCCCGGCCAAGGCATGCAGCGCGACCTTGAAGTCTGCAAACTGGTTGACACCACCACTTGCATCGGCTGCAAAGCGTGCGAAGTGGCATGCGCCGAGTGGAACGACTTGCCGTTCTCTCTGACCACCTTCGACAACACTTACCAGACCATGCCCGAGACGCGCTGGAATTTCTGGAATCTCATCAAATTCAATGAGCACCAGAATTCCGACGGCACGATCCAGTGGCTGATGCGCAAGGATCAGTGCATGCACTGCGCCGATCCCGGCTGCCTGGCGGCTTGTCCGGCTGACGGCGCCATCGTGAAATACGCCAACGGCATCGTCGACTTCAATCAGGAAAACTGCATCGGCTGCGAATTCTGCGTTTCCGGTTGTCCCTTCAATATTCCGCGCTTCAATCCCGAGACCAAGCGCGTTTACAAGTGCACGCTGTGCTCCGACCGCGTCGGCGAAGGACTGGAACCGGCGTGCATCAAAGCGTGTCCGACCGGATGCCTGAAATTCGGCACCAAAGACGACATGACGTTCATCGCGGGGGAGCGGGCGAAACAACTGCGCGACCATTTCGGCTGGAAGAACGCCGGCGTCTACGATCCGCAATCGGTCGGCGGAACGCATGTGATCTACGTCCTGCACGACGCCACCGATCCCGAGCGTTACGGCGGCCTGCCCAGCAATCCGCAGATTCCGTGGAGCTACACGGTGTGGAAGTGGCTGTTCAAGCCGGTGCTCGGAACTTTTGCCCTGTTCGGTTTTCTCGGCGTCGTCGCGCACTATATAACCTCCGGCCCGCGCCTGCCGCAACCGGAACCACCGGCAAAGGATGGCACCAATGGCTAGCGGAGCGATCGAGCGTTTCGACGACAAAGCTCGCGAGACTTTCGAGCATGTGGGCAAAACCACCGTCTATCGCGGAGAGTTGCTGCGCCATCCCGTGTACACGCGCGTGCTCCACTGGGCGGTCGCGCTGTTTTTCTTCCTCGCGCTGTTCACCGGCTTCAGCATTTATTTGCCGTGGCTGTTCCGCTGGTTCACTCCCATCTTCGGCGGCGGACCACTCAGCCGCGTCATGCACCCGTGGTTCGGCGTGGGCTTCCTCTTCTTCTTCGGATTGCAAGCCCTGAACTGGCTCGAGCCGATGATGTGGACCGCAGCCGATTCCAACTGGTTGCGCAACATAAAGAAGATCGTCAGCGGCGAAGAGAAAATGGATCCGCCCGACACCGGCTTCTTCAATGCCGGACAGAAATTTCAGTTCTGGGAGATCGTCGGCGGCTGCGTCGTGTACCTCATCACCGGCATCATCCTGTGGGCGGGCGCAAGAACTTTCGGAAGAATCTCCGTCGCTATCAGCTATGTCTTGCACGACATCTCCGCGCTCATTATGCTCGGCGGAATCTTCATCCACATCTATGAGAGCACCTTCGGCCAGCCCGGCACCTTCCAGGCGATGATTCGCGGCGCCGTGAGCGAAGCCTGGGCCTGGACCTTCCACCCCGCCTGGTACAAGCAAGTCACCGGACGCGACCCGCAGCAAGCCTGCGAAGAAGCCCGCCGCCAGATGACCACGGGCAGCAAACCATAGATCTTGTAACAAACCTCTTCTTATACCAATCCAACGGGTCAAAGCGGATAACTTCCGGGTTGCCCGTGACACGACTAGAATCCGGCCCACCCTGTCCTTGTCGTGAGTGCAATCGCCTGCTAACAGAAGTTACCGCGCAAACCCCCGGCCTGACTCGGGAAAGCCAGGATCCTGTGGGTCAAAAATGCGCTGACTCTTAGTCGCCCGTGCCCGTCAGACTGGATGTCTGCGGGCTGTTGTTGGCGCTGTCGCTCACTGACAGTGACCCCTTTGTGGTGCCGATTCCCGTTGGCTTGAAAACGACGCTGATTGTGCACTTTGCTTTCTTGGCCAAACTGCTGCCGCAAGTGGTGGCCGAAACAGCAAAGGCGCCGCTCGTCGAGATGCTGATGCTGTTCAAGCTTACGTTCAGATCGTTCGTCAAGGTAAATGTTTTGGCTGCACTGGTACTGCCCACCATCGTCTTGGCGAACGTCGCACTGGCGGGAGTTAGCTTTGCTTGTACGACGCCGGTGCCGGAGAGCGATACGGTTTGCGGGCTGCCGGTAGCATTGTCCGTAAATAAGAGGGTTCCAGTCTGAGCACCCAATACCGTGGGGTTGAAGGTAACACTCACCTTGCAGGTCTTACCGATTGCCAGCGTAGCTCCGCAAGTTGTAGCGGAAATCGCGAAACCAGTACTTGGGGCAACGCTGGTGATATCCAGTGTGGCCGTGCCGGTGTTCTTTAGAGTCACCGACTTGGGGGTACTGATGGTATCCACGGCCACGCTACCAAAGGCAAGAGAGGTAGGTGTCAGAGTGACGGTGGTACCAGTTGTGCCGCCTACAGTCACGCTCACTGCTTCCGAGGCGATGCCATTGGCGACAACCACCAGATTACTGGCACCTGTCTCCACGCTCTCGGGAACGGTAAAGTTCACCGAGACCGAATTACCGGGGGCAATAGAGCTATTGCTGGGGTTGGTCGTTTTCGCATAAAAGACGTGACCGCTGGAATTGTTTGTGATGCGGACCAGCGGGTAGTTGGTCGCTCCCTGAACATCGTCTCCATAGTAGGCGCCTTGCGACAAGCCGTTGAACTGGGTCCCGGAAATGGAATACGTAGAGCCAAGGGTCACCGAGGACGGAGCCGAGGAGATCACCGGAGCCCAGCTGGAATTGGGCGAACCGACCGGCGTATAGAACTCAGGGAGAGAGCTGAAATCCGTAGCCATGATCTGGCCGTTCGGGAGCACTAGAAAGTTGTAGTAGTAGGCACCCGAGCTGCTGGCATAGTCGACCGTGTCGGCAACCTGGGCGATGGTATTGGTGGTAGAGAACTCGAAGAAGTGAGTTGGGGATTTGCCGTATCCCGGGCTGGCTGCGAACAGGATGTTGCCATCAGGCAGCAATCCCGCGGGCGCATCGGCCAGGTCGAAATTTTGCCCGGAAATTGCCGGAATGTCAGGACCAGAACTCCAGCTGTTGCCGGAGGAATTGTAGATCGCGGTTGGGTCCGCAGCGGGAGAGGTGCAACCCGTATTTCCGCCGAACGCGACCACGGTGCCGTCGGGGCGAAGCACTGCTGGTCCGATTTCCCAAGTCCCGCAGGCAGATGGGTCAACCAGCGAAACTGGGGTGTTGCCCGCGCTGCTCCAAGTGCCCGACGAGGGACTGTAGCGCTCTGCATTGGTGGCGCCCCCGTTGGGATAGTTGGTCCAGACATCGATGGTCAGGACATCTCCGTTGGGTAGCAACTCGTAGCCTTGTTCGTCCTGGTAGCTAAGTCCTGCGGTAGGAGCTCCGGTGCTGGTCCAAGTCAAGCTGGTAGCATCGAACAGTGCATCGACATCAGGGTCGCCGCAACAGCTGGCCAGCATGAACGTGCCGTCCGCCAGGATGGTGCTTTCCGCATCGCCGATCTGGCTCCAGCCGGTTCCCGACGGAGCAGAAACCGCCGTCCAGGTATTGGTTACGGGATCGTAAATGGCGCCCAGATTCGTCCACACCTCAGTGCTGCTGCCGTTGTACTCCCCACCCATAATGATGACACGGCCGTCCGGCAGCACCGCGGAGGCATGATAGAGAGGGGCGTACTGCGTGCTGCCGATCACGGGCAGCGAAGCGATTTGAGTCCACGTGCCATTGACGTAGCTGCCATTGATGTCAGGCGTGAGCTTGTACCAATAGGGGCTGTTACCTTCGGCAACGATCACCGTCCCATCAGTCAGCAGTAATGGGGTGGCAGCGCCTCCCGGGGGGAAAGGATGGACCACGACTTGCCAGGTGCCGGAGGCGGGAGGCACGAACCGGGGACTGGTGGGTTGAACTCGACCGGCAGCGTGGCGCGGCAACTGCGCGAGAAATTCAGCGCGGGCCGCGGGATTGTTTCTAAAGAATTGTGCTCTGTGGGTGGAGAGTGGCGGCGGAACTGGCTCCGCGGTCTGGGCGCGCGGCGAGCTGGTTGAGGAATCTTGGCCGGCTGCGATTTGGGTTTGGACGCTCACTGCTGCGAGAAGAAGAACCGCATACAGTGAAGAAGAACTTGGGTAGCGGAGACTAAGCATTAAATCCTCCTCGTGGAACGCGTACTCATTTCCGTGCGTCCAATAACGGCGGAATAACAGCTTGGGGTCGTACCTGTTGCTAACGTCGGTCGTTGATTAGTTCAAGCCCTTCGCCTTTGGGGAGGAAAGCTGAAGTCCAGCTAGCTAGTGAGACAAGCCAGAAATTCTTTTCTGATCCACTTCAAAAACCGAGACAGTATACACCGACTTTGTGGGATCGCAAAGCAGAACCCGCAGCAGGAGCCCGGGATCAATCGACGGCCGGCCACCTGCGTCGGTGATTCTGATCTGGTCAATTGGTGAAAAATCGCCTCTCTAACAATGTCGGCGGTGTCAAGTACTTTTGGGGCGCACTAATCCGTACACTCCGAAGAGCGCCATTTCGCTCTCGT
>JGI26339J46600_10000102_pt1 | contig 28750 bp, 19 predicted proteins | sample BogFormECP12_OM1_FD_46600 | JGI IMG/M metagenome (IMG submission 46600) | reverse complement strand
TGTAATCGCTGCTCACTTCGTAATCGCAAAAGAGCTTCCAACCCAGAGGCACAGAGAAGAATGGGAAGCATTGGGAAACAAGAGACATCTTTAGATCCCCCCACGGACTCCTCTCTGAGTTCGGGCCTCCGTGGTAATTCTTCCTGCCTTCAGCGGCCCTTTGGGGGTCCGTTGGGAGCCGGGGAAAGTCTTGAAGCCAATCTATTGATTCGACGATGGTTAATCGCTAATTTGCCCAGTCGAAGGAGCGGCCGCATGTTGAATTTAAATGACTTACGAACAACTGTTGCCGGCGAGTGTCGGACCGCCTTTTCGGTTTTGTCGGGCGACAGAAACGCGGCGAGGACAATCTTGTTGATTCAACGATGGTTGTTGGCAAATCTACCGAGAAGAAGTGGCAAAGGCGTGCTCAATCTAAAGGACTTACTAGCTGTATCTCCGCCGAGCGGTGCGAGACCTTTTCGGTCTTGCGGGGCCACTCAAACGTGGCGCGGCCCATCTATTGATTCGAGAAGGGTTGTTGGCGAAGTTTCCGAGGAGAACGGGCGAAGCGCTGCTCAATCTAAAGGACTTGCTAACGGTGTCTCCGGCGAGCCTTAAGCGCCTATTTGAAAACGAGCCCGCTGGGGGGCCTCTTTTTTTGCGCAGAATCGCAGCAGATTCCGCCATTTTCTGCCAAAACGTGGCAGAAGATGGCAGAAGATCGGGGTTTTCGCGATCGATTCTATTAGAAAACGTGTCAAGTCGTGCGGCCCCCATCCCAACGAGCGCGCGGGGGTTTGTCGATTGCAGATTGGCCCTGGGCAAAGTGAAGGCTCGACCGATCATCGATATTTTGAATCGGACCGAACCCAAATTGCATTGATATCAAAAGAGATCTTGGGTTGGGTTTTGGTACGAACCCATTTAAGCCATCATGTTATTGAAAACAAATGGCATACACTACGGAAACCCATCAAGTAATTGAAAAAAAAATGGTTAGCCCGGTTTGCCGATTTTGACGGACGAATATTGAAGATTGCGAGGTCCCATCCCAACGGCTTCTTCAGGGGGTAATCGGCAATTTGAAACTGGTAGCGCGGGCGCCTCGCCCGCCCTTGCCGCAAGAGCGGGCGGAGCCTGCCCTGAGCGAAGCGAAGGGATGCCCGCGCTACCAGGGCAGGAGTTTGTCGGTCTCCCGGCAATAGTGTAGAATGCTTTCTGGGGGCCATCTTTCCAACCCGTCGGCCGGCCCGTCGAGGGTGTGAAACACAGAGGCGGAGACACAGACAGAACAATGAGGAGTACACAAGGATGTCGTTTGCTTCCCGATATTTCCCATTTTTGTCTCCGCGCCTCTGTGTCTCTGTGATGGAAGCTCCCTCGCAGATATTTAACAGCTTCGCCGGCCTTGGGCGCCGTGGCGCCGGCACTTTCGCATGACGAACCTTCTCGACGAATTGAATCCCCAGCAGCGGGAAGCGGTCGAACAGACGGAGGGGCCGTTGCTGATCCTGGCCGGCGCCGGCAGCGGGAAGACGCGCGTCATCACCTACCGCATCGCCTACCTGATCGAAGTGAAGGGCGTCGATCCTCCCAGCATCCTGGCGGTGACCTTCACCAACAAAGCGGCCGACCAGATGAAGGAGCGTGTGGCAACACTGCTCGCACGACGCGAGGAAGACGCGAGTCGGGAGTCGGGAACCGGGAATCGGGAAGAAAGCGATGGGAGTGGCGAGTGGGTAGTCGGGAATCGACAGAATGATCGGACTTGGGGATCGACTCCCGACTCCCGGCCCCCGACTCCCGCAGCAACTACCGGCAACCGACAACGGTCCCCCGCCATCTCCACCTTCCATTCGTTTTGTGTGCGCGCGTTGCGCCGCGACATCGACCGGCTCGGGTACAGCCGCGATTTTTCCATTTACGATGACGATGACCAGACCAGACTGATTAAGGCGGCCATTGAGGAACTGGGGCTCGCCAACTTGTCGATCACGCCGCGCGCCGCGCTCTCGCGCATCAGCTACTGGAAGAACCACGGCATCTCGCCCGAGGAAGCTTACGAGAAAGCGGGTAACCCCACCCTCGAGCGGTTCGCGGTGCTGTACGATCTCTACTCGCGCCGCTTGCGGCAGGCGAACGCGCTCGACTTTGACGACCTGCTGTTGAAAGCGGTCGATCTCTTTTATCAGGCCCCCGACGTCTGCGAGCGGTACAACCGGCGTTATCGCTACATGCTGGTGGATGAGTACCAGGACACCAACCGCATCCAGTACCAGTTGATCCGGCAGTTGACGCTGGCCCACCAGAACCTCTGCGTGGTGGGCGACGAGGACCAGTCGATTTACGGCTGGCGCGGCGCTGACATCAAGAACATCCTGAGTTTTGAAAAGGACTATCCCTCGGCGCGGATCATCCGCCTGGAAAGGAACTACCGCTCCACGCAGACCATCCTGGACGCGGCCACCGCCGTCGTCAGCAACAACGAGGAGCGCAAAGGCAAAGAGTTGTGGACCGACCGCGGGGCCGGCGGGCTGGTGAGCCTCTACGAAGCGGGCGACGCCGAGGACGAGGGTCTCTACGTGACGCTCCAGGTCGCCCAGCGCCTGGAGCAGGACCGGAAAGGGACGGTGGCGGTCCTCTATCGCACCAACGCGCAGTCGCGTGTGTTTGAAGAGGCGTTGCGGACGCGTGGCATCAGCTACCGCCTGGTGGGCGGCTTCAGCTTCTACGCGCGAGCGGAAGTGAAAGACGCCATGGCCTACGCGCGCCTGGCCGCCAACTCCACCGACGACGCGGCCTTGCTGCGCATCGTCAACACGCCGCCGCGGGGAATCGGAGCCGGCACGCTCGGCACGCTGCAGGAATCGGCGCGCGCCAAGCGCCTGACCTTGTGGGAAGCGATCGAGCAGGAAGCCGCCGAGCCGGGAGCGCGGGCGTCTCGCCCGCTTCTTTCTTCTTCGGCCGGAGGCTCGCTTAGGAGCCTTGATGGCGACGTTGCAGCGGGAAGCGCAAGAGCGGGCGAGACGCCCGCGCTCCAAGGGCGTTTGCCGCCGCGCGCCCACGGCGCCGTGACGGTGTTCCATAGACTGATGCGCAACCTGGCCGAAGATCGCGAGCGCCTGACGCTGCCGGAGTTCTTCAAGGCCATCCTCGATCTGTCGGGGTACCGCAAGATGCTGGAAGAGGAAAACTCGCCGGAAGCCGCAGACCGGATCGAGAACCTGGACGAATTGGTGAATGCGGCGGCGTCGGCGGCGCAGCGCGGCGAGACGCTGGCCGAATTCATCGACCACGCCGCGCTGGTCTCCGACACCGATCAGTTCGACGAGCGGGCGCGCGTTACCTTGATGACCCTGCACAGCGCCAAGGGACTGGAGTTCTCTACCGTGTTTCTGGCCGGCTTGGAAGAGGGCGTGTTCCCCCACAAGTTGTCGCTCGATAGCCCGTCCGGCATCGAGGAGGAGCGCCGCCTTTGCTACGTCGGCATGACGCGCGCCAAAGACCAACTGACGCTCAGTTGGGCGCGGTATCGGCGGTCATTCGGCCAGGAAGGTTTCGAGGGCAGTCGGCCGTCGCGGTTCCTGCGCGAAGTCCCGAACAAACTGGTGGAGCGCGTCAACCGAGGCCGTTTCGCGCCCAAGCCACAAACCACCTGGGGCGACGCGGTGAATTCGGTGCGCGGCGTCGGGCGCTTCTTGGAAGAGCGCGGACGCGGCAGCGCCGGGGCCGGGTCGGCCATGCGTAAAGGCTCGCAGGGGTTTTCCTTTGGGCCGGCGGCCCCACGCGCGCAGGGTCGCTGGAGGGTTGGGAGTCGGGTCCGGCACGCCAAGTATGGGTTTGGAACCGTTATGGGCTGCGAAGGCGAAGGCGAGGACGCCAAGGTGACGATCAGTTTTCCTGGTTATGGAACCAAAAAACTGATAGAACGATACGCGGGGCTGGAAAAGGCGTGAGGCCATCGAGAGATATACGAAACAAGGGGCGAAGTCATTGTGGGCGACCTTCTAACACAGAGACACAGAGGCACGGAGAAAAAGTGGGAACGTCTGCTTCCCGTGATTCTCCTTTTCTTCTCTGCGCCTCCGTGTCTCTGTGTTTAGTTCTTCCCACATTTCCAAGATGAGGATCGAGGATCACCGAGGACTATGGATACTACGAAGATCAAGGACAAAGCTGAACGCAAGAAGCTGAAACGCGCCGCGCGCAAAGAAGCAAAACCGAAGGTCAAGCGGACTGACCCGCGCGGGTCGCACAAGAGGAAAGTGAAGAAGAAGGGCCCGGGCACAGCGGCACGAAGGTAGTGGCTAGTGGTCAGTGGCTAGTGGCTAGCGGCGGTTCCACGGGTCGTTTCGCTGGTTACCGCCGCGGAGGACTGCGTGAGTCAGCTTTTCGCCAAGAAAAGCATTGACAAGCTGTTGGCGGACGCCGACGAGGCAGAGCACCGCCTGCGCAAGTCGCTGGGACCCTGGTCGCTCACCGCGCTGGGCATCGGCGCCATCATCGGCACCGGAATCTTCATCCTGACGGGCACCGCCGCGGCGGGCGAGGTGGTCAACTTCCGGTCGGTCTTGAAGGCGCCGCTGATCGACGTCCTGCTGCACGGACATCAGGCGCTAGGCGCTGCCGGACGCCCGGGTGCCGGACCAGCCATCGCCCTGTCGTTCTTCCTGGTGGCGATCGCCTGCGCGCTGGCCGGGCTGTGCTACGCCGAGCTGGCCTCCATGATCCCTATCGCCGGCAGCGCCTATACTTACACCTACGCCACGCTGGGCGAGATCGTGGCCTGGATCATCGGCTGGGACCTGATCCTGGAATACGCGGTCAGCAACATGGCGGTGGCGGTGGGCTTCTCAGCCTACATTAATAGCCTACTGTCGGGCTTCGGCCTGCACGTCCCCACCAGCATCAGCAACCCGGTCTTTGATGACTCGCTCCAGCGTACCGGCTCGTACTTCAACGTTCCGGGCTTCCTCATCGTCATGCTCCTCACGGTGGTCCTGGTGCGAGGCATCCGGGAGAGCGCGGGCGTCAACAACTTTATGGTGTCGGTGAAGATCATCGCCATTCTGATCTTCATCTCCTTTGCCTCGCGGTACATCCACGTTTCCAACTGGAAGCCGTTCATGCCCAACGGCTGGCAAGGCGTGCTCACGGGCGGCGCCATTGTGTTCTTCACCTACATCGGCTTCGACTCGGTTTCGACGGCGGCCGAGGAAACACGCAACCCGCAGCGGGACGTTCCCATCGGCATCATCGCGTCGCTCATCATTTGTACGATTCTCTACTGCTCGGTGGCCGTGGTGCTGACGGGCGTCGAGAACTGGCAGCAGCTTCGCAACGCCGCGCCGGTGGCCAGGGCGCTCGAATACATTCACCTTTACGGGGTGGAGCGCTGGGTGACGGTGGGCGCGCTGATGGGCATGCTCAGCTCATTGCTGGTTTTCCAGTTGGGGCAGGCGCGGGTGTGGTTTGCGATGTCGCGCGACGGGTTGCTGCCCAAGGCGTTTTCGCGTGTCCACACTCGGTTCCGCACGCCCCACATCAGCACCTGGGTGGCGGGGTTCTTTGTGGCCATTCCCTCGGGACTGTTCAACATCGGCACGCTGTCGGATCTCTCGAACATCGGCACTCTCTTCGCCTTCGTTCTCGTATCGTTGGGCGTGCTAGTGCTGCGGCGCAAGCAACCCGCGCGCCAACGGGGGTTTCGAACCCCTTGGGTTCCGGTTCTACCCATCGCGGCGGTGCTGTGCTGCTTGGTCCTGATGGGCAGCCTTCCGCTCGAGACCTGGCTCCGCTTTGTGATCTGGCTGACCATCGGCTTGGTGATCTACTTCGCGTACAGCCGTCACCATAGCGAGTTTAGTAGTGGCGCCGCCGCGGCCGCTGCGCCGGAGAAGGCAAAGGCTTCGATGCCCGGGAGGGCTTGACGGTCCGGGGGATATGAAGGGTCGATCTCCATTCCGGCGATGGACGAAAAGACGCGTCCTGGTCCGAGCCGGCCTCGGGCTGGCGCTGCTGATGCCGACTGTTCCTTGTTACGGGTGGGGTCCGACAGCTCATCGTTTGGTGAACAACGCGGCGGTCCAAACGCTGCCACCTCAAATGCGGGACTTCTTTCTCGCCAACCGCCAGTTCCTAGTCGATCATGCCAACGATCCCGACGACTGGATGAAGAAGGACCGCAACGAACGCGCACGGCACTACATCTATCTGGACAAGTACGGCCTGTTTCCTTACCTGAGCCTGCCTCATTCGTTTCGCGACGCGGTCGCTCGCTACGGAACGGGCCGGATCGGCCGCGACGGGCTGCTGCCCTGGCGCATCGGCGAGTACAGTCTGAAGCTGACCAACGCCTTCAAGGCGGAGAACTGGGACGAGGTGAAGCTGGACGCAGCGGTGCTGGCGCATTACATTGCCGACGCGCACGATCCTCTGCACACCACCCAGAATTACGACGGCCAGTTGACCTTGCAGAAGGGTCTGGAGGCGCGGTTTTCCAACCGCCTCGCGGAGCGCTACGCCAACTTCTTCTTGTTCCGCGCCGACGAGGCGGTTTCGATCAGTGACCCCACGGAGTACGCGTTCGACATGGTTCTGGAAGCGAACACCTGGGTGGATCGGATCATCCTTACTGACCGCAGCGCGCGGGACGATCTGCCAGCCTATACGGACGATTACCTGGATCACTTCTACAACCAGATGAGCTCGACCTTGATGCTGGAGCTGAACGCTGCGGCTCACGATGCGGGGTCTTATTGGTACAGCGCTTGGGCCAACGCCGGACGTCCCGCGCTGCCTTCGCACTGAACGATTGAGCCGATTGAACGATTGGGTGATTGAGCGACTGTAGCCATTGAGTGATTGGGTGATTGAAAGACGAATCCGACGGCGCGGTGATGCAATCACCCGATCGCCCGATCACACAATCGCCAAATGAGGGATTGCGTGGTTGAGCGATTGAAAGACGAGTCCGACGGCAGGGTGATGCAATCACACAATCACACAATCACACAATCACCAAATGACTTCATCGCCCGCCTGCCCAAAGTGGAGTTGCACCTTCACCTCGAAGGCAGCATCCGGCCGCAGACCCTGCGCGAACTGGCAGAAGGCAAGAGTTGGCTCAAGGGCAAGGTCGCCGACTGGATCGGCGAGCGCACGCGTGAGTCGTACCGCTATGGCAGCTTTCCGAAGTTTCTGGTCGCCTTCGGGCTCGTCTCCCTGCTCCTCGAAGGGCCAGAGGACTACGCGCTCGTCACCACGCGGCTCATGGAGTGGCTGGCGGAGCAGAACGTCAGGTACGCCGAGATCACGCTGTCGGCGGGAGTGATCCTCTGGAAGAAGCAGTCGGTGGAGGCGACCTTCGAGGCGCTCTCAGCGGCGGCGGAGGAGGCCGAGAAGCGCTACGGCGTGCGCGTCGCCTGGATCTTTGACGGCGTGCGCCAGTTCGGGGTCGAGCACGTGCGGCAGGTTCTGAGCTTTGCCGGACGCTTCCGCTCGCACGGAGTCGTAGCCTTCGGAATCGGTGGAGATGAGGTCCGCGGACCGGCCGCACTCTTCACCGACCTCTATCGCGAGGCGCGCGACATGGGGCTCCACGTTACCGCTCACGCCGGAGAAGCCGTAGGACCCGAAAGCATCCGCGACGCCGTGGAGTTGCTCGGCGCGGAGCGCATCGGCCATGGTCTGACGGCGGCGCAAGATCCGGCGGTGATGGCGCTACTGCGCGAGCGGCGGATCCCCCTGGAAGTCTGTCCCACCAGCAACGTGTCCACGGGCCTGCTGGCTCGCTTCCAAGATCACCCGCTGCCGAAGTTCCTCGACGCGGGGTTGGCCGTGACGCTGAACTCCGACGATCCGGCCATGTTCGGCACGAGCCTACAGCACGAGTTCGAGCTGGCGGCGGCGCACTTCCAACTGTCGCACCAGCAGATCGCCGGCCTGAGCGAGGAGGCCATCCGCGCCGCTTTCCTTCCGCCCGACCGTCGGCAAGCCTTGCTTACCGAGTTGAGGCTGGCGGCGCAGGCGGCCGAGATTCCCGGAACTTCGCTCGGACCCTGGGCGTAGAATCAAGAGAGAGGCTCGCGCGACGACGGGAGGCGAAGCCATGACGACGTTTCTGCTCTGGTGTATTCTGCTGATTCTCTGCTGGCCCCTGGCGCTGGTGGCGCTGGTCCTCTACCCGCTGGTGTGGCTGCTCCTGCTTCCATTCCGCCTGGTGGGCATCGCCGTGGGCGGCGTGCTGGACCTTGTCTGGGCCCTGGTCACGCTGCCCGCCCGGCTGCTGCGATCGCCGCGGCGGGCGTGAGGCGGCCCCGCCTCCCGGGGGCAGCGCCTGCCCGGTCCTAAAGGATAATCTATAGCCTACCGTTGTATTAGCCCGACGGCCAGGGCGGTGCGATTCACGGCCGCCGCCATCTTGTCGTGGTCGAGCAGGTCCCGATAGATGTTGCCCGCGATCTCGGCGGCGTGGGGACCGAACATCATCTTTCCCCCGCGCAGCAGCACCACCACCACGTACTTCGACTCCGGGTCGGCGGCGTAAGACTCAAACCAACCCAGGTGGGCGCCGTCCTCGCTGCACGTGCCGGTCTTGCCGTAAACCGCTTCCAAGGGGTTATAGGCGGACCGGGCGGTGCCATAAAGCACGGCCGCGGCCATGCCTTCCTTGAGGCTGGGCAGCACGGCTGAGAGATTATCCAGACGGCGGCGGACGCGTGGCTCCAGGCTCTCGACTTCCTCGGGCGTGCGCGGATACTGGAGCCAATAGAGCGTCCCGCCGTTGGCGATGGCCGAAGCAATGGCTGCCTGCTGGAGGGGAGTGATCTCGATGGCCGAACCGAAACTGGTCATCAATCCCACACCGCCCTCCTTGGGTGGCGCGGAAGGAAAAACGCCCGGCGACTCGCCCGCGATGTCCCAGCCGGCCTTCTCTCCCAGACCAAACTCCTGGGCGTATTCTTCCACGCGCTTGAAGCCCAGCATCTCGCCCAGCTTGGCGAAAAACATGTTGTTGGAGTGAGCCAACGCGTCGCGCAGCGTGATGCGGCCGCCGTGAGGGCCGAAGACGCGGAGCTTGGTCTCGGAAGTGATGATTCCTTCCTTCAAAGCTCCCGCCGCCACCACCGGCTTGATGGTGGAGCAAGGCGTAAAGGCGCCGGAGAGAGCCAGCGGCTGGTTGACGACGGAGAGAATGCGTCCGTTGTTGGGGTTGACCACCACCACGGCCCCATTCCAGTTACCCAGGGCCCGAACAGCCACGGCGCGGACAGTCGGGTCTTCACCGGCGGGATTATCACGCTCGGTCGGGTTGCCGAACGAACTGACGCGCCAGGGATTGTAAGCCGGCGCCGGGCGGTGTTTGCCTCGAACCGGCTGCTTGGCCAGCTTGGCCGTCGGCACATGGGAAGGCTGACCGTTTGAGGTCACATGGCTTGTGGTGCGGCGGCCCGCCGGCGCTTTGACACCGGAGTGCCGAACCCGTTTGGGTGGGGTAGTGGTGGCACCGCTCGCGATGCCGACCGAGAGACACAATGCTGCCGCGACCAGGACTGCGGTTTTTTTGGACAATGTAGTAATGACCCCCTTTTTTCGGTTTGCCCCTATCCGACCCTGGCGCCGGTGCAGCAGGGGAACTTGGAGACAAGCTGGAAGCTTGCCCTCCATTCCTTCAACCCTCTAATATCGGCCGACTTCTTCAACCCTTTAATATAGGCCCGCCTCACCGACCGCCTTAACTTATTACAGAGCTCGACGCCCCGTCAAGCTGAATTCTCGACTCGACCGAGAGGCTGCGTCCTGTGGTCGTGTTTATGTACAGCGGCCTCCAAGAACGTGACCGGCCCTCCGCCAGCCACTTCCCTGAACCCACTCGACTCAACCCTTTCAGTATAGCATGCCCGCCAAACTTTGGGTACTGTCAATTGATTGAAGAAGGAGTCAGAAGTCTGAACGAAGAAAGGAATTGTGAATGGTGACTAGGCAACCACTTGCAATGTAGCGTTCCACCCTTCACTCCCTTCTCTCTATTCGGACTCCTGACTCCTGTCTCCTGACTCCTTCAAAAACGCTACTTCTTGGCGCGCGCCGCGGCGGCGGCCGGTTCGGCGCCGGCTGGCGGCGCCGGCGGTGGTGACGCGATTGGTACAGCCGCCGACGCCAGACCTAGTGCCTTACGCAGTTCCGTCTCTAGTTTCTTGCGGATGTCGGCGTTCTCGCGCAGGAACTGCCGGGCGTTCTCGCGTCCCTGCCCGATCCGCTCGCCGCCGAACGAGAACCAACTGCCGCTCTTCTCGAGAATGTTCTTTTCCGCCCCCAAGTCGATCAACTCGCCTTCTTTCGATATTCCCTCGCCGTAGAGAATGTCGAACTCCGCCTCGCGGAAAGGTGCGGCCATCTTGTTCTTCACCACCTTGGCTTTGGTGCGATTGCCCACCACACGCTCACCGTCCTTGATGGAGGCGATGCGCCGGATATCGACGCGGATGGAAGAATAAAACTTCAGGGCACGGCCGCCGGTGGTGGTCTCGGGGTTGCCGAACATCACGCCGATTTTCTCGCGGATCTGGTTGATGAAAATGAGGCAAGTCTTCGATTTCGAGACAATGGCGGTGAGCTTGCGCAGCGCCTGCGACATGAGGCGCGCCTGGAGGCCGGGCAGCGAGTCGCCCATTTCGCCTTCGAGCTCCGCCTTGGGCACCAGTGCCGCCACCGAATCAATCACCAGAACGTCCACCGCGTTCGACCGCACCAGGGCTTCGGCGATCTCCAGCGCCTGCTCGCCGTAGTCGGGCTGCGACACCAGCAGGTTGTCCACATCCACCCCTAGCCTCTGGGCATAGCCGGCGTCGAGCGCGTGCTCGGCATCGATGAACGCCGCCATGCCGCCGCGCTTCTGCGCCTCGGCGATCACCTGTAGCGCCATGGTGGTCTTGCCGCTCGATTCCGGCCCGAAAACTTCCACCACCCGGCCGCGGGGCATGCCGCCGATGCCGAGCGCCGCGTCGAAAGCCAGCGATCCGGTGGGGATAATCTCCACCGGCACCAAGGCGTCCTTCACCCCCAGCCGCATGATCGATCCCTTGCCAAACTGCTTCTCGATCTGGCTCAGGGCCAAGTCAATGGCTTTGTTGCGTTCGGTCGTTTCCGGCATGTCTCAAAAACCCCCCGCCTCAGACGGCCCGCTCCTTCTCACCACGGGGTGCAAGCGTTGGCGTCCACCAAGAACTTCATCATCAGTCCGGCCTATGGTACTCGTCCTCGTACTCTCGCGTCAAGTTTTCTCATCGCCTGGTACTGCTGTCATTTGGCAAAACAACGGAATCCACAGATTACGCAGATTTGGCAGATTAAGAGAAGAAGCGCCTCTCTCTTAATCTGCCAAATCTGCGTAATCTGTGGATGCCATTCTTTCCCAGATGACACGACCATGTTTGCAATGGCAACTGGAACTTTTCCTTCCGAACGCGTTATGATCACTTTTATGCCACGAAGTCGTCCAGGTCGCCGCGTCGGCGACGCCGGAGCGCCAATCCCTACGGTTGACACGGCCTCCACGCGCTCCCCCCGGCGCCGCCTGTTGAACGCCGCCAAAACTCTGTTCGCCCGGCGCGGGTACGAAAACGCCAGCACCTCGGCCATTGCTCGGGCCGCCGGTACCAGCGAGTCCCAGTTGATGAAGTATTTTGGGAGCAAAGAGGGTCTGCTGGAGGCGATCTTTGATGCCTCCTGGGAGGACATCAACGGAAGAGTCTGTGAGGTGCTGGCAGGACCTTCTTCGCCGGCGGCGAAGCTGGACGCTCTCACCAGCATCATGGTTTCGGCACTGGAACGCGATCCCGAGATCAAGCTGCTCATGCTGTTGGAAGGACGCCGCGTGCGCAAAGAGCGCGACGAGGTCGCGATCTCGCAGGGCTACCGGGAGTTCGTCCGCCTCACCGACAGCGTCCTGCGCCAAGCGGAGGCGGCCGGCCACCTTCGTCCCCACCTCCAGCCCGAGGCGGTGCGATCCGCCCTGGTTGGAATGGTCGAGGGACTGATGCGCGACCGGGTGCTGGCGGCGCGCTGCGATTTTCCAGCCCATTATAGCTCCAAGCAGATCCGCACCCTGGTCCAGACCGTGCTGGCCTGCTTCACCGCGTCCCGCTGAGCGCTCTCCTAAAACCCGTGACGGAAAACCGCCGTTTTCTGCGATTATCTGGGCGTTTTCGCCGGAAAATGGCAGAATTTGGCACGATTCTGCACAAGAAAGGGGCCTCAAAACGCGCTCGTTTTCAAATAAGCGGCCAAGGCTCGGCGGAAGCACGGTTAGCAAGTCCTTTAGATTGAGTAACCCTTCGCCTGCTCTCCTCCGACACTTGGCCAACAACCCTTGCGGAATCAATAGATCCGCCTCATCACGCTTGGCTCGCTCGACAAAGGCCGAAAAGGTCAGCCGACAGCTCGACGAAAATGCAGTTAACAAGTCCTTTAGATTGAGCGAGCCTTCGCCCTTTCTCTTCAGCAATTCGGCCAGCAACCCTTGCGGAATCAAGAGATAGGCCGCGCCACGCTTCAGTGGCCCGGCGAGACCCGAAAGATCTGGTTCGACGCTCGCCGGGTGGAAAGAAAGCCCGGCTAGTAAGTCCTTTGGATTCAGTCATGCCGTGTTTCTCCGACTTGGAGAATTGGCGATCAACCATCGTCGAATCAATAGATTGGCCTCGCAGATTTTGATTTGCGGTCGCGCCCGCCGAACGCCGAAAGGGCCGACTCAAGGCGTGGAGAATTACCACGGAGGCAACCAAGACATAGAGAGGAGACTGAGGGCGATACCAAGATGACTCTCGCTCCCCAATGCGTCCCATTCTTCTCTGTGCCTCTGTGTCTCTGCGTTGGAGGCTCCTTCGCAATTGCGAAGTGACGCCGATTACCGATTGACACGAGCCGCGAGACTTGACACGTTTTGATAAAATCGGTCGCAAAGAACCCCCGTTATCTGCCCTTATATGCCACCTTGATGCCCGTTCGCTGCACGTTTTTGGTAAAATTTGGTAGAATTTGGTAAGATTTGGTAGGCCAAAAAGCGGCCGAAAACGGACACCAAACCAAATAACCTATTTATTTTCAACACTGGCTTCCCGCCAAATTGGCAACAGGGGTGGTGGAAATTGGACTTAACTCCCCCTATTAATGTTCGCGGTTTCACCATAGTTGTAACCATGAACCGACTCACTGGCCGATTCCCCCATCGATGGTGGGCGCCCCGTCGGCCATCCCACCGACCCGCGCCCAGGCACCAACTGGCCGCGGTCGGTTCCGTCGCGCGCGACCGGTTCGGTTTCGATGGTCCTCATAAGTCTCGGTCTCCTGATTTCCAGAAATCGCGGCCTCTCGAGCGCCCAGCCAGCCGGACCCCGAATCGTACTCGCCCGAGGCTACCCATTCCGCCACGCGTCGAAGCCGTCTAGCTTAGGATAATACAGGGAGGGGATGTATGTCAAGCTAATTATCTTATGACAACGCGGCACGTCCTCAGCCCCGGCTCTGCGCTCCCGTTGGTAGTTGAAGCGCCGTCGCGCCGATCGATGTGATGATGTCGGAAGACGGACCGCGAGGCCGGAGGCCTCCCCTACCAAGAACGTGACACACCCGGTTTTGGTGGGGGTGAAAGGTGGGGCAGAGTGTAAAGGGTGAGGGATAGAGGGTAAAAAGGCCCCCGCACGTAACTGGAGGTTTCTGCGGTCCGGGTGACGCCGACTCTTCACCCTTTACCCTTTACCCTTCACCCTTTCGCACTCTGCGTCACACCCTCTGGAGCGGACGCGTGCCTTGGTGGCCGGTGGGAGCCTGTTTCGCCGTCTTTTCTCCGAAGACCTCGTCCGCCCACTGGAGCGACTGCAGGTAACAGTCGGCCACGAAGCTCTCCTCAAGAACCAGTTTGCCCGCGCACTCAGCCAAAGCGTTCCAGTCCGCTCTCTCCAACGCCAAGACGATTTCGTAAACATCGCGGTGCAAGGTGTTGTGACCGCCCAGCAAGGCAGTTTTGATGTCGGCGGCGAGATCAAGTCCATGCAGGGCCTCTTCCATCGGCCGGTCGAGGATGGTATCGAGGAGGGAGAAGAGGCCCATCAGAAAGAAGTCAGCCGGCTCATCCCTTCCTGCCAGTGGGGCGGACAAGAGTTCACAGAATCGGGCGCGCGTGATGGAGGTGATCAGCAGCTCCTCGGGCTTGTCGCTGGCCAACATCATGGTGGAGAGCAGAATTGCCCAGCGCCTGACATACTGCTCGCCGATCAGCGAGATCGCCTGCCGGAGCGATCGGATTTCACCGCAGAAGCCGAAGCGCGGCGAGTTCAGGTACCTCAGAAGATGATAGGAAAGCGCAACGTCGTGCCGAAGTACACCCTCGATTTCGCGGAAGTCCAACTCCGGGCGGTGAACCGCCTGAAGAAGTTGAAGGTAGGTGGCCTTGAAGGCGGGAATTTCGCGAGCGGAGATCACTTGCGGTTGGCGGAAAAAGAAACCCTGAAAGTAGTCGTAACCCCAACTTGCCGCCTGCTTGAACTGTTCGCTGGTTTCCACTTTCGCGGCCACGAGTTTGACCCTGCGCTCCCCGAGACAGCGGGCGATCTCGCGCTGCTGCCCGGCGTCGGTGAGGGAAAAATCCACCTTGACGATGTTTGCCAGGTCCAGGAGCGGCTTTTGCCTTTCCAGAGACGTCACACCGTCGAGTGCGATATGATACCCCAATTGTTTCAGCTTAAGGCAGGCAGCCACGACTTGCGGATCGGGCTCCGGATTCTCAAGTATCTCCACCGTGAGAGTCTCAGCCGGCAGGAGCGTGGCGAGACCGTTAAGCAGCGCGCTGCCGGTAAAGTTGATGAAGGCCCTCTGGTGGTGCGAGAGAGTTTCCAGGCTCTGAAGCATGAAGGGATCCAGCACCCGGGAGGGCGTCGGGTCGCCGTCGGGGAAAGTAAAACAGTTCTCAAAGCCGGAACGGAACAGCAGTTCGTAACCGAAGACTCGCTGGTGAGCATCGAAGATGGGCTGACGGGCGGCAACGGCTTTCGCATCCATCATAAGATTGGACCTCCCCAATAGGGCTTAGAGTGCCCCTGTAGAGTTCTATCGGCAGCTTGGGCGGGGCCATTAGGACTTTTTGTGGGGGCAGCGGTTCGGCGCGCAAGCCTGGCGCGGACCCGCCTTGTTGGTATGCGGCTCTTTGGCGCCCAGCCAGCGTTTGCCGACTCGGCGCCTTGTCGCCGCGGCACCCGCCTCGGGAAGGAGTTCTAATCGTCGGACAGCCTCTTTGCCGTTTCTACGCGGCGGGAGCCGCCGCCGGTGCCCGTCCACCCAGGAACCCAAGCACCTTTCTGACTACGAGGTCGGCCTGCACTATCGTCAAGTCGTGTCCGGCGCCGGGAATGATTTCCGCCTTAACCTGAGGGGCGACACGGTTCAGTCGCCTGACGGCTGCTTTGGCAGAGTAGATCTTCTCATTCTCCCCGACCAGGAATAGGCAGGGTACGCTGAAGCCTCGCCACCCCTTATCATCGATGACGGTTGGCCAAGGCGGGCGGGGCAGAGCGAAGAGACGGTCGTACAGTTGCAGGTCTACGATCACCTGCTCGACCTCTGCCTGAGGGGCGCCGCCGCTTTGTATCGCGTCCCGAAACAACCAGCCGAGTGTTCTCCGGACTCGTCCCCCAAACCCCGGTATGGGTATGGATAGGAGCAGTATTCGGACGACAAAGGTAAATGATGTCGGGAGCACGGTACAGGCCGGGGCCAATAGCACCACGTCCCGGACCCGGCCGGGGAAACGGAGCGCATATTGTCCGGCGAGCCAGCCTCCGTACGAGATGCCCATCAAACTGAGTTGCCCTTCCGGGACCAGCACCGTGAAGACCTCGTCGAGCCAATTGACATAGTCCTCCGGCTTCGACATGTCGCGACGTTTCACGCTCAACCCGACATCATCCATGGTGTCCAGGGCGTAGGTGCGGTAGTGGGCCGATAGAGCCGCGATATTGTGAATCCACATCAGCGAACCACTCCGCGCTCCGGGCAGCAGAACCAGGGGAGGATCGGTGATGCGCCCACTGGCCCGAACGAAAGTCTGCCCCGAAGCAGTGTCGAGAAGCATGGTCTCGGACGGGATTGGCCACGCCTTGGCCCGATCCAGACAAAAAGCCTCATACTCGGCTTTGGCTCGTTCGGACCGAAACGAAAAGAAGGATTGTCTGGTCATAGCGTCGCCTCCGTTGAGGGTCTGTCCAACGCGCGCTCAGAATCTGCGCAATGCGACGACCGCCACCTGAATTTGGCTTCATTATAGTCCGCTGGCGCGGTTCAGGACAACTTGAGTCTGCAACACCCATCGGGATCTCTGCTATACATGGCGTCAGAAGTCAGTTCGCATGTCATTCTGAGACGCGAATTTCGAGTTTGGAATTTGCACCCCGAGCCCTCTTGCATGTATATTCCGCCTTCCGGGAGGACTCCATGATTGGTTCGCGACCTCACGTTTGCCGGCTGGCAGTCCGGCTCTGCTCGGCTTTGCTCTTCCTCGTCTGCCAGCCTCTCTTTGCCCAGCAGTTCGATCCCAGCCTTTACGCCGAAATGAAGTGGCGGATGATCGGTCCGTTTCGGGGCGGGAGGACCGTGGCCGTGACCGGTGTTCCCGGCGAGCCCAACTTGTTCTACATCGCCGCCGTGAACGGCGGGGTCTGGAAGACGACGGATTTCGGCCGGACCTGGAATCCCATCTTCGACGGTCAACCGACCGGCTCGGTGGGGGCCATTGCCGTAGCGCCGTCCAACTCCAGCGTCATTTACGTGGGCAGCGGCGAGGGCTTGCAGCGGCCCGACCTCGCCACGGGGAATGGCATTTACAAGTCGACGGACGCCGGCGCTACCTGGCAGCATTTGAAGCTAAGCGACGGGGGCCCCAGTGACGGGCAGCAAATCGGCTCGATTATTGTCGATCCACGCGACCCGAATCGCGTTCTGGTGGCGGTGCTCGGGCACCCCTACGGTCCCAACCAGGAGCGCGGCGTGTTCCGCTCCACCGACGGTGGGCAATCCTGGGAAAAGGTGCTCTACAAGGACGAAAACACGGGCGCCATCCAGGTGGCCTTCGATCCTTCCAATCCGCAGATCGTCTACGCCGATCTCTGGGTGGCGCGACGGCCGCCGTGGACCACCGGCGGGTCGATGGAGGGGCCGGGCAGCGGGCTCTACAAGTCGACAGATGGCGGCTCTACCTGGCGGGAACTCACGGAAGGGCTGCCGTCGCCCTCCGACGGCCGCGGCCGCATCGGGATCGGCATTGCCCGCAGCGATCCCAATCGCATCTACGCGCTGGTGGATTCCCCGAAGCTGGGCGGCCTCTATCGGTCGGACAATGCGGGCGAAAGCTGGCGCCGCGTCAATACGGAACAGCGCATCTGGGGCCGCGGCGACGACTTTGCCGGCGTCACCGTGGACCCGCGCGACGAGAACAGGATCTATGTGGCCAACACGTCCACTTACCGCTCCACCGACGGGGGCGAAGACTTCACCGCCATCAAGGGAGCGCCCGGTGGCGACGACTATCACACCGTCTGGATCAATCCCGACGATCCCGACATCATCCTGCTAGGGAGCGACCAGGGCGCCACGATCAGCGTGAACGGCGGGCGCACCTGGAGTTCGTGGTACAACCAGCCGACAGCGCAGTTCTACCACGTGATCACAGACAACCGCTTCCCCTACTGGGTCTACGGCGGGCAGCAGGAGAGCGGCTCGGCCGGAGTGGCCAGCCGAGGCAACGACGGAGCGATCACCTTTCGCGAGTTCCACCCGGTGGGCGTGGAGGAGTATGGTTACGTGGCGCCCGACCCGCTGCACCCGAACCTGATTTACGGCGGCAAGGTGACCCGCTTCGATTGGGAGACCGGCCAGACCACCGACGTTTCTCCGGTGGTGCTGCGCAGCGGCAAGTTCCGCTTCAATCGCACCATGCCGCTGGTGTTTTCGCCGGTCGATCCGCACGTCCTCTACTTTTCCTCTCAAGTGCTTTTCAAGACCACCAACGGCGGTGAGAGCTGGCAGACGATCAGCGTGGACCTCACCCGTGGAGATCCCGGCATCCCGCCCAACCTCGGAATCTTCGCCTCCCAGGTTCATGAGCAACATCGGGGCGTGATCTATACCATTGCGCCGTCGTTTCAGGACGTGAAAACGATCTGGGTGGGCACCGACGACGGGCTGATTCATCTCACCGGCGACGGCGGCCTGACCTGGCAGAACGTGACGCCGCCGGAACTGACCGCGTGGAGCAAAGTGGCGATGATCGAGGCCTCGCACTTTGATAACGCCAGCGCTTATGCTGCGGTCAACCGCTTCCGCCTCGACGACCTGCATCCTTACGTTTATCGCACCCACGACGGCGGGAAGACCTGGCAGAAGATCGTCGACGGCCTGCCCGGCGAGCCGGTCAATACAGTGCGCGAAGACCCGGTGCGCAAGGGACTGCTGTTCGCAGGCACGGAAGGCTCGGTCTACGTCTCTTTCGACGACGGCGATCACTGGCAATCCCTCCAGCTTAACCTGCCGCACACGTCGATGCGCGATCTCACGATTCACCAGGACGATCTGGTGGTGGGCACGCACGGGCGATCGTTCTGGATCCTGGACGACTTTACTCCCTTGCGCCAGTTGAGCGCAGCGGTGGCGGACGCGGAAGCTCACCTCTTCCGTCCCGAGGTCGCCTATCGGGTCCAGCGGGATACCAATACCGACACGCCGTTGCCACCGGACGAGCCTGCGGGGCAGAATCCGCCGGACGGCGCGGTTCTTGACTATCACCTGAAATCGGCAGCGTCCGGGCCAGTCACCCTGGAAGTGGTGGATCGCGGCGGCAAGCTGGTGCGCCGCTTCGCCAGCACGGACAAGCCGGAGGAAGTGAATCCAAAAGAACTCGAAGTACCCCTCTACTGGGTACGGCCTCCACACGTGCTCTCCGCCGCGCCAGGCATGCACCGCTTTGTCTGGGACCTGCATTATCCCCCACCCGATTCGCTCTACCACGAGTACCCGATCTCGGCCATCGTTCACGATACGCCGCGGTATCCGCTGGGTCCCGTCGCGGTGCCGGGCGAGTACACGGTGAAGCTGACGGTAGGAGGGAAGGAATACTCGCAGCCGCTCACCGTGAATATGGATCCACGGGTGAAGGCTTCGCCGGCCGATCTCGCGAAGCAGTTCGCACTGGAAGCCAGGATCGTCGACGCCATGCAGCAGGACTTTGAATCCTTGCAGCGGGTGAACGGCCTGCGGTCGCAACTAAAGAATCTCCAATCCCAAAAGGCGCCAGCCGGCCAATTCGATCAGGCCGGCCAGTCCGATAAGTCCCACGCTGCCGGCCTGCCGCAAGACGTCGTCGGCGCGATTGAGGCTCTGGATAGGAAGGCAGCGGCGATCGCCGGTGGTGACGAGGAGTTTGATTTCTTCTCGGGCGTGTCGGGAGGCGGCGGTGAAAACCTAACGCGGCTGAATGGCGAGCTGGACATGCTGCTCGCGAGCGTGAGCAGCGCAGACGCCGCCCCGACCTCGCAGGTCGCGATCGCATTCAGCGGCCTGGCGGCGGAACTGCAAAAGCAGATGAGGCTGTGGGGCGAGTTGAAAAGCCGGGATGTCGCGGCGCTCAATCAGAAGCTCAAACATGCGGGGCTGCAAGAATTGACGATTGTCGATTGACGATTGTCGATTAAAAAGGGCGCAGGCCCCTTTTCAAAAACGGCTGTCTTACAATCCCGACGAGCATATCTTCTCAATCGGCAATCGGCAACCGGCAATCGGCAGTTCTCAGAACACCCTCACGCGGTGCGTCGCCTTGAGTTCGTCGAGCCACGCCGGGAGTTGCTGGTCCACTTTCTTCTGGACCAGAATCTCCCGGATCTGGCTTTGGACCTGGGCGAGCGGCGGGACGGCTTGGCCTGGATTGTGCTTCGAATACTCGGCCGTGAAGGTGTCGTGATAGTAGGCCTCGATCTCCGCCGGCTCCACCGTGACCGACGGACGCAGGCGCAGGTCGATGATGCGCAACATGCACTCGTGCTCCGCGAGGCGATCGAGGAGTTGAGCGTCGGTAAGCCCCAGCGCCCGGAGCGAGGACTGAAAGGCCTCCTCGCTCCCGCACTTCTTGCGAACCTCGGCCAGCGCTTGCTGGGCAGCCGGCTGAACGTCGGACGGCTGGATGCCTTCGGCGGCTGCCTCCTGGGTAAGGAGCCGCGCATCGATAAGCCCGTCGCGCACTTTCGCCAGGGCGGCGGCATCGGGCGCCGGAGCAGGGACGGTGCCTTCACTGACAAAGGACTCGAACCGGTACTCGGCCTCGACATCGCTCTCGGTGATGGCGGCATTGCCGATCGCGGCTACCACGCGGTCGAGGGTCTGGGCGCGGAGATCCTGAACCCAAGAAGAATGGACCACCGCGGCCGAGACCAGAAAACCCACAGCGAGGAATGATGAACTGTGAACAAGGAGAAGAGCCGCAGAGTTCTTCCCTTCCGCCTTCAACGCTCGGCATTCATGGTTTCTTTTCCGGGCCTCAGTCCTTCGGTGGTTCCTGGTTTTCATGGCGTTTGCCCGGGCGCCGGCTAGAAGGCTTGGCCGACGCTGAGAGAGAATTGGATTCTGGGGAGTTGGTGAATCTGCAGAGGACTGTTCGCGGGCTGCACCTGGTAGAGGGGCGGATTCAGATTGTAGCCTATGTCGAGGCGCAGCGGGCCCACCGGGGTCTGGTAGCGAACGCCGACGCCGACGGCGTGGACGGTATAGTCGAAATCCGTGGGCGAGCTTTGGTGGAACTTGAGCAGCCGCATGGTATCGACCGACGAGAACACGTTCCCGGCGTCGTGAAAGAGCACCAGGCCGTAGTGGTAGCGTTCGAACGGGAAGCGCAGTTCGAGTTGGTTGAGGAACTGGGCCTTGCCGCCGATCGGGCAGGAGCTTGCGACCTGGTTGATGGTGCAGGGGTCGCGAGGCCCCGCCTGATTGATGGCGAAGCCGCGATGCGACTCGCTGCCGCCCATGAAGAAGAGTTCGGGCAGCGGGATCACGTTAACGCTCGGCTCGTTGGATTCCTGCGACCGGCCGTACGTTTCCTCCAGACCCAGGCGCGTGTTGCGGGCAAAGATCACGTGCTTGTTCAGCCGATAATAGGTGGCGTTCTGGCCGGACAGTCGCCCGAAATCTGACTGGGAGCCGAGCCCCGTGTTGGCCACAAACACGTCGACCAACGAATACGATCCGGCGGCCGCGTCGACCGGGTTGTCGCGACGGTCGTTCACGTATGTGGCGCCAAAGCCGGCCACGAGGGCACTCTGGCTGGAGAGCGGCACCTCCTGGACGGGAATGTTCAGGCTGCTGACGGAGTCGTCGCGAAAGGCGTATCGAGTCAGCAGGAAGGTTTTCTTACTGAACTGTTTCTCCAGGGAGAGGGAGACTTCACGCCGCTGGGAAGTGAACGTGAGTATGTCACGAGTCTGATCCACCAGCGCGTTGACGCGGAGCGAGAGGTCCCGGTGTCCGCCCAGGCGTGGGATCAGGTAGGTAGCGGAGCCGCCGGTCTCCAGGTTGGAGAGCCGCCCTTGCAGCGAGAAAGTCTGGGCGCGGCCGTCCACGTCGATGCGGCTGAGTTGCAGAGAAAGGCGCGGGCTGGCCTTGTATTGTCCCTGGGGCGCGCCCAGGCGCTGGACATCTAGGCCGCCGCCGTAGCCCAGAGTCCACCGGTGGGCCTCCTCCACACTCACCAAAACGGTCCTCTCCGTTTCTGCAACTTCGGGGTCCTGCGCTGCGATCTGGACCTGGTTGAAGAGGCCGAGGTCGTAGAGACTACGCTGCGATTCGAGGACCTGGCTCTGGTTCAGCGGCGCGCCTTCCCCGATCCGGAGCTGGTCGCCAATCACGTTCGCGCGGGTGTGGCGGGCACCCATGACGATCAGATGCTGCACGCGCTCCTGCGCCCCCGGTTGAACCTCGAACCTGATGTCGACCTGATGCTCGGGCGTTACGGGCGTCGCTTCCCAGCCAGCCGTGACCTGGCTATAGCCTCGGTCGGCAAAGTAAGTCAGGATGGAATCGCGGTCAGTATCCGCGCGAGAGGGTGAGTACGGCTGCCCGGACTTGGTCACCAAGAGAGAAAGCAGGCTCTTCTCGGTGGTGGAGTCGACCCCCGTGAACACCACGTTCCTGACCTTCTTGGGCTGGCCCTCTTCGATTTGGAAAGTCACAAACAAGTGCCCGGGGTGATGGTCATGTTGATCGTCGATCTGCGGCGTTATTTTGGCATCGAGGTATCCCCTGGCTTGCAAAAGCGCCGTCATGGTATGGACGTCGTGGGTTAGCATGTCCCGGCTGAAGATGCCTCGCCGATGAGCGAAATCCGCCGGAGAGATTTGCAGAGTCGTTTCCAGTTCTTCCGGGGGGAGAGGCGGCGTGCCCTTGAAGCCGTACCCCACGAATTCGCCGCGTGAGTCCAGGGTGACGCTGTAAGTGACGTCCACCTTGTCCGGTTGCACTGATCGGTTCCATTTCACCGATGCGTTGTAGTAACCCCGGCGCTCCAGAACGGCTTGCAGGTTTCGCTGCCCGGCGGCGAGAGAAAGATCGTCAGTAAGACCCTCGGTGTACATGGGCAGCAGGGACTTCAGTTCGGAAGCGCGAATCTTCGCTCCCATCACGTGCGCTCGGATCACCGGCCCTGCCTCAACGCGCACGACCAGCCGCTCGGTGGCGCGCTGCGCGTCCGGCACCCGTCGCTCAACCCGCGAACTGGCGGCATACCTCTCGTGCTTCAGATAGAACCGGCGAAGCTTGCTGAGCCCACGCTCCACCCTGGCTTGCGTGAGTTGCATGCCGACCTTCCAGCCGGCGACTGCCGCCAGACGCGCTGGCGTCTCGACGGTCCGCCCGTCAAACTCAATCCCACTGAGGCGCGCCGGCGCACCAGAGGCCAGCGTGACCACGACATCTGCTTCCTGAGTTTTCGGATGCGTCTCCACGGCGTGGCTGACCTTCGCTTGATAGTAGCCGTTGTCCGCGAGCGTCGCCGCGATGCGCCGCTCCGCTGCCGTGAGGTCCGCCTCGGTGAGCGGCTGACCCAGGCGCAGCCTCGCGGTGCTGGCCAGCGTCGCGGCCGAGAACAGCTTCGGATAGCCTTCGACACGGACGAGGCCGATAAAGAAGCGGGCGCTAGCGACAAACACCAGCACCACGCCCCGCGGGTCCGGCTCGGCGTCGGCCCGCAATTCCCGGAAGCGCCCGGTGGCGTAAAGATTTTTGAGGCTCTCGGCCACTTTGTCGCGGTCAAGTGGCTGGCCCTTCTGCTGGACGATCTGGGCCGAGAACTCACCCGCGGTCATTTGCGCGTCAGATTGGAGGCGAATGTCTGCCACGGGCCGGCCCCACGGGAGAGCGTCACCGGAAGCGCGGGCCAGCGAGCACGGGAGCGGCGCCAGAACGACCGGAAGGAAAAGACTTGCCAACCTGGCGGCGGTTCGCCCCAAGAGAATGCGACCGCGCGTGATGCAAGGGCGAACACAGGGGGCATGGCCGAAGATGGGAAGTCGCTGGCGCAGCCTCTGATGCAAAAAGTCCAGAATCACTCTCTCGTTCCTAGCCTCCTGGCGGCCCCGCCGAGTCTCCCACGCCTCAAGGAGGGATGGTCCCTGACCCCTGATTCGTGCCTCACTTCGCCGGCGCGAAAGACGCTTCGAGTCGCTCGCTGCCCCACGCGATATCGATCACGCCGCGGCCGCCCTGGTTCGACAGGCTGATAGTGAGCTCTTCCACCGGACTGCCTGCGGCTTCGATCTGCATCGGTACCTCGGCCAGCTTGGCGCTAGGCTCGTACTGGAAAACCGACTGGCTGGAAACGATCAGGGTCCATTTGCCGGTCTCGATATAGCGGGCCAGCAGAATGTGCTTGCCCTTCGGTACACGCGTGCCGTCGAAGTCAAGGTCCTGGTCGGACTCGATGGTGGTGGGAATGTCCGCGCCGATCCGCCAGAGCTTTCCGGGCTGAATCATCTTGCTCAGGTCGCGTCCCTTGAGCATGGGACGAGCGTACTGGATCGTGACATTGGCGTCGCCGATCCTGGCTTTGACCGATGCCTGTTCGTTGCCATGAGCATGAACGACGACAGGGATCAGCGCCAAAATGCCGGCAATCCCCAGGCCGGCAGCGAAACGCTCAGACTTGCTCATTCTTGTCTCCTCCTCACGTTTGGAGAAATTCGAAACTCGAAGTTCGTAGCTCGAAAATCGAAATTCGAAACATGCCTCGAGTATCTATACTGAACGTCATAAGTGGATGCCAAAAACCTCCCAAGCATGTCATTCTGAGCGCAGCGAAGAATCTCTCTTTGGTTTCCCGATTCGGTTCAATGGAAGAGAGATTCTTCGCTGCGCTCAGAATGACATGCGGACCGACCTCTGACGCGGCGTATCGAGTTTCGAGTTTCGAGTTTCCAGTTTCGAACTCACGGCGTGCTCGCGGAAGATCCGGCCGCCGACTGGATCGCGCGCCGTATTTCGTCTTTCGCCGTGAACCCGACCCAGTGTTGCACGATGACGTTCCGCCCGTCGATCAGAAACAGAGTCGGGAAGATGGAGATGTGCCCGAAAGCGGCGTCGCTCTGCTTGGTCCAGTGGGCCAGCGGAAAGTTGATCTTTTGTTCCTGAGCGTAACGATGACGGACCGCATCGTCGTAGTCGAGCCCGAGAACGCGGTCGGAATTGGCGCCCACCACCGTAAACTTGCTCCCCGCCAGTTCCTGTTGCAGAGCGACCAAGGCGGGCGTCTCCTTCATGCAGGGGGGACAACCGGTGAACCAGACGTAGAGCAGAACCACTTTGCCACTGAGCGCCGCCGAGTCCACATCCGCCCCCTCGAAGCCCGGCAACTTGAACCCCGGGCCCGGCTGGCCTTCCCAGCCGCTCAGTTGCCGCGAGACGGCTTGTCCGAAACGCGGATCGCTGCGGACCATGGCTACGTCGACACGGGTGATCTGGCCGCTCTGTGGATCGCGGGTGAGGAAGCGCGGCACCCGCGGGTCCGACTCCATCACCCGCAGCAGCACGTCGGCGGCGCCGGGCTCTTTGAGGTCGAACTGCTGGTCGATGGTCTCCAGGCTCGGCGGCTTGCCGAACTTCTCCTGGTATTGGACCAGGAAAAGCGGAATGCGAAAGAACGCGTTGTAGAGCTTATCGAGAGCCTTGCGCTCGTCCGGCTGGGTGAAGACCTTGGTGTAGAGCTCGCTCACCACCAGGGGCTGGCCGGGCTGTACGTGATCCCTTATATAGCCTAGCACACGTGCCTCTGCATCACCTTGCGGGGCGGCTGGGGCCGATGCCGACTGTCCACGTCCCGGCCGCGCGATGGCGAGCGCGGCCACGGCCACCAAGATTGGTGCTAGAGCACTGTATCCTTGAAGAATTGACGACTGACGATTGACGATTGACGATTGTAAGAGAGGTCCATTGATGATTGTCGATGACCTAGGCAAAGGGGTGGGCGGCTCGCCTTCTCTTCTCTTCCAATCGTCAATCGTCAATCTGCAATCGTCAATTCTCTGCTTCATGGCTGCGAATTTCCTTTCGCCTTCGCGGTTGGCTTCGCGCCGCCGTCAATCCGCGAGGGAGCCGAGGAGCCTGCGTTCTTTTCGGCCGGCTCGAACCACTTCCAGTGAAACAGCAGCGAGTATTGCATCACCTGGTCCAGGTAAGCCCAGCCGTGGCTCCCGGGGCGCAGAGAAAACTCATGCGCGAATCCCTTATCGGTGAGGATCTTGTCCAGAAGCTGGTTGCCCTCGTTGAAGCCGTAGCGGTCGTGGTCGCCGCAGTCAAAGTAGAGTTCGAGGCCGGCGAAGCGTTCCGGGTGCTCGGCCAGGGTGAGCGGGTTTTCCTGCTCCCAATAGGTTTCGTTGAGGGGCGATCCGAAAGGCTCCTGAAGCACTTGGGCATAAAAGCCCCAGCGTCCCTCGGTGGGAAGCGGGTTGGGGAACCTGGGCAGCAGCGCGGCGCTGTGCGCGCTGGCGGACCCGAAAACGTCCGCATGGCGCATGCCCAGGTGCAGCGCTCCGTAGCCGCCCATCGACGAGCCGCTAATGCCGCGGGCCTCGCGCCCCGCGATCGTACGGAACTTCCGGTCGATGGCCGGAACCAACTCCTGAATGAAAAAGTCCTCATAGCGCTCGCGGCCGTCGGACGAGTTCACCCAGAAAGTCTTACCGCCGTCGGGCATGATCACGATGAACTTGCCCACCCGGCCGTCTCGGCGCAGACCGTCCAGGATTTCCTTCCCTCCCTTGCCGCCCCAACTTTCCTCGTGCTCGAAGAGTCCGTGGAGGAAGTAGAGAGCCGGGTAACGTTCGGAAGAGGAGGCGTAGTCAGCCGGCAGGTCGACACAGTAACTCACCGAGCGATTCAGGATGGCGCTCGAAATCGAGTCGCAGGAGATCGTGGTAGGGGGCGCCTGGGCCGCGCCCTGAGGTGCCGCCCAAGCCGCGCTGCCGATCGAGGTCGAGAGGGTCAAGACGGCGGCGAGTGCGATTTTGGATTTTGGATTTTGGATTCTGGATTGAACGCCCATTTGATTTTGGATTTTGGATTTTGGATTTTGGATTGAAGACCTCATCCTTGCAAGGTGTGAAACATTAAACGCAGAGGCACGGAGACACAGAGAAGAGAAAAGTGAGTCACACGAAGGTGGCGTTTGGTTCCCGGCGTTTCCCATTTTTCTCGGTGCCTCTGTGTCTGCGTGTTGGAAGCTCCTTCGCAATCACTTCCACATCTTCCCGGTCCTTGGATCAGGGTCCCCGTTCCGGTAAGAGGTGGTGAACGAGTTCCTCTTCAATCCAAAATCCAAAATCGAGAATCCAAAATCGTCTTGGAAGCTCCTTCGCAATTACTGCCACATCTTCCTGGCCCTTGGATCAGGGCCCCCGTTCCGGTAAGAGGTGGCGAACGAGTTCCTCTTCAATCCAAAATCCAAAATCGAGAATCCAAAATCGTCTTGGCCCAGATTCATTCTGTCGCTAACGGCCCTGTCCGTCAAGCAGACGAGTTGGATTGGACGTCTCAGTGTCGATGGTCAGTTGTCGGTTTTGGCGGATTGCCATCTTCGCTTACGGACAACTGGCAACGGACTACGGACGTCTTCCTCCCACTCATCGCACACCGCCAAGCAGCTTGGCCAAGAAAGCGGCCGAAATGGACCGCGCGCCCGACGCCGTCGGGGTTAAGTTCCCTGACGCTCCAGGTTGGCCGAGCGAAGGCCCGTCCTGGCTTGGCTGGACGCGGTCCGTCCCTACCGGTGATACGCGATCGCTATATTCATCCAGACCTAGGCGTTGCCGCTCCCATAAACCCGGTCGACGCAGTCGGAACACCCGGTGGTGCAACTTGTCCTGTAGCGCCTCGCCTACCGTCGGCACATTCACCGGATAGATCCCGGCCAGCGCCTCCAGCTTCCTCTCCAGGGTCCAATAGCGCTTTCGCTGCATCCAGTAGACCATTCCAATTCGGCGCCGCTCGTCGTTCAGCCGAAACAGCAATCGGCGGATTGGCAACGGCCTGGATCTCTTAGAAAAAATGCCAAATCTCGGCTTCCTTCCCATGACCCCTCCATTGCGCGCCATGATCCAAACCCTGGCGGCGAATTCGTCCAACTGCCGCGTCTGCCCCGGCCCGGTGGCTGCCGGAAACGCCGCCCCGATCTCTCCCCGGACCTTTTGGTAGAGAGCCGCCCCGCCCCGGTCACCGGCCGCCGTCAGCTTTTCCGGGAGCCGCTTGGCGTAGCGACCATGTTTCAGCGCGTTCAGGCAAGACCGCGCTTTGCCTTGGGCGGTGCGGGGTCCGGTCGACTTGAGGGCGTTGCGGCGGTTGGCCGCCAGGAACGCTTCGGTCCGAGTAGGTGACTTGCGCAGCATAAGACCCTCCTCCGTCCTGAAGCTCGTTTTAATAAAGATCAACCACGAAGCCAAGTGATACTTTATAGCTTAATAAATTGCGGAGGACGTGTCAAGAATCATATACGGGGTTTCTCACTATGAACGAGGATGGGCGGGTTAGACCGGTTGTTGGACCATTGTCGAAACGAGAATTCTCTTCTCATCTTGTAACCGTTACGCTTTAGGGCAGCCCTTGTGGTCGCCCACGGACAGGCACAAGCCCTGCACCTAACGGGGATATCGAGGGGATGCCCTTACCTGAATTCAGTTAGTTAGGGGCGCATAGAGCGCGCCCCCAACGTTGGTCCGATTCAGGCGCCCGCTCGACCCAAGCGGGGCAAGAGGGCCAAGCCGAGACCGGTCGCGGTCAGCACCAGGAGCAAGGTGCCCGGCTCGGGTGTCACGTCCACTTGCGCGCCAGCCGAGATCTGCAGGCCCTTGGCCAAGCTGTCCGCAAATGGATCGAAACTCGGATCGTTGGGACTTACCGAGTACACGTCGTATGTCAGCGTGATGTTGCCCAGTACGACATCGCCGATCGTCGCCGAGGGCAAAATGGCGAAGCTGCCTACCCCTGACGGCACGCTGGCGTCGAAGGCCTGCGTGATCGGCGTGCCTGCGTAGACCCCCGTTCCTACGACGATAAAGTTGGGNCCGATGATATCCNTATAGGACCCGTCCCCGGAGTTCTGTGTAATGCCAAACTCCGAGGCGTCGATCACCACATAATTGAGCGTGTTGGTGAGGGTGAACCCCCATCCTGGGGTGGAGCCCGGATTCCCGCT
>JGI26339J46600_10000100_pt1 | contig 28950 bp, 21 predicted proteins | sample BogFormECP12_OM1_FD_46600 | JGI IMG/M metagenome (IMG submission 46600) | reverse complement strand
CCGATAATGTTCATGGCTCGGCTCCTTTCCCGGCGAACCTTGGTCCCAACACAACCAAGTTTACCGGCGATCTGGAGCCGACGCCGTTATACAATCAGACCTGCTGTTCAATGTCCGCGGCTACCGTCTTCGCAGGTTCTAGCGGCTCCCAGACTGCAGCTCGTCTAAATTCGCTGCGTGTCGCCGCGTCGCCCGCTTCTCTACGACCGGTACTTCTTCGCAACCGTGGCCCGGCTGAAATCGAGGCGTCGCCTTCACGACCCGGATTTTGAGCGCCTCGCGCACACGCTTGCCGGGACGCGGCGCCAGAGTGGCTTTCCGCTTCCGCTTGGGTTCTTGCTCACGGCCTGCCGGCAGTGCGTTTCCAGCGCGTCGGTAAGGGGGGCTGAAGCCCGTTCCTCTCAGTTAATTCGCTGGGATTCCCCTGGCGGTTGCGTATCCACCTGGGGCGGCTGCTGTTGGAACGGGTCGGGCGCCGGGCATGGCTGTTGCTGGCAGGCCGGTTCCGGCGGCTTGGGCGGACAGCACTCCTCTACCTGTCTGCGCAGAGCCTCCTCGCGCTCGCGGGTGAGAGCAGCTTCCGCGTGGGTGGCTGCGTAGAGGTCGGCCAGCTCTTTCGACGAGCCTTCGATCTCCGTCTGAAGTCCCGTCTGTAGGTGGGCCTCGTTGAGGATTCGGCAGGTGTTGTTCGAGATCTGCTGGAGAAGGCAAATCATGGTATCGTTTTGCTTGTCGTTCTGGGCCAGGGCCACGTTGGTGTACTGACCCACCGTGATAAGCTGGGCGAAACCCCACTGAAGGGTCTGGTTAACATTCACCAGCTCGCCCCGCACCGCGTTGACCGCCGACTCGACGTTGTCGAGCTCGGCCACGACCGCATCCAGCTTGCCCTTCACGTCGTCCAGACGCGCGTTGACGCCCGTGAGCTCGTCGTGCGCTGCTTTGAGTTCATTGTAAAAGTCCCCTGCATTCGCCATGGTATTTTCTCCTCTGTATTCAGCTAGTGATCTTGAAATCTGCCAGAACGAGCGAGGCGACATCGGAGTCCTGCAGCGCGTTCTGATATACGGCGACGTTCTGGATTTTCCCATTGAAGGGGTACAGGAGGTCCTGGGGAGGGCCTGCACCCAAGGGGAAAAGACTCCTGCCCATGCCGATGAAAAGAGACTCGTCGTTCAAGTTCGGCATGAAGGCCACCTTCGTATCAATGACGGTGACATTATCCAAATCGCTTGACTTGGACGTCGGGTCGGCATCGCTGCCCGGGTAGTAGACGTAGAACTTCAGTTTCGTGCCATCGTAGGTGACGGCGAGAAGCGTGCGGTTGAATTCCACCGTCGAGGCGCTCGGCTTGGTGGCCGGGACCCGCTGGAAACTGGCGCCGTCGCCCAGCCAAACCTGCCACTGGTAGGGCTGTCCCGGATCCGGCGTCGTTGGCCCGGCGTAAATCGCAAATCCAAGCCGCTTGCCCTGTCCGACGGCAGGCACGGGAGCGCTGGATTCCAGCAGGCAGTAGTAATAGCCCAGTTTTGTACGATCCCATTCCGGCTGAGCCAATGCCACCACACTGAAGGCCGCCGAATTGAGCGTGGGGCTGAAAGGCACCTCGACGTATCCCCCGTTGACCTCCATGGATGTGTTTGGTATGTAATCCAGCAGCCCCGGAGGAACGCCGAGGTTAAGAGTAGGTGGGGAGGCGGAGCCGGGGGAGTGTAAGGTGTCGTCCTCAGTGACCTGCTGGGTTTTGTAGGTTCCGTCGTGCAGGCCTTTGGCATCGGCCGCGGTGCCGCCAATCGGTGTACCTGCCGGCTCCTGCAACTGCCAGAAGCCTACCAGGGTTCCCTTCTTTTCGGCGGTTGCAGTGGGATCGGGATTTCCATCGGGTTGATTCTCGGTTGAGACGAGAGTAGGATCATCCCCGACGCATCCCACAAAGCCAAAAAGCAGCAACGCGGCTAAGACAGCCAAGGCAGCAACCAAAAAGTACCATGGACTCATCGGCTCCCTCTCCTCGATTCGAATGAAACGCGTTGTGGGGCGCGCTAGGCTTGGTGAAGCAGCATCAGCACCAGACCCCCCGTGGAGAACACCACCAGCGCCGCCGAGATGGCCCGGTGCAGGCTCAGTGATCCGATCCTGTCGATGGTTTCCTTGGTCGACTCCAGCCACCATCGTCCCGCCGCATAAGCGGCGAGGGCGCCAAGGAACAGCGCCCCCTTGCCGGGGAGCCTGTTCCAAGCGGCCATCGAGCCCAGCAAGAGCGCAGCAGCCAGGCCCGCTTCCAGAATCTGGGCCGGGATACGCCGGCGCCAGACTCCCTGCACGTTAGGTAAACGGAGAGCGTAGCGCGACTCCGTCGGTCGCCCGGCGCAGCAGCCGTGCAAGAGGCACCCCATCCTCCCGAAAACGATGCCGGTGAGTATGGTCACCGTTGCCGCGTCCCAGAAAGCCCCGATGGAAAGCTTCAAGGCCTTGAGCAGCGGCAGAGACAGCAAAAACGCCAGAACCAATCCCCCGTAAAGTGCGGCTCCGCCGTCGGAGCGGCGCCAAATCCGGCTGGGCTCGCGCCGGAAGAGTCCCCAGTGAGACGCGACGAACAGGAGCCTGGCGCCTACCAGCGCCACCGGAACCAGCAGGAGCAGGGTCACATATACTTTTGCCGAGTCAAGGCCCAGTCGGGCGGCGGCGAAAGTCCCGGCAACTATGCCCAATACTAGTCCGAGATAGAGCATGGCCGGATAGGCATAAATCTGGATGCCGCGCCACTGGAACAGTACTCGACGCATTCTTTTCCTCACTCTTCCTAGAAGGCAGCCCTTCCCCCAGTGTCGATCGCGGGTCAACTACGAGATGCGCCAGCGTAAAAGCCCAAGTTCGGTTTGTCAAGTCAAATCGCAATCAAATCGAGTCTGGGATCATCAAGCCGCATACGGTTGCTCAGATCTGGGGCCAGAGGGCCAACGCCAAACCAGCGACGATGGCCACGTCGGCGAGGTTGAAAACAGGCCACCACCGCAGATCGATGAAATCGACAACGTAACGACGCCGCAGTATGTCTAGCAGGTTTCCGCCGGCGCCGCCAAATGCCAAACCAAGACCGCACAGGGCGCCATTACCCTGGAACCACGCGCCGGACCGATGCGAGATGACGGCGCCGATGAGTGCCGTGAACCAGGCGAGCACCAGCGCTGCCCGGGCTCCATCGCGCCGGTAGATACCCTTCCGGCCGGCTACACACCTAATCCGAAGGCCAGGTCCCAAGGAGATGCCGCGACCCCTATACGACTGGACGATCTTCTTGCTCCACTGGTCAAGCAGCAGAACCAGACCGCCTGAAGCAACCGTATCAACCAGAATTTCAGTCGTCAATTTTCCACCGGGCGATAACATATCCCTGACCGCCACTGAATGCAACTGTCTGTCGGGCTACCAGTTTGGCGGGGCGGCATAAGTTGTAGCGCCGGGCTGAACTTATGTGGCCCTACTTGATTCTGCCTGTTGACAAACAACAGGAGCTAACCTAAGACTCATGTTGGCAGCCTAAAGGAGAGACCATGGAACCGAAATCGGACATCTTCCCCGGCACGCCGGACCTGTTGAGGCCGCCAGAACTTGAAAGGAAAAGCCTCAGACGCAAGAACGTGCTCTACGCCTGCAGCCGGCTACAGCCGCCGGACAGAATCACGAATCACTAGCTCAGTTGGCAGGACACGTTTTGGGGGATGGCTATCGGGGTGATGCAGTTTTTCCAGCAACAGCTTCATAAGACTCTTGCCAATCTCTTCTTTGTGGACCCGTACCGTGGTGAGGGGCGGGTCCATCAGCAGTGCTTCCTCCCGGTCGTCGAAGCCCACCAAGCTCACCTCGTCCGGAACGCGCACGCCCAGTCGACGGAAAGAGCGCCAGGCTCCGTAGGCGATCTCGTCATTGCCCGCCACCAGGGCGGTAGGGCGGGGCTGGAAGGCGAGAATCCGGCGGCCGCACCACTCCCCATAGTCTCGAAAACCGGCCTCGTAGTGATCCGTTATTTCCAGCGGGGCCAACTTCTTCAATCGCATGGCTCTTGGTCTTCTCCGTGGCCTCTGTGAGCCCTCTGCTGACTCAAGGATCCTGATTGCTTCCTTGCGTCGCCCCTCGTCACTCACCACTCGCCGCCGTATTTAGAACATCAACCTCAGCCCGAAATCAATGACCCGTGCTCCGCCCGTCGATGCCGGATAGGTTCCGTAAGTAGCCGTGACCAGCCGCGCGCCTATCCTAATGCTGCCGCTCCTCAATTAAAGCCCCCAAGAAGCTGGCAAGTCGGGGCACGCACAGGGTCTGATGGAATTATTTCCTATGCGGAACACTCAACCATGGGAGGGTGCATCACGCACGGCTTGCCCACAGGGCGACGTTGACTCACCTGAAGGGTCTGGTGCGAAGGCTCGTAAACCGCGCGATGGATTCAAAGTCGCGGTCCTTGTGCCACACCGGCATGCCGTTGTCGATGGCGACCGCAGCGATAAGGCAATCGGTGGAGGAACGAATCGTGTAGCCCTTGGCCCGCCCCAGGCGGTAAATCTCAGCCGCCGATATAAAGGCGGCGCTGGGCAACGGATCGCTTACGATCGGCAGCGCCAGCAACGCGTCCCGAAAGGCCTCGCTCGCCGGATCTTGGCGGAGACCCTGGCAGAACCTCCTGCACGACGGGTCCGCAGGTGGCAAAATTAAGCAACTCCTCTTGTGAGACCCTTGAGCCCAGCTTCCCATTGAGGAGTTCGATCCAGTTCCGGGTCTAACACAAGATTTGTACGCTTCATGCGCATAGCATACATCAATGCCGGGTGAGGTGGAATCCTGGCTCGCCTCCTGGCCAAGCGGCCCAACACGCGCTGTTGGTGCTTCTTATCTTCCTACTGTGTGGCAACGGAATAAAGCCTCACCGGCCCCAGAAGCCCCGAGGGCAGCAGTGGCGAGTTCGCCTTGTACGGCTTCACATCTGCGAACGTATATTTTGTCGCGCCGGGTTGTTCGTCGCCGATCAGCCGGTTGACCCACGCATTCGTCACCTTGATCGTCACTTCGTTGGCGCCTGTCTTCAGCGCGCTCGTCGCGTCCACCTTGTAAGGAGCATGCCAGACAATGCCGAGCGACTTGCCGTTCACCGTCACGCGGGCGAGGTTCTTCACGTCACCCAGGTCGATCCACAGATGGGCACCCTTCTGGAACCATTCTGCCGGAGCCTGAATGGTCTTGGTATAGGTGCCGGTTCCGGAGAAGTACTTCACGCCCGCGTCCTGGTTGTCGCTCCATGACGACAGCTTGTCCAAAGTGATCGACGGCGGCGCTTCGCGGTCCGGTTGGAAGCTCACATTCCACGGCCCATCCACCGTCGCCACTTGCGTCTCCACCACCTTGGGCAGCGTGCGCGAGGTCCCCTTGGTTGCCTCGCGGAACACCACGAACACCGTGCCCCACGGCTCCAGGTGCAACGGCACCGTCGTGCGGCCGTCCGCGATGTGGTAAGACGCGGGCTCGGAATTGCGCGTTTCGGCATGCCAGAGTTCCGGTGCCTTACCAGCGACGCGGAAGCTCGCCTCCACCGTCTCGTCGCGATCGTTCCGGTTATCGACGAAGTAGAGATCGCCGTCGGCAAGCTTGCGATGCACGAAGAGAAGGCGCGTATCGCCCTTCGGCTTGGTGTAGTCGAAGTCCGGCGCCACCTTCAATGCGTTGAAGACATCCGCGATACTCTGGCCTGCGTACACCGTGCCTTTGCCAACCTTGCNCACGCCCGTGCCGTCGCCAAACAGCTCGTCATTCAGCTTGTGGAACTCTGCCTGGTCGTCGGCGAGGCTGGGATCGTCGGTCGGCTTCGGGCCGGCAACGACGGCACCGTCCTCCACCAGTTTGTGAATAGCGCGCAGTACCGGCAATGACATGTGTCGGCTGTAAGGATCGAGTCCCAGCACCCGGTAGCTCATGCCGCTCTTGGTGGTGATGCGGTTGCCGGCGACGTTCAGCTCGTGGATCAAGCCGTCCGCGTTGATGTAGTCGAAACCGTAGCCAGCCGGCACATCCGGTGACTTATCCGCAAAGATCGCGGTCAGGTTCGAATCTTCGCCGTAGAAGTAAACCAGGTCGGCGCCGAAGTGTCCCTGCTGGAGCAGATAGCTGCTGCGCGCAATATAGTCGACCCACGGGCCAGCCTCTTCCGCCCAGGTTTCGTTGCGGTTGAACCACTGCCCGAAGGGTCCCAGCGTCAATCCCGGCGCCTTGCCCACCAGTGGCTGGTGCGCCGATTCGTGAATCACAAAGCGGTTGATCCCGTTCAGCAGCTCCTGATCGGCCGTAGGCTTCAACGTCGCCGGCGACCACGCCCAGGGCGCGGCAGCCGCCGTCATCGACTCGGCCGCGGCCAGGTTCTGGCCGTAGATATGCGCCACCGATGCCGATTCCCGATCGTCCGCGTTATAGCCGTATTGCTCCTTGTTCACCCCCGGGACCTGCGTCCACATGGCGCTCATGGGCACTTCGTTGAACTTCTTCACCTCCATGCCATCCGCCACAAAGGCGCGTCCGCTCTCGTGAGATTCCCCGTAATGGCCCATGCCCCGTTCATGCAGCGATGCCTCCAGTTGGCCGTAATGCTCATCCGCAATCAAATCGGCAATGGTCTTGCGAAAGTCCCACAGGAACCGGTCGCCGGCTTCGGCGCTTTCCACCACTTGCCCGGTGAGAACCGGCATCCAGGGCAGCGGATCGTAGCCACGCCGCTTCTTGAACTGCGCGATCATGTCGTCGGTCCAGTTCTGCGACCCGGCCTCCCAGCTATCGTTGATGACGTAGCGGATGCCACGCTTGCCCATGTAATCCGCGCCTACCGTCTCCTTGTAGCTGTCCAGGTAGGCGTTCATGTAGTTCTTCACAAAGCCGCGGTTTAGCTTATCGACTTCCAGGCCCGTGGCCTCGGGGGTCGCCGGATGGTTGGTGATTCCCAGGAGCGAATAGCCGAACCGGAGGATGACCCAATTACCGGCTGGGGGTGTCCAGTCGAGCGTGTCGTCCGCGCGCAGCTTCGAAGTCAGGTCGACCACATCGGACTTGGAAACGACTTCGGCGGTAGAGTCGGGAGGGGTCGCGAACTGATAGAGGTCGGATATGGGAGTGAAGGCGGCCTTCTCTTCGAACCGGTTGACACGCGCTCCCGGATGCAGCACCAACTCGGCGATCTCATAGTCGGTGGGAGTAGGGCCAACCTTGATTCCCAAGGAAGCAGGGTCGATGCCGCTTAACCAATCCGGAAGGGGAGGAGCGGGCGTCCGCTTGAAAACCACGCGGAAGAATTTCGCCGTCACCGGAGAAAAAGAAACGGTATGCTCGGGTGCGCCACCGTCAGGAAGCTTCACGATGGTCCGGAAGCTTTGCCCGTCGTCGCTCGCCTCGAGGGATTTCTGCGGGTTGGTGATTCCAGCCACCAGCGCGCTGATCCAATCCAAATCTTTCGTCACGATGGTAACGGCGCGAATCGGTTGGGGCGCAGCGAATTCGTATTGGATCCAAGCGCTCTCGCCGGCGGCTGGAATTGGAAGCTTGGTTGTCTTTTGCAGGTCCCCGTCGCTGAGCCTCGCCGCGTCAGGCGTACCGCCGCTCGCCGTCAGCTTGGGGTGCAGCGATTCCATCGACACATCACTTGCCGGCCTTCGGTAGGCGATGACCGCGGCATCGGCGTAGAAGTGCGGGACCGGCTTGGCGCCGGCCGGCGCGGGCAGGGCGTCCTGAACGCCCAGGTTCTGAAAGGCCCCCGTGTTCGACGGCGGATGAGCCAGCGTGCCCGTGAACGGCTTGCCGCCTTCGACGCGCGTCTCGCTCCAGACGTACTTCTTCATTCCCTGCGATGGCGGCACCCACGGACCGCCCGTCTCGCTCCAACCCGGCGAGCCAGCAATCGCTTCTTCCAGTCCCAGTTGGTCGGCGAGGATGGTCGCGTATTTAAAGGCATCCTTCCAATCCGGGGTCATGTAAGCCAGGCGTTTTTCCACCACCTGCGGGGTCGACAACGCCGCGTCAAAATTCTGGAAGCCGCCCAGGCCTACCCGGTGCATCCACTCCAGGTCCAGCTTGATGCCTTCCTTGGTGATGTTTCCGTTCATCCAGTGCCACCACACGCGCGGCCGCGCACCCTCCGGTGGATTCTCGAATCCGCTCTTCAACGGATCAGGCCCTAGGGGTTTGGTCTGAGCTATGGCTGTGCTGACGCCGAGTAACAGCACCATGCCGGCGGAGATCAGCTTCTTTGGTCGAGGATTCATGGTGTCAGCGTTTTTGTCACTCATTGGTTCTTCGCTCCCTAGGTGAGAGATGTGGGTGTTCGTTCGATGCGGCTGAAATCCGGACATGGGCTACCTTCGCAGCGCCACGGATCATAGCATGCAGGCAACCTATCCGAAAGACAAAATGAAGGATTTGCGATCCAAACCAGGCGCTTTGTCCCTAATTCAAAAGGAAAACTCACTCGCTTCAGGCAAGCGTCTCGGGATGGACTGCAGAGATGTCTTCGTAGCGCGCGAAGTCCCGCACGTTGAACGTCAATATCCTCGTGATACCATACACGTTCATTGCCGCTACAATACGGGCATCATGGGTGTTCTTGCCACAAACGCGGAACGTCGTAACCAGGCGCTCCCACTCCTCGAAAATCGAGGCTGCTTCAGGCAGCAAAGAAAACAGGCGCTTGAGAACGGTGAGTTCTCTTGTCGCCATTTCCACCGTCATGCCGAGGCCGTTTTCGCTTGCGGGGCGAGTCGCCACGGCCCAGAACTCAATAAGGTTTTAAGCCGTTACGTTCAGCCTTTCGTTGCGGCTGCGCAGGGCGCTGACGGCACGCTCGACCACGGCGCAATGCGGGTGATGCGGTTGCAATGAACGCAACAAGATATTGGTGTCGATTAAGATCGCCATTTACTGGCCGCGTGTGCCGTAGATGAACTCTCGGCTGATGGCCTCATCGGAGAGCAAGGGTGTTGTCGTCGCGTGGCTGTGAACCCAAGCGTGAAACTCCCGCAGCCACTGCTTCTCACTCATCGAGGCCGGTGAAGTAGTCCGGACACCATCGGCCTCCAAGCGTCGCCGGATGGTCTCCACTCCCACATCCACAACCTCATTAGCGGTCTTTATCAGACCTGCTTCGATTGCCTGCCCAATGACTTGCTCCTGCTCGCGCTTGAGGCGAATAGTCATATCGCGTCCCTCCTGCCGTTGTCGCAACTGTTCTCAGAATAAGGCGTCCTTGCCGTCCAGAATCTTCACCGCCTCCGCAACCGTGATCATCACCGTCAGCGGATCAACCGGCGAAGCGACAAATCCGTAGCCCTCATAGAAGCGTCTTGCCGCTTCTGAAATCGCGTGAACTAGAATCGCGCGGATGCCGGCGATCGCCGCCGCCTGCACGGTACGCAATACGGCATCGCGCAGTAGTCCCGCGCCGACATGCCGTCCCTGAGAGGTTTTGTCAACGGCAAGCCGGCCTAGCACCATCACCGGCACGGGGTCTGGCATGTTCCGTCTGACGCGCCCTGGCGCTTCCGCGCGGGCGACAGCGCCAACCGCGAGGGTATAATAACCCACCACCCTGTTGCCCAAACACACCACGAATGTGCGTGACGCCCCACTTGCTTCATTTTGCAGAGCGCGGCGGCGGAGCCACTCGTCCAGGACCGGTTCTCCGGAATCGAAGCCGGACAGGTCATGCTCCAATGACAGTTTTCCCGGCCGACTTATTTCATCAGGGCCGGCGCTCATCGGTCCCACGGCGCCTCGGTCTGAAGCAGTCGCCGCAGTTTCGGATTGCTTGCCGGCGGATTGTCGAGCATGGCCGTGAAGCGCTTGAACGCGTCCCCGGAGAGGGCGAAGTACCGCCGATCCAGCAGCACTGCTTCGGCTTCCCGGCACGCTGTTTCCAGCATGAAATCGGACCGGCTCCGGCCGAGCGCTTTCGCCCCCCGGTCAATCAGCGACTTTTGCCTCTGGCTGGCACGCAGGTTGATGGTTTCGCTCCGCGCCGTTGCGTTTTTCGTTCCTGTCTCGGCCATCGCCGCCTCCCTTCGAGCACACGAGCACTATATCTGATTGTGCGCATGATGTAAATACAATACTCACTGCCCCCGTGGTTCCTGCGCGTTCGGCCCTAATCGGCCGGACCGCCGGGCGAGGGCGCACTCCGAGATGATCGTCTCGCTTTCAACCAACTGCGCTATCCGCTCGTTACTTCCCCATGCGCAGAAGGCTGGGCTCGCATCTCCAGAACCGGCTCCGTGGTCGGAGCTTTTTCCGGCGCCACATCCACGACCCGTTTCATCAGGAGTGCTGCCACAATCATGAAGAACCCTCCGGCAACCACGGCAGCCAGTCGATCATTGTGGAAAAGGTGCAGCATGATCCAGCCGAAGAAGAGGGAAGCGGTGATCTCGGGAATGGTGATGAAAAAGTTGAAAATGCCCATGTAGACGCCGGTCTTCTCGGCCGGCAGCGAGCCGGCGAGAATAGCATAGGGCATGGCCAGGACACTCGCCCAGGCGATGCCCACTCCAGTCATCGAGAGCAGCAACAGCGCCTTGTCGTGGATCAACGCCACCGATAGAAGTCCCGCCGCGCCGCACAGCAGACAGACGCTGTGCGTCAGCTTTCGGCCCAGGGACCGCGCCAGGGCGGGCAAGACAAAGGAGAAGGCAAAGCAAACCGCGGAATACACCCCAAAACAGATGCCTGCCCATTCCACGCCCCGGGTATAAATGGGCGACGTCTCGTCCGGAGCGCCAAAGACGTTGTGGGCCACCGCGACCGGGAAATAGAGCCACATGCAGAAAAGCCCCAGCCAGGTGAAGAGTTGCACCCACGCCAATTGCTTCATGGTCTGCGGCATGCCGCCAATCGAGTGGAAGATCTCAGCCGCGTTGCTCAGCAGGCCGGACTTCGCCGTTTTCATCCTGGCAAAAGCTTCCGGATCGTCGGGCGGGTATTCCTTCGTGCTGGCGATGGTCCAGACCACGGCGCCAAAGAAGGCCGCAGCTCCAACATAAAATGAGAGTCTCACCGTCAGCGGAATGGTGTGACCGTTGGCCTGAGCGTTCGCAACGTGGAAAAAATTGGTCATCATCCAGGGCAGGGCCGAGGCGACCACCGCTCCGAGCCCGATGAAGAGGCTTTGCATGGCGAAGCCTCGGGTGCGTTGCTCCTCCGGGAGAAGGTCCGCCACAAAGGCACGGAAGGGCTCCATGCTGATGTTGATGGATGCGTCCATGATCCAGAGCAGCCCGGCGGCCATCCAGAGGGCGGAGCACCTCGGCATCAGGATCAGAGCCGTCGAGGCCAAGATTGCGCCCATCAGGAAATAAGGACGGCGGCGGCCCATCCGGTTCCAGGTGCGGTCGCTCATTTGCCCGATGATGGGCTGGACAATCAGACCGGTGAGGGGCGCCGCCAGCCACAGGATGGGGATCTGGTCGGGGCGGGCGCCGAGGTATTCGTAAATGGCGCTCATGTTCGCCATTTGGAGGCCCCAGCCAAACTGAATGCCGAGAAACCCGAAACTCATGTTCCAGATCTGCCAGAAACTCAATCGAGGCTTTTCCATTGCATTCACCGATGCGGCTCTGCCGCCCTGCTATCCGAATTGAGTCATTGATTCATTGGGCCATTGCGCCATTGAAGAGACTCGCCTTTTTTCAATGGCTCAATGATTCAATGGCGCAATGACTCAATCCCCCAAAAATTAGGCTCGGTCATAAACAACCGTCAGCTCTCGCAGTCGCTCGCCGATCTCGGGCGCCAGTTGATCGGCAGTGAATCGCCAGCGCCAGTTTCCGCTGCGCGAGGCCGGCAGGTTCATGCGCGCTTCGCTGCCCAGCCCAAGAACATCCTGCAAGGGAGTGATGACGACATCGGCGACGGAAGCCAGGAGGCAACGGATAAACGACCAGTTGATTTCCCGGCCGTCCGTTCCCAGGTACTTGAGCGTGAACTCTCTTTCGAGCCTGATGTTCTCCAGTGTACGCGTGCTGTCGCCGGCGCCGCTGGCGGTCCACCAGCCCACCGTCGTATCGTTGTCGTGCGTTCCCGTATAAACCACAAAGTGGCGCTGGTAGTTGTGGGGCTTGAACTCGGGCGCCTGGGGGTCCACGCCAAAGGCAAACTGAAGAATCCCCATGCCGGGGAAACCGAACCGTTCGCGTAGCGCCTCCACCTCGGGCGTTATCACGCCGAGCGTCTCGGCAACAATCGGCAGGTCGCCGAGCGCCTTCTGGACCGCCTCCAGCATCTGCCCCCCTGGCGCCTTCACCCACCGGCCGTTGATCGCAGTCTGCTCGCCGCCGGGGACCTCCCAGTAGGCTTCAAAACCCCGGAAGTGATCGAGACGGATCATATCCACCAACTCCAGCGCCGATCGAGAGCGGTCGATCCACCACGAATATCCCGTCGCGGCCATCGCTTCCCAGCGATAGAGCGGATTGCCCCACAATTGCCCGGTGGCGCTGAAGTAATCGGGCGGAACGCCGGCCTGTACGGACGGATTGCCATCGGCATCGAGGTGGAACAACTCGGGGCGAGCCCAGACATCGGCGCTATCGTGGGCGACGAAGATCGGGATGTCGCCCATCACCTGGATCCCGTGCTGGTGACAGTAGGCCTTGAGGGCCGACCACTGTTGGAAGAACTGATACTGGCCGTATTTCTGGGCCTCCACCTCGCCGGCCAGGCGTTCCCTCCAACGTGCCAGCGCTTCGGGCTGGCGGGCGGCGATATCGCGCTCCCACTTATTCCATACCGCCTCCCCGCCATGCGCTTCCTTCAAGGCCATAAACAACGCGTAGTTCTCCAGCCAGGAAGTGTGTTTCCGGCAGAAGGTGTCATAATCCTCGCGCCGCGCCGCCGAAGCGTGGGCCCGGAAGTTTTCCGCCGCCTTCTTCAGCAGAGGAAGCTTGTGCTGGATCACCCAGCCGAAGTCCGCCTGCCGCTCGGAAAAGTGCGGCGGATTCACAGCCAAGTCGTCGGGTGTGAGGTCGCCTTCTTCCACCAGTTTTTCCAGGCTCACCAGCAACGGATTCCCGGCAAACGCGGAGAAGCACTGATAGGGCGAGTCGCCGTAACCGGTGGGGCCCAAGGGCAGCACTTGCCAGATCCGCTGCGCCGCGCGAGCGAGAAAATCCGCGAACCGATAGGCTTCAGCGCCGAGATCGCCGACGCCAAACCTTCCCGGCAGCGACGTCGGATGCAGTAGAATTCCACTGGAGCGCGCAAATTTCATGCCCTGATCCTAACATGTTTCGCTAAGCTAGACTGTACGCAGTCGTCAGTGACATGGGTCCTCAGTTCTTACTTTTCGGCTGTAAGTGAGCACGCCCGAGCCGTAATGATCGGGGGTTAGCCTTAGAACTCCGGGACTGATGACTCAGAAGGTGAGGAGTAATTGTGAATGGGCTGTCAACACAGAGACACAGAGGCACAGAGGAGATGGGAAACTCCGAGAAACAACCGACATCTTCATATGTTCTTCTCTCCCTTCCTCTGTGTCTCTGTGCCTCTGTGTTCCAATCACACTAACGATCGAGGAAGCGGGAATCTATACTGAGGGCGTCAGCGCCGCAGGGCTGAGGCCCAACTTCTCGGGAGTCACTTCTTCCGGCCGGGGTTGCTGGAGCGAGCAGTTTTTGATGGCTTCCATGAGTTCCTGGAGCTTGATTGGCTTGGGGACGTAGCCGTCCATCCCGGCCGCCAGGCAGCGCTCGCGGTCGCCTTGCATGGCGTGGGCGGTCATGGCGATGATGGGCACGTGCGTCGCAGTGAGCTTTTCGCTCTCGCGGATCGCCGCCGCGGCTTCGAAGCCGTCCATTTCCGGCATCTGGATGTCCATAAGGACCAGGTCGAAGCCCTGCTTTTCGAGTTGCTCCAGCGCCTCACGTCCATTGCCCGCGATGCTCACGTGATGCCCCTGCTTCTCCAGCAGGCGTGCCGCCAGTTTCTGGTTCACCAGGTTGTCTTCGGCCAGCAGTATGCGTAGGCGTTTCTCGTCACGCAAGGAGTGGCGAGTCACCAGCGCCGGTTTTGCCTCCCCGTGCTTCGAGCCGATTACGCACAGGATGGCATCCCGCAATTCCGATTGGCCGACCGGCTTGATGAGATAGCCTTCCAGCCCCACTTCGCGGCAGCGCGCCGCGTCGCCGCGTTGCCCGGCTGAGGTCAACATCATGATGGAGGCCGAAAGCCCGGGATTTCTGCGGATCTCGTCGGCCAGCTCAAATCCGTCCATCCCCGGCATGTCGGCATCGGTCAGGACCAGCCGAAATGGCTCGCCGGCGGCGCGTGCCCGTGCCAATTTTCCCAAGGCCTCGGCGCCACTGCTGGCTAGCGTCGGCTCCATACCCCAGCCGGCGAGCAGGCCACCGAGAAGGCGGCGATTGGTGTCGTTATCGTCTACCACCAGAACGCGCATGCCCGTTAGTTGGACCGCTTCCCGGGGCCCCGCAGCGGCTGTGGCTTGGGAGACGCCGAAGTATGCCGTGAAGTGGAAGGTGCTGCCCTGGCCGGGAATGCTCTCCACCCAGATACGGCCCCCCATCATCTCCACTAGCCGACGCGAAATGGTCAGTCCCAGACCCGTCCCCCCAAAGCGCCGGGCAGTGGAGCCGTCCGCCTGCGTAAACGCCTCAAAGATGCGTGCCTGCTTGTCGGGAGGAATGCCCACGCCGGTGTCCTGCACACTAAAGTGGAGGCACGTGGCGCCTTCTTTGTCGGACTCCCGCTGGACTTTCAGGTTGATCTCGCCTCTTTCGGTGAATTTCAGTGAGTTGCCCAGCAGATTGATCAGGATCTGGCGCAAGCGGCTGGGGTCGCCCGCGAAATCCTCGGGCACGTCGGAGTCGATGTTGCAGTTTAACTCCAGCCCTTTCCGGTGGGCGCGCACGGCGAACGTCTTCAGGGTCGGCTCGATGCTGCCTCGCAGGTTGAAATCAATGGTTTCCAGCTCGAGCTTGCCGGCCTCAATCTTGGAGAAGTCAAGGATGTCGTTGATGACGGTGAGCAGGGAATCAGCGGAAGCTCTCACCATGGTGGCGTAGTCGCGCTGCTCCGCGTTCAGTTCCGTTTCGAGAAGGAGGTCCGCCATTCCCAGGACGCCGTTCATAGGGGTGCGAATCTCGTGACTCATGTTGGCCAGAAACTCGCTCTTGGCCCGGTTGGCCGCGTCGGCGCGCAACGTTTCCTGTTCTGCGCGGGCCTTCTCCTGCTCCACGTGGGCCTTTTCCTGCGCTAACTCAGCGGTGCGGGCCGTGACCGCTTCCTCAAGCGACCGTTGAATCTGCTTTTGCCGCAGGCTCCGTTGACGCAAGAGCAGGACCACGATCGCCGGCGGCGTCAATACCAGCAAGACCAGGAACCACGACGTGCGCCACCAGGGTGCCCGAATCCGAAACCGCAGGAGCGCCGGGCGGCTCCACACTCCCGGCTCCACTTCACCCTGCACCTCGAACCTATAGGAACCCGCGGGAAGCTCAGCAAAGCGAACCTCGCGAGCTTGCGTCTGTGTCCACGGGTCGCTGTCAGTTCCGATCCGGTAGCGAAAGGTTGGGTTATTCCGGCGATAGGACAGCATGGTGAACCGGAGTCCCAACGAATGGGTCGAGGAATCGAAATCCCTATCCTGGGTGGCCAGATCGTTGCGGAGTACCAATGTGATCAGGGTTGCCGGTTGAATGGGCTCCGGTTGGACGACCGGATGAAACCGCGACAAGCCGGCGCTGGTTCCGACCCACACGGTCCCATCGGCCTCCGCCAGATAAGCGTGCGCGTTGCAGTCATCCCAGATCAAGCCATCGGACGTGTCATAGTGTGTCCAGTGACCGCCCTCGTACACGGCGACGCCGCTATCGGTAGCCAACCAGTGCCGGTGGCGGGCGTCAAGGAACTGCGAGTAGACGACATTGCTGGGAAGGCCATCGTCCACCGTAAAGTGCTGTAACCGAGCTTTCCCTCCCGGGAAGTCGACTTGCGTGATCCCGGTAGAAGAGAAATAGTCGATCCACAGGGCCCCATCAGGACTGATCACGACCGATTGAACCCAATTATCCTTCAGCCCATCGGCTTCGGTCAGCAGCCGGCGCATTACCCCTTGCTGGATGTAAAGCCCCTTCTTGCTGGCGACGAATAAGCTGTCCCCAGTAGTTCTGACATCTTCTACGCGTGCGCCATCAACAGGAAGAGGCACAGATTCGAGTTTCGCTCCGCCGGGCGCGAGTCGCATGACGCCGCGCGTTGTCGCCACCCAAATCGCGCCCGAGGGGTCGCGGTGAATATCTGAGATCGCGAATTGGGGAACGGGGTGGGAGGGGGGGTAGAGCACCTTCCGATGGGTTTGGGGGTAATACCGCAGCAGGCCAGGGATCGGGTTTTGAAACGTTCCGACCCAGAGCGAGCCATCCGTTTCCGCAGCCAGTCCATACACGGTGAGCTTGCCCACCGCATCCGTGCGATGAAATCGCCATCGGCCGCTCTTTTGGGTGCCCTGGAAAAGGCCGTGGTTGGTGCCGATCCACAAGTCACCCGCGGCGTCGCGCACGATGCGCCATATCCCCGGATCGGCCAGCCCTTCGTCCTCGGCAAAACCCTGCCACTGGTCACGTCCCAGCCAACGCGCCAAACCGTGCCCGCTATAACCAATCCAGATCGAACCCTCGCGATCTTCAAGAGCCGCGATCACTCCCGTATGCTCCAGGCCGCTTTCCACACCGTAGTTCCGGCAATCGTCGCCTTGGCATATCATCAACCCTGCGTCGTGCGGAATCAGCATCTGTCCGAGGCGGGTGGGCACCAAGTGCGTGCCGTGGGTGGAGGTCAACTGCGGAAGGCTGGGCGGGGCGTGAAAAGCTGCCCCGGCCGATTCACGCACCAGGACCCTGTCGTTGGACCGAATCCACAGGCGCCCGGCGGTGTCCTCCGCGATGCCCGCCCAGCGCCCCGGGGCCGCTCCATCCCTAACGGTCCATTCGCGCTCCCGTCCGTCCCGGAGTGAGCAGACTGCTGAACCGCAGCCAAACCAGACGGTCTTATCGGGCGCCACGTACACGCTGTAGGACGATCTTGGCGAGACGAGACGAGGGTGCCCGCCGCCCCGGAGGGGCAGCGAGCGCAGGCCGGCCGGCGTGGCCACGTACAGGTTCGCGGTGTCGCTCCCGATCACCTGACCGCTGTCCAATCCGACACCTTCAAAGCCCGGTACTGGAGCGAAGCGCTCCCCTGTCCACCGGTACAAGCCCAAGCCTGATCCGGCCCAGAACTGGCCATCGGGCGAGCTGTGCAGGGCGAGCGAGTCGCCCCTGGTCGCGACCGGGTCCGTACTGAAATGCCGAAATCGGTCGCCGTCGTAGCGGAAAAGACCACCCTCCGTGCTGACCCAAAGGAAACCGTCATGATCCTGATGTAGGCCGAGAACTGTGGGATTGGTCAAGCCCAGGTCGGCTCCGTACATTTGGAATTTCCAATGCTGCGCCCGCGCCGTCAAGGCGCAAAGCAACCAGACCGTACTGAAAACCCAGATACGCGTCCTCATACCCATTCACATTGCCTTATCGGTCGAACGTGCCCGTCGCTTGAGTTCCTGTTCGACGAACCTCGTTGCGTCCAAGCATCGAAGGAGGAAGATCTCTTGACCGGAGTTTCCGTTTGTTTCCCGACGTTTCGCATTCTTCTCGGGCCTCTGCGTCTCTGCGTTGGAACCCTTGCAATTGCCTCACAGCGCGGCCCTCGGCCGCAACCAAAGACCTCAACACAGAGTTCACTGAGACTTCACCGAGGCCACGGAGAAGAAAGCCGAGAAAGAATGGGACCCCAGCTCTTCGTCTTCTCCGTGGCCTCGGTGGGCCCTCCGCGAACTCTGTGTTGGCTCTTGTTCTTGGTGGCTCGTGGAATCCGAAGCTCACATTCTTCGCGGTCCACAAAGAATTTGCGAGATAGTAGTGCACCTTGGGGGGGGCGCACCAGGAATCCAGCATATAATGTCTCTGTTTCAATCGAGATTTATCGCGGATTGTCGAGGATGAACTCTAATCTCAGAAGCCGGCCTGGGTTCGGATTGAAAATACTGGGTTTACTGATCGCCGTTGCGCTGGTGGCCTGTCGAATCGGGCTCGCTCAAGATCGCCCGGGCAAACCCGCAGAAAGCGCTGCCACTGCCGATACGCCCGAAGCGCATCTGGGAGCCGGTTACGACGACCTGAAGAACAGCCGTTACGAAGCCGCAACGCGTGAGTTTCGGGCCGCTCTGGCACTCGACCCAAAGCTCGTGATGCCGGCGCGATTCCCCTTGGCGGTCTCGCTTTTCGAGATGCGCCAGGCGGAGGATGCCCGCCACGAGTTTGAAGCCGTGCGCCGCGAAGCCGGGGACAGTCCCAGCGTCGAGTACTACCTTGGGCGGATCGATCTCGCGGAAGGCAAGCTGGACGCGGCGATCGCGGAGCTGAGCAAAGCGGCCACCCAACCGCCGTTCCCCGACACAGCGTCCTACCTGGGGTCGGCCTACCTCAAGCGGCACGACTTGGTTTCCGCCGAGAAGTGGCTCCGCAAAGCCGCGGAACTCGACCCGCACGACGCGGCCGTGCAGTTCACCCTGGGTCAGCTCTACAAGGAAGCGGGAAGGAAGGATGAGGCCCAGCAGGCATTCTCGCGATCGGAGGAGTTGCGCCAGCGGGAGGCAACGGTTGACCGGCTGAGGGTCGACTGCACGCAAAAGCTCGCGCAGGCTTCCCTCGACGACGCTCGCCTGGTTTGCGACCAGCTTTTCGACCCCGACGACGTCGAGAAGCTGACCATTCTGGGCACCCTCTACGGCAACCACGGCGATACCGAAGCGGCGCTGAAACCACTTCGCCGAGCCGCCGAGCTGAGCCCTAACTCTCCCCAGATGCAGTACAACCTCGCCATGTGCTACTTCCAGCTCGGCCGCTATCGGGAAGCTCGCGAACCGCTGGCGAAGGCGGTGGAGCAGTGGCCCGACTTGTTTCCGCTCAGTGCGCTGTTGGGTGCCGTCCTCTACCACCTGGGCGAGGAACTTCCGGCCTACGGGGCGTTCCACCACGCGCACGAACTCAATCCGCAGGATGCCGCCGCGGCGAGCGCCTTGTACGGACTGGCACTCAGCTTGGCGGAGAAAAGCCTGGCCGGCAAGCACTACTCGGACTCGTTGCATTACCTCAAGGAGGCGGCGACGCTCCGTCCCCAGGAAGCGGAACCCCATCGTCGGCTGGCGGCAATCTACGATGCCACTGGCCGACTGGCGGAGGCGGAGGCGGAACGTCGTCAGGTCGAGCGGTCGACGCCAGCGGGCGGGACTAAGAAATGATGAATTCTGAATGATGAATGATGAACAAAGACAACAAAGATAAGAAAACGGAAGCCGCTTTGTCTTCAGTTTTCTTATCTTTGTTGTCTTTGTTCATCATTCATCATTCATCATTCATCATTGTTTTGCCTACCTGGTTTTCTGCTCGCCGGCACTCTCCTCCTGCTCGTTTTCACCCTTTTGCCACGTGGAATCGGGATTATATTCCTTCGTGGCTTTGGCTAGCACATCAGTCTTCCTGCCGAGGTCCTTCTGGTACACCACTCCATCCTGGTTAACGATGAATGTCATCACGCCAGACGACCGGTATTCAGCCGGATAGGCTACGAAAGCGAATCCCCCGGTCATTTTGCCGTCTACGATATAACTTTTCGCCCCGCCTGGGGCATTTTTACCCTGACCCGTGAGGATGTCGAAGTAGTAGCCGCGGTAAGGAGTGGGGGCGCCGTCTCGGCTTGGGGCATAGCCCTCGGCAACGGCCGACGCCACCAGCGGCCCGATGGGGCTCTCAGGCCCGCCCTCAACAGCTTGCCAATAGAGGCCATTTTGCTGCCCGGGATCACTGAAGATTTTCTGGGCATACTCGTTGTTGTGGGCGGAGTAGTATTCCTTTTGCGCCGCCACCAACTCCTGGCAAACGCGAATGGCCGACATTTCATTCCGGCCAACTCGCCGGTACAAAATTTCTTTCTTGCCCGCGTCGGTGTCGAAATACCACCGATTACCTCTGTCCACGAGCGGTATGGGCATGGGCCAATTCTCCGCGCCGATATACACGGTGATGGTTCCATCCGGTTCTTTCACCAGACGGTGCATTTGCTGATATTTCTCTACCATATTGGCGCGGTTCTGGGCGTCCTCGGTTTCGTCTCCCGACGAGACGATTTGCTTTGCGTCTGGTCCGAGGATATCGAGCATCGCTTTTTCGTCATTATTCCGCGCGGCCGCGACGAGTGCGCTGCTCGCCTCTTCCGGCGATGGAAATGTTTTCTGGCCCCGTTGCTGTGCCAGGGAACGGGTGGCAAAGACCAGAAGGATTGCGACCGCGGCTAATTGAGGAAGATTGGCCAAATGAAATTTGTCGAAACTCAACTTCGTTCGCCGCATAAGGCTTTCTCTCCATTTCTAAGAACTGCCGAATCGCAGATTGACCATTGACGATTGGAAACAGCTAGCTTTCAGCTATCAGCGGTCAGCTCTCAGCACGAAAGTCCGGTTCTTGCTGATAGCTGAAGGCTGAAAGCTGATTGCTTTTCCAATCGTCAATGCCTGCCACCGCCGCCGTGAAATCCGCCGCCGCCGAAGCTGGCGCTTCCCCTTGACGAATAGCTCCTTGCCTCTCCGCCACGCTCGTAGTGGCTGAAGGTGCCTGAGCGGGTCCCGCTCTGGCCGCGGGGTTCAGCGTAGCCTCGAGCAGCACGGTGGTTCCCATTGAAAGGCTCTGGTCCGCGACGGTTGAAACCTCCGCCGCGCGCGCCCCCGCCCCGGTAGTAGCCGTTCCGGTTGTAGAACGTGTTGCTCCGGGAGTAGTACCTGCCGTGGTCAAAGGTTGCGTAATGGTTGTGCCAGTCGAACCCCCAACGATTCCAGCCCCAGCCAAAACCTTCGAAGAAGCCGATTCCGAAGCCGACCCCGAACGAGAGGTACGGGCCGTCATACCAAATTCCGGGATACGGGTACCAAAAGGGCCACGGGTCGATTGGATATCCGTATACCACCCAAGGGTCGTAGGCCGGAACGTAAACGATTTCGGGGTTGGCCGGCTCCACAACGATGGTCGAGCCCTGCGTCGTTACCACTTGCTGCGGCGTCGTCTTGAGATTTCCGGCTTGATCCGCTTTTTGGCGCATTACCTGTATGGCATCCATCACCGCCTGTTCCTGATTGTAGTAGGCATCGCCTAGAGACGAAGTCCACGAGAGGTTCTTATCCATATTTCCCAGGACGGATGGAAAGGCAGTGAGGGCTTTGACGCTGGGGTCCCAGGGTTGTTGGTCCGCCGCTTGAGCCAAAGCCTCGCCCTGTAAACCAGGATGTGCTTGCAGCCATCGGTCGGCCTCGACCACTTGCTCGGGAAACGTGGACGCCGCCAGGATCTGCGCCACCAGCGAATCCGGATACAGCGCGATAGGCGCTACCAATTGCTGCAACTGCTCGGGAGTCTCTAGCATGTACGGCGGCGCCGGCGCGGTCTGTGCCGGGGCCTGTGGCGGGGCCTGTGTCGGGGATTGTTCGTCTTGATAAGCGGCCAGGCCCTGAGGCCAAGTCGCGAACAACAAGCCCAGCGACAACAGGGAAACCAAAATCTGCTTGCCTAATCGAGGCCTGGGGAACCCGGCGGCGCCTCCGAAAGTGTTCATGCTCCTGAACCTCCTCTGCATCCTCATTGCTCCCGGCCTCCGAAAGATAAGATGAGCAAGACACGGCTTCGGCTGCAATTGGCCCTTCCCGGCTCTCAGTTAGTTCTCAGAAGGTGTGAAAAAATGCTCTTCGCCCCGAAGGGGAGAAAGAGAGTAGCCCAGGGCGCCAGCCCTGGGATCAGATGCCCCCAAAAACCGCAAAACCTATAATTTGCCGGCATTCTCCCCGGGCTGGCGCCCTGCGCTACTCTCTATCGGCCTGCGGGCCTTCCTTCCAAGAAGGAAGATTACCCAGATTGTTAAAGCCCCCGCCAGTGTGGCAAAATGCCACACTTTTTTCACTTTTTGGACCTGCGTCTCCCACTTGGCCCTCCAACTAACTGATTCCACGATAGAAAAATAAAGTGTCTGATTTGTCTCATTTGTCTCCATTGTCTCATTTCTTTGTGTCCATGCTGGTAGTTGTGGAGAATTGAGTCATTGAGCCATTGATTCATTGACTCATTGAAAACAAAGGACTTCTTGTCTTTCAATGGTTCAATGAATCAATGAGTAAATGAGTCGATCTCTCACTAATTCAACCACTTAGGAGAGATGAGTATGGGTTTAGTCAAATCACCTGATGTTACCCCAAAAAAGGCTGCCGCCAACCGGCAGAACTCCCAACACTCCACCGGACCTCGTTCCGAGGCCGGCAAGCAAAACTCCAGCCTTAACGGCTTAGTCCACGGGATTTACTCAAAACACCCGCACCTACGGCGCGATGATCGTGCTGGGCGAGGCCCCCCTCGACTTCGAGAGCCTCCGCGCCCGCCTCCATCGCCGCTGGGGCTGTGGCCTGGATCCCCTCATCGACGTCGAAACCGACGAACTGGCCTGGCTCCTCTGGCGCAAGCAGCGGGTGGAGCGGGCCCGCGACTGCATGCTGGTGGCCCGCAAAGAGCATGCCGACACCGAGGGTCGCCGTCGGGAGCGGGAGCACGTCCGTGACACGGTGGACCTGGAGGAGGCGGCGCGCATCGGTTTGCGGCGCATAAAGGACTCCCCGGCGGCCTTCGAGCAGACGCTGACGGTGCTCTCGGTGCTCCAGGAGGACGCCGAGCGGCGCGAGTTCACGCACGACCACGCCACGCACCTGGCGTTTCTCTACGGGGAGGAGCCCGACGGCCAGGGGTTGACGATAAAGCACATCTTCCGCACGTTGTCGCAACCGGGGGCCGAGAGCGAGAAGCGGAACCGGGAGAAGGAGCGCAAGATTCTGCTGCAGGCGCTGGAAATCGAAAGGGAGCAGGTGGTGGAAGAATACCTGCAGTTCCGGCGGGACCGCATCGAATTGACGCCCTGGGTGAAGGGAGGGATGCTGGCTGCGGACGAAGAGACACGGTGGATCGTGAGGGAAGCGGCGTCGCTGGACCGGACGATCGACCGCAAGATCAAGCTGCTGATGGACTTGCGGAAAGACCTGCGGCAGCAGATGAAGTGGGAGGCGGAAGACAGGTGTCAGGGGTCGGATGCCGGGGACCAGGTGGCAGAAGCGGAAGAGAGGGATGAGGCGCCGGGTGTAAGGGACCGAAAGTCCTGCGGCCGGACCCGTCGTTAGCATCGCGCCGACCTCGACCACGGCTCGATCTGCGGACGAAAGCGAGCCAACCGGCATCAGAAACGAGGCCGACGCGGGGCAAGGCGAGGATTTGTAGGGCCGAACGGCGTTCGGCCCAGCGTGGGCGAGACGCCCGCGCAGATGTCGGCCTCTGGGCCTGGGCGCGAATTGTGCCGGGCAAGGATCGATGGCACCCGTGTGCCGAGAGAAGGGATTCCCTTGCCTGGTTTCGTCGGGACGGAGGTCAGGAGCTGCGGATTGGGGATCGAAGATGCCCGTGGGTGGTGAAAGAAAAGCGAAAGTTGAGGGCGAGAGGTCTGAAGAGGTTCGAAAGTCAAGAGTTAATACTCTAGAGTGGACGCTGCCTTGGCCCTCGACTTTGACTTCAGACTACCGACTGTTTTTTTGGCAAGGGAAGCCACGATGTTATTGAAAACAAATAAGGCGGCCTGCGGTATTACCGCCTTCCAGCCGGGGACACAGTCTCGGCTATCGGGCAGCAGTGCCTGAAGAGTGGATTTGCGTCTCGTGTTATGTCTCAGAAGTCGTCAATAAGATTGCTCCACGGAGCGGGCGAAAGATCCCTCGTTACGCTTTTATTCAAAATGGTTATGGTGCCGATTCGGTCGTAAAAAGGGTTGACTTCAGCAATCGAGTGCGCTATAGGTATCGGGTCGGTCGGGTTCGGGTCTGGAAACTCCANGTTGTTCAACTATTCCGGCACCACAGTGCCAGCGGAGGTTTAGCATGACTTGTAGGCGAGCGGCTCTTGCTACCCTTTTCTGCTTTGCAGTCATTCTTGTGGGTTCACCACTCTTTGGCCAAGCCACCGGGACCCTTTCCGGCACGGTTCAGGACCGCTCCGGGGCGGCTTTGCCCGGAGCCGCCGTCACCGCTACCTCGCAGGAGACCGGCGTCCCCCGCGAAACCAAGACGGATGGCACCGGTCACTTCCTGCTCCCCCTCCTGCCGATCGGCACCTATTCGATCAAGGTCACGGCCGCAGGCTTTCAACCGGTGGAGCAGAAAGACCTTACCCTTCAGGTGGATGAGACGCGCGAAGTGGACTTCTCACTCGCGCCGGCCACCCTTCAGCAGACCGTCGAGGTGTCGGCTACGGCCGTAGCGGTGGAAACCGCCAACGCAACCCTGGGCCAGGTGATCACCTCACAGCAGGTGGCCGAGCTTCCCCTCAACGGCCGGGACTTTGTCCAGTTGGCCACGCTGGGGCCGGGTACCGTATCGGAGACCAACCCCAACAGTTTCTTCACCACCGGCGGCAGCAGCGAGGTGGCCATTCGCGGCTCTTTCTCGCTGTCGGTCGGGGGATCGCGGGCCAACAGCACAGACTGGCTTCTCGACGGAGTGGATAACAACGAATTGACCGCGGGAGGAATCGCCATCCTGCCGGATATCGACGCCCTCCAAGAGTTCAAGGTCCTCACCTACGACTACTCGGCGGAATACGGCACCCGGGGCGGACCGACCGTACTACTGACCACCAAGAGCGGAAGCAACGACTTTCACGGCTCCCTGTTTGAATTCCTGCGCAACACCAGCCTCGATGCGCGCGACTTCTTTGCGCCTAATCGCGGCGAGTTCAAGCAGAACCAGTTCGGCGGCACGCTCGGCGGTCCCATCAAAAAGGACAAGACGTTCTTCTTCCTCGATTACCAAGGCAAGCGCAGCCTCGAGGGCATCACCTTCCTGGGAACCGTCCCGACCGCGAAAGAGCGAACCGGCGACTTCTCTGAGGCGTTCCTCGGTATCTCCCAACTGTACAACCCTTACAGCACTACGACGGTGGGCGGCGTAACCACCCGCCAGCCCTTTATGTGCGATGCCGGAGGCAATCCATTGCCCACCAATGCCAATGGTATCCAGGCCGCAGGCACGGCTTGCAACAAGATTCCGGCCAGCCTGATCAATCCCATCGCCGCGCAAATGGCTAATCTCTACCCCTCTCCCAACATTGCGGGCACGCTGGTCAACGACTACAGCAACGTTCCCGTGCGAAATTTCAAGGAAGGCGAGGCCGACCTGCGGCTGGACCACAACTTCTCCAGCCGGGACTCGCTATACGCGCGCTTCAGCTACGACCAGGCGACTGACTATCAGCCGGGCGGGTCGCCGGGGTTTGCCGAAGCCGGCGCCTTCGCCAGTACGCAGAGCCTCGCCGACCACAGTCGTAACGCCGCGCTTTCCGAGACTCACGTTTTCTCACCGAACACCCTCAACAAAGTGACGGCTGGCTTCAACCGCGATTTTAACCACATCCTTTCCTACGGCACCGGATCGTGCGAGTCGCAAAAGCTCGGAATCCCCGGCGCCAACCTGGGCGGAGTGAGTTGTGGGCTGGTGTCGACGGAAGTCAGCGGCGCGTACTGGCCTCTGGGCGACCGGGGCTATACGCCGTTTCAAGGCGGGACCAACGTGTTCTCCATCTCCGACTCCTTCGATATGATTCGGGGCAAACACGAGATGACGTTCGGCGGGCAAATCCGGGCCAACCAGATGAACGTGCTGGCGGAGGGTTTCCAGGACGGGTTCTGGATCTTCACTAATGGCTGGACAGCATCGCCGGCGGGAGCCGGCGGTGACAATATGGCGGATTTCTTGCTGGGCTTGGCCGATCTCGCTCTTCACGATCAGAACTTCCAGGGTCCCACCACCGGCCGGCGATGGAAGATGTACCGTCCGTACTTTCAGGACAATTGGCGCGTCTCGCCCAACCTCACAGTCAACCTCGGTTTGGCTTGGGCCATCGTGACGCCGATCAGCGAAGAGGCTAATCGCGAGTCGAACTTTGACTACCAAACCGGCCAATGGTTTGTTGCCGGGAGGAACTCAGGTTCTCATGTTGGCGTCGCCACCGACCTCACCGCCTTCGAGCCACGCCTCGGGATTGCCTGGAGCCCGCGCGGAGATCGCAAGACTTCCGTCCGCCTGGGATACTCGATCTATCATGACTCCTCGTGGAACCAGGGCGCCCAAGGCTTGTGGCAGAATCCACCCTACTGGGAAGAGTCCGCTAACGGCAGTTTCTTTGCCGACGGAAACCTCACGCCCGCCCAGGGGTACAACATTTCGCAAGGCTTTGCTATCCTGACGGAACCCCCCGGCACTTCCGGGTTCGGAGGCAATTGGAATGCCCAGAACCTCAACTTCAAGCAGGGCCGTATCCAGCAGTTTAATCTCAATATCGAGCGCCAACTCCCCGGCGACGTCCTCTTAACCGTGGGCTACGCGGGTGCGCGCAGCAACCACTTGCTGAGCGACGATTTCAACGTCAACATCGGCTCCCCAACGGCTTGCGGCACCGTGTCTGGCTATACCCTTGGTTGCGGGGCTCCTCCTGCTCCCTGGGGCGGTTTTACCGACGTCTACGACATCTTCGATAACGGCCACTCGCGGTACGACTCCTTGCAGGTGAGAGCCGAGACCAAGAGCAGCCACGGACTTTACGGCTTGGTGAGCTACACCTACTCCAAGGACTTTGACAGCGGGATGCCGGACGGCCTCGGGAGCAACATCGGCGCCCTTTATTACCCGCTGCCGGGCGCAGCCACCATGGACAAAGGCTTTTCGCAAATCGATCTCACGCATAACTTCACCGCCAGCGTGGTTTACGATTTGCCGTTCGGGAAGGGCAAGCACTGGGGGAGCAATTGGGCCGGAGCCACCAACGCATTATTCGGCGGCTGGGAGCTGACCGTGATCGAGCACGCCATCTCCGGCTTCCCCCTCTTCATCTACAACAGCAACAATACATCCGGCGTGAATTTCCAATGGAACGGCCTGGCCTTGAACCGTCCTGACCGGGTTTGCAACGGCCGCTTGAGCAATTGGACGGTGAGCGAGTTCTTCAACACCAGTTGCTTCCAGGCGGCGGCGTCCGGGGAACTCGGCAACTCCGACCGGACCCCGCTGTTTGGTCCGCCATTGGTCAACACGGACTTCTCGGCGATCAAGAACATCCCCCTCTCCTTCCGCGAGGGCGCGTCGCTGCAATTCCGCGCCGAATTCTTCAACCTCTGGAATCACCCGGAGTTCGCCACGCCCACCACTGACCTGGCCGCCGGCCCGGTCTTCGGCGTGATCAACCAGTCGGTGAACAACCCGCGCCTGATCCAGTTCGCGCTCAAGCTTCGTTTCTAGCTTACGTTGCTAGCTAGGGAAGGGAAGAATCAAACACAGAGGCGCAGACATTGGCTGATTGAGTGATCGGGTGATTGCGGGATCGAGGGATGGACGGAGACTTCTTCCAATCGCTCAATCACCCGATCACTCAATCACCCAATGTCTCTGTGCCTCTGTGTTGGAACCTCCCCTCGCAATTACCTCACGCCCCCGCTACAATATAACGAGCATGATCATCACCAACCGCGCCAAGCTCGGCCTGGGCGTGCTGCTCATCATTGCGGCAGGGGTGACCGGCTTTCTCCGGTTCCGGCGAGGCGCACCGGCGCCGCTCGAGATCGGCGACAAGGCGGTGGACTTTACGGTGCCGCGGCTCGACGCTGGGGAAATCGCCCTCAAGAATTATCACCGCCACGTGGTGCTGGTGAACTTCTGGGCCACGTGGTGCCCGCCCTGCATCGAGGAAACTCCCAGCTTGGAGAAATTCGCCGAGCAAGTGAAGCCCTACGGCATCGACGTGATCGGCGTGAGCGTCGATCAGGACCCGGCAGCGTTGGCCAAGTTCATCCGCGACTATCACCTCACCTTTCCCATCGGCCGCGATCCGCAGCAGACGCTCTCCGGGCGTTATGGCACGCGCCTTTTCCCCGAGACTTACATCATCGGCCGCGACGGGCGAGTGGCGTCGAAGATCATCAGCAACATCGATTGGGAAGACCCGCGCATCGTCTCGTTTGTCCGCGACCTCGCAGAAGGCAGTAGGCAGTAGGCGGAAGGCAGTAGGCAGTAGGAGTCGGCGGAATTGACGCCACGGGCATCGTCGCCGGTGTGGCTGCTATTGTGCTGACCTCATTTTTCACAAGGCCGGCCGCGATCTGTGCCTATTAAAACGACGCATAGTTTACAATATATCTATTCTACTTGACGCCCACGTAATCACATGGTACCGTCCAAGTCGAGCGCCCTGGGGCGACTTAGGAACACTATGACAACCACCCTGCGCCTCGCCATCGGCAATCGTCAATCGCCAGTCGTCAATTGCATCCTGGCCGTTGTTTTGGGCGCGGTGGGACTGGCGGGGGCGCAGCACGACATGCAGCACATGGGCCATATGCACATGCCGCTCGCGGCCAACGTGAAGCTCGACGTGCAGAACGACGAGGCCGCCCACGTCCTCACGTTGCGGCTGGGCCCGCTCAGTCTGCCGGCCAACGCGGGGATGAACGTAGCGCAGCCGCCGGACCTTACCATGACGGTCCCTTTCGACGGCTGGTTCACAGCCTACCACCCCAGGCTCGTGGAACCCGGCGGCAGTCCCCGTCCGGGCCGCCTCCTGCACCACGTGGCGGTTTACAACTTGGCGCGCGCCGACTTCCTCTGCCCGCGCAAGCCCGAGCACATCTTTGGCGCCGGCGGCGAGATGAGCGACTGGCCGGCCATGCCCGGAGTCGGCTATCGCATGGAGAAGGGCGATCAGCTTC
>JGI26339J46600_10000099_pt1 | contig 29397 bp, 17 predicted proteins | sample BogFormECP12_OM1_FD_46600 | JGI IMG/M metagenome (IMG submission 46600) | reverse complement strand
CCCTGGCTCTGGCCCTGGATCTGCATGGCAGGATCGAGGAAGCCGGCGATCTCCGTGAAGTGGCTTCGCGCCGGGCCCCCGGGCGCGGTGGGCTCGGATGCCTTGGTGCGCAGGGCGAGGAAGGGAAAGCGGTCGGCTACCAACCGAGCCTCGCGGAGGAAGTGTCTCTCGATGCTCCAGCGCAACTCGTCGCCATCGAGTTCGAAGTCCCAGCGCTCGCGCGCCACCGGGTCGTCGGCGGGCCCCAGCAGAATATCGTCGATCCTCAGCCAGTAGACTTCCTCGTCTGGCTCACCCCCTTTGATCTTCAGGGGCAGCGACGCGCGGCTACACTGCCATGTTGCCGCCTCTCCCGCCGCGCCTTCGATCAGCAAGGCGGTGCCGCTGCGCAACTCCGGGACCTCGGACTTCAGCGTTACCAGGCTCTCCGTGAAGGGCGCTCCGGGCCTGGTCTGCTCCTGGTTGAGCCGGAAATCGTCAATCCAGACTCCCTCCGTGCCGACCTGGAATCGGATGTGAAAAAAGTCGTTCCGCAGGGTGAGGACTCGCGGATTCTCCTCGGGGTTCTTAGCCGGGAGCCACTCCGGCAGACGCAACGCCGCAAGCGCAGCGGAGAGCGTCTCGAGAAACCATCGCCTGGTGATCTTCATGGCCGTGCCTCACAAGAGAGTAGGCAGAAAGCAGTAGGCAGAAGGCGGAAAGCAGTAGGCAGAAGGCGGAAAGCAGTAGGCAGTCCGCACAAGCCATCGGAAAGCCGCGGAGCGGCGACATATTGTAGCCCAAGGGCGAGAGCCTTGGGTGGAGGGCGCCCCTCGTCCCTATTGCCTTTTGCTTACTGCCTACTGCCTTCTGCCTTCCGCTTACCGCCTTCTGCCTACTGCTTTCTACCTACTGCCCTACGCTTACCGCCAGGTCGGCACCGGCTTGCCCTCGATCTTCAGGATAGCCTCCTGGGCGGTGTAGGTAACGCGCAACATCTTCAGCGCCTCCTGGAGCGCGGGCAGGGCGTCTCTAGCGTCGGGTCCGATATCGCCCAGCGCGGCCGAAATACTGCGCAGGACGAATACGGGCTCGCCCTTGGTGAGCAGACGATCGGCCAGCGGGTGGACGGCGGCGCGCGCTGCCGGGCCAATCGCCCCGAGGGCGTCGGCCGCCGGGGCGCGAACGTAGTCGATAGGATCGTTCAAGGCCCGAATCAGAGCTGTGACCAGCGGCGTGACCGACGTCGCTGCCTTCGGACCAATGGCTCCCAGAGCCACCGCGGCGAGGCTGCGCACCCGCGGGTTCGGGTCGGAGAGCAACTCCGCCAGCTTTGGTGCGGCGGCCGCGCCCTTGGGACCCACTTGCGAGAGCGACCACGCCGCGGCCTCTCGGACCTCAGCGTCCGAATCCGCCAACGCGGCCGTGAGATCAGACACGGCGGACGCCCCATCCGCGCCGAAGTTGCCGAGTGCGCGAATTATCGCGGGGTCTCGGCCAGGTGGGATTGCCGGCGCACTCTTCAAGCTCGCCAGATAGAACGAAAGAGGCTTACCCCGATAAACGGCGGCTCCGGCGCCCGTCCCGCCCGGCGGGACCATCGCAACCACTTCCTCTCCCGCTGGGGGCGTATTCTCCTGCGGCGTAATGGTCTGCATAACGGGCGGCACCTTCTCCAGCACGACGTTGTCGATGCCGAGGTTGTAGCCGGAGGAGAGCGCGTCCTTGCCCACGCAGATGAAGGCGAGCCAGTGACGACCCCTGGCCAGGTCGAACCAGCCGAAGCGGCGGTCCACGGCGACGTAGACCTCGTCGGCGTAGTTGTGGATGATTTCCGTGCCCGGAGGGGGGACATCGGACTGGGCCCACGTTTGCGTGGTGGAGTTGGTGAGCTTGCCGTCGAGCGTGGCCACGTAATCGCCATAGTCGGGGGCCTCGGCGATCTCCGCCAGCACCTCGTAGCGTCCGTCCTGCGGCACGTCGAACGGCACATTGATCCTGGCGCCGGCGCCCTGCCCCTCGAAGAAAAGGAGGTCCTTCGACCAGAAGACTTCCCTCTGCACAGACGCTTTACCCTTCTCGGTGGTTACGTCGTCGATCGAGTTCTCCACTTCAATCTGCGTGGCGTTGCCGAGCGGCAGGCGCGCGGCCCCATAAGGAGGCTCCGGCAGGCCCTCGTTCACGCCTGTCTGATACCAGAAGGCGACGCTGGAAAAAAAGTCCGGCCGCTCCTCAAAGCCCGAGCGGACGGTACCGTCGGCGTTGTAAGTCCAGCCGTAGTGCTCGATCTCGGCGCGCAGCGACTTGGTGAAAGGGATGGGGTCCGGGACGTGCCAGCGGTATCCCGTCAGCCGCGCGCCGATGCCTTCGCCCTCGGCCACCGGGATGCCGGTCCAGGCGCCATCGGACACGCGCAGTCCCCAGGCGTCATTGAAATAGTCTTCCGTGCCGGTGCCGTCGATGCGCGTCTTCTTCTCGCCATCCACGTAGAAGAGGTCGTCACCCTCGCCGAACCAGCCGTCGGCCGTCTGCACCACGCTCATCACCGTGCCCACGTAGTGGCCGGTGCCCTGAATCTCGAGGAACCGATAATTGCGGCCGTGCTGCGGCGGGCGCTCCTGGCGATAATAAGCGTGGAAATAGGCGATGTCCGGAGCGAGCGACGCATACTTGCGGTAGTCGACATGATAGTAGAAGCTGGTCACGAAGCGGTTGCCTTCGTTGGTCACGGTGATGCGGCAACTCTTTCGAAACGGCATCTGCCAGTAGCTGTTGCGCGCCCGGCCGAAAGAGCTGTCGCGGACCATCAACGAGTTCAGGTCGCGCTCGTATCCGTGGCCGACGCCAAAGAAGTCGCCCAAGGGAGCGTCCACGCTGGGCGTCTTGTGCCCGTCGTAGTAGACGCGCAGCCGCAGCAGGCGCGGCCAGCCAAACTCGTTGTCCGCCACCGTCACCCAGAGGTGGGTCACTGCGCTGGGGCCGGTGAGATCGGCCATCACCAGGGTTTGCCCGGGCATGATGCGCTTGCTGTCGTCGTTGCTGAAGGCAAACCGGTTGTTGCTGGACATGCGCCAGGCGGAGTAGTTCTTGAGGCGCGGGAGGGCGAGCGAATCGTCAGGGCCGGCCACCGGCGCTTGCGGCCAAGCGGTGGCGGCGAAAGTGAGCATGACGAAGGCAATGAGTATTGGTCGCATTGGTGTCCTCGATTCCGAGAGCGCGGAAGACTACGGGCAATCCACAGATTACACAGATTACCCAGATTTAGAAAATCAGAATGGATTTGTTCCAGAATTGTCGATTGCCGATTTTCGGTTGCCGATTGGAAGACCGGAGTGGCTTGCGTCTTCTCTTCCAATCGTCAATCGAAAATCGGCAATCGGCAATCGGCAATTCCTCGGCGGACTAATTCATTCTGATTTTGTAAATCCGTGCAATCTGTGTAATCTGTGGATTGCCTTTGTTGGTTTGTTGGGGACTCTCATGAAGTTCTTCATCACGGGCNCCACCGGTTTCATCGGCGGGTGTTTGACGCGGCAACTGCGCGAGGCGGGTCACGACGTGGTGGCGCTCGTTCGCTCCTACTCCAAGGCGGGCGAACTTCTCAAGCTTGGCGTTACCGTTTCCGAGGGCGACATCACCGACAAGGAGAGTATGCGCCCGCCCATGACCGGCGTGGACGGCGTGTTCCACGTGGCCGCCTGGTACAAGATCGGCGCCCGCGACAAGCGTTTCGCTTACGACACCAACGTGGAAGGCACGCGCTTCGTCCTCGAATTGGTGAAGGAGCTCGGCATCCCCAAGTGCGTGTACACCAGCACACTCGCGGTTTTCTCCGACACGCATGGGCAGCGAGTGGACGAAAACTATCGCCACAACGGACCATGGCTTTCCGAGTACGACCGCACCAAGTGGCTCGCCCATTACAAGGTGGCGGAGCCCATGATGCGCGCGGGCCTCCCGCTGGCGATCGTGCAGCCGGGCGCCGTTTACGGCCCCGGCGATACCAGCGCCATCCACACCATGTTCCGCGATTACCTGCGCCGGCGCTTGCCCCTGCTGCCCAAGCAAGTAGCCTACTCGTGGAGTCACGTGGACGATACGGCGCGCGGTCACCTGCTGGCCATGGAAAAAGGCCGCCCGGGGGAAAGCTACATCATCGCCGGGCCCGCGCACACGCTGATCGAAACGCTCGAGATGGCGGAGAGCATCACGGGTGTGAAGGCGCCGCGCATCCACGCGGGGCCGGGAGCAATGCGCGTCATGTCGCGCGTCATGGGAGCGGTCGAACGGGCTATTCCGCTGCCGCCGACCTTCACATCCGAGGGCCTCCGCATCCTTGCCGGCGCCACCTATCTTGGCAACAGCGCCAAGGCCGAGGGCGAACTCGGATTCACCGCGCGCCCGCTCGAAGTGGGTCTGCAAGAGACGTTGAGGTACGAGATGCAGCTCCTGGGGATGAAGGCCGGTATTGCCGATTGACGATTGCCGATTGCCGATTGGAAGACCCGAGTGGCTTGCGTCTTCTCTTCTAATCGTCAATCGGCAATTCCTGACCGCATTCTGAGGCCATCAGACCACTTTCAAAAGCCTGTGCCGCCGTTCCGACCACTCCTCGCTGGAGAAGATGCGCGGTCCCACTTCGATCAGGCGGGGAAGCATATTGAACACCGTGACCGGCGCCCAGCGTCCTCCCTGTCGCGTCCGAAACCCCCGTTGGTTCATCTCTTCCGCCACTTTCGATAGAGGGTTGTCTTGAACGATGAGGTCCATCATCGTCACCAAGGTTTCCTTCTCCGACGGATTCTCTTCCAGGTGCTGACAGTCGGCTGAGACTCGAAGACCGAAGGGCACGTCCTCGATGAACGCGCGCGGCTCTTCGGGTCCGCTCTCAATCTCTCGCTGCCACTCGACGGCGACCAGCTTCCACCCCGCTTCCGTTTTTTCCCGGAAGTAGTCCGGGCCCACCACGTCCCTCATCAACTCGCGAATGCGTTCAACTTTTGCCATTCTCCGCCTCCTTGGCCAACGGCTCCGCCGTCGGCTGTGCCATCAGCCATCAGCTATCAGCCATCAGATATCAGCCTGCCACCCGTCAGCACGCTAGCCTCTTTGCTGATAGCTGATGACTGATGGCTGAGAGCTACTCGTACCGCAGCGCCACCATCGGATCCACCCTGGCGGCGCGGCGAGCCGGAATGTAGCTCGCCAGCAGCGACACTGCGGTCAGAATCAGCGAGACGCCTATCAAAATCCCGGGATCCGTGGGGCGAACGCCGAAAAGCAGGCTGGAGAGAAAGCGAGTGAGCGCCAGGGCGCCGGCCAGTCCCACGCCTACGCCGACGATGGCGAGAGCGAATCCTTTGCCCACCACCAGCCACAGCACGCTGGTACGCTCGGCCCCCAAAGCCATGCGAACGCCGATCTCGTGCGTCCGCTGAGCGACCGAATACGAAATCACTCCGTAAATGCCAACCGCCGCCAGCACCATGGCCAAACCGGCGAAGAGACCCAGCAGGAGCATCGTGATCCGCCTCGTGCCGACCGAATCCGACACGATTCGTTGCATCGTTACCGCATCATGGACCGGCACGTCTTTGTCGATACCGTGCACTTCGTTCTTGATGGCCGCCGTCAGCCCTTCGGGATTGGAAGCGGCGCGCACGACCAAGCGGAAGTCACTCGGGGGGTTCTGCAGGTAGGGGAGATATACCTCCCACTTGGTCTCGGCGCTGAGGCCGTATTGCTTGGTATCGCCCACCACGCCCACGACAGTGCGCCAAGGGTTCTTGGGGTCCGGATGGCCACGCAGGATGCGCTTACCGACCGCATCGCCGTTGGGCCAGAATTGGCGGGCGAGAGACTCGCTGATCATGACCGCCCCCGGAGCTTGTGGCGTGTCCGATTCCGTGAAGTAACGCCCCCTCATCAAGGGTATCCCCATAGCCCGGAAATAGTCCGGGCTGATCCTGTGGAAGTCCGGGTGCGGAAAGTGCCCGATCTCCGGCACTGGTTGTCCCTCGATCGTGATATCGCTGCGCGAATGGGAGTCCGTCAGGGGAAGTTGATTGCCGAGGGCCGCAAGCTTCACTCCGGGCAAGGTGCGGATGCGATCCAGCGCCTGCTGGCAAAGGGCCGCGACCTGGTCGGGCTTGTCGTATTTCGCGCCGCGCAGGTTCACCTCCATCGTCAGCACGTTCTCCGGGTTGAAGCCCGGATCGACCGCCAGCAGGCGACGGAAGCTCTTGATCATCAGGCCGGCGCTGACCAGAAGCACGAGGGCAAGGGCGATTTCGGAGACCACGAGCACGCTGCGCAACTGACGGCGCTCGACACCGCCGCTGGCCGTCCTTCCGCCCTCCTTCAGGGTCTCATTCAGGTCTGGCTTCGAGACCTGCAGCGCCGGCACGAGGCCAAAGATCGCGACCGTCGCCAGCGAGAGCAGGCTAGTGAATCCGAGCACCCAGGAGTTGACGGCTACCGGCATCCCCATGCCCACGTCTTGTGGGATCAACGTCAGCAAGCCCTTGAGTCCCCAGGCGCCGACCAGCAGCCCCAACAAGCCGCTGACGACAGCCAGCACCGCGCCTTCAGTGAGTAGTTGCCGAATCACGCGAAGGCGGCTGGCGCCCAGGGCGGAGCGGATNGCAATCTCCCTCTCCCTCGCCGCGCCACGTGCCAGCAGCAGATTGGCGACGTTGACGCAGGCAATGAGCAGGACAAACCCGACGGCGGCGAACAGCACCAGAATGGGCGGCCCGCTGTCGCCCACGAAGGCGTCGCGGATGGGGGACATGGCGACGCGATAACCGGTGTTGGTGTCGGGATACTGCTGCTCAAGCCGTCGCGCGATCGTATCCATCTCCGCCTGCGCCTGGGCTTGCGTGACTCCGGCCTTGAGGCGCGCCACCACCGTGGTGTCGTCATGAGCCCCACGCTCGGTCATGCTCTCCTCGCCCATCCATACGCCGATGGGCGTGTAGAGTTGACTGTCCTCATACAGGATGAGCTGAGGCGGCATGACGCCGACAATCGTAAACGGCTTCGCATCGAGCGTTACCGTTCTCCCCACCACTCCGGGCTCCCCTCCGAAGCGCCTTTGCCACAGGCTGTAGCCCAGGATCACCACCGACTCGGCACCTTTCTTGTCTTCGTCCGGTCGAAAGTCACGCCCGAGAAGGGACTTCATACCAAGCGTCCGGAGGAGATTGGAAGACACCGCGCTTCCGCCAATATTCTCCGGCTCGTTGACACCGGCCAGATTGAAATCCCTCTGCTGGAACGACGTCATTTCCTCGAAGACGTGGTTCTGCTGCTTCCAGTCGAAGTAGTTTGGGTAGGCGACGGAGACGCGTGGCTGTCGCGGATTGGCTTCGCTCAGCAGCATCAGCCGACTGGGATCGCGGAAAGGCAGCGGCTTGAGCAGCACGGCGTTAACGACGCTAAAGATCGCGGTGTTGGCGCCAATACCCAGCGCCAGCGCGATCACCGCCACCGCCGTGAAGGCCGGGTTTTTCACCAGCGTCCGGAAGCCGTACTTTAAATCCTGAAGCAGCGTTGACATTTAAACCTCTCCTAGCGTCTCGGGATTCGGGATTCGGAGTTCGGGGTTCGCAAAGGAAAACGAACAGCCGGCGTCACCGTCTGCGAAACCCAAATCCCCCATTCCGCTTCTTTCTCTGCGAACCCCGAGTCCCCGAAACCCGAATCCCGTTATTCGTAGCGCAGCGCCACCATTGGCTCCACGCGCGACGCCCGGCGCGCAGGGACGTATCCGGCAAAGGCCGCTGCCACCACCATTAGCAACGCCGCGCTGGCGATGGTCAGGGGGTCGGTGGGCTTCAATCCGAACAGCAACGTCGAGATCAACCGCGACGCCTCCAGCGCCATGACAATCCCAACCACGATTCCAACCGACAACAGCACCACGGTCTCTCTCAGGACCATCGTCAGGATCTCCCCTCGGTTTGCGCCCAGCGCCATCCTGATGCCGATCTCCCGTGTTCGCTTGCCGGCCGCAAAGGCCATGATGCCGTAAACGCCGATGCAGGCGAGCAGTGCGGCCAGGAGCCCGAAAAAGCTGGTGAGGCGCGCGAACAGTCGCTCCTGGAATAGGGTCATATTGGTCTGTTCCACCTGACTCCTCAAGTCAAAAAGGGCGAGGTTCGGGTCTAAATCCCGCGCGACGCGGCGAATTGCAGGGGCCATCGCCATCGGGTCGCCTGCCGTGCGCACCTCGAAGCTCATTCCCGCCAGCCACTTCACGTTCTGCAGGCAGGGCACATAGACGGTGGGCGGGACCTGTCTCCGCAAATCGCTGTATTTGGCGTCTCCAACCACGCCGACGATTTCAGTATCGGCGCCTGCCTTCTCATCGCCGAAGCCGAAACGCCGCCCGACGGGATTCCCACTACCCAGAAATAGGCGCGCGAACGTCCGGTTCACCACCGCCACTTTGGGCGCTGTTTCTATGTCACCCTCGCCGATGGTACGCCCGAGCACAAGTGGGATGCCCAGGGTTTCAAAAAACTTCGGCCCCACACTGTTGGTATAGGCTTGAAGCTTGCCGCTCGCTGGGTTGACGTAAGACTGCAGCGCACTGTCTTTTTGGCCAGGTTTCGGTGTGTACCCTTGAACGGAAACATTATTGATCGAGACTCCGCCTCCGATGAGCCTGGTCCCGGACATGGTGACGGTCCGCACGCCGGGCAGCCCCTCGAGGCGGCGTGTCAACTCCTGATAGAAATCGGCCAGTCGCCGGCCCTTATAACCATCCTGCGTCGGATCGATGCCAAACAGCAGCAGGTTCCGTTGGTCGAATCCCGCCTTGACGTTTTCCAGGTTGGTGAGCGTACGGACGAACAATCCGGCGCCCACCAGCAGCAGGAGCGACAGCGCGATTTGCCCGGCGATCAGCGCCTTGCCGAGTCCCAATCGCAAGCTGCGTTTGCCGTGCGCCACGCCCGGCAAGCCTCCCGCATTTTCTTTGAGCGCGGGCGTCAGGTCCAACCGCGTGCTGCGAAGGGCGGGAGCAAGGCCGAAGAGAATCCCGGTCAGCACCGAGACCGCGGCGGTGAAGCCCAGTACGCGCGGGTCAGGCGTCACGCTCAAGCTGACGGGGTCCCGTCCGCTCGACATGAACGCCACCAGCAGATTCGTGGTCCAGAAAGCGAGGATCAGACCCAGGACTCCACCCAACGCCGCCAGAAGCACGCTCTCGGTGAGCAATTGCCGGATCACTCGGCCTCGCTGCGCGCCGATGGCGAGGCGCACGGCGATTTCCTTCTGTCGCGCGGTGGCGCGAGCCAGCAGCAGGTTCGCAACGTTGGCGCACGCGATGAGCAGGACCAGCCCGACCACAGTCATTAGAATGAAGAGCGGTTTGGAGAACTCACCTCTCAGCGCGTCGAGGCCTTTGCTTGCCGGTTCGAGTTCCGCGTGCGGAATCGTCTCCGGCTTGGTCGTGGGCTTGATGTCGGCAGCCATGCTTTGCTGAAAGATCACATCAACTTTGGCGCGCGCCTCCGGCTCGCTTACGCCCGGCTTCAGCCGGCCCATGATGACTACCCAGAAGTTGTCCCGCGCTTCGAATAGCGACTGCGCCGGCCTGGCCTTCGGCCCTTGTTCTGGGCCGGGCGACCAGCTTTGCTCAATCTGTGGCTGGGTGTGAAGGGGCAACCAGACATCGACGGCCCGCCCGGGCTGTACGCCGTAAAACTCGGGCGGCGCGACCCCGACAATGGTCACCGGGACACTGTTTACCGTGATCGACCGCCCTACTATTGCCGGGTCACGGCCGAATCGCCGCTCCCAGTAGCCGTAACTGGCGACGCAGGTGGGGCTGGCGCCGATGCGGTCATCGTCGGGAGTCAGGGCGCGGCCCAGAATGGGCTGGACGCCCAAGGTGGAAAAGAACGTTCCGGAGACTAGTTCGCCGTCTGCCCGGCCCGGTTCTCCCTTGTATCCTATATTAAAGTCACTCCCGTTGCCGGCCAATCCCAGCACGCTCGAGAACACCTGGCTGCGGTCGCGAATCTGCTCGTAGGCCGAATAGGGAAAGGAGGTGCTGGTGGTGCGCCCGCTCTTGTCGTGATCCCAGCCGCCAGACAGGGAATTCATGAAGCCGTCAGGCCATCCCTTCGATGCCCAGTCGAGCAAAACAAGCTGCTGGGGGTCCTGGACCGGCAGCAGCTTGAGCATTACGGCGTCGAGCAGGCTGAAAATTGCGGTGTTGGCGCCGATGCCCAGCGCCAGCGACAGCACCGCCACCGCCGCGAAGCCGGGGCTCTTCACCAGCATCCGCACGCCGTACTTAAGGTCTTGAAGCATCGTTTGCATGAGTCGCTCCAGCCGATCAAGAATTGACGATCGCTGATTGCCGATTGCAAGACCAAGAAAGACGCTGGTGGAATTCTTCAATCGGCAATCGTCAATCGACAATCGTCAATTATTCGTAGCGCAGCGCCACCGTAGGCTCCAGCGTTGCGGCCCGTCGCGCCGGTACATAGCAGGCAGCGAGCGCCACCACACACAACAGGGCGGCGACGCTCGCGAACGTCAGCACGTCGGTGGTGGCGACGCCGAAAAGCACTCCGCGCAGAAATCGCGTAAGCACAAGCGACGCCACGAGGCCGATCGCTAGGCCGGTCAGCGTCAGCCGTAAACCTTGGGTCAGCACCAGACGGAAGACGTCGCCTCGCTCGGCGCCGAGCGCGATGCGGATGCCGATTTCATGCGTGCGCTGGCGGGTGGTATAGGCGATGACACCGTAGATTCCCACAGCCGCCAGAATCAGCGCCAGCACGCCAAAGGCGCCGACGAAGGTTGCGGCGATGCGTTGGTTGGTGGTGGCCAACTCGACGGTCGAACTGAGTGGCGCCACGAGAAACACGGGCAGGTCCGCGTTCAGTTCATGGACCGCCTTTTCGACCTGCGGCGCGAAAGCGAGCGGGTCGCCAGCGACCCGCGCATGAATGATCACGCTGTGAGAGTAGTTCTGGGACAACGGAAAATAGAAAAATGGCTGCGGCGTTTCACCCAACCTATCGTATGTGCCGGTCCGCGTTACGCCAATCACTGTGAACCACTTTCCTTCCGCTTCCAGCCGCTTGCCGATGGCCTCCTGACCTGGCCAGAATCGATCCGCCAGCGTTTGATTGACGATAACCACCGGCTGCGACTCGTTGGTGTCCTGGGAGGTAAAGTCGCGCCCCGCGATCAGGGGAATCTGCAGCGTGTGGAAGTAATTCGGGCCAACGTCGGCCTCGCGGATGTTCATGGACTCGTGGCGCTGCGGCACATAGCCTTCGGGTTTGATGGTCTCTGAGTCGGTTACGAAGCCGAGGGGCACCCAGTCGGCTAGGGTGGAGGACTCAACGCCGGGCAACACGCTGAGCTTAGCGAGAAGTTGCCGGTCGAACTCGCGGCCCTCAGCCGCGGTATAGCCGGCGGGAAAGAGGTCGAGAGAAGCCACGAGGACGCGATTCGGATTAAAGCCCGGATCGAATCGCTGCGCCTTGCGGAAACCGCGGATGAAGAGACCGGCGGAGATCAGCAAAAGCAACGAAAGGGCGACCTGCGAAACCACCAGCCCGCTCGCCAGTCGTGCCTTCTGCAACCCGCCGGATACGGTGCCGGAGTCTTCCTTTAACACCGTAATCGGCAACAGACGGGAGGCGCGCAGCGCGGGAAGGACGCCGAAAACAATTCCCGTGACCATCGAAATGGACAGCGTCACCAGCAGGACATTGCGATCCACTCGCACGTTCAGCCCCACCGGCAGGTTCGTGGGCGGTATAAACTGAGCGAAGCTCCCTGCCGTCCAACCGGTGAGCAACAGAGCAATACCGCCGCCCAGGAGGGCCAGCAGGAGGCTCTCCACCAAAAACTGGCGGACCAACCGGGAGCGACCAGCGCCCACCGACAATCGAATAGCCACCTCCCGCCGCCGCGCAATCGATCGCACGAGCAGGAGATTGGCTACATTCGCGCTGGCGAGCAGCAGCACGACGCCGGCGATGGCCATCAACATCGGCAACAGAATATAGAAATAGGCGTTGGCCCCGTGAGGCGCACGCCAGAGTGGGTACAGCGTCACCTGGTTGCTGTCCTGGTGCGAGTCGGGATATTGCTCGACGATCTGCTGCATCAGGAGATTCATTTCTTGTTGGGCCTGCTGCCAGGAGACGCCGGGCGCGAGGCGCCCCAGAACCTCCAGCCAGTCGCTGGAGCGACGATGGAGCCGGTCGCCACCGGGAACAACTTGTTGTTCCATCGTCATCGGGATCCAAAGGTCCGAAACCAACCCAGTCTGACTTCCCTGGAAAGCGGCGGGAGCGACTCCCACCAGAGTGAAGGGGTGATGGTTGACGTCGATGCTCCGGCCAATGACGAGCGGGTCGGCCGCGAAGTGAGTCTGCCAGAGGCGGTAGCTGATCACCACCACGGGCGCGCCCCCAGGCTTCTCTTCTTCCGTTGGCAGGAAGCCGCGACCAAGGAGGGGCCGCACGCCCAGCACGTCGAAATAGTTCGCAGTGGCCAGCGTACCCCAGATGCGCTCCGGCTGGCCTGTTCCGGTGAGGTCCATGGGGCGAATGTCGGACGCTATGAGGCCGGAAAAGCTCCGGTTCCTGTCACGCAGGTCCGCATAGTCGAGATAAGAAAACGAAACGGGGTTTCTGGCCGTTCCTCCCCTTGAGAGGGAGAGAATCTCGCTGGTGCTCGAGGCGCCGGGAATGGGATTGAGTAAAGTCGAGTTGATCCAACTGAAGATCGTGCTGTTAGCGCCGATGCCGAGAGCCAGCGTCAGCACCGCCAAAACGGTGAAGCCGGGGTTGCGCGCCAGCATCCGCAGGCCGTACTTGATGTCCTGTATCACAGTCGACACCGGATCTCCTTCTCAGCGGCACGGGGTTCGGGATTTGGGATTCTGGCTACGCAGAAAAGACGCTCTCGACTTATCTTCTCCGCGAATCCAAATCCGAAGCCCTAATCCCGTTGTCCGTATCTTAACCTTAGCGGACGGGCCCGAGACGTGGGTGCAAGCGCTGTGCCAGAGCTTAAGCAGGGGCTAAGTGATAGATGCAGGAAGGTTTAAATAACAAACCGGCGACCGACCGAAGCTGTCAAGGTGTCCGTTTCTGCGACGGCGGTGTCCGACGCCGAACAAGGACAAAGCACCGAATCCCCAACCCCGAACACCGTTACCAGCGCGGCAGGATCAAACCGAGAACAGCACCTTCAGGTCCAGGCGGAAGTCCGGCAGCTCTGCGATGGTCAGGATCTGATCGCCGCGAAAGTGCTGGGCCGGACGGTTGGGCGAGATCACCTCGGCGGTCTTCCTCTGCGGGTCCAGCCAAACTTGGATCACATTGCTCTCGTAATAGTCCTGGCGTTTGCTCTGCACTTCGTCTCGGGTGTCATCCGGCGACAGGACTTCGAAGGCGATATCGGGCGCGAATGGAGCGGGGCCGTTCGGGTCAGCGGCGTCGACGCGTTCTTTCAGGGCTAGGGCCGCATCTGGACAGCGCCAGTTTCCAGTGGACATTGTAAAAGCGACATCAGTTCCGTACCCCACCCACTCCGGGTGCAAGTCAGTGAAATTCGCCAGTTGCTGATCGAGCTTGATCGTGACTCTGCCGTGCGGTTAAACCGGCGACATGAAGACAACCTCCCCGTCCACACACTCCCAGCGTTGCCCTTCCTTGCCGGCGCGGAGAAACTCTTCCCAGCTAATGCCTGTCTTCGTGGCCATCGGTCCTCACCCGTGCCAGAATAGTCTACCACGACCCTTTCTTTGATTGACGATTGTCGATTGACGATTGACGATTGGAAGGGCAGCCAGCTATCAGCCGTCAGCTATCAGCAAGAACCGGACTTTCGCGCTGAGAGCTGATCGCTGAGGGCTGAAAGCTGTTTGCAGTCGTCAATCGTCAATCGAAAATCGTCAATTCTTGGCCAGCCATCCCTCCCGAAGACTCGCCTGCGCAGGCGTTGCCGACGGAGCTTCCGCGATCGCGTACCGATCGGCGACTGGTGGGTCCAGCTTCACCGTGATCCGCAACTGGCGGGCGTGACGCTCCACCGTGAAGGGAACCTCAGCGCCCGCCGGGTACATCTTGAGCCGCGTGCCGAGTTGTTCGGTGACGAGCGACAATGTGTCAACTTCGGTCAAGAGGTCGTCGCGGCTCAACCCGGCGCGATCGGCGGCGCCGCCGGGCCGCACGGCCGTGATTCTGATCCCTGTGTCCGTCTGCTGGTAGAGAATGCTGACGCTCGGGGCTGCGCCTGCTTCCCCGGTGACGTTGAGCTTCAGTCCTACCTTTGCCAGTTCCTCCGCGATCGGCAACTCCGCTGTTCCCTCGATGTAGTGCGCGAAAAACTCGCTGAAGTCGCTCCCGGAGACCGTGTTAAGCGCGAGGAGAACGTCCTTCTCTTCGTAGCCGCGCCCCGGCAGGTAGTAAGTGGCGGCGGGCCCCGCATAGAGTTTCTGGTACATCCAGCGCATCACGTCGTCGAGCGACTTCTGGCCGTTGGTGCGGGAGCGGACTTCCAGGTCGAGCAGCAGTCCTAGCAGCGCGCCCTTGTTGTAGTAACTGATGGTGGCGTTGGCGAAATTCGTCTCCTGCATCTGCGGCGAGCGATCGTAGAACCAGGCGTGGAAGCTGGAACTCTCGGCGGACATCAGGGCGCGCCCCGGATCGTTTTCCAGGTCGCGGACCTCGCCCGCCAGACGATCGAGGAAGTCCTGACGGCTCCAGATTCCGCAGCGCAGCAGGTGGACGTAGGAATAGTAGCTGGTCAATCCCTCGGCGAACCACAAGGAGGGCGAGTAGTCCTCGCGCGTGTAGTCAAACGGACCCAGAGCGGCGGGGCGCAGGCGCTTCACGTTCCAAAGGTGGAAGAACTCGTGCGCGGCCGTCTCCAGCGCCTCGCGCACGCCGTCGTCGGAGAGCTCGCTGCGAATGATGATCTCGGTGGAGTTCAGGTGTTCCATGCCGTCGCCGGCGGCGATGTCGGGAGCAAAATGAACGAGGAATGTGTAGTGGTCGAAGTCCGGCGCGGGCATCATCGCCATTTCGGAAGCCACGATCTTCTGGAGACCCTCCGTCAGCTTGGTTGCCAGTTGGGGCTCGTTCTTGTTCGGCTGGCCGAAGCTATGGACCACCACGCGGAACGTCTTCCCATGGTCCTCGAACTGCCGGATTAGGCATTCGCTCGAAACCTCCATCGGCATGTCGACCATGCGGTCGTAGTTGGGGGCCTGGAACGTGTACTGGTCGGCCGCCAGCGTGAACCCGCTGAATACCTGCCAGGGATGCTCGGCATCCGGGGGTGGTTCCACCACCAGCGTTACCGGGTCCGGCTTATGGCCGGCGAGGTACATGTAGATCGAAGCGGGAGTGATGCTGGCATGAGTCGAGTCGAACTGTGAAAACGAGCCGGTAAGGTCGTTGGCATAGACGCGGTACCTAACTCGCACCTCGCCGCCTGCGGCCAGCGTCTCCACGTGCCAAGTGTCTTTGTCGGGCTGCGACCAAGGCAGCGCCTCGCCTTGCGCTCCGTGTGCGTTGAACTCCTGCACGTTTTTGGCGAAGTCGTAGATAGCATAGCGGCCCGGCGCCCATGCGGGCAAGACGAAGTCGAGCGACGGCTGATCCACCTTGCCGGCGTCAATTTCCACTTCGAGGATGTGGGTGGAGGGGCGGGCGAGGCGCAGGTGATAGGTGATCTGTGCTTCTGCAAAGGCGTCGGCCGCCGTGAACGCCTGAACTACCGAGGCAGCCAGGCACCAATAACAGAAACTGGAAAGCAGGAGGCAAAGAGCAGAAGGGCAGGTAAGAGGAGGCCTCCTGCGCAGCGTTGAATTGGGTTCTGGATTGGGATTTCCGATTGCCAGTCCCTTGCCTTCAGGGGACGTAGACCTGACGCATCTATTGATTGCAAACGACATTCCTGGGTTCAAGGTCACGGTTTGTGTTTCCTGCCCGAAAGACGTCACTCTTGTGGCTATTTCACAATGCGTTGGTGAAGGCGTAGGTCCCTTGCCCCTGGCAAAGTTCCCTCCCGATGGACTGAACGCACTGGCACCATTGAAACAGTTCATCATGGCCGTATCAGTTTGTCAGGAGAAGGGAAGGGTTGTCAACGCAGGGCAACCGCCCGCACCCAACCGGGCTACCGATCTTCGACTTTCTATTTCTTGGCTCTTGACATCCGCTAGTCTATTATCCTATATTTCCTGCGTGGGTAACCGTCCGGCCCGACGATATCGAGCCCTTGGTCGGCGGTCGGTCGAGGCTCGCAGGCGAAGCGCGGTCTTTCGGCTATCGACTAACCCTCGGTCCGACTGCGGCAGGCTGAATGTTGCAGTCGCCGGGGAGCGTGGAGCCCAACATTGTTTCGCGGTGGTAGGCGACTAATGGACCGAATAAGGATAAGATGCTTTATATCAATAAGATAATCCGGTCTCAGGCGACGAACCAATGGTGAGTATCAGAAATGGAATCAGTAGTTTACACAGATTTTCCCCGGTTGGCGGAATCGGAATGGACTTCGTCTGTTCCCTTGGATGGTTGAAGGTTAGTACCCTGGAATCGGCCGCAGAAGTGTCAACGCCGAAGATGCGATCGACTTCGATAGGACCAACGAAGCCATCAAAAGCTTTAGAATCAGAAGAAATGAAAATATCTATACGATCAGGAAATCAGATTCCGATTGCAGACTCTCCTGGGCGCGCGGGCGTTTTCCCAGCCGATCAAATTGCAGGCTTTATCGGGACCGCTGTCGGGTATAGAATCAAGTCCGAGAGCAGGGGGGTGTGAGAGATGTCCAGAATCACCGAGCTCAATGTGAATCGAACCCGGCATCCCGTCGACGTGGACGCTGAGACCAGCCTGCTGACGGTCTTGCGCGATCAACTCGACCTCACGGGCAGCAGGTACGGTTGCGGGGAAGGACAGTGCGGCGCCTGCACCGTGCTTATCGATGGCCTGCCCCGGCGATCGTGCATCACCAAGGTGGGCACCGTCGCCAGCCAGCAAATCACCACCATCGAGGGGCTGGAGCAGAGCGGAAGGCTGCACCCACTGCAACAGGCGTTTCTCGACGCGGGAGCCATGCAGTGCGCCTATTGCACCTCGGGCATGATCATGAGCGCGTCGGCTCTCCTGAGATCCAACCCTAACCCGTCGGTCCCGGAGATTGTGCGCTTCATGGAAGGCAATGTCTGCCGTTGCGGAACTTATCTGCGGATCGTGGCGGCGATCCAGCAGGCGGCGAAAACGATGAGGGAGGGCAGATCATGAGCGACATGAACGGCCTGCAAGGCCTGAAAGGTGAAGCCCCCAATAGCGTCACCCACGTCGAACTGGAACCCGAGCGTTACGAATTGAGCTCGCCTTCCTCTTACCATTTCGAGCTTGGACGTCGCGAGTTCTTCCGGATTCTCGGCGGCGGGATTGTCGTCGCCTGCATTTTGAAAGACGCCTCCGCCTTCCAGGAATCGGGCGGGCGGCGAGGGTCCGGATTCGACGAACGCCTGCCGCAGGAGATCTCGGCCTGGCTGCACATCGGCGAAGGTGGCGTCGTGACCGTCTACACGGGAAAAGTGGAAGTGGGGCAGAACTCGCGCACGGCCTTGACGCAAGCGGTGGCCGAGGAGCTTCGCGTTGTGCCGCGCGACATTCGCATGGTGATGGGCGATACGGACCTGACTCCTTTCGACATGGGGACGTTCGGGAGCCGCACCACGCCGACCATGAACCCGCAACTGCGCCGGGCCTCGGCGGCCGCTCTCGACGTGTTGATGGGCCTCGCGGCCGACGCCTGGAAAGTCGAGCGAAGCAAGCTGACGGCGGCGGACGGGAAGATCACCGACCCGGCGAGCGCCAGGACGATCTCCTACGGCGAACTGGCCAAAGGCAAGCAACTCGCGCAAGCCATCCCCGCCGAGGACCCGCTCACCCCCGCCGCCCGCTGGACGGTGATGGGCGAGTCGCTGCCCAAGATCGACGGCGCTGACTTCGTTAACGGCAAGCATCGCTACCCATCCGACATCGCGCTGCCCGGAATGCTCCACGGCAAGGTTCTGCGTCCGCCTTCTTTCGGAGCCACACTCGGGTCGCTCGACCTGCACGAAGCCGAGGCGATGCCGGGTGTCACGGTGGTACACGACGGCGACTTTGTGGGCGTCGCGGCGCCCAGCGTGGAAATCGCTTCCCGCGCCGTTGCCGCCATCCACGCTGACTGGAAGCCGAATCCGGCTCCCCAGCCGTCGAGCCGCGAGTTGTTCGATTACCTGAAAAAGAACCCGGACCAGGCGGCAGGGCAAGGGGGATTTGGGGGCCGCTCAGACCATCAGGTCGGCTCTATGGAAAAAGGTCTGGCGGACGCCGGCCAGCGCTTGCAGCAAACCTATACCGTAGCCTATATCGCTCACACGCCACTCGAGCCCCGCGCGGCCGTCGCGCAGTGGGAGAACGGCAAGCTGACGGTGTGGACCGGCACGCAACGCCCCTTCGGCGTGCGCAGCGAGCTCATGGAGGCATTCCGGCTTTCTCAGGACCAGGTGCGAGTGCAGATGCCGGACACCGGCTCAGGCTACGGCGGCAAGCACACGGGCGACGCTGCGGTAGAGGCGGCGCGCCTCGCCAAGGCGGCGGGCAAGCCGGTGAAGCTGGTGTGGACGCGGGAGGAGGAGTTTACCTGGGCCTACTTCCGCCCCGCCGGAGTCATCGACGTGGCGGGCGGCGCGCGCAGCAATGGCACCCTCACGGCCTGGGAGTTTCACAATTACAATTCCGGCGGCGCGGGCATCGGCACGCCGTACGATGTCCCGAACCAGCACATCCAGTTTCATCCCACCCAATCACCGCTGCGCCAGGGTTCGTACCGCGCGCTGGCGGCCACCGCCAACCATTTCGCGCGCGAGTCCTTCATGGACGAGCTCGCCCACGCCGTCAAAATGGACCCACTCGATTTCCGGCTCAAGAATCTCAAGGATGAGCGCCTGAAAGCCGTGTTTGAATCTGCCGCCCGGAAATTTGGTTGGGCCGGATCGAAACCTCCAACGGGACACGGCTTCGGCATTGGGGGTGGTGTCGAGAAGGGCGGCTACGTCGCCACCTGCGCCGAAGTCGCCGTGGACCGCGCTAATGGGCAAGTCCGAATCGTGCGTGTGGTGACTGCGTTCGACTGCGGCGCCGTCGTCAATCCCGATCAACTCCGCAACCAGATCGAGGGCGCCAACGTGATGGGCATTGGCGGCGCGCTGTTCGAGGCCATCGAATTTGAGAACGGGCGCATCCTGAACGGGCGCTTTTCCAAGTATCGAGTCCCCCGCTTCAGCGACGTTCCCGAGATCGAAATCGTGCTCGTCGATCGCAAAGATCAGCCGTCGGCAGGCGCCGGAGAGTCACCGATTGTCGGCTTGGCCCCGGCGGTTGGCAACGCGATCTTCGGTGCCACCGACGTCCGTCTGCGCTCGCTCCCAATGGCACCTAATGGCCTCAAGCTGTAGCACGAAGTCAGAAGTCAGAAGTCAGAAGACAGGAGACAGGAGACAGGAGTCAGGAGTCAGAAGGCACAAGACAGAAGACAGAAGACAGAAGACAGAAGACAGCTTCTGACCTCCGCCTCCTGGCTCCTGACTTCTGCCACCCGGCAAATGGCACGCAGGTATTGGTGTGGGGCGGATCGGCGGTCTTCATTCTTCCTTCTGGCTTCCGTCTTCTGACTTCCGTCTTCTGCCCTCTGGCTTCCGTCTTTCGCCCTCTGACCCCTGCCCCTGTCCTGACCTTTCACCCTACCCGAGCGTCTATTAGTCCGGAGGAAGGAAAGGCAAGAGACGAGGTGATGAGGGCTGGCTTTTCTGCTTGAGGGTACATTAACTTGGCAGCGGCCACTTGAGGAGACCCGCTTGCGCGAACCGGACCAACGGGGAGATCCGGCGACCCACCCGAGCGAGCAGTCGCACGGCATTCCGCTTGCCACCGAAGATCGGCAATTGGCCGACGCTTGCCGCACCGGGGAGATTGCTGCCTTCGAGCAGCTTTACACCACCCACGGTGCGCGCCTGAAAAGTGTGGCCCTGAACCTCCTCGGCAACGTGACGGACGCGGAAGACGCCGTGCAAGAAGCGTTTCTGAAGGCGTATCGAAACCTGCACGGGTTCAGAGGGCAGTCGTCATTCTCCACCTGGGTCTACCGCATCCTGCTCAACTGCTGCTATGACGTTCGAAGGCGGAAGGTGCGCCGGCCGGAGCAGGAGATGACCGATGCCCAACCAGAGGCGACCGAAAGGAAAGTGCGCGAGGAAAACTCTGTCGCGCCGGTCGATCACCCGGTGCGGCTGGCCCTGGAACGGTGCCTCGCTAAACTGGGCGCCAGGCAACGCGAGGTTTTCGTGCTCTTTGAGGTGGAGGGCTTCAAGCATGCCGAGATTGCCGCCATGTTGAAGATTTCCGAAACCAACTCGAAGAACATTCTTTTCGAGGCCAAGCGCAGTCTCCGGCGGCAGCTCGAGGCGAACGAAGGGTAGACGGTAGATGGTAGACGGTAGACAGCAGACGTAGACGGTCGGCATACGGAATGAGAGGATAAAGGGCGTCTTCCCCGTCTGCCTTCTACCGTATACCATCTACCGTGTACCGACCGAGGAATCCATGAGTAACATCGTCTGTAAGGATCGCGAACGTATCCTGCGTCAACAGGACCCGGCGCAACTGGAGGTGCTCCGGCAACATGCCGGAAGCTGCGGGGAGTGCGCCGAGGAGTTGCGCTGGTGGGATGAGATTTCCGCTGCTGCTCCTCACTTGCGCCGAAACTGGGAGAGCCCGTATCTGTGGCCAGAGATTGCGGAAGCGTTGGCTGAAGAGTCCGAGCGAATGCGGGAATGGGCCCTAACACGCCTATGGAACGCCCTGCGGCCGCATTGGCAGCCCGCCGTGGCGGCGCTGGTGCTTTTCCTCGTGACCACCTCCGGCGCATGGTTGTTGCTGCACCGCTCAGCGCCCACCCTGACCCCGGAGGTCCAGCGGCGTTTGCTCACCCAGCAGGCGGTGCGCGAAGCGGAGAAATCCGAGGAAGCGTATTCGGCCTCCATCGAGAAACTCGCCAAACTGGCTGGGCCCAAAGTGGAGAACCCTACGACCCCGCTGATGGCGAGCTACCGGGAAAAGCTGCTCCTGCTCGACGATGCCATTGCGGACTGCCACGCCCAGGCGAAGCAGAATCCGGGAAATCCCCAACTGCGGCAGGAGTTGCTTTCCATGTACCAGGACAAGCAGCGAACGCTCCAGGAAGTAGCCCAGGAGGAATAAATGTCGACTTGTCATTGGTCCGTGGTCCGCGGTCAGTTGCCAGTAGTCAGTTGTCAGTTGTCAGAACGTGTGAAAGAATGCCCTAGCCCCGAAGGGGCGAAAGACAGTAGCCCAGGGCGTCAGCCCTGGGATCAGATGAGTAAAAACCACAAAAACTATAACCTGCCGTCCTTCTCCCAGGGCTGGCGCCCTGGGCTACTGTCTTTCGCCCCTTCGGGGCTAAGGGCCCTTCTGGTGGTGATGGTGCTGGTGGGAGCGAGCAGCGCTCACGCCCGAAACGCTCCGCAGGAGGAGTTTACTCGCACGGTTGATCAGACGGTCGCCCTCCCGTCAGGACAGGGCGTTAGCATCGAGCACAGTCTGGGTAACATCACGATTCACACCCAATCGGGGCGCGACGTACACATTGTGGCCCACATTCATGCCTCCGGCAGCGATCGCGACCAGGCATCCCGCCTGGTGAATGAAATCAACATCCGGATTCACCAGCACGAAGTGCATCAACTCGAGCTGAAGGCGCTCAAGGTCCGGGTCGCTGCGGGTGAGGGAGTTGACATTCGCACGGAATATCCCGATTGGGTGAAACATGGTCATTTCTTCCACGGCAGCTTCTCCTACGCGGTGGACTATGACATCACCATGCCGGAAGCGGCGTCGCTTGCCGTCCGCAACAAGTTTGGTAACGTCTCAGTAACCGGACTCCGTGGAGACGCCGACATCCACGACAGCAATGGCTCGCTCGCTTTTCGCGACGGTCGGGGCACGCAGGAACTGGAGAATTCCTTCGGCGGCATCGAAGTTGGCGGCAATGTGGGTGACGTTCACGCCGCCACCAGCAACGGTTATCTTCATGTCGCGGACGTTCAGGGCGCGGTGAACCTGCGCGACCGCTTCGGAGAGGTCACCGCCGACCGTATCCGCAAAGAGGTCTGGATCAATAACGGCAACGGAAGCGTGAAGGTAAGCGAGGCGGGCGGGCCTTCTATGGTCGAAACCTCGTTCGGCCCGGTTACCGCGATCGGCATCCACGGCGACCTGACGGTGCGCAATAGCAATGGTTCGGTGGAAGCGCGCAACATCGAGGGTTCGGGAGACCTGAACACGTCCTTCGGTTCTATCACCTTCTCTGACATTGGCGGCCGGCTTTTGTGCAACGCCACCAACAGCAAGATCAACGGTAGCGGGGCGGGCGCGGGCGCCACGGTGCGTACCACATTCGGCGAGGTCGACGTGCACGATGTTCACGGAGAGCTTCAAGTCGACAATTCGAACGGCAAGGTCATGGTTCGCGGCGTGCGCGGCAACGCCACGCTCCGAACATCTTTCGCCGGATTGGATGCCGAGGATATCGGGGGGAGCGCAACGGCCACCGACTCCAACGGCGGCATCAAGCTGCATAACGTGACCGGCCCGGCGGAGGTCCGGGGCTCCTTCGGCGCGATCGAAATCGCCCAGGTGCACCAGGGCGCGCGCGTGGTAACCCAAAATAGCAGCGTCACCCTGGACGACGTCGGCGGCGAGGCGTACGTGAAAACCAGCTTCGGCCTGGTGCGCGCCGATAACATCAACGGCCGGCTAAGTGTGGAAAACTCAAATGGCGGGGTGAATGCCTCCCTGGTGAAAGGGGCCGTCAGCGTGCGGTCCTCCTTCGGGTCCGTCAGGCTTGACGGCGTCGGCGACCCCATCGACGTGGACAATCAGAATGGCTCAGTGGAGGTTCTTGGCCTGAACGGTAGAAGCTGCTCGCACGTGACGTTGCGCACGTCGTTTGCCCCGGTCCGCCTCCATTTGCCTGCCGGCGGGGGCTATCGCCTGGAGGCGAGGACGTCGTTTGGTCACGTGCGAACGGAACTGCCCATCACGTCCACGGGCGAGCTCTCCGGCGATTCGATCAACGGCACCGTGGGGAATGGCGCCTGCGAATTAAGTCTGCACAACAGCAATGGCAATATTGAGATACTGAAGAAGTAAAAGAGCCCGAGTCAAGAGCAAGAAAGATGGATTCAAGTCATTGCCGCCATTGGGCCATTGACTTAGAGGGATGAACCACGACCACCCGGCGGCCTTTATCAGGTGGCTTTTGCCATACGGCTATCCTAGCACGTCCCCGCCACAGATCTTCAAACTGCTCCACTACGCAAGCACCCGAACCGAACCTTTTGGAGCCTTGCGTTCAGAGGCGGTCGGCTGTATGTTATCGGTAGGCCGGAAAATGAAAACGGAAATCCAGGCAACGTGAGTTAGAGTCATTGGCAAAATAACGCTTGAATTGTGTCAAGGCAAACGAATCGTAGCGGCGTAAAGCACTCCGAAGAGAGGAGAACGACATGGACGAATCAACAGCAGCAGAAAGATCCGCGAGCTCACAGCCACCTGAGGTTGCAACGGCTGTCCAACTGGAGATCTTGCAGCGAAGGGTTGAAGCGCTAAACGATCGGGTTCGAGCATTGACCGCGATGCTTGGATCCTTATTGGTGCCGGAGGGCGCCGGCCCAGGCCGTTTTCCAGGTCCCGTAGTGCCGATCGGTTTCCGTCCGCCGGGCGGGGATGAGATTCATGGACCCGGTTCTCAGAACATCCTCGTGTGCAGTTGGGATGCGGTAACGGTTATCGTCGCAACTCTCAATTGGTTCGGCCCAGATACGCCGGTAGCCGGCAAAACGGTGACATTTTCATTCACCAATGCTGGCGGCCTCGGCACGTCGGTGGGAATCTCCACAGGGCCGGGCGGCACTGGCTCGACCAGCGCGCCGGGCGGCTCGGTGAGCGTGAAGACAAACGCTCAGGGGGAAGCCGTTATCTACGTGCATTCGGCTCTGAAGGGTACTATCACACTTCATGCCAGTGCCGGTTGGTCTCAGGGCGACGACATCGTGATCAACTTCAAGTGAGGACTCGTGAGAGTCCGTAGGCGGAGACACGACCCACTCGCTGGCGTCGCCGCCTGTACCCGGTTCAACGCGCGCAAACCCGCGGAAGGGGATGTGTGTGCGTTCGCCCAAAAAACTTGACTCACTCACGATAATTTCTCACCCACAAGCCTCTTAGTGGAGCCAACCTCTCTCTGCCGATGTCCGCGCCGGAACCTAAGAATTTGATTGACAATTGATTGCAACTCGGTCTACTATCATGACGTGTGCTGGCCCAGGTGGGGCCAACTCGGCCAAAAGACGGCAAAGTGACCTTGGATTCCGCCCGAAAGCATCGGGGCAGATTTCGGGCCGTACCTATCGCCAAATGAAGAACGCTTCAAGACCGGCGACCCGATGCGGACACCATCGCCGGCGCAGACAACCCCATCACGAACGAACCCATAGGCGTAAGACACTTATTTTCAAGCACATAAGTTATGGACCAGAGCACCGAAACCATATCGAATATTGCCATCGGTTTCATTGGTTTACGGAGGCGGTTGCCCGACCTTGTTGAATTTTGAATGCAATGCCCTCTCTCGATTGCCAATTCAGGAGCGCACCGGCGGCCGTCGGCTCAGACGAGTGGAAGGGGGAGGCATCACACGGAAGCCGGTATGCGGCTTATTTTCATTGTGTCGAGCATGGTCGCCACTGGTCCGATTGCTGAATTGGAGGCACCGGGCGCTGGATCTTTAACCCTTGACTTCTTGACCTTCGACCTCAACCTCTTCCATGAGTCAGGCAGAACAAGTTCGGGCGGCGGCGGACATCGTGCGGGTCGTGGGCGATTACGTCAAGCTGCGCAAGGCGGGCACCAGAATGGTCGGATTGTGCCCGTTCCACCAGGAGAAGACCCCATCTTTCTCGGTCAGCCCGACCAAACAACTTTTCTACTGCTTCGGCTGCGGGGTGGGAGGGGACGTTTTCAAGTTCGTGATGCAGATTGAGAACCTCACTTTCCCCGAGGCACTGCGGCGGGTAGCGGAGAAGGTGGGGGTTCGCCTTGCCGAGTCGGCGGACGACGCGTCCTACGACGCCAACGCCCGCGAGCGGGCGGCGCTCTACAAAATCCACGACGTAGCTGCCAGGTTTTTCGCCGCCCAGTTGACCGCCACCGTGGAGGGCCGCCTGGCGAAGGCGTATCTGGCTGACCGCGGCCTCAGCGACGAGACGACGGCTCGATTTCGGCTGGGCTATGCGCCTTCCGAGGGCAGGGCGCTGACCCGGCACCTGACGGCGGCGGGCTTCTCGATCGAGGACCTCAAGAAGAGCGGGTTAGTGCTACAAGATACTGAGGGCGAGCGTTCCTTCGATCGTTTCCGGCGACGGGTGATCTTTCCCATCGCCAACGATTCCGGTAAGGTGGTCGCTTTCGGCGGGAGGGCGCTCGGCGACGAGCCCGCCAAGTATCTCAACTCTCCGGAAACCCCAATTTATACCAAGAGCCGGGTGCTGTACAACCTCGACCGCGCCGGCACGGCCATCCGCAAGCTCGATTACGCCATCTTGGTGGAAGGTTACATGGATTGCATCGCGGTGGCCTCGTCGGGCATCGAAAATGTGGTCGCTTCCTGCGGCACCAGCCTGACTGAGAGCCAGTTGCGCTTGCTGGCGCGCTATTCGCGCCGGGCGGTGATGAACTACGACCCGGACTCGGCCGGAGTGGCCGCTACCGAGCGATCGCTCGCCATGCTTCTGGAGGAGGGGTTCGAAGCCAAAGTGCTGGCTCTGCCCGCCGGTCTCGACCCGGATTCGTTCATCCGCAAGCAGGGCGTGGAGCCTTACCGTGAGCGACTGGCCGCCGCGCCGAGTTATCTCGATTACCTCACCGAGCGCGCCGCGTCTCAACACGATGTAACCAAGCCGGAGGGGAAGGTGGCAGCGGCCAACGCCCTGCTGCCCTACCTGGCGAAAATTCCGAGCCGCCTGCTGCGCGACGAATTGTCGCAGCGCGTGGCAGAGCGTTTGCGCTTGGATGAGCGATTGCTCCGGGACGAGTTGAAGCGTGCAGCAAGCGAAGGGCGCAAAGAAATGCGTGCCGCCGAGGCTTCGCAAGCCATCGGGGCCGGTCCTGCCGAAAAGCAGTTGCTGCGAGCGTTCCTGGCCAGCGAAGAATTGGCCAATGAGTTCCTGCCCAAGCTGGTTGAGGAAGGGGATTGCGTTGGCTTACTCACGGAGGGGATCTTCAAGCAGTTTTTGGAGCTCCGTCGCCGGGGAGCGAAACTGGAGATCAGCGAGATCGAGGATTCGTTCAGCGCCGAAGAGAAGCGGCTGCTCTACGATTGCGCCTTTACTCCCGCAGAAGCGGTGGATGAGAAGGCCGTGCTCGCTTGTTGCCGGGCATTGCGCCGCCGCAGAGTGGAACGAGAGCGGGAGAAGTTGCAGAGCGATATCCAGGCTGCTGAGCGCGAGCACGACCAACCGCGGCTTGCCGAGCTATTGCAGGCCAAGACCAAGCTGGTGAAGGAGCTGTCGCAGTTGGGCAGGGTGGGCGGCAGTCAAGAGGAAGTCCAAAGTTGAAAGTCGAAAGTCGAAAGTTAAAGAAGCAAGCCCGGCGTTGGTTGCCGCAAAGTTTCAAGGCATCTGGCCTTTCGACTTTTAACTTTCGACTCTCGACTTTTTTCGACTCTCGACTTCCTGGCCTGAGAATCGGTGGAAAAACCGTTCAGGTTGGTGTAACATAGAATGAACCATACATGGAAGAGTCACATCTAACGAAGAGGGGTCTTTGCAGGCGAGAGGCTTCTTCGGCTGAGCTGTCGCGTGTGGATTGATCTCGTGGTGTCGTTTCTTAACTTTGGGGGTCGCAAGCTTTGGCGTTTGATGATAAGTACGACCAGGTGACCAAGCTGATCAGCCTGGGTAAAGAGAAGGGCTATCTCCTTTCCGATGAGGTGAACGATCTTCTGCCCTCCGACGTGCATTCGCCCGAGGACCTGAACGATTTGCTCTCGATGTTTGACAGCGAGGGCATCGAAATTCTGGATGCGCCGAGAGCGAAAGCTTCTGAGCATCTCGGGATTGAGAAGGAAGAGGTCCGGTCCGACGAAGCGCAAGAGGATCTCGACCTTGACCTGACTCCGGGCGCAATCGACAAAACCAACGACCCGGTGCGCATGTATCTGCGCGAGATGGGTACCGTACCGCTGTTGACGCGCGAAGGCGAGGTGGAGATTGCCAAGCGCATCGAACGCGGCCAGGTGGCAGTGTTCAAGGCTTTGTCGCGCTCGCCCATCGTGGTCCTGGAGATGTTCGCCCTGCGCGGGCAGTTGAAGGGGGGCGAGAGGTCCATCAAGGAAGTGGTGGTCTTCAACGACGACGAGCTCACCGAGGACAAGATCTACGAGGGGCTGCAAAAGGTCATCGGCATCATCGACGAGATGGAGCGGCTGTATAAGCGCGCCCTCCAGTTCCAGGCCAAGCGCGAGTCCATCGCCCGCACCAAGCGGCCGCGCGACTATCGCCGCTACGCGCTGGCGGAGGCGCGTCACCGGATTCTGGTGTCGCAGTTGTTTCGGTCCGCCGAGTTCACCCACGCGGAGCGCAAGCGGTTGATCGAGCGCATTCGGCAGGCGGTCGACGAGCTGAAGCCGGTGGAGCGCGATGTGAACCGGCTGGAAAGGAAGCTGGAGGGCTCTCGCGGCGGCGACCACAAGGACCTCAAGAAGGAGCTGCGGCAGTACCGTGCCCGCCTGGGCGAGATTGAAGACCGCAACCAGGCAAGCGTCATCGCCCTGAAGCGCACGCTGAACACGATCTTCGAGGGCGAGCGGACTGCCGATGCCGCCAAGCGCGAGTTGATCGAAGCCAACCTTCGCCTCGTGGTGTCGATTGCCAAGAAGTATACCAATCGCGGCCTTCAGTTCCTGGACCTGATCCAGGAGGGCAACATCGGGCTGATGAAGGCGGTGGACAAGTTCGAGTACCGGCGTGGCTACAAGTTCTCCACCTACGCCACGTGGTGGATCCGGCAGGCCATCACGCGCGCTATCGCCGACCAGGCGCGGACCATCCGCATCCCGGTGCACATGATCGAGACCATCAACAAGCTCATCCGCACGTCGCGCCAGCTCGTGCAAGAGTATGGGCGCGAACCGACTTCCGAGGAAATCGCCAAGCGCATGGACATCCCGGTGGTGAAGGTGCGCAAGGTGCTCAAGATCGCCCAGGAACCCATCTCGCTGGAGACGCCGATCGGCGAGGAAGAGGATTCGCATCTGGGAGATTTCATCGAAGACCGGGGCGTGATCTCGCCCGCCGAGGCCGTCATCAACATCAACCTCAAGGAGCAGACGGACTCGGTGCTGAAGACGCTGACGCCGCGCGAAGAGAAAGTGATCAAGATGCGCTTCGGCCTCGACGACGGCAGCGAGCATACGCTGGAGGAAGTCGGGCAGAGCTTCGCCGTCACGCGCGAACGCATCCGGCAGATCGAGGCCAAGGCCCTGCGCAAGCTGCGCCACCCGTCGCGCAGCCGCAAACTGCGCGCTTTCCTTGACCAGACGGCGCGCGAGTCGGCGGGGGCCTAAGCATTTTGCATTTTGGATTTTCGATTCCAAAATGATGGAACTGATTCTCAACCTCGGTTGGCTGCTGCTGGCGNCGGCTTGCTTCCATTTCTGGTGGCCNCGCAAGCGGCGATTCGGCGGCCAAAGAAACCGGTCTCTCCGTGGGTTCCTGGCTCTCGGTTGCGCGCTCGTCGTCCTGTTTCCGATTATCTCCGTCACCGATGACCTGCACGAAGAGCAGGCCGTCATGGAGGACTCCAGCGCGAGGCTCACCAAGCGCTGGGCTGGCAGCCACGGTTCCGCGTCCGCCGAGCAGCACTTTTTCACTCCGCCGAGCCGCGTTTCTTCGCGTCTCCCCTTCGTGGCTGATTTAGCACGTGTCAGCGGCTGGTTGTGCGAGCCGGAGACATCGTCGCGGCTCGAAGATTATCTTTCCCCCGTGTTTGGCCGTGCTCCCCCCTTATCCCGCCTCTAGTTTTCTCACCGCCACAACTGGGTAGCAATTCCTGTCCGGCAATCGGGCTGGCTTCGCCCGGGTTGGCATTTGTGCCTGCCCTCGCACGAAGACGCATGCCTGGAGGATAACGCCGGGTTCATCGACTGATTTTCAATGCGCGCCGGCTCAACGCGACCACCCTCAACGCCGCCGCTGAGTTTGACGCGGTGCCGGGCTGGCCT
>JGI26339J46600_10000098_pt1 | contig 29515 bp, 32 predicted proteins | sample BogFormECP12_OM1_FD_46600 | JGI IMG/M metagenome (IMG submission 46600) | reverse complement strand
GGAGACATCGTGGGAATCGGCTTAAACCATTTCATTCAAGCTGCAAGAAGAAACACGGACATACTCGTTATTATGGGAAACAACATGGTTTACGGGATGACAGGAGGGCAAGTGGCTCCTACGACACCTTTCAAAACGCGGACCACCACGTCTCCTTACGGAAGTTTTGAGCATCCATTAGATGCCACCAAATTGGCCATTGCTGCTGGAGCAGCATACGCTGCACGTTGGACCACGGCGCACTTGAGCGAGCTGAAGGAAGCAATGAAGAAAGCACTTCAAACAGAGGGGTTCAGATTCATCGAAGTAGTCACACAATGTCCGACAGCTTACGGCCGAAGGGCAGGGTTCAAGGACCTTGGAGAGATGTTGAAATACTACAAAGAAAATACGTTAACCATTGAGCAAGCTGAGAAAATGACTCCAGAAGAGCTGGAGAAAAAGATAGTTGTCGGGGAATACGTTGCGAGAAGGCGCCCAACACTGGTTGAAGCGGTCAAAGCGATGATGAAGGAAGCAAAAGAGGATGGCGAATAGGACTGAGGTAAGAATCGGCGGAAGCGGCGGCCAAGGCGTGGTTCTGGCAGCACAGATACTGGGAAAAGCTGCAGTCTTGGATGGAAAGAATGTTCTGCAGACACAGGCTTACGGCGCCGAAGCAAGGGGAAGCCTGGCCAAGAGCGAGGTCATAATCTCGGACACCAAGATAGGTTTTCCAGCGGTCAGGGAACCGGACATACTCGTTGCCATGAACCAAGACGCACTCAAAGTGTTGCTCAAAGACTTGAAAGAAAACGGAACACTAATCGTAGACAGTACAAACGTAACCACTATTCCTGAGACAAAGGCGCAGGTTCACAAGTTGCCGATCACCGAAACTGCGAAGAAAACGTTTGGAGAGACATTGTACGCGAACATGGTGATGCTTGGCGGTTTCACCAAGATAACCAAGCTAGTCACCGTCAAGTCGATGGAAGAAACAATCAGGGCAAACGTATCGAAGAGAACGGTAGAAACAAACGTTAGCGCCTTCAAAAAAGGACTACAACTCTAACTCAAATTAGCCGTGCTTAAACATGAAGTATGAAATAAAATGTTCAGCCTGCAAGAAGCCTTCAAGGGATCTACTTAGTTTCCGATGTCCTTCATGTGGACAACTGCTGAATGTGAATCTCGGATTTGACTTTGATAAGACAGAGATTCTGAAAAGGAATTATTCTGTGTGGCGATATGCAAGATCTTTTCCTTATGTTCCCGAATCAGGCATCACAAGTCTTGGAGAAGGCTGGACACCACTTGTCAGGTTCTCAGATAAGCTGCATCTGAAGTTTGAAAGTTTGAATCCGACTGGGTCCTTCAAGGACAGAGGCTCAACGGTGCTGATTTCCGCAATCAGCGGCGCCCTTAGAAACGGGGGGTTCTATGTTTCTGAAGATTCTTCTGGAAACGCGGGAGCATCAATCGCGGCATACTCTGCAAGAGCAGGCTTGCGGGCGAAGATTTATGTTCCAAAGGCGGTTTCGGGCCCGAAGTTTAATCAGATTCAGGTATACGGAGCGGATGTTGTAAAGGTTCCGGGCAGTCGAAGCAAGGTTGCAGAGGAAGCTATGAAGCCTGAGAAGGGAAAAGCGTACGTGGGACACATTTTTCACCCCTTGTTCAGGGATGGAATCAGAAGCTTAGCTTATGAGATTGCGGAACAGTTCAATTGGCAACTTCCTGAACAGGTGTACCTGCCTGTGTCCGCTGGAACTCTCCTCCTCGGAATGTTAGCGGGGTTCAAACACTTGAAGACTTCAGGAGCCATCAAGTCTATCCCAAGGGTTATGGCGTGTCAGACACGACAGGTTTCGCCGTTGTATCACCGATTCAAAGGTCTCCACTATGATTCGCCCGAAAAAGTTACTTCTGTTGCCGACGCACTTGTCAGCGTGAATCCGCCACTGCTAGAACTGATGACGAAGGAGTTGAGAGAAGCAGAAGGCGACGTCGTGATGGTTGAGGAAAAAGAGATTCTTGAAGCATACGCAGAGCTTGCTCGGAAAGGTTTCTTCGTCGAGCCCAGCTCTGCCGTTGCTTATGCAGGCTACAAGAGACAAGCTGTATTCGATGGGATTGGGAAAGACGCGACTGCAGTTGTGGTTTTGACGGGTGCAGGGTTAAAGACTGGACCTCAGCCGCGAGTTTGATGGTTTAGGCTGAAAAATCTGGTTTCTCCGTGGTTGTTTTAGAAATATTTATATTGAGAAGCTGTTTTTGTTAAGCGCGCATTGAGGAGGTTATAGGAAATTGTCTTCACCAACATCAGCTACCGGTGTTCCAGTTCTAGTGCTGAAAGAAGGTTCAAATCGTTCAAGAGGAAAAGAAGCGCTGAACACGAACATTGAGGCTGCAAAGATAGTTGCTGAGGCAGTCAAGAGCGCCTTGGGACCAAAAGGAATGGACAAGATGCTTGTTGACAGTTTCGGCGATGTCACCATAACGAGTGACGGACGAACAATTCTGGATGAAATGGACATTCAACACCCAGCAGCAAAAATGATGGTAGAAGTTGCCAAGACACAGGACAACGAAGCTGGAGACGGAACAACATCAGCTGTAGTTATATCAGGCGAACTAATGAACAAAGCACAGGAACTCATCGAGAAAAACGTTCATCCCACAGTCATAATCGATGGCTACAAGAAAGCTGCAGACAAAGCACTCGAAACTCTAGAGAAAATCGCAATACAAGTGGACCTGAACTCTCAAGACTTCTTGAAGAAGGCAGCGATGACATCGATGGCAAGCAAACTCGTCGCCGACAACAAAGAATACCTCGCTGACTTGGCCGTCAAAGCGATTCTGGCAGTCGCAGATAAGGAAGGCACGAAATACAAGGCCGAAATAGACGATGTTAAGGTTGAGAAGAAGCCAGGCGAATCCATAAAGGAAACGAAACTGATTCAAGGCATCGTACTGGACAAAGAAATCTCACATTCAGGAATGCCGAAACGCATAGAGAAAGCCAAAATAGCGCTGCTCGATTGCCCACTTGAGATTGAGAAAACCGAGTTTGACGCCAAGATTAACATTGAAAGTCCCGAACAGATGGAAGCGTTCATCAAGCAAGAAGAGGACATGCTCCGCGACATGGTTGACAAAATCGTTAAAACAGGCGCAAACGTGGTTCTCTGCGAAAAAGGCATTGACGACATGGCACAGCATTTCCTGGCAAGGAAAGGAATCATCGCCGTAAGACGCAACAAGAAATCAGACATGGAAAAGCTGGCCAAAGCCACAGGCGGAAAAGTGGTTTCAAACCTAGATTCTATAACAGCTGAGGATCTTGGTTATGCGGCACTTGTCGAAGAACGCAAGATAGGCGACGACAAAATGACGTTCATTGAAGGCTGCAAGCACCCGAAGGCCGTTACGATTCTCATCAGAGGCGGAACACAACGCATAGTCGACGAAGCGGAAAGATCACTACACGACGCATTGTGCGTGGTCAGAGACATAGTACAGGAACCCAAAGTAGTCGCAGGCGGAGGAGCACCAGAACTCGAAATGTCACGAGCATTAAGAAAGTATGCAGAAACACTTCCGGGAAGAGAACAACTTGCAGTCTCAGCCTATGCAGAAGCCCTCGAAGTTATTCCAACAACATTGACCGAGAACGCTGGATTAGACCCGATTGACATCATCTCTGAATTAAGGTCGAGACACGAGAAGGGCGAAACGTGGGCTGGACTAGAAGTAGTCGCTGGAAAAATACAGGACATGGGCAAAGCAGGCGTTTATGAACCACTAGCAGTCAAGAAGCAGATAATCAAGTCAGCCACTGAAGCTACAACGATGATACTGAAAATTGACGACGTTATTGCTGCCGGAAAAATGAAGACCCCTCCAGGACCCCCAGGAGGAGGCCCACCGGGCGGTGGTTACCCGGGTATGGGGGAGTACTAGAACACGTCAGAAAAAAGTAGAATCACTATTGGCCCGCCAAAGATAACTCGATTCGAAAAAGCAAGGATAGTGGGCGCCAGAGCCTTACAAATATCGATGGGTGCACCAATACTCGTCGATGTATCCGAAGGCTTCACAGGACCCATAGACATAGCGATGAAAGAACTCGCCGCAGACATACTGCCCATGACCGTGAGACGCACATTGCCCGACGGCACTTTTCAGGACATACCCCTGAAATGGCTACTCGCGGGAACCTAGACCCATCTCTTTTTTTGTTTTTTGCAGATTCTGCCTTGCATTGCCGAGCATTTCCCTTATTTTCGTCCAGTGCGCACCTTGCCAATACACCTGCCCGCAGTTTGGACACTCCCAAAACTCGGTGTAATGCTCGAAAGTGTTCTTTTGAACGCGTTTAGCAACCGTTTCTTTAGAAACAGGCTGAACCTGCGCGTTGCATTTGGGGCATCTGGAGGTCGACATGTCTATGTCCAGGCTTATGCGAAATCTCTCGGCGAGCTGGGCAAGTTTTTCTACCTCAGTCTTCCCGGTTACATAGAAAGCGTCGACCTGCTTGGCAATGGCACGTCTATAAAGCTCAAGATCCCGCGTTAAAAGAATTCTATGCTGCTTCTCGGCAATAGTCAACAGTTCAGAGTCGTCGGTTTTGTTTGAGTATTCTACGTCGTGCCCCATCATTCTGAGCCAGCGTGCCAATTTGCCGAGCATGCCATCGACGACAAATTGCAAGATGCTACTCTCTCCGAATCATATGGCCGCTTCCAGGTTTCGCCACGACCTCGCCATCGTCCATTACAAGTTGACCCGCAACGAACGTTTTGACTGGTTTGCCAATGACTTCACGGCCATCGAAGGGCGAGTACTTCGCTTTTGAATAAAAGCTGGAAGCATCTATCTTATGTTGTTTCTTGAAGTCTATGACGGTCAAGTCTGCGTCATTTCCTTCTTTCAAGTGGCCTTTGCCCTTTAGTTTAAAGATTCCCGCTGGGTTTTCAGCCATTAGTCTGACTAGATCGCCAATTGTGATCCTGTCATGGTGGATTTCTGTGAGAAGAAGAGGAAGAGTGGTCTCTAAGCCGGGTATCCCGACTTTGACGTCCCAGACGGATTCCGCCTCTTTCTCCTTCAGAGTGTGAGGCGCGTGATCAGAACCGATAATATCAATCGTGCCGTTCTTGATGCCGTTCCATAGACCTTCAATGTTGACTTTGTCTCGAACAGGTGGCATAGTGATGGCTAATGTTCCTGTTCTCCTCAGATCCTCGCTTGAAAGCAACAGGTTGTGAGGTGTCGTCTCGCAAGTGACCGGTCGCCCAGAATCCTTGGCTTCACCTACTCGCTTCAACCCAGATTCTGTGCTTACGTGACAGAAGTGCAAGTGCATGCCGATAGGTTTTGTTATTTTCAACAATCGTTCTATTGCTTTCACTTCGACTTCTTCAGAGTGCGCTTTGAGGAAAGCAGGGATATCGTTTTGGCCCATTTTCTTGAATTTGTCTTCGTTTCTTTTCAGAGTCTTCCCATCTTCTGCGTGAGCCGCAGTCAAAGCTTCTGTTTTGGCAACAGCCTTGAACGCTTCGCTTATCGCTTCGTCACTTTGTATGTTTAATCCTCCGATTTGTTCAGCCATGAAAAGTTTGAATCCAATAGCTCCTTCTTTCATGATTTCTTGGATTTCCATCTTGTCTTTTGGAAATTCGGAATAGAGTCCAACGTTAACCAAGACTTTTCTTTCAGCGATTCGCGTCCTGTTTCTGATTGCAGCGGCGCTCATAGTTACTGGATTGTTATTGGGCATATCAAGAACTGTCGTTATCCCTCCGGCCGTGGCAGCGGCCGTGCCTGAGTAAAAATCTTCTTTGTAGGCTTTCCCTTCATCCCGTAGATGCACATGTGCATCGATTAAGCCTGGAAGCAAAAGCAGACCTTCTAAGTTGAATTTTACTTCTGACTTTGGCATGGTGGTCTCTTTGCCAATCTTGAGAACCTTGCCTTCGTTCACTGCCAAGCTGCAATCCACGAGCGCATTGTTCAAGTAAGCTTTTGCGTTGAGCAATACAATGTCGACAGTCAAATTGCAGTCACCACTCTTGTCTGAATATCGTCTGGCAACACGTTAAAACTTTCCCGCTGCCCTTTTTACTTTCGCTTTTCAGGGCATCCTTGAAGTAATTGAAAAGCGCACTAACGCGCGCTGGTGGCTGGACGTTTCTTCGCTTTGGATTCACGTTTGATCTTGCCTAGTTGATCTTGGCCTTTTTCTATTATATTGTCGTAAGCACAAATTGTGTCTTGAACGACGATGAAGACACGTTTCTTGTCATTTCCACAGTTAGGGCAGGATCTAGAAGTCGGACTCAGTTTTTCGCCGCAGGCGAAACATTCGTATCTCTTTTCTCTTTCCATGGTCATTCATTCTTTCGAGACGTTCTAATAATGTTTGGTTCTTTGTAACGCTTGTTGAAGAGACAGAAAGGATCAATGAAGCTTGTTTGATGGCTCCGGGCAGAAGGTTATTATCGGAATTCTCGAGTAGAATTTACATGTGAGTGAGTCGGTGGGTCGGTCATTCAGAAAGGTCTTGTATTTGATCTGAAAAAATTCGCCGTTGACGATGGTCCGGGCATAAGAACAACTATATTTCTCAAGGGCTGCCCGCTGCACTGCTGGTGGTGCCACAACCCTGAGGGTCAAGCTTCACGTGCCGAATTGATGTATAGAAGCGCCAGATGCATCGGGTGCCACGAGTGCGTCAAAACTTGTCCTGAACAAGCAATATCAAAGGCTAACGAAGGCGTATCTGTGGACAGAAAGAAGTGCAACATCTGTGGTAGATGCTGCTCAAAATGTCCAACAGGGGCCCTTACAATCGCTGGAAAGGAAATGAGTCCAGAAGAGATTCTTGAAGAAATACAGAAAGACGCTGCTTTCTTTGAGGAATCGGAAGGAGGAATAACTGTGTCAGGGGGAGAGCCCTTTTCCCAACCAGACTTTCTCAAGGTCTTTCTTGGAAAATGCAAGCAACAGAACATCCATACGGCCCTTGACACCTGCGGCTATGTCTCAAGCAAATACGTCGAAAAGATAGCAGACAAAGTGGATTTGTTCTTGTACGACATCAAATTAATGGATGGGAGAAAGCACAGAAAGTATACTGGTGTTTCCAACAGGGTGATACTCAAGAATTTCAAGAAGCTTGCTGAGGAAAGTAGGAGCTTTCTGGTTCGTTTTCCGGTTATTCCGGGAATAAACGATGATGTAGATAACGTTCGTCAAACAGCCGAGTTTGTGTCGGCATGCGGAGTAAAGAACGTTAGCCTTCTCCCTTACCACAGGGCGGGAATCGAGAAATACAAAGCCCTAGGCAAATCCTACAAAATGGGTAACACTCGATCTCCTTCAGACAAGCAACTGAAACAGATCAAGCAATCCTTTGAAAATTGCGGGTTAAGAGCCAAGATAGGTGGAGGATAGAATGAACAATAGAGTCAGAAAATTGAGAGAGCAAACCGTCAGGACTAAACCGTACATTACGCCTGAGAGGGCAGTTCTCATCACCGAGTTTTACAGGAACGATGCTAAGAACCAATCATCGGCGCCTGTGCTGAGGGCGTTGGCATTCAAACATGTTCTTGAGAACAAGAAAATCTACATCGGCGAAGGGGAGCTGATAGTTGGCGAAAGAGGACCCGCCCCTAAAGCGGTTCCAACGTATCCAGAAATATGCTGCCACAGTTCTGAAGACCTCGAAATCTTGTCAACGAGAAAGAAGACGCCTTACTTGGTGGATAAAGAGACAAGGAGAATCTACAAGGAAGAGATCATTCCGTACTGGAAGGACAGGTCGATAAGAAACGCAATTTTCAGCAAAATGTCCCAAGAATGGAAAGCTGCCTATGAAGCGGGGGTTTTCACCGAGTTTTTGGAACAGAGGGCTCCTGGACACACGGTCTTGGACAACAAGATATACGGCAAAGGGTTGCTGGACTTCAAGAAAGACATCGCGAGGAGCATGCAGCAACTCGATTTCCTGAACGATTCAGAAGCCTATGAAAAGGCGGAAGAGTTGAAAGCGATGGAAATCGCAGCCGACGCGCTCATACGTTACGCGGAGCGGCACGCGGAGAAAGCCAGAGAGCTGCAGAAAAAGGAGAAGAACCGAGAGAGAAGAAAAGAACTGAAAAAGATAGCCGAGGCGTGCACTCGCGTTCCAGCTCATGTTCCGAGGAATTTCTGGGAAGCCATCCAATGCTACTGGTTCATCCATCTTGGGGTAGTGACAGAACTAAATCCCTGGGACTCCTTCAACCCCGGCAGGCTTGACCAACATCTTTACCCTTTCTATAAGCGAGGACTCGAAGACGGAAGTCTCACGCAGGAAGAGGCTAAGGAGCTCCTGCAGCTGTTATGGATAAAATTCAACAATCACCCAGCCCCACCAAAAGTCGGGGTCACAGCAGAGGAAAGCAACACTTACAATGATTTTGCGTTGATAAACACGGGCGGAGTGAAGGCCGACGGTTCGGACGCAGTTAACGAACTCTCATACTTGATACTCGATGTGGTAGAGGAAATGCGGATTCCCCAACCCAGCTCCATGGTGCAGATAAGCAAGAAAACTCCTGACGTCTTCCTCAAAAGAGCCCTCAAAATAATCAAGACAGGCTTTGGACAACCCTCGGTCTTCAACACCGACGTCATAATCCAAGAACTGTTAAGACAGGGGAAGACAATCGAAGACGCGAGAAACGGGGGGGCAAGCGGATGCGTCGAAACAGGAGCATTCGGCAAAGAATGCTACATACTCACAGGATACTTCAACCTCCCCAAAGTGCTTGAAATCACCCTAAACAACAGCTTCGACCCGACTACCGGAAAGAAAGTCGGACTTGAAACCGGCGATCCCACCCTGTTCAAAACGTATGATGAGCTTTTCGGAGCCTTCAAGAAGCAGCTAAACCATCTTATAGATGTTAAAGTCAGGGGAAACAATATCATAGAACGCCTGTATGCAGAGCATCTTCCCGTGCCTTTCCTTTCACTTCTAATAAACGACTGTGCAGTCACGGGCAAAGACTACAATGATGGTGGGGCACGTTACAATACCAACTATATTCAAGGAGTCGGCTTGGGAACGGTGACAGATTCGTTGACTGCAATCAGCTACCAAGTCTTCGATCAGAAGCAAGTCACATTTAGGCAGCTGCTCAAGGCGTTGGAAACGAACTTCGAAGGGCATGAAACGCTCCGTCAGAGACTGCTGAACAAAACACCGAAATACGGAAATGACGACGACTATGCAGACGGCATAATGAAAGCAATCTTTGAAGCTTACTTCGATGCTATAGATGGAAGACCCACAACGAAAGGCGGAAAATACAGAATCAACCTTCTGCCAACAACCGTTCATGTCTACTTCGGAAAAATTCTCGGAGCCACCCCTGACGGAAGAAAAGCAGGAGACCCCGTCAGCGAAGGCGTCTCACCCGTCCAAGGAGCCGATAGGAAAGGCCCCACAGCCGTCATAAAATCCGTCTCAAAAATAGACCATGCCAGAACAGGCGGAACCCTTCTCAACCAAAAATTCGCTCCCGAACTCTTGGCAGACCAAGAAGGACAAGACAGACTGGCACAGCTCATCCGAACCTATTTCAAACTCGACGGACACCACATCCAATTCAACGTCATAGACGTTGAAACTCTCTGCGACGCCCAGAAACACCCTGAAAAACATGCAGACCTCTTGGTCAGAGTTGCTGGCTACAGCGACTACTTCATCAACCTCACCAAAGAACTGCAAAATGAAATAATCAAGAGAACCGAACACAAGAGCTTCTAGACAATCGCGTGTGCATCGGTCCGAAAGCGGGCGATAGTGTGCCTTTTTAGGCTTAGGAAGTCTTAAATTGAAGCGCTTCGTTTCAGTTGTGTGAAGTCACTGTTTCGGTAAACTCTGAATCTGGGTGGCTGAAGGTTATGGCGGAAATTGGGTTAAGACCTAAAATGCTCGTTAAGGACGTGATGAGTTCTCCAGTTATCACTGTAAATGAAAATGCGACGGCAAACCGCGTGGCTGAATTGATGGAAAAACATGACCTGGGCTGCATAGTCGTCACAACCAAAGAAGACAAGCCGATAGGCATAATCACGGAGCGAGATCTCGTCCTGCGAGTGCTGGCTAGAAACGTTAAGCCAGACACTCTGCAAGCTGAGGAGGTTATGACCGCGCCGCTAATTACGATAGAGCCTGATGCGACCATTACAGACACGGCGCGAAGGATGAGCAGGCTTAACATCAGAAGATTAGGCGTCGTGTATAGGAGCAAACTCGTCGGCATCATTTCCAGCAAGGATGTGCTTGCCATCATGCCAGATCTTCTTGAAACCATTCAGGAAAAAACGCTGATAGAAGGCGAAAACGCCTCCGAAGAGCAGCAGCAGGAGCAGGCTCCACTAACTGGGTATTGCGACCACTGTGGAACATGGTCCGAAACGCTCACCGATGTGAATGGCGAATACCTCTGTGAAGACTGCAAACTCGAGATGGCAGAAACCGAGGAGTGAAAACGAAGCCTTGCATGTTAAGGACCTGATGGATGCCAAACACCCATCCATCTATCCAGACGAGCCGGCTACGAAAGCCCGAGCACTAATACGTGATATCAACCTCAGAATTCTGCCCGTGATCGACGGTGAAAAACGGTTGCTGGGCAAGGTTTCCCGTCGCGACGTGTTGACCATATCTTCATCTGTCAGTCCAATTCAGGTTAGGGGAATCATGACCCCTGCAAGGCACGTGGCAACCATGGAGGATGACATTACAACGACTGTCAAAGCCATGTTAAGAGTCGACGTATGGTGCTCGCCTGTCGTCACATCAGAGGAGGATAAGACATACAGAGGCGTGCTAGGACTGGAAAGGTACATTCAGACAGTAGTCGAGACAAGCCCAGAAAAGTTTGTCAAAGATGTTTCAGAGATTATGACCAAGAAGGTCGTGACGTGCTCGCCAGATGATGAAGTAGAACGCATATGGCGGCTAATGCGAGACAAACGCTTAGCAGGGCTTCCCGTCGTGAAAGATGACAAGCTCGTGGGCATAGTTACAGTAAAGGATCTTTTGCAAAGAGGCGCTGTATCGCCTGGCTTCGAAAGTGGGAAAGGACGATTCCGCAGCTCGCCCAAAGTCGCGTTTGTCATGAAGACGGGGATCGTAGCCGTGGAGCCCACAGTTAAAGCCATCCGCGTGGCCAAAGTGATGGTTGAGAGAGATGTTGGCCGTGTGCCCGTTAAGGACAAGCAAGACAGGCTGCTGGGCATCGTGGACAGAGAAGATATCGTACGGTTAACAGTGAAATGAACGGGGATGTACAGATTTTGAGCGGTGAAGGATACAGAAGGAGAATGAGGGGCAAGGCTGTTGACCTCAAAGTGCACAGAGCCAAGAAACGCGAGGGCGAGATACTCACGGTAGCGAAGAGCCCTGTAGTGATGATTTCTGCGACGACACGTATTTACGACGCAATTAAACTCATGGCCGACAAAGGCTTCAGACGTTTGCCCATAGTCGACTCGGGAACCAAGCGACTAGAAGGCATCGTAACCGCCATGGACATGGTTGACTACTTGGGCGGAGGCCAAAAATTCGAGTTAGTGAGGCAACGATTTGACGGGAACTTTTTCAAGGCCATCAACGAACCCGTGAAGTTAATCATGACGCAAGACGTAGAATCTGTCAAGGTGTCCGCCCGAATAAGTGAAGCCATAACCTTGATGAAGGAATCCAACCTTGGCGGGTTACCTGTCGTAGATGACGAGGGCTCCGTAAAGGGAATTGTGACAGAAAGGGACATCGCGAACCTCTTCGCAGACAGAACAAGCGGCGTTTCAGTGTCGCAAATCATGTCAGAAAACGTTGTCACTGCTCTACCCAAAACGACGATTTTCGAGGCTGAACGCACCATGGCCACTCGAGGATTCCGACGATTACCCATAGTATCCGACGGCAAACTCCTAGCTATAATCACAGCAATGGACATAGTCCGATTCTTCGGATGCGGAGAAGCCTTCACTTACCTGCGAAGCGGCACAATCATCCAAGTGTTGAACAACCCAGCACTAGAAATTGCATCGAAAACCGTAACGACAATTGGGCCCGAAGCTGATGTGGGACAAGCCGCAAAGATCATGAGGGAGAAAGACATCGGCGCCGTGCCAGTTGTGGAAAAAGACAAACTCCTGGGAATGCTTACTGAACGAGACTTCTTCAAGATAATCGAATAAAGCACGGCTGACACGCGTTTTTTCCCGCCTGCCTTTCTAAATCGCTTCTTTGCCCCTCTATCTTTTGTAGTAGGTCCAACTTATTTTCCTTGGCTCCTCAGTTCTTTTCTCATTTGGCGCCGGTTTTCTCATTATGAAAAGATACTTGAAGCCTCGCAAGTAGAAGTTAAAACGTCTTGCTCGATTGTTCCAAAGACCCGTGTTTGAAGATTGCCCTCGACGAGCTATGCATATAATGTCGACTGTGTCAAAATATTTCGTCAATCTCGCGTATAGTAGAAAACCAACAGGAGTAAACTTCTTCATGACCCATTGGTCTCCAATCAGCCAGCCGAGCACTTTTCCAGGTTTCAGTATTCTGTGAGATTCTTTGATTACTTTTTCCAGCTCATCGTAGAATTCAACAGTTTCACTTGAAATCTTGCCTATGCAATCTGGGTCTCCATTATACCTTATGTTGTCGCCATATGGCGAGTCCACAAAGACCAAGTCAGCATGATTATCAGGGAGAGGAATTTTGCGGGCGTCATTCCGAATTATGTCTTTTCTATAATGTGGGGGAGCAATATCGTAGCAGAAAGCTTTTCTGCCCTCCTCCTTGCACACGTCAAGCGTGGTGCCGCTTCCACACATCGGATCAACGACTATGTCTCCTGGTTCGGTGTATCTCCATACGAGATTCCAAATAAGCTCGGCTGGAGTGACACCTGCATATTTGTTGTTGCCTTTCGCAGTGCTTCCGTAGCTTTGCCTCGGGAAATCCCAAAGAGTGGTTGATTGCAAACGAGGTATTTCCTCAACTGCTTCTTCCGCTTTCTTGACTTTAGCGAATATCTCCCAAGATTTCGCTTCCGAAGAAACTTCGAAGCCTTTTCCAAACTCTGTTTGAGTCAGATGTCCAAACCACTGAGTAGTTGGCACTGCAGAAGGCCTGTACAATTCAAGCATCGTGATTGTTTTGCTTTTGCCAACAGGTGATGATCTTTCTATGCTCAGGCTGTCGAGGAGTTTTTTTGCGTCTTTGAGGGGAACTATTCTACTATCTGGTTCGACTCTTACTTGATAGGGATACTTGCCTCTCCAGGCGTCCTGGACAATGTTGAGCTGCGCATTTGTGGCTGCCCTAAAGACTCCATACAGAAGGTCTGAATTCAGGTTCCAGAGAAACAGGAAATCTCCTTTTCTGACTCTCATCGCTACTGCGCCATAGACTTTGCTGCTTCCAAAAAGCAGACGCTTGAAACATTCATCTTGCGACGAGTTGGTGCAAGCGAACACGTAGCCTCTAATGCTCAGGGGTAGCAATTCTGGAGTCACTTACTTCTCCTCAGTGGAGCTTGCTAGATGCTACTTGTCACAGGAAATATAAGTGCAGTGTATGGTGAGAACGCCCAGCAGAAGATTCATGCACATGGGAAGTATGGATGAGTTGTCTCTCCGTACTTGATTCAGAAATTTCTTGGATACTTGATTTTTGGTTTGGGTTGAAAAAGGATATATTAGTCTCATGGGCATTGTTTGGTCAAGGATAGTGTAATATTTGCCGTTTAAGCGTAAAAGTCGTGGTAGATCCAAGGGTGGCAAGGGCAGCAGTGGTACTGTTCAATGCGCCAGTTGTGGAGGTATGGTGCCACGGGACAAAGCGAAGAAGGTTACTAAGAGACTCTCTTTCGTTGATTACGGTTTGGCGAAGGAGTTGCGGGCGAAAGGCACTTACATAGCCGTACCGTCAGATACGAAGTACTACTGCGTTTCATGCGCAGTACACCGTGGCGTAGTCAAGGTCAGAGCAGAAAACGAACGCCACACGCGCACGCGCCCAAGAAGATTCTAGACCGAACCCGGTTTTTTCTTTGTCTTGCCATAAACGTAGAGGCTTCTCTGAACCACGGTTAGGTTGGTCAACACGGCGAGCAAGATAACACCAGCGTTCATCACTGCAGTTGGCTGCCAAAAAACGGCCACGAGGGTTGCGGCAACGAGTATGATGATACGTTCAGCCCTTTCTGCTAGGCCGATGGATTCCATTTTGATTCCCGCTGCTTCAGCCCTGGCACGGCTGTAACTCACTAGCAGGGAACCGACAATTGCTATTATGCCCCATGGAAAATCGCACAAGCGGCCTAAGATAATTCCGAAGAAAACTGCTGCATCAGCGTATCTGTCCAATAGTGAATCGAGGAAGCCTCCGAAAACAGTTGTTTGCCCATAAATCCGTGCGACCACGCCGTCCAATGCGTCGCAGAAACCTGACAGCAACAGAAAGACAACAGCCAAGAGTAGAAGCAACATGTGATTCTGCCAGAATGAATAGGCAACGGCTGAAAGAAAAGCCAGAACGGCACCCACGACTGTTATCAAGTTAGGCGTCAAACCTGCCCTATGAGCCATTGCAGCCTCGACACTAAGGATCTGTTGAACCTTCAGCTTCAGTCGAGTAAGCATCCGTTCTTTCCTCCAGAGAGTCCACGCTCAAACATTTCTTCCTAGCCTTAAGCCCATTCTTCCGCAGATAATTCGGTTTAAGCTCTGCGTGTTCAATACCAATCCAAGGTGTCGTTTGTTATGATTTTTCAAGTTCTTAAGCCTTCAAAACCTCCTCCGGTGCAAAACAGGCTTGTTAAGCGTGGTCAATAACGTGCGCGAGGACATACACAAAGCTGTTTTAGAGCAATGCGCAAGCAAAGAAAGTAAAGGGTCGCGTTAGCGGTGCGCGGACTAGCTTGGAATATCCGCAAGATTCGCTTCCCCAGCTTTCTAATTAGGTTCGTTGTGACTGTGTCTGCGTTGGGGTCTGGGGGGTCGTTCTAGCTATCATTGAGTAGTAGTACAAGGTCAACCCTATCGGCAATATGGGTTGTATTAGAGCCGTGATTAGGCTACTCACCAAACTGCTGCCCAAGCCGAAGGGTATTCCAATGACTGATGCAATGGCGGATACGATGCCGACTATGATGTACAGAACCAAAAGCAACGCGAAGGTTTTGAGCCATCGATTGCTCACGAGTCGGCGACTTCTACCTAAGCTCTCTAAGGCGCTCGTGTTCTCGATGATTATAGTTTGGACTACGAGAGAGAACATTAATGCTAGTATTATGCCTGGGATGATCAGGGCAATTAATCCCAGAAATATGAGAACACCTGTGATTATGCTCACGGCTAGAATCGAGAGGATTTTTGAAGCGGCAAAATTGAAGCTTTCTTGAAGACTTGCTTCACCCTTCTCCAAAGTGTCCGAAGCGAATTTTATGCAGATTCCTTGAGCCATGGACCCGACAACCCAGCTTACCAGACCAGTTCCAATTGCCAATACGATGACCGTTGCAAGGTAGCCTGGCAACCAGTTGAGGATTTGCTGAGGAGTCGAACCCTGTGCCAGCCGAGCGGGTACGATTATCCAGAGACGTAAGACCGTCGTTAGCAGTCCCGTTATCGCTCCTGCGACGAGAAAAGGAATCACGTAGTTCGTGAAATTCTCGGAGTACAGCGAAAAAGTCTCGCTAAAGATTTCCCCGATTGAGAGTTCTCGCGATGGTTTTCTGCTGGTCATCGAGTCACTGATGAATCGGTTGGTTTTTTTAGGCTATTAATTTATGGGTTGAGGGGCTTCCACAATTTGAGCCGGGAGCCCAGCTCGTTTCTCGCTCTTTTGATATGCAAAAGGTATTTAACATGCACGATTTTTTAGGGCAAGGCTTGTTCATAACTAAACCGTGATAATTCCGTAGTGCGCGCTTCTTTTTTAGGCAATCCATTGCAAAAAGCCAATGGTTAGAAGAAGCCTATGACGTCAGAAACTGTAGCTCAGAAATTCTTATTTGCTCCAAATGCCTGTAGGGTCAAGTTGCGGGTGTTGAGAGTGATTGAAGTTACGACGGTTAAACTTGAGGGCAAGACTTGTATGGGCCTGAAAGTCGATTTGCCCGACAGCCCTCCTCTACTTCTGGTCTTGACAGACAAAGGCTTTGTGATGTGCGGCTTTCTGAACATGGAAACAGCAGAGAGACTGGGCGTGGCGGCTGCTATGGTTAGCGGAGTGAAGACTTTCGAGGATGTTCTTGACGCGCAGGTTAAGGCTGCGACGAACAAAGCTAAAGATATGGGCGTCGAGATTGGAGCGAAAGGGTCAGAAGCCCTGAAACGTATGATATAGCACGCAATTAATCAAGATGCGCGGTTCTTATTATGCCATGTCGAAAGTTGGATTGAGAGTATGTGCTTTGTCTGGAAAGATGCTGATTGACGCCGTTGCTTCAGAGATAATTGTCTGTGAGAAATGTCCTTTGTCGAAGTCCCGCAAGAATGCCGTTCCAGGAGTGGGAAGTCAAAATAGTAAGGTGATGCTGATTGGTGAGGCCCCAGGTGCTTCTGAGGATGTTAAGGGCGAACCCTTCGTGGGGAGAGCCGGAAAGTTTCTCGACAAGCTATTGTTGATGGCTGGGCTCTCAAGAGAAAAGGTGTTCATAACAAACATCGTGAAATGCAGACCGCCTGGAAACCGTGAACCCAAACCTTTGGAGATCGAAACCTGCACAGCATACCTGCGGAGACAGATACTCATAATCCGACCAGAATTCATCATAACACTTGGCAGCCACTCAACATCCCACATTTTCTCAGTGGCGGAAGTACCGTTCAGCAGCATAACAAAAGCCCGTGGAAGAACCTACAAGGCCTCTATTTGGGACAGGGAAGTCACGGTTTTTCCGATGTTCCATCCAGCATCAGCCCTCTACAACCCAGAATATGAAGAACTCCTTGTACGTGATTTCCAGTTTCTGAGAACGAAATTGCCGAGAACCATCTTCAAACGCAAACAACCAGAGATGCGACCGTTTGAAAACTAGCATGCGCTGATCAAACGGATTTTGTTCGCTATCTTGGAAAGTAACTTCGCGCGCTATGCTGCCCCAAGAGGGTTTAGGCAGTTACTTGTGGTGGTGGGCGCACTGGTCGGCCTAGTTTTCTGCGGAGCGCAATTCGGTACAGTTTTCTCAGTGACTTCACCAACCGTTCAACACTGGGAAGGATTGAGTATATGATAGGGATTCGATCGTATTCAGCCAGACGAATAGAGTACTCATCAGGTTCAGTGCCCTGAAAAACTACTACGCGCGGTTTCAGGTTGCTGATTCGAACCATTAACATGGGGGATATGCCGTCTTCTATGTTTGTGAACACCAGGGCCCGTTCGGTTGTTGCCCCGAAAACCTGGGAGAATTCCGAGCCTGAAAGCGTCTCGACAACCCTTTTGCTATCAACCACCGTGTAACCGTTAACTTCCCTGACGTTGGTGTCTGGACACGCAACAGTTCTTCCTTCGATGGCTTTGCACAAGTACTCAACCCTGACTGGTATTGGGAACTCGCGGAGGTCCACTATGGCGTTGCTGGGTGAACTTGTGAGTTTGGCGAATTCGTGGAGGAAACGGCCGCCCTTTTCTTCGTCAAGCTTGAGAAGGGCCCACACGAATCTGCGCACAAATTTTGTGCCGGGACTCGGCCGCCTGCCACTTTCATAGTCGCTTATTACTGAAGAGGAAACCGTCATTTTGTCTGACAGTCTGATTTGGGAAACAGCAAATAGTTCTCGCCATTTTCTCATGGTCGCGCCAGGTCTGCTTGAGAGGATTATTTCACCGGCAATCCTTCTTGCCAAAACAGAATCGCGAAGACTCGGAGATGCAGCCATCAAAGCACGACCGTTCAAATTCGGCGGTTCTCCTAAGAATCAAAGGGCGCTATAAAAACGTATACTGATATCAAACGCTAAACAAGGAATATGATGAATATACCTGCAACGATGATTATTGAACCAAGAATGTTCTTAGCATTGACCTTTTCGTGCAGAAGCATGATGCCTGCAAGCGTTGAAAAAAGAGGAGTCGCCGAGGATATTGGGACGGCGCGTGACTCTGCCGTGTATATGAAGCTGTAGGTGAGCAGGAACCAGCCCAAGCCCAAAGCCACAATTCCGCCCGCAACCAAAGTTGCCACAGTTCTTTTCCGCATCTTCAAAAAACCCCTCTGTCTGTCCACAATCGGAGCAGAAATCGCGAAAGCAACTGCAATCGTCAACACTCTTATTGTATTAATTGCGAAAGCATCGCCCAAATTTGGTGTTTTCTCCACAGCCAAACCCATCAGGGCAATACTCACAGACCACAACAAAGCCGTTGCAATGGCCACAACCAAACCTTTCCTTAGCACTGCCCGTTGATAATGGAATGTTCCTTTCTCTCCTTGCAGGCTCAGCAACCATATTCCAAGGACTATGACGACTGCCCCAATGACAACAGACAATGTGACAGGTTCGCCTGTGAAAATGGCAACCCAAACCAGATTGAAAAGCGGATAAGTACAGGTCACCGGCACGGCCCTTGCAACTCCGATCATCTTCAAGCTGACCATGTACAGAGTGTCGCCCAAACCCAACCCGATTATACCGCTGACACCAGCGAAAAAGGCAACATTCACGGGCAAAGCAGAGAGGACCCCAAGCATGCCCGTTACGACAATGAAGACAACCAGGACGACGCTGGTCAATGTTAAGCGGACGATGTTTGCTGATATTGGCTTGGACTCTGACAGAGCTTTTCTGTAAAGCAACGCTGACACCGTCCAGCTGACGGCTGCTCCAAGAGCTGCAAATTCGCCCATCATATCCAAAGCCCTCGCACATGATTTTGCTTGAAGACATTAAATAGCTCGCGACCCAAAAGTCTGAACGTGTTCACTAATGAGGATACAGGTCAACTGGAGCCCAGATGTTGTCTCCAGATTTCCAGAGCTAGCTGTGTGCGTTGGAATAATCAGTGGAATTCATAACGAAAAGAGCAACAACCAACTAGACGGGCTCAAAAAGAGAATTTACGAAGAGGTTAAGACGAAATACGATGTGGGCACTTTGAAAGACGACCCTACTGTGAGAGCATACAGAGACTTCTACTGGAAGCTTAACATTGACCCCACGAAAACAAGGCCTTCAGGCGAGGCTCTGCTACGAAGAGTGCTGAACGGAAACGAGCTCCCAAACATATCCTCGGCAGTTGACGCGTACAACCTGGCCTCAATGCAGACGATAGTGCCAATCAGCGGGTTTGACAGAGATCTCCTCAACCCACCCTTTCACATACGATTCGCCAAGAACGAAGCTTTCACAGGAATTGGAATGAACAAACCCATTTTGCTAAACGAGAAAATGCTGGTATTGACCGATGAGAAAAGGGTGCTGTGTATCTATCCATATCGCGATTGCGACCAAACGAAGATTACTTTGGACACGCATAGCGGGGTAATAGTGGGTTACGGAGCCCCATTGATCACGTGCGAAGGTTTGAAAGAGGCTGTTGAGAAAACGCTCGGTTATGTCAGAAGTGTTTCTGGCGGACAAGTGGAATCGCTGGAAGTTTCCAAAGGCGCGCCAACAGAATGATGATTTAGAACAAGGTGCTGCTTGAATAGTATAGAAACGGCATGGCGAGCAGGATTGTGTTGCGACCGCGCGTTGTTAACGAGTATTTCACCCTTAGGGGCGGACCGTTTTCCACGGATCTTTTGATGTAACCATACTCGTCGAGACCCTTGAGTTTATCAGATAGTGTGCGAGAGTTCACGCTGAGAATCTTCTTCATCTCGCCGAAACCCGTCGTTTCCCGCAGAAACAGAATATAAAGTATTTGGAGACTCCATTTCTGAGAGAGAAGGCTAAAGCTCTCCTCGAGACTCTTCATGGTTTCTCTTAGATCGTCCAGACTGAGTTTCTGGTTCTGGAATATCTCATTGAGAGTTTCCTCTATGCCCTTCAAATTGATTTTCATGCGAGACTCAACTAGTCTGCGTAGCTCATCAGTCAGCACGGTCCGAGAGTTCGTGTCTGTGGACCCCTTGCGTGAGTAGTTTCTCTGCAGTTAAAAAGGTTTAACTATTAAATCAGGTGTAGAAGATACACCGCATCGAATGGAAAGGCGCGGACCGTGTGTGAGATCAGTATTGCAGGCTACGTCAAAGTGTGAAATCGGCGATTGATTCTGCAACAACGTGAAATCCAAAAAAGCTTTTAGTCCTGCGCACGACTAGAGAGAGGTGTTTATCCTTGTCTTTCCTCGACAGAATCGCTCAGATCAAGAAAGAAAAAGGATCCAACATTGTCTTGGCCTTTGATTTTCCGTTTGAAAAACCTGAAAACCACAAGGAACTTTTCTCAAAAGCAGACCTTCTTCTGGAAGCAGTACATCCCTATTTGTGCGCGGTGAAATTCAACCATCATCTCGTTCTTCCCTTGGGCACGTTTGACGGAGTCAAAAAGCTCGTAGACAAAGCCCATGACAAAGGATTAATGACAATCATGGATTGCAAAGCAAACGACATAGGCGCCACCAACCGAGTCATCGCCGAGTACTATTACGCTGCTGGCTTCGACGCGTTAATAGCAAACCCATTTGTGGGATGGGAAGAAGGCTTACAACCGATTTTTGAAGTCGCAATGAAACTGCATCGAGGCGTCATCCTGCTCGTCTATATGAGCCACAAAGCCGCCAACGAAGGATACGGACAGACAATTATCAGCCCTCAAGACGGAGAGAAAACCCTTCAATACGTTTCCTTCGCCAAAAAAGCCTTAGAATACCACGCAGACGGCGCCGTCGTCGGAGCCACATACCCCGACAAAATAAGAGAAGTACAGGCCATACTTGGAGGAAAAGTCCCTATATACTCCCCGGGCATAGGCGCCCAAGGAGGAACAACACATGCTGCCCTCATATCTGGTGCGACTTATCTAATCGTTGGCCGAGAAATAACCCAAGCCCAAAACCCAGCTGAGGCAGCAAAGAAAAACAGAGATGGAGCAAAATCTGTCAAGTCGCTTTAGATCCTCATCTATTCACCCTTAGCGAGTCAAAGGACCAACCGCGCAATTATTAGATCTTCACAGCCTGCAATTGATTAGATAACTTGAGCTTGACACAGTTGGTGCAAACTTTCACGAATACCTTCTCATGAGGAAAGCCCACTGCACACGGCAATATTTCTGCTCCACACTTGGGGCACTTAACTTGCGACATTCTTCTCCCTCAGCTATCCGACTTGATCAATCAAATTGATACGGACACTTAAACGGTATTTCCAGTTGCAGAATGTTACCAAAAAAAATGCGCATGTTTGTTCCTGAATTAGCTAAGAATGTTGCCTATTCGTCTCTTTGGAGTTTTCAATGGCAGTTCAGGCTCCAAAAATCTCCATGAGCGCGCCTCTCTCTAGGAATAAGATGTTTGTTTACGGTTCAAGCCATATATTCCGAATGGAAGAAACGCGAAATCCAGAAGAACGATATTTTTGAAAAGAGACATGCAGCTACGAAATTAGCCCGCAATATGGATATCAGGAAAACGCATAACATTCGGAGATGCTAACATTGCAACGGGGGAGATTCGCGATGCGGGAAATTCCCCTGCGAACGTGAGAATTATCTTCCGCGTCTTTCCCAGAGCTCTTTCTTCAACAGATCTCTGACGGATGATCTTATGGCCGAGCTCCTGCTCGGGTACATGTTCGCTCTGACAAGCTCATCCAAGCCTTCCAAATAAGCTTCAGGCAATAGCACCGTTACGAGTTTCAACCCAATTCCTCCAAGATTCAACATGAGTAAAGTTTTCACCGTGCAGCTAAAGGGCCTTTGCAGCCGACGTCATCTTTCGCGCCACTCGCCCTCAAACTACTCAGTGAACGCTCATGTTATGTAAATATGCTGTCTTATAATATTTTCAGGGTGCAGAGGGCTGATTTTCGCGCCGACCTCCTGCAGCCTCTTGAAAGTAAAGAAAGGGACATGAGGCGGCCGCGGTAGTTGTTATCATTTTTCTTCTTTGAACTGGCCGTTCAGGTTTTCGCGGTCCTTGAGGAGTTCGATCAGAGACTTGAAGGAAATGCTTCTAAGCATATTGTCGCTTTCCAAGCTGATGATGAAGGAGGAGAACACTTCATAGCAGTCTCCGAATTTGTTTTTGAAGTCCTGCATAACTTGAGAATAATCCGCGTAGTCTCTGTGCACAGAAAGACCCATTCTGTCCAAACCCATGCCAGAACCTGTTGAGATGAATATTACTCCAGGTTGACTGTCAATCCATCTCTTCATTTCATCAACCCGCATATCAGGACACCCTGCAAAGTTCCATTTTCCGAAAGTGAAAGCCAAAATCTCGAAACCTAACTTTCTCAGATCCGGCACGGCCGTGTAATCAAGCAGTTTTTCCTTGTCCAGTTCCGTTCTCCTCCGCGTAACCGTAGGTTGAGAAGTGCCGACCTTCTTAGCTAACTGTCTATCGCTCAATCTCGAATTCTTGACCAGCTCAGAAATGATTTCATAATCAATGGCCTTTAACTTACGCACGATACACCTTCTCCCTGAATTGTGCACATTCAATACTGACTTCACCTTTAAAGCTTGTTGAATGAAATGACAAGCAAGACCATCACGACTTTGACAAAACAGAAAAACGCTACCTGCTACATATACGCGCGAAATTCTTTCCAGGCGCCAAATCTCAGCAGACAACACGGGAAAGTATAAAGCATCTGGAACGTTTTACAGTGATGAAGCAACATGTTCCGCGTTAGGGTCAACAAGATTGAATCCATCCGAGACATAGACGGCAACCTGGGGAAACGTATAGAACTGATCGAAGATCGACAATTGTCCAAATTTGTGGTTAGACCTCAGACCGACGAAGCCAAGATGGTACAGGACGTAATGCAAGCTCTGCAACAACAGGTGCCGATGTTTCCAATGAGGGCAGACGTTGCAGTGCCAAAGATAATTCTGTTTCTTACCGAACAAGAATACGAGAGCCTAAACATTGAATTTGATGTAAACCAGATCTACGACATAACCCTTGAGAACCAGACCCTGAAGTTCATGAAAACTGCATAATGTCATTTCGGACGTGCCTCAAAGCTTCATGTTTTGGGTGAAAAGACAACACAAACATCATATTTTTTAGGGCCAAGTAAACTGCTTCCATATTGGATTGGCTGTTCTTGTTGCAATAGATAGGAATGGGCTCCTCATTAGCCATCTCGTAGTAAACGTATATCGGCGTGAAACTCTTCCTCAACATCTTGACTTCAAAATTAAGCTTCAGCTTCCTTGCCATCTTCTCTGCAGCCAGGCTCACCGGCCCTAGCCTCTTCTGGCTTGACGAAGAAGCATAGACGAACAGTTTCCCACAACCATGATCCATCATGATCGCACACTCACTTGTCAGAAGGGACTGCAAAGGGCATTTAAGACAAGGGGCATATCGACAAGTTTGCTCAGTGGAGAGAGATAGGTGAAAGTAAACTCCAGGAGCACAAATTCATGAAGACAAGGGCGCACATATTCATTCAAGGCAAGGTTCAAGGAGTATTCTTCAGGTTCGAAACAAGGCGCGAGGCAAGGATGCAACGTGTGAACGGTTGGGTTCGAAATCTGCCCAACGGCGAGGTCGAAGCTATCCTAGAAGGCGAAGAAGAGGACGTAAAGAAACTTATTGCGTTTTGCGAGCATGGATTCCCAGGAGCTACAGTGACGGGCATAAGAGTTGCATGGGAAGATTATGCTGGAGAATTCACAGATTTTGAGATAAGACCCTAAAGATGCGGTGTTCTCACATTGCTTTCTTGGGAATCCTGAAATGCGAAGCTTTACCAGCACTTACGTAGTCTCCTCCCGCACTGCGAACGACAGAAGCTATTTTGGAGAAGTTATCCGAGCCCAGAAACTGCCGCGGCTTGATCATGATGTAATCATCCTTCTCTTCAAAGCTCAACAAATTCTCCACCTCATCCGGAAACATCATTTTAATGTCCTCCAGAGCCTTCGACTTTCCAGACGACTGTGGCATGCCTGCTATTGGCTGGGACAGCGCTGGCGCCGGATGAGCTGCTATCGGCTGAGTTATCTGTGACACGGCAAGAGACTTCAAAGAAGCCGAAACCTGTCTCAAATCCTCCATTATCCCATTCATAATCAAGACAAGCTCATCAACACGCTTGGTCAGAGCTTCAACCTTCTCTTTATCCGCGCTCATGCTCCCGTTCCTCACAAGTCCTTAATACTCTACGCATTTATTATGGTTTTTGACCCCTTCAAAACCAAAACGGAAGACATCGCCCTTGATTGAAATTGATGGCAGCGAAAAAAGTGGAAGCGGCACAATCCTGAGAACAGCAGTCGCTCTTTGCGCGATAACCAAACAGCCGCTACACATCTGCAAAATAAGGCAGAACCGTTTCCAACCAGGCCTAAAACCTCAACACTTGGAAGCTGTTTTGACCGCGGCAAAACTGTGCAGTGCCGAATTGAAAGGCGCTGTAGTCAATTCGAGGGAACTTTGGTTTCGGCCAGGGGAAATAAGAGGCGGCAATTATGAGGCTGAAATCGGAACAGCAGGAAGCATCTCAATGCTTCTTATGACAGTGCTACCAATGTGTGCCTACGCTGAAGACACCGTGCACTTGCATGTTTCCCACGGAGGAACGGATGTCCCTCACTCGCCCACCATTAATTACATACGTTTCGTCCTCCTGCCTACACTTCGACGCATGGGATTCAACGTCAAGCTAACAGTGAACAAGTACGGCTATTATCCAAAAGGAGGCGGCGAAATAACGTTGACGGCAGAACCATGCAAATCACTCCAAGCCTTAAACCTTGAATCTTTTGGCAACTTTAAATCGATCAAGGGCATCTCAGTTTGCACGTATCTGGCAGATAGAAAAGTCTCTGAGAGACAGGCAACTGCCGCAAACGATTTCCTCCAACGACGAGGCTACAAAACTGAAATCCAGATGATCAACGACACATCAAACCCCCAGCAAAAAGGTAGCTCTCTAACACTTTGGATCGAAACTGATACAGGCGCGATTCTGGGTGCAGATGCAATCGGGGAACTGAAAAAAACAAGCGAAACCGTTGGAACCGAAGCAGGCACGAAACTATACGAAGAAATCACAGCCAAACCTACGGTAGATATCCACCTTGCCGACATGCTAATCCCATATGTGGCTCTGGCAAAAGCCAAATCAACCTACGTCACGCGTGAGATGACAGAGCATCTGAGTACAAACATGTGGTTGGCAGAAAAACTACTCGACGTCAAATTTGACTTCATAAAATCAGCCAAACTCTATGAGATTAAGGTCGCTTGACACTCACCAGAACATGCAAGATTTCTCAACAGTAAATGGACTCTGAAAAGAACAAGACGGTCATGCCTGTCCTCAAGGTTGCGGGTGCGCTGAAGTCAATGGGAAGAGGATTTGCCGATGATGAAATATTGCAACAGAAAGAACGCTAGAGAGCCGAAGCCGATGATTGGCAATATAGCGATCATGGGGTCACCGACAAGCGTCAATAGCTGTGCTCCTGTCCAAACCATCAGAAAGCAGTTTAATGCAAGGATTAGAATCGCACCAACTGTTTTCAGCAAGAAAACAGTGATTTTTCCCAGATATTGCACTTTCCGCACATCTTTCATATCATTCCTTGTTTCACAGATATTTCTGTGTTTCCATGAATTACTCCAGAATTATTATACCAATAAAGCTACTGTGTTACCGCTGTTCATCTCAACACAAATGCTTTTTTAGGCTGCCGCTAGAAAGGCCTGAGGACGCGACGCGATTGAAGGATACTACTGTCCACAAGAAACTCATTCAACAATACTATTCAACCAGAGCTGCGGATTATGATCGGCAAAAAAACAGAACGTGGAAGTCGAGTCAAGGCTTTGGAAGTGAAGTTTCCGATGAGTTGCTTACGGCCCTCGAAGAGTATAGGGGCAAACTTGTGTTGGAAGTCGGTGTGGGAACCGGGAGAAACGCTTCAACGCTTCTTGAAAAAATCAAACCTCAACTTGTAGGACTAGACTTGACGAAGGAAATGCTGAGGCTGGCAAAGATGAAAATGTCCAACAAGGATAGTTTTGACTTGATATTGGCCGATGCGGAACACATGCCCTTCATAGAAGGTGTCTTTGATGCACTCGTCTGCATGAGCACCATGCACTATTTCTCATCCCCTGAAGTGATGCTGAACAAACTCAGGGACACATTGAAAAAAAACGGAACGTTTGTCTATGGGGATCTCACAATCCACGAAGCGGACGATGAAGAATTCTTCGAAAGACTGGAGAGAACACTGTCAAAAGCTCACACCGGATATTACAAACCCTCAACGGCGAAGCGGCTCATGGAAAGACTTGGATTTCACGTCCTGAAAACTAAAACAGTGGCATATCGAAAATCTTACAGTGCCCTGCTCGAAGACAAAGGGCAATATTTCGCGGTTCTCCCTGAAACATTCAAAAAATACGTAGACCAAGCCCCGACCCAGGCACGGCAACAGTACGAACTGTCAGCAACTGAAATGACGCTGTTCTACACTGTGACTATTGCAAGAAAGAAAGTGGAGAACACCTGATCCAATGAAGCCAACAAATTGTATTAAGACGCTTAAACGAGAAGGCCAGAAAGTACTCGCTGCAGCAAACAAGCTGGACATCATCAACAGAAAACTTGAGATACAGCGAGATAAAGAATTCCTCTATATTCCAATAAGAAAACAGCCAACAAAGCAACAGCTGAAAACTCTGAAAAGCCAAGTCAGAGACTGCACGGTGTCCATTTATTCCTTTCCAACAAGAAAGACACCCATCACGTCGATTCAACTCCTTCAGAACAAGCTTCCACCAAACTTGTTAGCCAATTTGCCCCGCGCTGTAGATTTCATTGGCGACATAGCAGTGGTCGAGATGCCTCCTGAACTTGACGCATACAAATCCATCGTGGGCGAAGCAATCCTCAAGAGGAACAGAAAGGTACGGACTGTCCTTGAAAAGAAAGGCCCAGTAAGCGGAACCTACCGCTTAAGAGAATTCGAAGTTTTGGCAGGCGAACCTGAAACCGAAACAATACATAAGGAGAATGACTGCCGATACTATGTGGATGTTGCCAAGGCCTACTTTTCACCACGACTTTCGTTTGAACACCGAAGAGTGGCTTCGTTAGTAAAGGAGGGAGAAACTGTTGTGGACCTGTTCGCAGGTGTTGGACCCTTCTCTGTGCAGATCGCAAAGAACCGTCAAAACGTGACAGTCTATGCTATTGACGTTAATCCTGACGCCGTTGAGTACTTGGGAAAAAACGTTAGAGTCAACCGAGTCATCGGAAGAGTTCATCCGATTTTAGGGGATGCAAGACAAATCGTCCAGAGTAGACTCTCAAGCGTGGCTGACCGAGTAATCATGAACCTACCTGAAAGAGCCACCGAATTTGTCGATGTTGCATGTAAAGCGATCAAACCTTCAGGAGGCACTATACATTTCTACAGCTTCATAAGAAAACCTGATTCCATGGAAAAGCTCAAGGCCCGCTTGGCACTTGCTGTCCGAGAGTCAGGCAGAAACGTGGAAGGGAATCTATTCTCAAGATTCGTCCGCGAGACAGCACCATGCGAATGGCAAGTAGTACTCGACATTAGGATCTCCTAGCCGCAGGAAACGAGTAGTCTACTTTCAATGCGGAATAGATCAGCCTCTAGGCTGAGTGTCAACGAAGAGAGTAATTTTCACCTTTTGGCCAGGATTCCTGAGTTCTTGAACAAGGTTCTTCGTCAAGTCTCCAGCAGCTTTGTCCGCTTTCAACGCCAAAGTCCTCCCACAAGAATAGTTACTTTTCCTCACGACCATCTCTAGCGGATCATTTAGAGTCAAATGTGAACCTCCATAGGCTTTGACTATTTCGACCATTCCTCCAGCCTCCACAAGAATTATCAAACGGGCAGTGTCTTCCCGCAGTTTCGACTTGAAATCTTCACCGAAGTCTTTCATAACTTTATTTGCCGACACTGCGATGATGCAGTCGCCTCTTCTCGACACTTCGTCCTCTTTAGTGATCTCCAACGTTGTGGGATGAGTGGCGAGAATGTTTCTGTGTCCTTTGGCAAATATTACTTCAGTCAATTCATCAGGGGCCAAACTATTCCAGAACCTCTATCGAGTCTACTTTTCCGTCGCCATTCAAGTCAAAACCCTGAATGACCCTTGCGTAAGGTTCCTCTCCCTCGTAGCCTTTCAGAGTTTTTTGCCAGTAATCCGTCAGGGCCAAAACGCAGGCTTTTGTGCCCACAGCCTTGTTGCCCGCGAGGACTATGATCCGCTTGTTTTTGTCCCATGGATTAACGACTTTTGCCAGGATCCCAACTGCGTCTGCAGTGTATACGTGGCCCGTCTTCTTGGAGACAAGGCCGCCGAAAAGAAAACCTTCTTCTGAAGCCCGCATGTTGAACTTTATGGGTAGACAATCGTTCACTTCCTCTGCGAGCAGGTTAGTTCCTGGTCCACCTACGAGGATAAGATTATTTTTTTCCTCCTTCTCGGCCTTAACGTCCACGTCTAGCTTTATGGCAAAGTCTTCGGGTGGCTTAACAAACTGTCCGAGAAAGAAGGTCAAATGTGAAGCGTAATGGCCATCTCTCGCACTGGTCTTAAATGGCCCGTGCGGGGTCGGACTTCCCACGACTATTTTTCCGTCGAACGTCCCGTCTTTTCTCATGAACTCCCTGAAAAATTCGCGAATTTGCTCTTCCACACCCAGAAGTGACAGTTTCTTGATAGTCCGATACTCTTGCGGAAGCTCGATTCCAAAGGCAGGAGCAGTTGTTCTGTAGTATTTGGCTGTCGCCCCTTTCTTTTGTTCTTCTCTCACTACAGTTATGGCTCTTGCCGTGCGAAGTTTCCTGATGTGATAGTAGACTTTCTGCTCATGCACTCCCAGTTTCCGCGCGATCTCCAATGGATACATTTCTTTTTCAGAGAGCATCGTCAAGATTCTCCAGCTCAAAGGGTTCAATACGAGTTTGAGTCTCTGAGGATCAATGACCAAAGCTATTTCTTTGACTTTCTGGGTCTTGTTGTCCTCGCGAAGCAACAACCTTTTTTCCATGACCATTCCTGACCATAAACAATCATCCGTTATTAAAAATCTTGTTATGGTTCGGCGACTTTTCAATTAATGGATATAATCAAATGATGAGGAAAAACCGTTATAAAATATTTTTTAGTAGTTTGGCAGAAATGGAGGCGGAATCTTGGATTTCCCATGGAGAGCCTTGGAAACTGGTTTTAGAACTAAGAATTGATTCTCAAAAATGCTTATTATGGTTGTAGTCTTTGAATGTCTCCACTGGTAAACATTGAGGTTCAGGAAATGTGCGGTATATT
>JGI26339J46600_10000097_pt1 | contig 29613 bp, 26 predicted proteins | sample BogFormECP12_OM1_FD_46600 | JGI IMG/M metagenome (IMG submission 46600) | reverse complement strand
TCATTGCCATCAACTCAGGTCTATGACAGGTGCCGAGCTTCGCTCGGCTGGACGGCCGAGGCGGCCGTCCCTGCGTGTTTCTCGTTGGATCTAGTCCTGAGCTAAAAGCTAACGGCTAAGAGCTTACTTGCAACTCTGGCGCTCTTGGGTGGCGGCGGTGTGCAGATGGCAGATGGCGATGGCGAGCGCATCGGCGGCGTCGGCGGGCTCCGGAATCCGATCGAGATTCAGAAGGCGCGTCACCATTTGCTGCACCTGATGTTTTTCGGCGCGGCCGTATCCGACCACCGCCGACTTGATGGAGAGCGGCGAGTATTCGGCGACTTCGAGTCCGGCGGAAGCGGCGGCCAGCATCGCGACTCCGCGCACCTGGCCGAGNTTCAGGGCAGANTTCACGTTGGCGGCGTAGAAAACGTCTTCGATGGCGACGCGGTCGGGGCGGTGCTGGGAGATCAGTTCCCGCAGGCCGATCGAGATGCGCGACAGGCGCGTGGGCATGGGGTCGCGCGGGGAAACTTTGATGGCGCCGCAGACGATGCACACGAGGCGATCGTCCGGGAGCAGATCGACTACGCCGTATCCGGTGTATTCCGTGCCGCAGTCGATGCCGAGGACGCGCATGGGGGAAGTGTAGCAGGAGAGCAGTCGGCACTTGGCTGTTCGCTGTTCGCTTTTGGCTGTTCGCTTTTGGCTCTTAGCTCTCAGCTTTCCGCCCTACGCACGCGAGGCAAAGCAGCGTGGTAACCTGATACTCTGTGGCTCACTGAAATATGCGGTGGAGCGATTCCATCTGCTCAGGGGCGGACTCATACTCGTACCAGAGGATCATATGAGGAGCAGGCGATGAAAATTGGAGTGCTGACGGGCGGAGGCGACTGTCCCGGGCTGAATGCGGTCATTCGGGCAGTGGTGCGTAAGGGCACGTTCCACTATGAAGACGAGTTCGTGGGATTCATGGAGGGCTGGCGCGGGGTGCTGGAAGACAAGATCATGGAACTCGACCTCTCCTCGGTGGGCGGCATCCTGCCGCGTGGCGGCACGATCCTGCGCACCTCGCGCACCAATCCGGCAAAGCATTCCGACGGCCTGCAGCACTGCGTCGAGAACCTCAAGAAACATGGNTGTGACGCGCTGATCGCCATTGGCGGCGATGACACGCTCTCGGTGGCGCAGAAACTTTTCGCCAACGGAGTAAACGTNGTTGGCGTTCCGAAGACGATCGACAACGATCTGGCCGGCACGGACTACACCTTCGGCTTCGACACGGCCGTGAATGTGGCCACCGGCGCCATTGACCGCGTGCATACGACNGCCGAAGCGCACAACCGCGTGATCGTGGTCGAAGTGATGGGACGCGCTGCGGGCTGGATCGCGGCCTATAGCGGCATCGCCGGCGGCGCCGACGTCATCCTGATCCCCGAAGTTCCTTTCGATATTGAACAGGTGGCCGAACTGATTCGGCAGCGCCACGCCCGCGGAAGATATTTCAGCATCGTGGTGGCAGCCGAAGGCGCGAGGTTTGCCGATGGCACCCAGTTGAACGGTGGAGCGTCGGTTCTGCAAGAAGGGCGCGATGAGTTCGGGCATCTTCGGTTGGGCGGAATCGGCTCGACCGTGGCGCGCGAGATCGAAAAACGGACTGGCTTCGAGTCGCGGTCGGTTGTACTCGGCCACATCCAGCGAGGCGGAACGCCCAGCGCTTTCGACCGCGTACTGGCCACGCGCTACGGACTGGGCGCCATCGACATGGTGCACCGCGGCGAATTCGGGCAGATGGCGGCGCTGCGCGGAAACAAGATTATTTCCATCCCGCTGACCGAAGCCATCGCTTCGAATCGTAAGGTGGATAAGGAAATTCTTGACGCCGCGATCGGCATTCTTGACAAGCTCGACTATAAGGTTTCGAAAGTTTCCTGAGCTGCGAACCGGATCTCCTGTAGAGACGCGGCTTGCCGCGTCTCCCGGCACGCGGCAAGCGGAGACGGGGCAAGCCCGTCTCTACAGGGCGGAAGGAGTTGCGGCCCAGCCCGGGCAAAAGGTACAACCAGAGCGGGATTCGCTTGGCATTGGCGTGGGTTTAGGGGCATACTTACTCAGCAATAGCTCAGCCCTCCCCGGGACCGATACGAGTCCGGGGATGCTCCGGTGTCTATGTTTCAAAACGAAACCCAGCCCGAGAACCATCTGGAGCGGTCGACGCAGCTCCCCTTGCAACCCGCGTCGCAGGATTCCGAAGTACAGCGGAAGCGGATGCTCATCGCGCTGGGGATACTGCTGGTCGCGCTGGCGGCGGTGCTTCTGAAAGACTGGGATTTCTGGTTTCCGCCGGGCGATGAAGTTCAGGAAGCCAGGGTTCGCAGCAAGAATAAGAGCATGACAGCGGTACCGGCGAGCGCGCCCGCGACTCCCGCACGGGAACGCAAACCAGCCAAGCCCCCGGCACCCGCTCCGGCCGAAGCTCCCTTCTCGGCAACCACCGAGCGCGCAGCTCTGCCTCCTATGCAGGTTGAAGTCGTGGCCGGAAACCGCCACATCAAAGTGCCCGCGAAAAGCAATGCCATCCATCTGGACGTGGGCTCGGGCGCGACGTCCTCTGCATCCGGCGCTCCCGCATCGGCGCCGAATGCGCCGGTCAGTGCCGCCGATCGCGTGCAGCTCTCGCCGCAAACGGCGCAGAGCGTCAGCGTTTCGGTGCCACCGGACTATCCCTTGCTGGCGCGGCAGATGAAGGTGCAGGGCGCAGTCAGTTTGCGGGCGCTCATCTCGCGCGACGGCGCGATCCAGGAGTTGCAGATTCTCAGTGGTCCCGGCATCCTGGCGACCGCGGCTCGCGAGGCCGTGAAGCAGTGGCACTTCAAGCCCTACATCCAAAACGGACAGCCCGTGGAAACTCAGGCCCGCATCACGGTGAACTTCACCATTTCCACAAATTGAGCGGGGGTTGGATCGAATTGCTCGTGTGGCGCGGACACTCTTGTCCGCGAAAAGCCCGCAGTGAAACGAGGCTTCGGTGGGACGGGGGTGTTGGGGTCACAGCAGAATCAAAAGCAAATGCAAAAACGAATGCAACGGCCGCGGACAAGAGTGTCCGCGCCACACAACCTGCGGAAAATTAAACGGGCGTCCCGATTCTTTCGAATCCAGGACGCCCGGGCAGCCCTCCCCCAGAACTGCTCAATCGGGAATATAAGACGAAGCGAAAAATTTGAAAATGGCACGCGGGTGCCGAACTTGCTCCACCAAAGTGCCACCCCGTAACTCACACATTACAAAGCCTGAATCCAAAGTCGAACGCGGCCGAGGCGAGGCGTTCCACGCTTGGCCGAGGACGGGAGGAAAGCTCTCTCCCAACATCGAAATCCGAGTTTGCACCCGTGTCACTCGGATCACAGACGAACGTGCGAAGTGGCTCTGGCTCGTGTCGGCTTCCAGCGCCAACCTGGCGAAAATTTGGATTCGCGAACGCGCCTACTGCTTGGGAATGTTGTCTGCAGGCGGGATCTGTTTCGACGCGGCTTTGGGATCGCCCGCCGCGGGCGCAGTGGGCATCGTCATTGCACTTTCTGGATTGAGCAGGTGATCGTGGGTGGGGCCTAATCCGAGTTTGATCAGCGCTCGGGAATCTGGAGTCGTCTTCGCCTGCCATCCCTGATCTGCCTGATAGCGCTGCATCGCGGCCTGCGTAGCGCTGTCCCATGATCCCGAAGGCTCACCTTGCAAGTAGTGTTCGCGGATGAGAGCTGCCTGAATCTGCCGGGCGCGAGCGGAGTCAATCGCCTGCTGGCCGCGCTTCTTCGAGCCCTTCTTGGAGCCCGTCTTGCCGTGGGAGCTTTTGCTCTTCTGAGCTGAGGTGTGAGTCGAGGCGCGCTTGGTGGTCGCGTGCCCGCTGCTGTGTTGCTTTGCTTTCACGGCTGGCGCCGCGGAAGCTTGCGCCGATTCCCTTGGAGGAGTCGACGTCTCTGTCTGTGCGACTGCGAGCCCCGGCACGGCCAGGCAGAGCAGGCTGCAGAGCCCCGCCCGTCGCCAGCGCCGAATTTGATCAGACCGTAGCATGTCTAAAGGCTTCGACCATTTGCGGGTCGACCATCAAGAATCAGTCCTTCGTCGTCAGTCGTTGGTCGTTCGGGACGCGTCGTTCGTTTGCAACCCGCGAGCGACCGATGACCAACGACTAACGACTGTCCCAACAAAAAACCGGCGAGACCGGCCCACCCTTATGGTCCCCGAAACGGGGATGGATTGCCAGTCTCGCCGGAGTTTCTATCGGTTACGGAAGTGTGCCTGCCAGGAAAATCGTTCCATCCTGCGCCCTCGAACCTCGCGGACGCACCAGGAACACGACATCCTGCCCGCTCTTCAGCGACGACTCGATCTTGATAAAGTCGTCCGGATTGTTCACGGGCTGCTTGTTCACTTCCAGGATCACGTCGCCGCGATTCAGGCCGAGATCCTCGGCGAACGATCCCTGCTTCACGTCCTGCACCACCACGCCTTTGCCCGCCGGAATGCTCAGGCGATCGGCCAAATCGGGAGTGATGCTGCGAACTGTGACCCCAAACTTGCTGGGCTTGGGGGCTTCCTCGCCCTGGTTATCGTCTTCTTCGCCCAGACGGGAAGCAAACAGTTTCGAGCGATCGGCGATGGTCACCGTCGCGTCCTGCTTTTTACCGTTACGCACAAAGGCGAGTTTGGCCTTCGAGCCCGGCTTGCGGGAAGCGATGTCGGCCACCAGATCGTCGCCGCTCTTCACGTCCTTGCCATCCACGGAAGTGATCGTGTCGCCAATCTTCAGACCCGCATCGTCGGCCGGGCTGCCGGATATGACGTTCGACACCGTCACACCCGATCCGTAAATGCGCGCGATGGCTGGGTTCGGCTGGGCGGAAAACTCAATGCCAATGGATCCGCGCGAAACGCGGTGTTCCGGCCCGATCAATTGGTTGTAAACCTGCGTCACCGTGTTCGAAGGCATGGCAAATCCCACGCCCGCGTACGAACTCGTCTCCGTCAGGATGGCGGTATTGATGCCGATGACTTCACCCGCCATATTCACCAGCGGCCCACCGGAATTGCCCGGGTTAATGGCGGCGTCCGTTTGAATAAAAGACTGGAACTGCCGGTTCGGCACGATGTTGCGCCCCTTGGCCGAAACGATGCCCGCCGTCACAGTTTCCTGTAATCCGAAGGGACTGCCGATGGCCAGCACCCAGTCGCCGACTTCCATGCCGTCGGAGTTGCCGAGTTTCGCGGCCGGCAGCGCATGATCGACGTCAATCTTGATCACTGCCAGGTCGGTCTCCTGGTCCATGCCGATCAATTTGGCATCGTGGCCCGGAGAAGCGGGGTTTTCATCCTGCAACTTCACACGAATGCGATCGGCCTTGTCGACCACGTGCCGGTTGGTGACGATGTAGCCCTTCGAATCCACAATTACGCCGGAACCGAGCGAGCGCTGGCGGATGGTGCCCGCTTCTCCGCCCTGGCCCCCTTGGCCACCGAAGAACTTGTCAAAGAAATCCTGGAACGGGGTGTCTTCATCGCCGTTGCCCTGATCCTGGTCGGGATCGGGACGCACCGAGCGCCCTCGACGGTGCGGGTTCTTGATGGTCGACTCGGTATTGATGTTCACCACGCTCGGCTCCAGTTGTTTGGAAATCTGGGAGAAGGCGGTCGAGAGTTGTTGCGGAGCGGGGATGGTCAGCGGGGTCGCATCCGACGCCTTCTGTCCCTCCTTGCCTTTCACTCCATAGGAGACTACCGTGCCAATCAGAATGCCAACCGCCAGCGTCGCCAGAATCGTAAAAGTGTACGCCCAACGGTTGGCCTTGAGACGGGCCCAAAAAGCGCTTTCGCGCGAATCCATTTCTTTCCTCCTAAAACTGCCTAACTGATTATTATACCTTCGCCCCGGGCAGCGGAGTTCGAAGGGCGCCAAGTCGTTAGACGCAGAAAACCGAGTTCGCGTTCACCGTGGGCGCGAGCAGGCTGCGGGGGAAGTGGGATTCGTATCAGGGCATCGCTTTTTCGTATCAGGGCATCGCTTTAGCGATGCCGAAAGCAGCACCCTCTGGAACCGCCTTCAGGCGCTGCGGCGGCGGATCCAAATCAAATTCTGGATGTGCCGACGAATAGGGGTAGTCCGTACCGGCCGTCACGAGGAATCGCTTCACCGGATTCGCATGAATATATTCTCGGATATCCAAGAAAGCCTCCCGCTCATTCACCCGGACTTCCGAAAATCCCTTCTGCCAAACCGGAGCGCGGAACCCCAGTTCGCGTCCTGCCCGAAACGCAAAACCGCCCTTGATCAGCTGAACCGCCTTTTCCACGGTCATCTCCGCGCCCACCGTGATCAGCAAATGGAAGTCGTCGGGCATGATCGCAAATTCGTGGAGAAGATATTTCCGCTGCTGGCGATAGTGATAGAGCACGTCGATCAATAGGCTGGCGGCACGGGCGGATTGCAGAAGTCCGGTTTTCCCCCAAGTCGAGGAAGTCACGAAGAAGGTACGCTCGCCGGCGATGACCTGCGATCGATCGGCATTGCGAATGGGAATCGACATTCAGCCCCCAGCGCCTAAAGGCGTTTTCTCGTGGGTGCGTTGGCGTCATCGCTAAAGCGATGACCTGATACGAATCTCACAATGTCCGCGGTTATGCAGTGATGATCGAACATGCCGGAAGTGATGATTTTCTGGGCAGCGTGCGGCTTATGGCAGCCCGTGGCGGCCGGCGCCTACAGCTTCAGCGTCATCAGCGCCAGGAACAATCCGGTATAACCGGCGATGACCAGCAAAACCAGCAGCGCGCCAAAACTCAGGACGTTAAATATTCCCCACGGCTTCTGCACCGCGCCCGTCGCCAGCTTCCACAGTCCGAAACTGCCCACCAGCGCGCAGCCCGGCAACACGAACAACCCAATCGCCCGCCCGTGCTCGACCTGAGGAAAGACGATCAGGAACGTCACGGCAGGAAGGAAAACCAAAGCCGGGACAATCGCCAGCGGAGCCCCGATCATGAACGCGCGTTCCCGCTCCTTCCATTGAGTCATTGAATCATTAAATCATTGAGTCATTGAATCATCGGGTCATTGAATCATCAAAAATCAGCCAATGATTCAATCTCTCAATGATTCAATGATTCAATGCTGTACACGGTCTGTCCGCCGACCACGGTACGCAGAACCTTCGTCTCCAGGATTTTCGGCGGCAGGGCTGCCGTAATGTCCTGATCAAGAACGACAAAGTCGGCCAGCATGCCCGGTTCCAGCTTGCCTTTTTGCTTTTCGGCGAATTCGGCAAACGCCGATCCCGTGGTGTAGGCGGCGATCGCCTGCTCAATGTTCAGTTTCTGCGCGGGATAGTAACTTTTCTTTCCGTCTTCGCTCATGCGGGTAAGCGCCGAGTAAATCCCGCGAAACGGCGTAACCGGTTCGACGGGATAATCCGTGCCAAAGGCCAGCACCACGCCACGGCGAAGAAACTCAGCCCACGTATAGGAATGCTCGGCGCGCTTCGCTCCCAGACGCGACTCGGCCCAGTTCATATCCGTGAGCAGGTGGTTCGGCTGCATGGACGCGATCACCTTCAGATCCTTGAAACGCGAAATCTGCTGCGGCGTGGTGACCTGCGCATGCTCGATGCGAAGCCGATAGTCAGTACCACCGTCGGCCGCCTTCACCTTGGCTTCTTTTGCTGCCTTCTCCGCCTCGGCGAACGCGTCGAGCGCCAACTGTACGCCTTTGTCGCCGATGGCGTGGAAGCCGATTTGATATCCCGCCAGGACTCGTTCCTTCGTCATCGCATTCAACTTGGCCGCCTCGTATTGCGGCAGACCGCTGTTCTTCGGATCGTCGCTGTAGGGCTCAAGCAACGCGGCGGTCTTCGAGCCGAGCGAACCATCCATGAAGCCCTTCAGCATTCCGGTGTGGAGCAAGTTGTCGGACGCGGGATGCGAGCTGCGCTTGCTGTTCAGGTCTTCGATCGAGTCGTCGAAAGGCAGCCACTCTGAAATTCTCGCCGTCAGCTTTCCATCGTTTTCGAGTTCTTCGTAAATCTCGAAGTCTTCCCACTGCGAGTAATCCTGCGCGGAGGTGATGCCGTGGCTCGCCAGATCGGCAAGTGCGAGTTCGATGGCTTGCCGCCGCTTCTCGTGGGTAGGCTTGGGAATCACCGCCTGCACCGCCTCTTGCGCTTTCTCGCGCAGAATGCCGTTGGGCGTGCCCGCGTCATCGCGATCGATCTTCCCACCATCGGGATCGCGACTGGCGACGGTAACGCTCGCAAGTTGCAAGGCGCGCGTGTTCGCCACGCCAATGTGCCCGTCCACGCGTTCGAGGTAAACCGGGTGTTTGCCGCTTACCTCATCCAGATCCCAGCGAGTGGGCAGTACCTTGACGGGCCACAGAGTCTCGTCCCAACCTTCACCCACCACCCATTCTCCGGGCGCGGCGGCTTCGGCCTTGACCCGCAGGCGCTCGCGGAACTCGTCCAGCGTTTTGGCGCCGACCAGGTTCAGGTTCATCTTCTCAAGGCCGGCGCTGGCCAGGTGCATGTGGGCGTCATTGAATCCGGGCATGACGAAGCGGCCATCCAGATCCACGACCTTCGTCTCTGGCCCCTTCAATTTCATGATCTCGTCGCGCGTCCCGACGGCGAGGATCCGGTCGCCAAGGACCGCCAGCGCCTCCGCGCGCTTGCCCGCCCCCAACGAAGACACCGCATCGACCACGCCGGTGTAGATGTTGCCGNGGGTAAAGATCANGTTCGCTTTCGGCTTCTGATCGCCCTGCGCTGAAACGACGTTCTGTGCCGCCACACCAGAGGCCACGGTCAACAGCAGAAGCAGCGCGATTCGCGTCATCATTCTCCTACTCCCGAAAGTGTGAGCATTGTAAGCAGAATGCGCCTTAGACCGAGGTCTCGTCCATTACAGTCGAACCATTCTTGCAACGTGTGGGCGCCGCCTCCGGAGCCGCCACCACCAATTGCGATGGCCTCGCGCCCCAGCGAAAGCGGTATGTTGGCGTCGGTCGACGCTCGCTGCACCTGCGCGGTGTTGCCCAACTGCGCATCCACGGCGCGAATCACCTTGAGAAGACGCGCATCCGGCGCCAGTTCGCCCGCCGGACGATTGCCGATCTCGACCACTTCGCTCTGCACCACCTGCGGCTTGCGCGTTCCGTGCTGAGCAGCCTCCCGATTTTCCCACGCGACCGCATGCTCCAGCGCGCTGCGCAAGGCTTGCTCCAGCCGGTCGATTTCCACCATCGACGTGGAGCGCAGATCGACCCGCATGCTGGCGGATTCCGGAATCGAATTCACGGAAGTGCCGCCCCGAATCACGCCGACATTAAACGTTGTTTTCGGCGAGGCCGGCACCGGCGTTTGACTGAACACCTCGATCGCACGGGAGAGCGTAATAATCGGATTGGGCGCGCCGAAGTCGCTCCACGAGTGTCCGCCCGGACCGCGCACGATCACTTCGAAGCGGCGGCTGCCCAGGGCCTCGGCCACCACGGTGTCGGCTCCGGCGCCATCGACCACCACGCTGTAGGCAATCGCATCGCGCCAGCGCGGCGTCGCGAAAACGTGCCGCATGCCCCGCAGATCGCCTTCGCCTTCTTCCCCGACGTTCCCGATGAACACAAAGGGCAGCGCATGCGAAATTCGCGCCCTGCCGAGCACACTGATCACGGCCAGCATCGCTGCCATACCCGCGCCGTTGTCGGCGACTCCCGGGCCATACAACCGGCTGCCCTGCTGCCGGATGTGCAACGGCGCCGCCGCCGGAAACACCGTATCGATGTGCGCGCTGAGCGCCACGAAACGGCTTCCGTAGCCGGGACGAACGCCGAAGACGTTGCCGACCTCATCCACCTGCACATCGGTAAGGCCGAGTTCGCGAAAACGGTCGGCCAGCCAGGCGCCGCGTGCCGCCTCTCCGAATGGAGGCGCGGCAATCCGCGTCGCCTCCATCTGCCAAAGCGCAAACTGCGATTCCTGCGAGCGGAACCGCTCGAATGCCGCGCGCACTGCCGGCGAACCGGCCAGCCGCGCCACTTCCTGCTGCACCGGGGGATAAGAATTAGAAGCTGCCACTTGCGGAATCGACTCCATCCTTTGCGCCTATCTTATAACGTCGAGCGCTAAACGTCGGCGCGTAACATCGGTGCGGACGCCGAGCAAGTGCTTGGTTCGCATGTCCCCGGCAGGCCGTCTGTGCCTGGTTTTGATAGACTGTCCTCGAATAAGCTGTCCACGATTCTCGATCCACCTCGCTCCGCGTCGGATCCCGCCTTAGGAGGTATCGTCGTGAAAACTGTCCTCAAAATTATCGCCATCGCCGTCGCCCTGTTGATTGTGGTCGCCATCGCGCTCCCGTTTCTGGTGAACGTCAACAGTTCCCGTCCCCAGATTGAGTCGAGCCTCAGCTCGGCTCTGGGACGGCCAGCGAAAGTCGGCAATCTGAGCCTCAGCATCTTCTCCGGCAGCGTGGAAGCCGACCAGCTCTCTATCGCGGACGATCCCAAGTTCGGCAGCGCCCCGTTTATCCAGGCGAAATCGCTCCAGGTGGGCGTCGAACTGCTGCCGCTCATTTTCAGCAAGCAGCTCAACGTTACCCGGCTCCTCATCGATCGTCCGGAAATCGCTTTGCTGCGCGACCGCGACGGAGTCTGGAATTTCTCCTCGCTCGGAAATCAGCCGGCACAACCCGCCAAAGCTGCCGAAAAAACGTCCAGCTCGCCGGCGAACGTGAACGTGGCCAAGCTCGAGCTGACCGATGGAACCGTCACGCTTGGATCCACCACCGGCAAACGTAAACCCATCGTGTACGACAAGGTCAACGTTGAACTGCGCAATTTTTCATTTACCAGCACCTTCCCTGTGATCGCTTCCGCCCGCCTCCCNGGCAGCGGCAGCTTGAAAATCGAGGGCACCGCCGGTCCGATTAATTCGACCGATACTGCCCTCACGCCGGTGCAGGCAAAGGTGACTCTCAACAAACTCGACCTCGCCCAGTCGGCGTTCGTCGACCCGGCGCTGGGCATCGCCGGCTCGGCCGATTTCGGCGGCACGCTGACTTCCGACGGCCACCTCGCGAAGGCCGGCGGAACCTTGAAGGCCACGTCGTTAAAGCTGGTGCCCAAGGGCTCTCCCGCCGGAGTGCCCGTCCAGTTTGTCTTCGCCGTCGAACACGACCTGAAGCAGGAGTCCGGAAAGTTGACGCAGGGCGACGTCGCTATCGGCAAGGCGCTGGCCAAACTCACCGGCACTTACGATATGCGCGGCGAAACCACTTCGATCCGCACCAAACTGAACGGACAAGCCATGCCGGTCGACGCCCTTGAGGCCATGCTTCCCGCACTCGGCGTAATTCTTCCCACGGGTTCGCGGCTCAAGGGCGGAACGCTTTCGGTCGAGCTCGACTCGGCGGGTCCGCTCGACAAGCTGGTTTCAACCGGCTGGGTAAGGATGAGCAACACCGCACTCACCGGTTTCAACCTCGGGTCCAAGCTCTCGGCCATCTCCGCCCTCACCGGCAAGCAGACCGGCAATGACACCACGATCGAGAACCTGAGTTCCGATGTGCGGTACGCGCCCGAAGGCACACGCCTCGACAAGATCAACCTGGTGATTCCGGCGCTTGGAACCGTCACCGGCGCGGGCACCATCAGCCCCAACAACGCACTCGACTTCAAGATGGTGGCCAACCTCAACGGAGGCGCCGTCACCGGTCTCACGCAAATGGCTGGCCTCGGTAGCAAAGGAACCGGGGGCATTCCCCTGACGATTACGGGCACAACTTCGAACCCAACCTTCATGCCGGATGTGAAAGGGATGGTAGGCAAAGAACTCAAAGGCCTGATACCCGGGGGCAAGAACAATCCCTTGGGCGACTTAGGCGGCCTTTTCGGAAAGAAGAAGCCCAACTAGAGTGTGGGGACGGGGCTTTGCCCGTCCAAGCGGGGCGGAGCCCCGCTTCCACACCGTCTTCAGCATATGCCGCGGAGGAACGTCTCGGCGGGCTGAGCTTCGAGCATCCGCATGCTGTTCAGAATCGTGGCGATTACGTTATCGTCTCCGACTACCGTGTTGATCATCAGGTGATAGAGGCTGCGCGTCGGCCACTCGGCATTGAAGTAGTGTTTGATATACGCGATCCGCTCCTTGTCCACGTTCTCCACCAGGTCTTCCGCCTCTTCACGGCTCCTGCCCATCGCCAGCAGGCGGCGGATCTTCTCATCATGCGGAGCATAGGTAAAGACGCGGAAAGTGTCCTCGCGTTCGCGCAGGAAAAACGGGGACCCACGGCCGACAATCACCGCATTGCCTTCGGCCGCAATCGCGCTCATGATCTCTCCCACCATGGCCATCATGCGATCCGTATCGAACGTGCGCGAGTCGTCTAGAGGAATGCTGCGTTCGTAACTGCCCCGCCAGAACGCCTTCGCGAAACGGTACAGACGGCTGTCCACACGCTCATCGCACGAGGCCACTGCCGATTCCGTTACCTGCGCGCGCTGGGCAATCTCGCTCGTCAGTTGCTGGTCCCACAGCTTCCACCCCAAGCGGCGGGCCAGTTCGGCGGCAATGCCCCCGCCGCCGCTGCCAAATTCGCGTTCCAGAGTAACGATGCGAAACATTGCCAACCTCCTTCCAGGAAACAATGGAGCGACGGGCGTCTCGCGAGCCTGCCCTGAGCGCAGCCGAAGGATCCAGCCGGGCGGGGACGCCCGGCTCTCCACTAGCAAGGCGGCACTAGTGAACCACGGTCCCACCCGCGTGCTTCGGCTTCTTGATCAGGAACACACACGGGATTAAACAAGCGATCACGACCCCGAGCAACCAGAAATTATCAATGTATGCCAGCATGGTCGCCTGCCGGACCACATTCGCCTGCATCATCGCGTAGGCATGCTGCAGAGCGGAACTGCCCCCGGAACCAGGCCCGGCGCCGCCGCCCGAAAAAGTACTCGTCATCCCGCGCAGGATTGCCTGAAACTGCGGATTGGCGGCGTTCAACTTCTCCACCAGCCGCACCTGGTGAACCTGCGCGCGGCGAGCCAGCATGGTGGTAACAAAGGAAATCCCGATGCTNCCTCCAATATTTCTGGCGAGGTTCATCAAACCGGACGCGGCATTGTTCTTCTCGCGTGGCAAGAAGGCATACGCGGCGGTGTTAATGGGCACAAACAGGAAAGAGAGTCCCACCGCCTGGAAAACGCGCGCCATCGTCACGGTGCGGAAATCGATGCCCAGGTCGAACGTCGTCATATGAAACAGCGAAAACGAGAGCACCGTCAAACCAAACAGCATCAGCCAGCGCGGGCTATACCGCGAAAGCAGAAATCCAACCATCGGCAGCATCGCTATGATCGTGAAACCGCCCGGCATTAGTGCCAGCCCGGACCGTTCGGCCGTGTAGCCCAGCACCGTCTGCATGAACAGCGGCAACATCAGCGTGGTGCCGAGCAGGGCGAATCCGAGCATGAACATCAGAAAGTTCGCGGTGGCGAAAGTGCGCACCCGAAATAAATGCAGGTCGACGATGGGGTCTTTGCAGTGCCATTCCCAGAAGATGACGAAGATCAGCGACGCGGCTGAGATCGCGCTCAGCACCACGATGAAGTGCGATTCGAACCAGTCTTCGCGTTGTCCCTTGTCCAGGATCACTTGCAGCGTTCCGAGGCCGAGCGCGACGAAGCCGAGCCCGGTGTAGTCAATCCGCGTTTCACTCAGCTTGCGGCGCTTGAAGTACGGAGGATCCTGGATGAGCCGCGACGTCAGCAAAAGCGAAAGCATGCCGACGGGGATATTGATGAAGAAAATCCAGCGCCAACTGAAGTTGTCGGTGACCCAACCGCCGAGCGTTGGACCGATGGCCGGCGCCATCACCACCGCGATGCCGTACACGGCGAATGCCATGCCGCGCTTGGCGGGAGCAAAAGTGTCGGCGAGGATGGCCTGCTCGCTCGGCTGCAAGCCTCCGCCCCCCACACCCTGAAGAATGCGGAAGACAATCAGCATGGCGAGATTGGGCGCGAGTCCGCACAGAAACGAACTGATCGTGAACACCGCGACGCAGCTCATGTAAAAACGCTTGCGTCCCATGATCGAAGACAGCCAACCGCTCAGCGGCAGCACGATGGCATTCGAGACAAGATAAGAAGTGAGCACCCACGTACTCTCGTCCTGACCCGCGGAAAGACTGCCGGCGATATGCGGCAGTGCCACATTGGCGATGCTGGTATCGAGCACCTCCATGAACGTGGCCAGAGTCACCGCGAGAGCGATGATCCACGGATTGACCGCCGGACGCCATGCGGCGGCCTCATTCATGGTGATCGCAGCAGCGCCCATTATTTGATCCAGACCTTCGGCACCACCGACATGCCGGGGCGNAGTTCATGTCCCTTGGTCTCGCCCGNATCGAACACAATCTTCACCGGAATGCGCTGCACGACTTTGACGTAGTTGCCAGTGGCATTTTCGGGGGGNAGCAGGCTGAAGCGCGCACCACTGGCGCCCGCGGTAGAATCGACATGCCCCTTGTAGGTTTTCCCGTTCGCATCCACCGCGATCTCAGCCGGCAAACCCGGCTTCATCTTCCTAAGCTGCGTCTCCTTGAAGTTCGCCGTGACCCAGAGGTCCCCCTCATCGAGCGGGATGACCTTCATCATCTCCTGGCCGGGCTGCACGTTTTGNCCAACCTCCACCGTGCGGTTGCTGACGACTCCGCTGACCGCCGCAATCACTTTTGTGTACTGGAGGTTCAGCTCAGCCTGGTCCCATTCGGCCTTCCTGCGATCGGCATTGGCTTGCGCGGAAAGGGCGCGGGCGCGCGTGACTCGCATCGTCTGCGGCGCCGTGTCGGCGGTTCGAAGATCGGCGCCGGCCTGCGCCAGTTTGTCCTGCGCCTGTTCGATCTGCGCCGCGAAAGCGTCGGCGCTGGCGCGCGCCGCTTGCACGGTTGCGGCGGCGGCCTGGGCGCTGGCGACGGCTTGATCGTACTGCTGTTGCGAAATCTCCTGCTTGTCGATCAGTTGTTTGTAGCGGACAAGATCGTTCTGCGCTTTGCTATTGTTGGCTTCCGCTTCCGCGATCTGCGACTTGGCGGCCTCAAACTGCTGGCGGGCAGCCGCGATTCCAGCCTTTGCACTGGAGACGCCGGCCTGGGCGCCGCTCACCTGGCTCGNTGTGGTCACGTTCGTGATCGGGACGTTAATCCCGGCTGCCGCGGCCTGCGCCTGGGCATCGGCGTATTCCGCGCGCGCCCGCGCGACCGCGACTTCGTAGTCGGCAGGGTCGATTTCCACCAGCACTGTTCCCTTTTCCACGTACTGGTTGTCTTGCACGTTGAGCTTCAGCACATGGCCGCTGACGCGCGCGCTCACCGAGTTCACGTGCCCGTCAATCTGCGCGTCGTCGGTGGATTCGTAACTTCCGAGGTAGCGCCACAGGAAGAAAACAGCGATCAGAATCACGAGGCCGGCGAGAATGAATCCCGCCTTCGTGCGCGGATGGTTCAAAAACGCCGATCGCCGCTGATAGTTAGCTTCGCTGTCAGGCGGCGACTGCGGCGCACGCGCTTCCGATTGCGGTTTGGGCTCGGCTACAACGCTGCTGGTTGGTTCCATTGGTTACTTCCCTTTCAAGTATTCGCGAACGCCCTCTTCGGCGCGTCCCAGGGCGCGGGCAAAAGAAACCTTGGCCAGGTTGTGAAGATATAGGCTCGAGATCAAAATCTCGTGCGCGGCTGCCACCGCTTCCTGCGCCTGCACCAACTCGAGGTTGTCGGTGATCCCGGCGGAGAAACGATCCTGCGATTGGGTAAGCGCCTGCTCGGCAAGATTCACCGAACTCTGGGCGACTTCCACCTGATCGGCGGACGATTTGAGGTCGAGCAGCGCGTTGCGGATATCCTGATCGATCTGACCACGCACGTCCGCCATCTGCGCCTGCGCCTGCCGCAGGCTGGCTTCCGCCTTCAGCACGTCTCCATGGACCTTTCCACCCTGGAAGATCGGAATGTTCAACGTACCGACGACCGCATACGTAGGCAACACATCGCCGGGAACTTTGCCGATTTCGCCGTAATTTACCGCCATGTCGATGGTCGGAAAATACCCGGCGGTGGCCGCGCTGTGCTCCAGTTGAGCGGCCACCAAACGATCCCGCGCTGCTTTGTAATCGGAGCGCAGAGAATATGCGCGCTGCAAGCTGGTTTCAAGCTCGGGGATGGGAAAAGCCTGATAAGGAGCTTTATCGGCCAGTTCGAATTCCTGGCCGGGTGCCAATCCAATCACACGCGCCAGCGAGATTTTTTGCTTGGCAAAGTCATTCGCGGCCGCGATCAGTTGCTGTTGGCGCGTCTGGTATTCAACCTGCGCCCGAAGCGTATCGATGGCCGGAGCGACGCCGGCCTGTTGTTGCGCAACCGCCTTCTTATAGAGTGCGCGCGCCGTCTCCACCTGCGCTTGCGCCGTTTCCACGCGGGCTGCTCCGGCAATCGCCTGCAGGTAGGCATTGCCGGTCGCGAACACCACCAGATCCCGCGCGTCCTTCAGATTGAACCGGGCCACGCTTTCGCCGATCACGGAAGAACGGTATTTCTGGATTGCCTTCCAGTCGAAGACTCGCTCGGTCGCCGAGGCGCGCACGTCAAAGTAGGAGAACGGCCCGATGACGCGCGGAAGAGTAACACCAGGAAACAGCGAGCCGCGAAGTCCTTCCGCTTCCAGGCTCACCTTTTGCGCCCCCTCCTGCACATCCGCGCTGACCTTCGGAAGCAGGCCGCTGAGTTGCTGCCATTTCTCTCCCCGAGCTTCGATGGTGTTGTACTGCGACAAAAGACCGGCCAGGTTCTGGCGCAATGCCCGCTCGATCGCGTCGCTGAAGGTCAGCGGCAGGACTCCGGGCGTGGGCTTGGCCTCCGGCACACTGCCAAACACTGGATTCTGCGCCGAGGTTTGAACCAGCGAAGTTTGAACCTGCAGGGCTCCGCCCGTCGCACTCGTCGTCGAAGTCGATGTAGAACTTTGGGCGCAAAGCGCCGCTGGCAAGATGACCATTGACACGACCGGACAAACGGTCCGCAAAAAGAATGCACGAAAGCACCGCAATTGGCGGTTGGAACGTTCCGCGGAAGCCATGGAACCTGGGTTCTCTCCTTACNGGACGAAAAACATAAGTCTTTTTACAAGAAGGAAATGATAAGTCTTTTGGGCTCGTTTTGGCGAAGGTCCGATGCGAATTGTTGAACCGCCTCGCGATAGCGCGCGCGCCCATACCGTTTTTCAGGTGCGCTCGCACTGGCGTCAGTGACCTTGGTCATCTTGTGTAACCTCCACCCAAAGTTCAATCTATGAAGCGAGTCAAGCACTTCCCTGCGACCGAAAGCTGCGTGAGGGAAGTCGTGCGTATGAGCGAAGCCACGAAACCGTCGCCCAAAGGATCGGACTGGACACGCCTGCTTACAGATCCCGACTTGGTCAGCCACCTCGGGAAACTGCTCCAAACCTACCGCGAAGTGCCTACGGAACAGCGCGAAACGGCGCTGCTGCGGGCCATGCGCGACATCAAAGACGCTGCCGTCAAAGCCCGCGAAGCACGGCAAAATGTACCCCTTACCGCGGCGCCGGCGCCACCTGCCGTGCTTCACCATCCCGAACCCGTGGATGAAACGCCCCCGTTCGAACCGGATTTGTTCACCCCGCAATCGGAATCGGATCGCCGTCGTTTTCACCGGATCAAATGCTATGTGGCGGTGGAAATTCACGTTGAAGGCGTCAACGAGCCGGTCTGGGGCAATCTGGCGAATGTGAGCCGCGGCGGATGCCTGGTCGAGACCGCCAGCGCTGTGCCCGCGGGCAAGGCCCTGGAGATCGGGTTGTGGGTGTCAAGCGGCAAGATCTGGGTGAAAGGCGTTATCATCAGCGGAGTCGCGATGCGCAGCGCGCCATCGTTTGGNGTTCGGGTGAAATTCTCCGAGGCCGAACTGTCGGAAAAAGAACACCTGCGGGAATTTCTTAAATTCGTCGAGAGCACGGCCCGCAAGTCGCAAAGCGGAAAAGCCTACGTCGCGCAATTAAAGGGCTAGTCCGCCCCCTGCGTCCAACCTAATCTTGCCAGCAACTTTCCCTGCGATCCGGGTCCATTCCTAGTGAGGTCAATCAGGATGGAAATGCCTTTGCGCAAACGCCCGTTTGCTGGTGGGAACTGCTTTGCTTGTGGCGGCCGGGCTTACGGCNCCGTTCGCGAAACTGTTGGGATAGTAGTGCTCGCGTAGGGGCGGACGCCCTCGTCCGCCCAGCCGNGCGAAGCCCGGCAGTGTGAGCGAGGATTCGCTCCCCTCTCCGGGTCCTGAGCGAAGTCGAAGGAGGGCGTCCGGGGCTACGCGATCCGACTAGATTTCGATGAACACATCCCCGCCCTCAATCTTCACCGGATACACCGCAATCTTCGCCCCCGGCGGACCTGCCTCGCCCGTCTTCGGATCCCACTCCCAGCCATGCCATGGGCAAATGACCTTCCCTCTTGAAATCACGCCCTGGCCGAGCGGGCCTCCGCGATGCAGGCAGATGTTGTCCATGGCGCTGATTTCGCCGTTCACGTTGGCGACGCAGATGGTGTTGTCGCCGCAGGGGAATTCCTTGGCTTCGTTGAGGGCGGGGAGTTCGGGTTCAGAAGCGATCTTGGAGAACATAGCGGCGACCGGCACTTAGCAGTTCGCCAAACAACACCACCCAAACCCTTGCTTCCAGCCGTGACTAGGTTTGGCTAAATGCTAATTGCTAAGTGCTAACTGCTATTTCGGCTGCATCGTTTGCGCCACCATCACCTGGCGCTTGAAATTCTCCATCATCCGCTCTTCGAGCCGCACTTCGGTGGGCCGCTTGGCGAGGGTCATGGTGTCGATCTTGTCTTGCAGCTTGAGCAGCGCGTAAAACAAATTCTCCGGACGCGGCGGGCAGCCGATCACATACACATCCACCGGCACGATCCGATCCACGCCCTGCAGCACGGCATACGTGTTGAACGGCCCGCCCACCGACGAGCACGCGCCCATCGAAATCACCCACTTCGGCTCGGGCATCTGGTCGTAAATTCTCTTCACCACCGGCGCCATCTTCAGAGTGACGGTGCCGGAGACAATCATCAGATCCGACTGCCGGGGGCTCGGCCGAAACACCTCCGACCCAAAGCGCGCGATGTCGAAGCGCGCGGTCGAAGACGCGATCATCTCGATCGCGCAGCACGCCAGCCCGAACGTCATCGGCCAGAGCGCCGACTTGCGCGCCCAGTTGAAGACGTAGTCCACCGTCGAGATCATGAAATTCTTTTCGAATTTGTTCTGCAGCCAGCTCATGAGGCCTCTCGTGCGATACAGGATAACCCATGAATCATACGCCCGGGAGTGATGGCGGTCACCCTCCAGCTTCGGGCTAGACTTGCCGGTGGAGAGCCGGGCGTCCCCGCCCGGCCGCCTGGCTGCCCAGGGACGGGCGAGACGCCCGTCGCTCCACCGAAGTTTGGTGCTAGTAAATCGTGTATCCGGGCGCCGGATTCCGCACATCTGGCTTTGACGCCATCAGCAGCAATGCACCGACGCGCTTGAAGGCGCGCAGATCGTCGAGACTGTGGAATGAAGTCGTCTGATAGTTGTCGGGCGTGGGCGTATCGTCGGGAATCTGCGCATACTCCACGTTGTCGAACGCGTGCCGCTTCAGCAACTCGACGTACTCCGCCGCCGAACGGACATGCACCGGCACCTTCAACTTCGGCACCCACTGCAGCGAATACGGATTGTCTTTGTAGAGATTGATCAGAATGAATAGCCGCCCATGCGGCGCCATGACGCGAAACAGCTCGGCCAGCGCGCGCTCCTGGTCCGGGTAGTAATAAAACGACTCCACCGAAAGCACCTTGTCGAAAAAGTTTTCCTCCCATGGAATCTGCGCCGCCGATCCAACGACGAACATCACGTTTTCAAATTCTTTCGAAGCCGCTCGCGCCTGCCGCACCATCTCGTCGGAGATATCGACTCCGACCACCTGCCCAAAACCGTGCGGCCCCTCGCCGACCATGCGCGCCAGCAAGCGCGTCGCCCATCCCGATCCGCAGCCGAGATCGAGAATGCGCTCGCCCGGACGCAGATCCATGCGGCGCATGGTTTTCTCTGTGATGTCCAGGTGATGGCGCTCCATCTTTGCGCCCTCGCCGTCATCGGCCCAGCGGTTGAATTCCTGCTGCAGGCGCTCGTCGGGAGATTGGGGTTTGTCATTCGGCACTGGATTTCTCCAAGAGAGTCGTTGGTCGCTAGTCGTTAGTCGTTGCAAAAAAGACGCGAACGACCAACGACTATCGACCGGCGACTGTTTCCAATTCCTCAAAGAACGCTGGGTACGACACTCCCGCCGCATCCGCGCCGTGAATCGTCGTCTCACCTTCCGCCCGCAACGCGGCCACGGCGAACGCCATCGCAATGCGATGATCGCCGAAAGACTCCAGTTCTGCGCCGTGCAGATGCTGGCCGCCGGGAATTCGCATTCCGTCGGGCCGCTCTTCGACTTCCGCCCCCATTTTGCGCAGATTGATAGCGACGGCTGCAATGCGGTCCGACTCTTTCACGCGCAACTCTTTGGCGTCGCGCACTTCGAGGCCGCCGTCGCAGTACGGCGCAACCGCCGCCAGCACCGGGATCTCGTCAATCAACGCGGCCGCATCGGCGCCGGCGATTACGGCTCCCTTCCACGCCGCTCCACGCGCCTCAATCGTTCCTACCAGCTCGCCCTGATGTTCTTCCAGATGCCCGACCGAAATCTTCAAGCCCATCTGTATCAGGATGTCGAGCAGCCGTGCCCGCGTCGGATTCATCAGAATTCCCGGCAAGGTAATCTGGGATCCGGGAAACAGCGCCGCCGCACAAAGAAAAAACGCGGCACTAGAAAGGTCGCCGGGCACATGCGCCTCAATCGCGCGCAGCCGCTGTCCGCCGACAATTCGCGATGCGTTGCCGTTGCGTTCGACTTCCGCGCCAAATGCCCGCAACGCAATTTCGCCATGATCGCGCGTGCGGATCGGCTCCTCGACCACCGTCTCGCCGTCGGTAAAAAGTCCGGCAAACAGCACGCACGATTTCACCTGCGCGCTCGCCACTTCCGGCCGGTAGTGGATCGCCTTCAGCGGTCCGCCGTGAATTCTTAGCGGAGGGCGTCCGCCTTCCGCGGCCTCGATCCTCGCGCCCATCTGGGAAAGCGGCGTCATAATGCGCGCCATCGGCCGCCGCGACAGCGATTCGTCTCCGCACAACTCGCTGGTAAAGGGCTGGCCGGCAAGAATTCCGCTCAGCATGCGCATGGTCGAGCCCGAGTTGCCGCAATCGAGCGGCTCCGCCGGAGCGTTTAGCCGCGGCCCCACGCCACAGACTTCAATCGCTCCGTCCTCGTCTTGCGATCGCTTCCACTCGCAGCCGAGCTTCGCCACGCAATCGAGCGTGCTCTCGCAATCGCGCGCCGCTGAAAAATTCTGGAAGCGGCTCGTGCCCTCCGCAATCGCCGCCAGCATGGCGTAGCGGTGCGAGATGGACTTGTCCCCGGGAATGCGCACCACTCCACGCACCGCGCGCGCAGGACGGACAATGACATCAGAACCATCAGGCATGAATTTAATATAACGGAGATTTTGTGGGAGGTCAGAGGTGAGAGGTCAGATTGCAGAGGTAAAAATCAGCGGTCTTAACCTCTGCAATCTGACCTCTCACCTCTGAAATTTCTATTGCGCGCGCACGCGCCCAGCGGCTTCCGCGAGGATTTCCTGCGGAACTTCCCGCAGCATGACGTGGAACTCGAACATGGGCGTTTCCGGCCCGCGTCCCCACCGGCCCACTTCCCAATGCGCGCGGACGAACTTGACCTCCGGCCGCGCCGTCAGATTGAGCAGCAGCGGAACTTCCTCGCGATAAAACTTCTGCGCAAAAGCCGCGACCGGCTTCGCATCCCACGTCGCACCATCCGCTGATCCAAAGATGCTGACCTCGAGCGATTCCTGCTCGACGATGTTGGTGATCGCAAGCGTCAGCAGGAAAATCCGGCCCTCCGCCCGACTCACATCGAGAGCAGGCCCGTCTCCTTTGGCGTTGACCACCGTTTTTTCCGGAACGAGGAAGGCTTCCATCATGACGCGAAGATTCTAGCAGAGAGCCATAACGAAAGCTGTGACAGTTCTCGGTCCGTGGAATTTTGCCTTGGGGCTCGAATCGAAACACCGAATGCGGCCATTTCGAAAATTGCATGAGACAGGGCGGAAGTCTTGGAGTACGATGTTCTCGCTCCATCTTCCCTGCCAAAGACCCCCGGAATTCAACTCGGCACCGCAAGGAGGACCCCTCATGCTTTCGCAAGCTAATATCCTGCCAACTACTCCTATGGGAGCCAACCTCGTCGGCGGAGGCGGCGCGACGTTTCGCGCTTGGGCGCCACGGGCGATCGGTGTGTATGTCAACGGCACCTTTGGAGGAACGCCGAAAACCGGACAGACCGCGGATTTGCTGATGGCGAGAGATGCCAGTGGATACTGGACGGGCTTCATCCCAAGTGCCGGGGACGGAGACCCTTATCATTATTGGGTGGTGGGCGCGGGCTCGAGCGGTTACAAGCGCGATCCGTACGCGCGCGAAATGGCCACGGACAAGCCCTTCCCGCACTGTGGCTGCCTGATCCGTTCCGGCACAGCCTACCCATGGCACGACTCGGCGTTTGTGACCCCAGACTTCTCCAACATGATCGTGTACCAACTGCATGTCGGAACCTATGCACCCAGCGCACCCGGCGTGGCTTCGACCTTTCTCGATGTGATCGGGAAAATAGAGTACTTGGCGTCGCTCGGTGTCAATGTGCTTCAGCCGCTGCCCATCGACGAATTGGAGACCGACCCCTCCATGGGCTACAACGGCGCGGACTATTTCTCTCCAGACTTTCCCTACGTCGTATCCGGGAGGGCTGCTCTGGCCGGATACCTGACCACCATCAATCGCCTGCTGGCAGCGAAGGGCATTTCGCCGATAAGGATCGAGGACATCACACCAGGACCGGCGCAACTTAAGGCCCTGGTTGACCTGTGTCACCTCTACGGCATCGCGCTGGTATTCGATGTGGTGTACAACCACGCGGGTGGATTTTTTGGCGATGATGAAAGCCTCTATTTTTGGGATCGTGCCGCCGGTACCAGCGATAACAATCAAAGTCTCTACTTCACAGACCAAGGGCTCGCTGGCGGTCTTTCGTTTGCACTTTGGAACGATGATGTGCGCGAGTTCATCATCAACAGCGCCCGCTTTTACATCGAGGAATTCCACGTCGACGGCTTCCGCTACGACGAAATCAGCGCGTTGTTGTCCATGAATCAAGATTCCGGCTGGAGCTTTTGCAGCGATCTCACTAGCACGCTTCGCTACATCAAGCCACGGTTGCTGCAAAATGCCGAGTATTGGCCTTTCGAGTTCCAAAACTATCCGCGGCCAAGCCCCTTGATTGTGACGGCAACTGGCAGCGGCGGCACGGGCTTTGACGTTCTGCAACACGATGGATTGCGGAGCGCCCTCCGCAGCGCAGTCCAGCAGGCGTCACAAGGCCAGAACGCCACCGTGGATTTCGGCGCCATCGCCGGCAATCTCTATCCCCAAGGCTTTGCGCATGGGTGGCAGGCAGTCACCTGTGTTGAAAACCATGATCTCGTGGCAGTCGGACGGGAAGCGCGCATTCCCGCTCTGGCCGATGGCTCGAACGCGCGCTCCTGGTACGCCCGCAGCCGCTCGCGATTTGCCACCGCACTCCTGCTGACTGCGCCCGGAATACCCCAGCTCTTCATGGGACAGGAGTTTCTGGAAGACAAGCAATGGAATTGGGATCCGAAGTCGGCCGCCAATCTCATTTGGTGGGACGGCCTCAATGCCGGCACCGACCGGGCCATGGTGGATCATCTGCGTTTCACTCAGGATCTTATCCGGCTAAGGTGGAATCAGCCTGCTCTACGAGCCGAGAATGTGAATACTTTCCACGTACACAACCAGAACCGCGTCATTGCATTTCATCGATGGCTTGAGGGCACGGGGAAAGACGTGATTGTCGTAGCAACGCTTGCCGAGACCACTTGGTACAACTACACGATTGGATTCCCGTATTCCGGGCCGTGGGTTGAGGTTTTCAACAGCGACGTCTATGACAACTGGGTCAATCCCGTGGTAGCGGGCAATGGAGGAGGGATTGTGGCGTCCGGGGGGCCGCTGCATGGCTTCGGGGCTTCGGCGAGTGTGGTGATTCCAGCGAATGGGGTGGTCGTCTTTGCCCGCGACGCGGGAGATTAATGACGACCGCAGCCGGCTAGTTCAACGCCACGTCATCCAGAAACTGGCGCAGGATTTTGCCCACCGCTTCCGGTTGCTCCCACGGTGCGTAATGTCCCGCTTTCGGGATCACCTTCAACTGGCTGCCTGCGATGTTCTGGCGCATCAGTTCGCCGTCGGCTACGGTTGAGAGCACATCTTCTTCTCCGATCGCGANCAGCGTGGGCACGTTGATNGTCTTCAGATCGGCGACCGAGTCGGACCGTTCCGCCATTCCGCGCTGCACCAGGCTGATATCCTCGGCCGACATTTTNCGCATCATGGCGCGCGCTCCATCGACCAAATCCGGACGCGTGGCCACCGTCGTCTGCCCCATCAGCTTCGGAATCATGGTCTCGATGAACGGTTCGGTTCCCTGCTCCAGGACGGCGGCCGCGGCCTTCAATCGATTCGCCCGGGCCTCCGCAGTATCGGCCTGAGGCCGCGTGTCACAGAGCGCAAGCGAGGTTACCCGCGCGCGAAAGCGGCGCCAGAATTCAAACAGGATGTATCCGCCGATGGAGCATCCGATGAACGCAGCCTTGCCAATGCCGGCTGCATCGAGCACGCGGGCAACATCGCTGGCGTGCTTCTGCATGAGGGCAGGTCCTTCGCCAATCTCGGAATCGCCGTGCCCGCGCAGATCGGGGAGAATCAGCCGGTAGCGCGATTCGAGCGCCGCTGCCACTGGGTTCCAGAACTCATGATGACACGGAAAAGGATGGAGAAGAACGACCGGCGATCCGTCCCCACGAATTTCATAGAAGATCTCGGCGTCGTCGCTGCGCAGGCGTTCCATGGGAGGAAATTATATGTCGAGCGAGCAGCGGAGTTGGTGGAGGGCCGGGCGTCCCCGCCCGGACACCGGGCTGCCGGACGGGCGAGGCGCCCGTCTCTCCACCGTACGAGTCAGTGTTAGCTTGTGACCGGCTGTTGCGACGTTGCAACCGGTAGTAGTAACGGCTCCTCGGGAATGATGATCCATCCGAGGACGTACGCGACTACGCCCGGAAAGATTCCGCACGCCAGCGTGATGAAGAACCAGAGGATGCGCACCAGCGATATATCGAGATCGAGATATTGCGCCAGACCGGCACAGACGCCCGCGATCTTTCTGTCCGCGCGGGAGCGCATCAGTTTCTTCGGCACGGGCGGAATGCCGACCACATTGCCGCAGTGGGAGCAATAACGACTCTCTTCCGCGATGTTCTTGCCACAAGCGTTGCAGTACATGGTGTGTCTCCCTGACTTAAGATACGAGGATTGCGGGGAAAATGTTCCAGGATCGGCTTTTGGCTCTTAGCTCTTGGTTTCCAGCTAAAGGCCAAAAGCTAACAGCCCAGAGCTTCCCCTCACTCCCGATAAGCGTCCTTTATCCTCTTCCGAGCTTTGTCCGCTTCGGCATTGCCCGAATTAGTGGCCACTACCGCCTCGTATTTCTTCACCGCCAGGTCCCGCTTCTGGAGCTGGTCATACATCTCGCCCGCTCCCAGATTTGCTTTCTGCAGCAATTCCGGATCGGCGCTCGTGACCTCACTCACCAGCTCGTAAGCCGCAGCCGCAGCCTGATATTTCTTCTCGCCGCGCAGCAGGTCGCCCAGTCCGAGCGCCGCGATTTCGTAGTGCAGACTGCCGTACTTTCCCTCGCGCCCGTTCTGCCACACCCGGCGATACTGTTCCTCGGCGTCGCCACTCTTGCCGGACGCCCGCAGCAGGTTCGCTTCTTCCAGCGGCAGAAGAGAGTTGCGCGGAAACCGCGGACCGATCGCCCGGGCGATCTGCAAAGCCTCGCCATAGCGATGTTCGCGGCGCAGGAATACCATCAGCACGACTCCGGCGTCCACGCTGGTTTCGCCGTTGGCGCGATAGGCATCGTTCAGATACTGAAGGCCCTTGTCTTTGTCGCCGCTCAAGCCGACGAGCGCGACGGCGATCTTTACCGCCAGCGACAGGTTCCCCATCACGTAGTTGTGAGCCCCCACGACCAGCTTGGCGTCGGTGTACTGCGGAGCCAACTCGAGAACCCGTTCGTGATCGCGGCGCGCTCCCACCGCATTGCGCAGAGCGGAAAACCAGGCGCGCTCGATCAGGGCGGTGTAAAGCGCGAACTGTCCGCGCGTAACGCCGCGGGCATAGAGCATATCCACGTTGTTCGGGTTGCGCGCCAGTTCGGCGTTTTCCAGCTTTTCCGCTTGCTCGACCAGCTGCTTGATGCGTTGCTTCTCGGCGGGATCGGCGGGACGGTGCGCTTGTCCGATAAAATTGTCGTTCGAGTAATCCCCGGTATTCATCGCGCCCATGCGATACAGTTCCCGCACCTGAATCGCGGAGAGCAGGTGATTCACGGCAAACGGATCGTTCGGATGCCGCGCCAGGATTTTCTCGAAATCCTGAGTGGCCGCGTCGTAGTCGAGGTTATAGTAGTGCTCGAAAGCGGCCTGGTTCAGCGGATCGGAGGGACGAAGCGGGGTCGAAACCGCGGGGTCCGCTGCCAGACAAACCTGGGCAAGAACCAGCAGCATGATGGCAGTCAAAGCGGGGCGATGCCGAGAGAGGAAGAAAAACACGCTTACTCAGTTTAACCGATTGGAGCTTTCTGAGAAGATTCGTTTGGCCATCTGTCCAACACCCCAGCTCTCAGCTGTCAGCCCCAGGAACCAAACCGGGTACGTCCGCAGCCCGGCCAAGTCGTGCACAATGGAAATTCAGGGTTGGACAGCGTAATTCTTGCCCTGCAGAGTGGTCGCCCTCCCCCTTGGCCAGCTCGTAACTGGCGTCTTTGCAATAACTTGCTTTGGTGATTCGCTTGCGATCCGAAAAGGGGCACAAGAAGAGTTCCTTATGGCAGAAGCAGCCGATCAGACTCAGCACGAATTTTGGCGGCCGCCCATGCCGGCGTCCGAGGCTGTTGCTAACCCGGAACGAAGCGCAACCTGCCGTTGCGGCGCCGAGTTCCTCGTCGGCTCGCTCTACTGTCATGCTTGTGGCGCTGGCCGTCCCGATCTGGGCGTGAGTGTTGCGCGCACGCTGGAAATCCCTGGCCTTGCTGAACTCGCCTCCCTTGGGGAGCGGCTCGGGCTCACGACGCCTGCCATCTTCGCATTTCTGGTTGGCGTATTCTGCGTCGTGGGAGCTTTGGCGGTCAGCGTGTTCTTCAGCGCCCGGACCGTACTCGACTGGCAGGCAATCCAACTGTGGCGCATCGAGTGGTTGCTGGCGGCGGTCGCCGCTTTTGCCGCCGGATGCCTGCTGAAGAAATAGCTGTCAGCTTTTGACCCTAAACTAGCCGCTCCAATCAAACCACCTTCCGGTAGAGACGGGGCTTGCCCCGTCTCAGACGCGGCAAGCCGCGTCTCTACGGGAAATCGGACATCCCCTTCGCGAGCTCAGCTTCGCGAATGGACGTGCTCCCCTTCAGCGACGACCGTGCTGGGCCGCCGTTGCTGGCTCATCCGGTAGAGGTGATGCAGCGGCCCCACTCCGTGGCCCAGCGGTTGGGCATTCGCGATCGCGGCCGAGACATACACTTTGGAGAGAAGAACCGCCTCGGGCAGTCCGCGCCCATGCGCCAGGTGGCAGGCCAGCGCGGTCGAGAACGCACATCCGGTGCCGTGGGTGGAATTCGAGCGCTGCCGATCCGCTTTGAAGATTTCAGTTTCGGTGCCTCGGGCGCTAGTAAAGCTGAGGAGATCGATCGCCTTCTCCAGGTGGCCTCCGGTGACCACCACATTCGCCGCTCCCAGAGCGTGCAGACGAGCGGCCGCCTCGCGCATCTGGTCGAGATTCGTGACGGCCATCCCAGTCAAGACNCCGGCCTCGTCAAGGTTCGGCGTGATGACCTCCGCCAGCGGAAGCAACCGCTCGATCAACAGCCGCGTCCCCGCCGCATCCAACAAATCCGCTCCCGAACTCGACTTCAGAATTGGATCCAGCACCACATGAGGCAGCCTGACCTTTCCCGGAGAAGTCTGGCCCGGAAAAGTCTGACCCAGAAAATCCGCGACCACCGCAACCACCTGCTCGTTCCCCAGCATACCGATGTGGACGGCTTCCACTGCCAGGTCTGAAACCAGCTCCTGCAAAGTCTCAGCAATGATCTTCGGATCCACGCCCTCGACCCGGCGCACTCCCTGCGTCGACTGGATCGTTAAGGCTGTAATGCAGGAAACGCCGTAGCATTCATGGGCCGCAATCGTCTTGATGTCCGCGGTAATCCCGGCGCCCGAAGAGGGGTCGAACCCGGCAATCGTCAACACCACCGGTGGGGTCACAGCCATGCCGTCACTTTAAACCGAAAGTTCAAACAGGGGAACAGTACTTCCGGGTCTGCTCTGTCAGATCGTGTGCAGACGGCGATGTTTGATCCGATGGCAATGATGGCCCTGAATTCTGACGCTTGGCATGTACTAATCAGTAATCAACTGCAACCGTAACTTATTGATTATTAATCTTTTATCGAAATTCAAGCGTAAGTCTAACATTCGAGAGCGGGTTGCAAGGTTTCTGCGGATCCCGGAATTCTCGTAGTTACCAATCAGTTAGCCATACCTGCCAACTCCTTTCAATGACATAGGAGGACAAATCCATATTTTTCATCGTGTTAAGTCATTGATTAATTACCACTTAGTAAATTCCGTCCCAGGATTTTTCATTGACACACCCTGCCAGTCTCGGTAGCATCAAGGGATTGTTCGTCTGACCAAAGGAGCATACGACCAGAAAACGACTTTCCACGATTGAGAGGTAACTGAATGCGACGACGTTTAGCCGAAAGCCTGGCGATAGTTTTATCAGTCGCCAGTCTGGGGGCCGGAGCCGCATCCGGGCCAAGCAGCCTGGAAGCCGCCAAGGTCACACCGCCGCCGGTCATTGCGACCGGAAGGCACAACACACGAACCACCAACAGCCCGCAGTCGAAGGCCTATCAAGTTGGGACCGCGTCCTGGTACGGAGAATGGTTCCAGGGCAAACCGACAGCCAGCGGAGAACCCTTCAACATGCGCGATTTCACGGCCGCTCACCCCAGNCTTCCGCTGGGCACGTTCGTCAAGGTCACCAACCTGAGGAACGGCAAGGCCGTCGTGGTTCGTATCAATGACCGGGGTCCCGTTGTGGACGGCCGGATCATCGACGTTTCCTACAACGCCGCGCGCGCGCTGGGCTTCAAAGAGCGCGGTTTGCAGAAGGTCCGCCTGGACCTCTACCAGCCCACGAACCTGGCGCTGCTGG
>JGI26339J46600_10000096_pt1 | contig 29668 bp, 23 predicted proteins | sample BogFormECP12_OM1_FD_46600 | JGI IMG/M metagenome (IMG submission 46600) | reverse complement strand
GTGAATGAAAGAGAAGAATCTGCCCACGCTTGAAGGGTGAAAGCCGCGTTGAGCCGCGTTGGGACGGGGGCACCTCTGTATGGTGAATGGCGAATGGTGAAAAGTGAAAGAAAGAGAAGAAACCTGCCCCACGGCGCTCTTCACAATTCACCATTCACTATTCACCATTCACCATTGTCCTCCAGTCACCCCGATTCAGGTCCGAGTGCGAAAGCCATCGCAACCAAGGGCCCGAAGGATGTCCGGACAGGACATGAAACGGTGGTGAGGTAGCACAGGCACTCTTGCCTGTGTCTTTTTTGAGCGAAGAATGTCCGGGCAGGGCATGAAACGGTGGCGAGGGGGGGCAGGGATCGGAAAAACTCCAAAATGGGCGAACGAACCCGACATACATTCGAAGTGCCGCAAAAAGAGCCAACGGCCTGCTCTTCCCTTCCAATCGTCAATCGTCAATCGACAATCGTCAATTCTTCCTTGTCACCCCTCGCGCCGTTCCATCGGAATCTTGACCCCCGCCTGCCGCGCGAAGGCCCGGGCTTCCTCGTAACCCGCGTCCACGTGGCGCGCCACGCCGATGCCGGGATCGTTGGTCAGGACGCGCTCGATCCGCCTCGCCATTTCCGGCGTGCCGTCGGCCACCGTCACCTGCCCGGCGTGCATGGAGTAGCCGATCCCCACTCCGCCGCCATTGTGAAACGAGACCCAACTGGCGCCCGAAGCCGTGTTCAGCAGCGCGTTGAGAATGGGCCAGTCGGCGACGGCGTCGCTGCCGTCCTTCATGCTTTCGGTCTCCCGGAAGGGTGACGCGACCGAACCGCAATCGAGATGGTCGCGGCCCATAACGATGGGCGCCTTCAACTCACCTTTGGCCACCAGATCGTTGATCCGCTCGCCGAACGCGGCGCGCTCGCCGTAACCGAGCCAGCAGATGCGCGCGGGCAGTCCCTGGAACTTCACGTACTTCCGCGCCAGGCGAATCCAGCGGCTGAGGATCTCGTTCGCCGGGAAAAGTTCGAGCACCAGGTCGTCGGTGCGATAGATGTCGGAGGGCTCGCCCGAGAGAGCGACCCAGCGGAACGGTCCCCGGCCCTCACAGAAAAGGGGCCGGATGTAGGCGGGGACAAAGCCGGGGAAGCGGTAAGCGTCCTTGACGCCGCCGTGCTCGAAGGCCATGGTGCGGATGTTGTTCCCGTAATCGAACGTGGCGGCGCCGAGCTTCTGCAAGCCCAGCATTCCAGTGACGTGGCGGGCAATCGACTCGTACGACTGCTTGAGATAGTCCTCGGGATCAGTGCGCCGCAGCTCGGCGGCAGCCTCCAGGCTAAGTCCCGCCGGGATGTAGCCGTTCAAGGGATCGTGGGCGCTGGTCTGGTCGGTGAGCAGGTCGGGGACGACGCCGCGGCGCGCCAACTCGGGAACGATATCGGCGCAGTTGCCGATGAGTCCCACGGAGACCGCCTGCTTCTGTCGCACGGCGTTCTTGAGGATGCGGAGCGCTTCGTCGAGATGGTTGACGCAGATATCGCAGTAGCCCTGGCGAATGCGGCGCTTGATCCTTTCGCCGTCCACTTCGATGCCGAGGAACGCGGCGCCGTTGAGCGTGGCCGCCAGCGGCTGGGCTCCGCCCATGCCGCCCATGCCGCCCGTCACCACCAGCTTACCCGCCAGGTCGCCGCCAAAATGCTTGGTGGCCGCCGCAGCAAACGTCTCGTAAGTGCCTTGCAGGATTCCTTGCGTGCCGATGTAGATCCAGCTCCCCGCCGTCATTTGGCCATACATTATGAGGCCGAGGCGCTCCAACTCGCGGAACTTCTCCCAATTCGACCAGTGGCCCACCAGGTTGGCGTTGGCGATCAGAACCCGTGGGGCGTATTCGTGTGTCCGGAAGACGCCCACCGGCTTGCCGGATTGCACTAGCAGCGTCTCGTCGTTGCCCAGCTCGGTGAGCGCCCTCACCAGGGCCCGATAGCAATCCCAGTTGCGCGCTGCTTTGCCCGTGCCGCCGTACACCACAAGGTCGCGAGGCCGCTCGGCCACCTCCTCGTCGAGATTGTTCATCAGCATGCGCAAGGCGGCTTCCTGGGGCCAGCCTTTCGCGGTGAGGCGTGTGCCGCGTGGGGCCCGAATGGGTTGATAAGGATGGGCGTCCTCGGAAGTGATCGCCGAGTTCTCTTCGTGCACCGGCGCAGTGGTCCGCGGCATGGTTTGCGGCATGGTTCGTGGCATCTGGGGCCTCCCGGCTAGCATCATAACGCCAAGGTGGCAAGAAACGAAAGGGGCGCAAGAGAAAGATGAATTATGAATGATGAATGATGAACAAGAAGAGAACCGCAATGCATGAGTTCTTCGTTCAGCATTCAGAATTCATCATTTCTAGCCACTTCAGTCTAGCCACTTCAGCATTCATAATTCAGAATTCATACTTCTTTTCTTAAAGATCGTTGACTGAGCTAGGGGAAGGGTGCTAATTTAAGAAGCCTTGATTCAATCTGATGATGATCCTGAGTATGCGTAAAACAGTCCTGAAGAGAACAATGAGCCATCCGCTCATGCACCTCGGAGTGCGGGCGCTGGTCACGATCGCGGCCTGCCTGATGTTGGCGATGGCTGCAAGTTCGGCCGCGCCGCTGCCCAAGCGAGTGGTCGAGGCCGACGACTATTTCCTGGGTCGCGCCAAGCTGGAAAATGTGCAGCAAGGGGTGGTGCTGCTCAAGCAGGAGGCGGCCCAGAATCCGCCGAGTTACGAGGTCTGGTGGCGCCTCGCCAAGTTCTACAACTACATGGGGCGGCGTACTCAAGGCGCCGAGCGGGTGAAGTATCTCGACGCCGGCATCGAGGCCGGGAGAAAGGCCGTTGCCCTGCAAACGAGTCGCGTGGAGGGTCATTTTTGGCTGGGTGCCAACTACGGGCTAAAAGCCGAAGAGAGCAACTGGTTTGACGGCCTGCGACTGATCGATCCCGTCCGCCGAGAGATGGAGATCACGATCAAGCTGGACCCTGATTACGAGGAAGCCTCAGGCCTGCGGACGCTGGCGCGCGTTTACTATCGAGCGCCGTTTTTCAAGGGTGGAGACAAGCGGCGCTCCATTGAATTGTTGGAGGAGTGCCTGCGGCGGCATCCGGAAGATTCCATGAGCATGCTGTATCTGGCCGACAGCTACATCGCGGTGGACCGCCGTGACGACGCCCGCAAGATCCTGGAAAGGATGCTTTCGCTGTGCCCCGATCCGGATTACAGCCCCGAACTCGCCGACAATCAGGCCGAGGCTCGCAACATGCTGACCAAGGAACTCCGGACCGGCAAGTAAGGCCCGAAGCTCGAAAATCGAAACTCGAAACTCGTCCCTGATGCCCGAGTCTCCCGCCTCTCGATTTTCGAGCTTCAAATTTCGAGTTTCGATTTTCGATTTTCGATTTTCGATACCATGGCACCATACGAGACCATCAATCAAATCTTCATCACGGTCTTCTCCGAGCGGCCCAAGCCGGATGCGTTTCTGACCAAGATTGACGGGCGCTACCAGCCCGTCTCCTCCGCCGAGGCGCTCCAGCAAGTATCCGCGCTCGCGGCGGCGCTTGAGCGGCTGGGCGTCCAGCGAGGCGACCGGGTAGCGATCCTGAGTGAAAACCGCCTCGAGTGGGCGCTGACCGATTATGCGGTCCTGGGCCTCGGCGCTGCCGACGTGCCCATCTACTCCACCCAGCTCGAACACGATATTGGGTACATCCTGCGCGACTCCGGCTCCAAAGGCATTGTGGTTTCGAGCGCGGCGCAGCTCCGCAAGGTCGCTCACGTCCGGCCCAATCTGCCTGATCTCCAGTTCATCATCGTCATGGACCCGGTCGACTCACCGGCGCCCGGCGTCTTCTCGTGGCACCGCTTAGTGGGAGATGAATTGGCCCGGTTCACGAGACCGGTGGACTTGGTGGAGCCCTTCCGGCAGCGGGCGCTCGAGGTGCGGCCGGAGGAGATTGCCAGCATCATCTACACGTCGGGCACTACGGGAGAGCCCAAGGGCGTGGTTCTGCTCCACTCGAACATCGTGGCTAACGTTCGCTCGTGCGAGGCGCTGTACAAGTCAGAGCTGGGCAAGGATGACGTTTCCATCTGCTTGCTGCCGCTGAGCCACATCTTCGAACGCATGCTCGACTATACGGTGCTGTGGTTTGGTGTCTCCACTGCTTATCCGGAGAGCTTTGACGCCCTGCCACAGAACATGCTGGAAGTCCGGCCGACCATGCTGGCAGTGGTCCCGCGCGTGCTGGAGAAGATCCGCGACCGAGTCATGGAGAAAGCGCGGAACGCCCCTCCGGCCAGACAGAAGCTCTTCCACTGGGCGTTAAAGGTCGGCTACCAGTATTTCCCCTACGTCATCGAAGGGAAAGCGCCTCCACTCGGGCTACGGCTGAAGCACTCTGTTGCTGATGCCTTGGTAGGCTCGAAGATTCGGGCCGGCGTCGGCGGACGGCTGAAGTTCGTTTTTTCGGGAGCCGCGCCCCTTTCCCGCGACATCGCCGAGTTTTTCTACGCGGTGGGCGTGCCGGTGTACGAGGGATATGGGCTGACGGAAACGTCTCCGGTGATCGCCGTGAACTATCCGGGAGCCGTGAGGTTGGGTACCGTCGGACGTCTTCTCCCGGGCGTGGAAGTCAAGCTGGGCGAGGAGTCTGTCGACGAGGAGAACCGGCACGGCCGCGAGATCCTGGTGCGGGGCGCGAACGTGTCCCCGGGCTATTATCGTCTGGACGGGGAAAACCAGAGGGCCTTTGCCGATGGATGGTTCCATTCCGGCGATCTCGGCAAGTTCGACGACGATGGCTTTCTCATGATCACCGGCCGCAAGAAGAACCTGTTCAAGACTTCGGGTGGAAAGTACATCTCGCCGGAGAAGCTCGAGAACCTCTTTCAGGGCCACCCCTACGTTGCACAAATTGTAGTGCTGGGAGAAGCGCGGCATTTTGTGAGCGCCCTCGTCGTTCCCAACTTCGAAAGGCTGGAAACTTACGCTCGCGCCATGGAAATCGTTTGCGCAGACCGCGATGGCCTGGTCAGAGACGTACGGATCCATACTTTCATGCAGCAGCAAGTGGACGCCACAACGGCTCCGCTCCCCCAGTACGAGAGAATCCACCAGATCGGCCTGCTGGCGCGAGAGTTCACGATCGAGGCCGGCGAGCTTTCCCCTACGCAGAAGGTCAAAAGGCATGTAGTCGCCGAGCGCTATCGCGACCTGATCGAGGAGGTCTACCAGCGCCACGCACCCCAGCCCCAGTCGGCCTAGAATTGCCGATTGACGATTGCCGATTGGAAAAGTGGAGTGGCTTGCGTCTTCTTCAATCGACAATCGTCGATCTGCACTCGGCAATCCCCACTTCGCTGGTGGGCTGAAAACAATCCATAGGCTAGATATGTAGCAATAACGACCGGCAAGCCCTCGCTCCGAATCGAGCGCCAACTCGACGGACAGATTACGGCCGTCGAGATGCCGGAGGAGGAGGGTCGGTAGCCCGTAGTCCGCTGTGGTCAGCCGGGGCGGCTAGGCGGCGTCGGGATCGGAGGCAACAGACTCCTGGCAACGGACTACTGACAACGGGCTTGTCGCGTACTAGAATGGAGACGGAGAATCCCATGGAAAATGATGTTCTACGAATTGCGGGCCGGGAGTTTCGCTCGCGGCTGATTATTGGTACAGGAAAATATCGCAGCTTTCAGGAGATGGCTCGCGCCCACGCTGCTTCGGGAGCGGAGATTGTGACCGTAGCGGTGCGGCGAGTGAACCTGACCGACCGCAGCAAGGAGTCGCTGCTGGACTACATCGATCGTACCCGGTATTTCATCCTCCCTAACACGGCCGGGTGTTATACCGCTGATGACGCTATTCGCACAGCGCGCCTGGCACGGGAGGTTGGGCTTTCGAACTGGGTGAAGCTGGAAGTGATTGGCGACGAGAAGACGCTGTTTCCCGACAACTTCGAGCTGCTCAAGGCCACTGAGACGCTGGCGCGCGAGGGGTTCGTGGTGATGCCCTACACCAACGACGATCTGATTTCCGCTCGCCGCCTCATCGACGCCGGCGCCGCCGCAGTGATGCCTCTGGGCGCGCCGATCGGCTCCGGGCTCGGCATTCAGAATCCCGCCAATATCCGCATCCTGCGCGAAATGGTTACGGCGGTTCCCCTGATTGTGGACGCGGGCGTCGGGGTTGCCTCTGACGCCGCCATCGCCATGGAGTTGGGCGCGGACGCGGTGCTGATGAACACCGGCATCGCCGCGGCGCAGGATCCGGTGCTGATGGCGGAAGCGATGAAGAACGCCGTCATCGCCGGACGGCAGGCTTATCTTGCCGGCCGCATGGCCAAGAAGCTATATGCTTCGGCGTCGAGCCCACTCGAGGGCGTGGTGAGGTAGCTACCCGTAGCCGCTCTTAAGCGGCAAGGGCTCATTGCTGGCTGTCGCTTGCTGGTGGTCGATTGGAAGGCGCGGCAGTAGTGGTGCCGGAAGGCTCCGACTTGGGCGGCAGGGTATAGATCAGCTCGTTCGGCCGCGCCATGTGAAGCTGTTCTCGCGCGGTTTTCTCGATCGTCGCCGGGTCGCCCTGAAGCTTCCGATTGCTAATCTGTAATTCCTGGTTGTCTTGCTGAAGCTTGCGAATCTGCTGTTGCAGCGCGTCGAACTCGCGCTTCTGCCCGCGCAGGGCAATGATCCCTTTGGCGCCGAAGACCTCGTTCACCACCAGCGCGACGCAGAGGAGCACCAGAGCCAGTACCAGGCCGCGATAGCGGTAAGGGGTGGCGCTGTCGTAGGGGCGGTTCCTGTTCTCGCTAGCGATCATCCGACCTCCTCTGTAACCCTGTTTCGACCGGTCGCCGGATGGCGACCTCAAGGGCTCGATCCCCAACCCGCAAGCTCACTGAAATCGCCAGCCTATCCCACGCTGCTCTCGATGATGCCGCGCCTTCCTGGAACGCCAAAAGGATTAGATTGCGGCTCATCAGGAGCTATTGTATCTTCGAAGTCAAGCTCACCGCAACCTTTCAACACCTAGGTTACCACGTGAGCTCAAACCCGAGGAGGCATCGTGACCGATAAGGTCGTCATCCTGGTAACCGCCGGCAAGCTGGCTGAAGCCAAAAGGATCGCCAAGCATCTCATTGAGGCCAAGCTCGCCGCTTGCGTCAACATCACCCAGCCTGTTCAATCACTCTATCGCTGGGAAGGAAGGATCGCGCACGACCAGGAGGTTCTGATGATCATCAAGAGCACGCGAGAACTGTTCCCGGAAGTGAAGGCCGCGGTGTGCAAGCTCCACAGTTACAAGACCCCGGAAGTCATCTGTCTGCCGATTGTTGACGGGTCGGAGGAGTATCTCGCGTGGATCGGTGCCTCCGTGAAGTCGCCGGAAACCCCTGGTTGCTGATAATCGTTCTCGTTGATACCGGTCCTCGGTCGCCCTAGGAACTCATCGGGAAGCCCTGGGAGCGCGAAGAAATTGCCGATTGCAGATTGACGATTGACGATTGGAAGAAAGAGTCGGCAAGCCGCACGGCGCTTTCAATAGGCATCGACAATCGGCAATTCTTCGAGTCGTCACTCGCCACTGATCTTCTCCAGCGCCTGATCCAGATCCCCGAGGATATCCTCCACGTCCTCGATCCCCACCGAAATGCGCACCAGCCCGTCGGTGATACCAATGCGTTCGCGATCCTCTGGGGGAACGCTGGCGTGGGTCATCGAAGCCGGGTGCGAGATCAACGTCTCCACGCCACCCAGGCTCTCCGCGAGAGAGCAGAGCCGCACCGATCTCAGGACGGCCTTGGCGTTCTCCAGCGAGCCGGTCTCGAACGCGATCATGCCGCCGAACCCGCGCATCTGCCGCTTGGCCAGTTCGTGCTGCGGATGGCTGGTAAGGCCCGGGTAGTGGACCTGTTTCACTTTCGGGTGGCGGGCCAGGTGCTGCGCCACCGCCATCCCGTTTTTATCGTGCTGCTCCATGCGGATGGCCAGCGTCTTGACGCCTCGCAGCACCAGCCAGCTATCCATCGGACCCAGCACGGCGCCGGCGGCGTTCTGTAGGAACTTCAGCCGGTCGGCGAACGTGGCGTCCTTCAGGACCACCGCGCCGCCCACGCCGTCGCTGTGCCCGTTGAGATACTTGGTCGTGCTATGGACAACCGCGTCGGCGCCGAGATCGAGCGGTCGCTGCAGGTAGGGACTCATGAACGTGTTGTCGACCGCCAGTGGGATGCCGCGAGGGTGGACGATGCGCGCCACGGCGGCGATGTCCGTGATTTCCATCACCGGGTTGGTGGGCGTCTCGATGAAGACCAGGCGCGTGTTGGGGCGCAGGGCTTCCTCGAGGTCTTCCTCCAGACTGGCGATCCGCGCCGTGTTCACGTAGCTGAAACTGAGCCCGAAATCCTTGAGCACGCGCTCGAACAGGCGGAAGCTGCCGCCGTAGAGATTGTGGCCCGCGACCACATGGTCGCCGGACTTGAGCAAGGTCATCAGGACGTTGATCGCTGCCATGCCGGACGCAAAGGCAAAGGCGTGTTCCCCGCCTTCGAGCGCTGCCAAGTTGCGTTCCAGCGCCACCCGCGTGGGGTTCCCAGTGCGCGCGTATTCGTAGCCCTTGTGCTTGCCCAGCTCTTCCTGCACAAAGGTGCTCGTCTGGTAGATGGGCACGATGATAGCGCCCGTGGTCGGGTCAGGCTCCTGTCCAGCGTGAATTGCTTTGGTTGCGAATCCCATTTGGTCCACAGCAGGGAATAGGGAACAGGGAATAGGAAGAACCTTCCCTTGTGGTTTGTTCCCTGTTCCCTGTTCCCTGTTCCCTATTTCCGGCGCCGCATCTGATATGATAGAGATTAGGCGGCAAGTCGGCGCTTCGCTCCGTCCGACTCAGGTGGGTGCCGAGGAATCGCCGCGCCAAGCGATCCTGGTGCCGCTCGAGAGGCGAATCATCATGTTGCAAGACCATCAAACCCGCTGGCGTCGTACCACCATCATGGCCGCTGCCCTGGTGCTGCTGACGCCGGTCGGCTCGTTGTCGCTCAAGGCGGCGGACGTACCAGTGACCAGTGTCAATATACTGGTTACCGACGCCGAGACCGGCCAGCCGATTTACCAAGCGCATCTCACCTTGCAGTTCGAAGAGCAGGGACGCAAGGTGCACGTGACGCCCAAGATTCTCAGCTACAGCGCCAAGACCAATGCCCAGGGACGCTACCGTTTCGTCGACATTCCCAAGGGCACCATCCGCGTGATGGTCACCGCCGACCGCCACCAGAGTGCCAACAAGGAATTCCAGGTCGATCGCGACAACCCGCTATTCGAAGTGAAACTGAGGAAGCCCCAGGATCAGATCTGAGCGAATGATGAATTATGAATATTATGAATGATGAATGATGAGCAGAAGAAGTCCCGTTGGTAGAGGGTACACCGCATACGGCATTTACGGAACCAACCCTGTGTACCGTCGTCTGCCGACTCTTCGTTCATCATTCATAATTCATAATTCATCATTTCTTCCCGATGCTGCACGAATGGTGCAATCCGTCAGAACTTTCGCTGGGAGCGGCGCTTACTTCGATGGTCACCCCTTTTTTCCACACCTTTTTCAACAGGTTTGTTGAAATCTCCACGCTCGAAACGCGAAACAAGAACTCGAAGCTCACTACTTCGCTGCGGTAGTTGGCGCTGGTGGCGGCGCGGGAGCCGGCTGATCGAACGAGAAGTTCACATCAACCTCGGTCACCACTTCGACGGGATCACCGTTGAGCACCGTTGGTTGATACCGCCAGTGTTGAACCGCATCGAGGGCTGCCTCCACCAGGAGCGGATGGCCGCTGAGCACTTTCAGGTCCTCGATCGTTCCGTCTTTGTCGATAACGGCCTCGAGTTTCACCGTTCCCTGAATGCGGGCCGTTTTCGCTAGGGGCGGATACTCAGGCTTAGTCTGGGAGACCAGTCTGGCCTGCTCCACGGTGCCGCCCACACGAATCCGCTTGGGAGTCGCTGCCTTGGGATAAGGGGGTGGCGGGGGGGCCGCGGCGCCAATGACGCCGCCGATGATGCCACCAATCACTCCGGCAGAAGCCCCGCCACCGGGAACGCCGCCAACGGCGGCCTTCGGTACAGTTGGCGGCGGCGCAGTGCCCGCCGGAGTACAATAGGCGCCGTCCATGCACACGACCGCTTTTTTCTTCAGATCCTCGATCCTGGCCTGCAAGCGTTCGTTTTTCACCTTCTGGTCGATTTCATTGTTGGCTGCTTTAAGATCCAGAGTGCTGCGCTTCACCACCTGCAAGGCGACAGCACCGTCGGGCACGGTGTGGGCCTCGGAGACTTCGCCTTCCTTCATCTTGGAGACCGTGTCGCGCCACTCCGGTCCGAGCTGCGCCATACGCGCCGACTGGGTCTTCAAGTCGATGAATCCTTCGCCTGCGTCTTTGAACTCCTTGGAAATCTCCGCCGGATCCTTGCCCGCCGCCAGTTCTTTTCGGATCGTCTCCAGGCGCGCCTTGACTGCGTCGGCATCACCGCCAGCGGCTGGCGGATTGGAGCTCCCCGGCTTGGAACGGACCACGATCCGGCGCACCTCCACGGTTTCAAACTCGTCGGGATGCGCGGCGTAGTACTTGCTGATTTCATCCTGGCTCACCGTGATCTCACCGTACAGCTTCTGGACCTCCGCTTTGGCGAGGCCTTGCATGCGCGTGAACTCAAGCTGTCTCTGGAAATCGGGGTCCTGGTCCAGATGATCGGCGAGCGCCTGCTGCTCCAGCGCCAGTCCCGTGGCGTAATTCTCGCCCAGCGCCTGCTTTCCTGCCGACTTGGCGGCCTGCTGGCTCTGCTGCGGAAGTGACGACACAAAATAGTCTAAGTCCCCAACCGTTACACTTCGGTCGCCAACCTTCAGCACCACTTTGTCTGGAGGTTCTGGGTTAGCGGGCGCCGGAGGGGGAGTCGCGGGTTTAGGCGCGGCAATCGCCGGCTTAGGCGTGGGGCTTGCCGGTGGCGCGGAGCCCTGCTGTGCGTAGCCGTCCAGGGCCAGAAGCCCGGCCACTAGGGCTGCTCCCAAAAGTACCTTCGTCTTTCGGACCTTACTTTCGTTCATGCGTTCAACCTTCTCTCGAATTTGGATTCCCGGCCGCAAGCAATAGGGACTGTATAACTTTATCACATGCCGCCCCACAGAAGGACGTTTCTGCGCTGGAAGCACTGCAAACGTCTCTGTGCGACTTTGTTCATCTTTTCACACCTTCTGACGTCCCGGGCTGCTACTATCTTTCGTCCCTGAAGGGGCTTGGGAAGGTCGGTGTAACGAGCATCACATTTTTGTTGGCATCAAGCCTCAGGAACAACCCAGTTGCTTCTTAGAGGACCGATCCCGGCAGCAGCATAATCCCTCGTGTCACCGTCAGAAACCTTTTCGTTCTTCCGTGACCGGCATCGCTGAGTAGTGGACGTGCACCAAGCGCCAGCGCCCTTGTTCCTTCCGATACACCTGTGTTTCTCTGCCGTGGGTCGTGATGGGGGAGCCGTCTTTCCTGAACTTGGCGTTGAAGTCCCAATAGAACTCCGCCCAGGCGGTGTCCCCGTACACGTGGGCGGAAATGTCGTGGATGCTCAGTTTTCGCTCGGAGAAGGTGTCTCCCATCAGATGCTTGTAGACATTCTGCTCAATCTGCTCCAAGCCGTGCTCATGGCCCAGAGGGTGGATGAAGGAGACCTCCGGCGAGTCCGACCAAATCTGCGACGCGAGGGCGGCGTCCGCTTCATCCACCGATTGCGCGTATTTCGCGATCAAGTGCCTGATTTCGTCACCGTCGGCGCTGGCATCGCTCGCCGGCGAGGCTGCCGCTGTCTTCTGATCCGTTCCTGCGCCCTTAATTCCGGTCCCGGGAACCGCAGAGGCAAGCCCGATGAAGGTCAGCACAAGCGACAGCCTTAGCGCCAGCCAGCTTACTTGGATCGTTGTTGGTGTATGAACCATTTCTCCTCCTGTCTCTTCGGTTTGATCCCGGTTCCGGTTGTGCCCACTATCTTAACGCGAAATATCCCCTTGTGTGGCCCTTTCAGCCGTCAAGAGGACTCTAATCGCCGTTCCTGTTATCCTCGTTCAGTGCGAGCGATATTGTTGTAGAATCCGTGGTGTTCTGCCGGCTCAGTTTTATGGGCAGATGCCACGGAGGGTTGATATTGACGCGGCGGCGCGGAATTCGAACGAGGTGCTCCTTTGAAATCATCAAGACTCCAATTGATCTTGACGGACAGCCAGTTCTGGGTACCGACCATGGTGCTGTTGGCAGGTGTGTTTTTGCTGGTCTGCCTGCATTAGCAAGGCCTCGGTTCCGGCGGCCGTGGTGGGCCCGCGGGACAGTCGGTACTCACGAGCGCGGCTAGGAGCAGATGACTATCGTGGGGGGAGGCAAGTGAGGTGGACAGTCAGGTGGAGAAGCAAGCGGCGAGAAGCACCGGCTCGCTTCACGTGCTGGGAGTGCTGTGCGGCTTGGCCGCAGGCACGTGGCTGGCGGGCGCCGAGGCTCCTACGAAACTGGTGACGGTGGGGCTTTCTCCTTTCCTGATTTCACTGGCCATGGTGTCGGGCGTGTTCGTGGCGCGGTGGACGCTGCCGACGGTGCTCAAGGGTACGGAATACGTCTTCACTGACCTGCGGCAAAAACCGCACCTCATGATCTGGGCGGTCCTCGCCGGCGCCCTCTGGGCGATCGGAAACACCCTGACGGTGTTCGGCGTCCGCGACGTGGGCCTCTCCATTGCCTTTCCCCTTTGGAACGTGAACAGCCTGGTGGGCGTGTTCTGGGGATGGTTTTTCTTCCGCGAGTTGCGAGGTGCCGGGGTTGCCAACGGTGGAAAGGTGCTCGGAGGCGCGCTGGCCATTGTGGGTGGCGCCATCCTCTTGGGCTATGCGTCGTCCCACGAAGCTTCCTCAACCCCTCACCGCGCGCTGGCCGGAATCGCCGCCGCGCTGGGAGCGGGTCTGATGTTCGGCACCATGTATGTCCCGTACCGCAAGGCCTATCTGAGCGGTATGAATCCGATCTCGTTCGTCACCGTGTTCACGGTGGGCGAACTCATCACCATGTCCGCGCTCGCCGTCACCTTCTGCGGCGGCGTCGGGCAAGTCTGGGACGAGCTCAGCCGGGCGCGGCCCGCTCTCTTCTGGCTTTTCCTGGGAGGATTCTGCTGGGTGGTGGGCGACCTTTTCCAGAACTATGCTGCCAAGTATATCGGCATTGCGCGGGGCATTCCCCTGTCGAATACGAACCAACTGTGGGGACTCGCCTGGGGGGCTTTGGTCTTTGGTGAATTGGCCCGACGCGGAGGGACCACAACATGGCTGGTGGTTTCCGGCTCGGTGACCATGGTTCTGGGCGCGGCGGCGATCAGCAGCGCCGTAGCGCCGGAAGGCGAGCGGGTCTCCACCCAGGACGCTATCGCGCGCGAGTGCGAACGATACGGCCTGAGCCTTGAGGCCGCCGAAGCCTCCCAGCGCGGAGAAGACACGGTGGCGCGCGAAGGCCCCGCTCGCCGCTGGTGGGACACTCTGATCGTCGCCGCAGCTCTGGCGATATTCATCTGGTTGGCCAGACTAGCCCATGTCCCGCTGATCAACGTGAGCACCAACTGGATCGCCGTCCTGGTGGCGGTCATGTTCTTCACCCTCTTCGCCTGTGGCTGGCTCCTATGGAAACGGACCCGCTTCTCCTGAGAAGTTGGGACTCAATCGCTCAACGGATCGGTTGCTTCGAATCCGCTTCTCTGGCCCCTTGAGCCTTAAGGGTGCCTCGCCAAGAAATCTGGCGGTGTCCTAATTCAGCCAGCATGTCATCCTGAGCGCAGGGAAGGACCTCGCCTTGTCCTTGAAACGAAGATTCTAAGCGAGGTCCTTCGCTACGCTCCGGATGACATACCGGGCACTAGGACAGCACCAAAAACCTGTTTGAGTTGAATTGAAACCTTCCGCGCTTAATTGTCGCCGACGTGTTTACGGCGCTTCTTGGATGGCGGCCTTGCGGCTGGTTGGTCCAAGCATGCCCCCCACGCATTCCGCCCTCAGTAAAAGTGGCGCGGCCGCCGGAATCTGATAGAATATCTATGAGCCCTACTTACCAGTCGGTTGACACATTATGGACTACGATCAGCTAGCCAGTTTCCTGGAGGTCGCCAAGCTGCAGAGTTTTTCGCGGGCCGGAGAAAAGCTCTACCGGACCCAGCCGGCCATCAGCGCCCAAGTGCGGCTACTGGAGCAGGAGTGCGGCGAGAAGCTTTTTGACCGTAGCGGCAAGAAAGTGCAACTGACGCCGGCGGGGGAGATCCTGCTGCGTTATGCCGAGAAGCTGATGGGCCTGCACAAGGAAGCCTTGCAGGCGATCGCCGAGCTGAACCAGACTCCGCGCGGCAAGCTCTATATCGGCGCCAACGAAGCCACCTGCCTGTACGTTTTGCCCCGGACTTTCGCGCGCTTCAAGCAGCTTTACCCGCTGGTGCAGGTGAGTATCTACCGGAACTTCAGCCACAAGATCCTGCAAAAGGTGCAGGAGGGCGCGGTCGACGTGGGCATCGTCACCCTGCCGCACATGACCAACAACCTGGAAGTGATCCCGGTGTCGCGCGACGAAGTGCAAGTGGCGACGCCCAAGAACCACCCGCTGGCCAAGCACCGCAGCGTCACCCCCGAAGACGTTTCGCAGTATCCGCTGATCCTGCCCAAGACCGGCCACACGCGGGTGGTGATCGATCGCCTGCTTCGCCCGTTTCGCGACCACCTCCAGATCTCGATGGAACTGGCCAGCGTGGAGCTGATCAAGAAGTTCGTGGGCGCGGGCCTGGGCATCTCGCTCATCAGCAAGGCTTACGCGCAGCAGGAGGTGGCGGCGGGCGTGCTCAAACTGATTCCCCTGGAAGGTGAGAAACTGTACCGCGAGCTGGGCCTCGTTTATCGCCGCGATCGCTACCTATCGCTACCCGCCAAAATCTTTATCGAGGTTGTCCGTGAAGCGACCCGAAGCCTGGGTCCTACTTCCTCGCCTCCGTCCATCCCGCCCCCGCGGGACCCTAAGTCGTGAGGGCGGCGGGCCAAGGAATTGACGATTGTCGATTGGAAACAGCCTTCAGCTTTCAGCGGTCAGCTTTTAGCACGAAAATACGGTTTTTGCGGATACCTGATGGCTGAGGGCTGACGGCTGTTCCAATGTCAATCGACAATCGTCAATCCGTTGGTGGCGGGCACAGGCTAATAGTAGAGAATTGAGTTTTACCGCAAACTGGAAAACCATGATGAAGGAGAACCCGGCCCCACCCAGGGGCAAGCGGCCGCTGCTGGTGATGAAATTCGGCGGCACCTCGGTGGGCAATGCCGAGCGCATGGAGGGCGTGGCCAATATCCTCCGCGAGCACGCCCAGCAAGCCGAGGTGGTGGCGGTGGTGTCGGCCATGGGCGGCGTCACCGACATGCTGATCCGCGCCGCCACGGAGGCCAGCCATGGCGATCGGCAGCACTGGAAAGGAGTCCGCCAGGAGCTGGCGCGACGGCATCGCGAGGTCAACGACTGCCTGCTTTCCGCCGGCGAACAGGCCAGCGTGCTGCCGCGGCTGGCGGAACAGGTGACCAACTTTGAGAACCTGTGCTCGGGATTCTCGATGGTCCGCGAGGTGACCCCGCGCGCCATGGATACCCTTTCCAGCCTGGGCGAGGTGATGTCGGCGACGCTGATGGCGGCGATCCTGCGCTCCTCCGGGTTGGCGGCGGAAGCGGTGGACGCGGCGGAACTGATCGTGACCGACGACAACTTCGGCAACGCCACGCCCTTCCTCGACGAGACGCGCGTGAAGACGGCGCAACGCCTGGGGCCGGTGCGGCGCCGCGGGATCATCCCCGTGGTTACCGGGTTCCGCGGCGCGACGCGCGATGGCCTTTGCACCACGCTGGGACGCGGCGGCTCCGACTACAGCGGTACGATCTTGGGCGCGGCGCTCGACGCCGACGAGGTCTGGATTTGGACTGACGTCGACGGCGTGATGACGGCCGATCCGCGCCTGGTGCCCGGAGCGCGCATCCTGCCCGCCATCTCGTATCGCGAGGCCATCGAACTCTCGTTTTTCGGTGCCAAGGTGCTTCACCCTAAGACCATTCAGCCGGTGATGAAGAAGAAGATCCCGGTGTGGATCAAGAACTCGTTCAACCCTTCCTGCCCGGGCACCAGGATCGGCCCCGCCATCGCCGGCGGAGCCCCGGGGGTGAAGGCGATTACGTCCGTCAGCAAGGCGTCCCTGGTCACTATCAGCGGCCGCGACTCCACCAGCTTTGCCCATCTCGCCGCCAAGGTGTTCGAGTTGCTCGACGTGGAGCAGATCGCAACGCTGATGTCCACCCAATCTTCGGCGGATAACGTGCTCTGCTTCGCGGTACACGATGCCGACGTCAACCGCGTCAAGGGTACGCTGGAAAAGGCGTTCGAGCTGGAGATCCTGCACGACTACATGCCGCCGCCGGAGATCATGCCCCACGTGGCGATCGTCGTCGTGATCGGCGAGAAGATGAAAGGGATCGCGGGACTCGCCGGCCGCACCTTCGGGGCGCTGGGACGGAACAGCATCAACATTATCGCCATCGCCCAGGGATCCACCGAGCTGAGCATTTCGTTCGCGGTGAAGTCGGCCGACGTTAAGGAAGCGGTGAAGGTGATCCATGAGGAGTTTCAACTCTAACTGGTTTTCAGTGTTCAGTTCTCAGTTTTCAGTTAACTGAAAGCGGCCGTCAGCTATCACCATTCACGCGAGAGAAGCGGAGTCCCCCGGCCCTTTGCCGACGCCTGGCGGCTGATAGCTGAGGGCTGATAGCTAGGCTAGCTTACTAAGAACTGAAAACTGAGGACTGAGAACTTTGTCAAACGCTTACCTCCAGTGCATCGACGAAGGCTGCCGAAGCCGGCAGGACCCGAAAAGGGACACGCACGTCTGCTCGGCCTGCGGTGGCTTGCTGGAGGTGCTCTACGATTTCATCCGGCTCGACCCAGAGAAGCTGCGCTACGAGTGGCATCAACGGCGGCTGAGCGGCGAGCCCATCGACCGCAGCGGCGTATGGCGCTTCCGCGAGTTGATCCCTTTTGTCGAGCCCACCGAGCGTATCATTTCGCTATCCGAAGGTTCCACACCGCTGGTGGGCACGCGGCGCGCCGGGTGGTGGGCGGGCCCCGTTCATCTCACCATCAAGCATCAAGGCAACAATCCCACCGGGTCGTTCAAGGACCTGGGAATGACCGCCTCGATCACGCGGGCCGATTCACGCGGCGTGCGCATGGTCGCGTGCGCGTCCACCGGCAACACGTCGTCTTCTATGGCCGCCTATGCGGCGCGGGCGGGAATGAAGGCGCTGGTCTTCGTGCCCTACAAACAGATCTCGGCGGCGAAGCTCGCCCAGGCGCTCGATTTCGGAGCCATCGTCGTTGAAGTGGGTGACACGTTTGACGAAGCTTTTCGCCTGCTGCGGGAAATCGCTCCCGAGATCGGGTTGCACCTGGTGAACTCGGTGAATCCTTTCCGCATCGAGGGCCAAAAGACGATCGTGGCGGAAATGATGGAGCAACGCGCCTGGCGGCCTCCGGACTACATCGTGGTGCCAGGCGGCAATCTGGGTAACGCGTCAGCCATCGGCAAGGGTTTGCGCGAGTTGAAGGAGTTCGGGTTCATTGAGAAGGTGCCGCACGTAGTGGTGGTGCAAGCGGCGGGAGCAAGCCCGTTCTACCAGACACTGGCGAGCGGCTCGCACGCTCTAATTTCCGTCGAAAATCCTCGCACCGAGGCTACCGCCATTCGAATCGGCAGTCCGGCCAACTGGATTAAAGCGCGGCGCGTGCTCGAGTGGACGGGCGGCTTCTGCGAGTCAGTGACCGACGAGGAGATTTTCGAGGCCAAGAGAGTTCTGGCGGAGGACGGCGTGGGCGCCGAGCCGGCCTCGGTCTCCACGGTCGCCGGCGTACGCAAGCTCGTGCGGGCGGGCAAGATCGAACGCCACGCGGACGTGGTCTGCATCCTGACGGGCAATCAACTCAAGGATACCGAATACATCATGCGTCACCGCGCCGAAAGCGAGGACAATGCGCAGCGGCTTCGCGTGGAGCCGACCCTCGACGCCTTGCGCCAAGCGCTGGAAAAGTCTCTGGCGGTGACGGCGTGATAAAGCCAGTGGCTAGTGACGAGTGGCTAGTGGCTAGAAAAGAGCGCTATCAGCTTTCAGACGCCAGCTTTTAGCGGTCGTCTCTCAGCACCAAGGTTCGGTTCTTGCTGATAGCTGACGGCTGAAAGCTGTTGGCTTTTCACTAGCCACTAGCCACTAACCACTAACCACTGTTCGTTATGGACGAACTGCTGCGACGAGAGGTGCGGCTGCTCACGACCCGCCTGGGGGCCATGGTACAGGAGCAGTGTGGCTCCGCGGTGTTCGACGCCATCGAGAACCTGCGGAAGCTGGCGAAAGAGAGCCGCCAGGATGCGCTGCCCGGCGTCATCCAGCGGATCGAGGACCACGTTCAGCAGTTGACACTGGCTCAGGCCTCCGAGGTCGCGCACGCTTTCAGCCTCTTCTTCCATCTTGTAAACCTGGCCGAAGAGCGGCAGCGGGTCCGCCGCCTCCACGCCTACGAACCGCACGAGGCGGGAGCACCGATGTCCCTGCGCCACACCTTCAGCGAGTTGCGCCGTCATCGAGTAGCGCCCTCCGCCGTTGCCCGCCTGCTGAACTCCATGCGTATCGAACCCGTGCTGACCGCTCACCCGACGGAAGCCAAACGGCGAAGCGTCCTCAACCACCTCCGGCGCATCAGCCGGGCTCTCGAGCAGCTCGACTCGGACTCCAGGGACCACGGGGCCGTCAGCGTCTCGCAGGCCCTCGATGCATGGGTGGAAGCGCTGTGGCTCACGAGTGAGGTGCGCGAGCGGCCCGTCACACCGGAGACCGAGCTCGAAAGCACGCTGGTGTATCTCGAAGGCACCATCTACGACCTGGCGGGGTCCTTCTGGCAAGCCTTCCTCGAAGAACTGGCGCGCTATCAGCCGGGAATGAAGGCGCCGGCGCCTTTCCTGCGCTTCGGCTCGTGGGTGGGAACGGACCGCGACGGAAACCCGAACGTTACACCCGAAACCAGCTTGCGCGTAGCCGCCGAGTTGCGCGCCAGCGTCCTGCGCTACTATCGCCGGGTTTGTGAGCGCCTGCTCGGCGTGGTTTCCTTTCCCTGCCGCAAACCGTCACTCGAGCGGGCGATGCGCCGCGACCTCGAACGAGACATGCAACGATTTCCCGCCACGCGCGACTTTGAGGCCCTCGATCAGCCTCATGAGGTCTACCGGCGCAAGCTGCGCGTCATGATCTGGCGACTGGAGCGGACCTTGGACGGCGCTGACGGCGGCTACGCGGGTGCGCCGGAGTTCACGCAAGACGTCGCGCTGCTCGACCGCCTGCTTCGCCAGCACCCGAGCCCGCGGGTGGCGCATCTCGGTCCCGGCCGGCTGCGCGCCGCCGCCGAGATACTGGGATTTCACGGCGCCAGCCTGGACTTCCGCCAGCACTCCGCCGTCACGCGCGCCGCAGCGAGCGAGATACTGGCTCGCGCCGGTCTTCCGAATGCACCCTTGGACGCCCGTGTCGCGTCGATCCAGGANCTGCTCACGCGGTCCTTAAGGGTGGATGCGGAGGCTCTTTCGGAAACCACGCGACGGACGCTCGCCGAGTTTCGCGCCCTCCGGGAAATCCAGGTTCGTAACGGTGAAGAGGCCGCGCACCGCTACGTGCTGAGCATGGCCGCCAGTGCCGCCGACGTGTGGGACGTGTCGCTGCTGGGGCAACAGACCGGCCTCGTGAGCTTCGGCGAGAGGGGCTCCGGCGGCCCCGCCCGGGTGTGGTCCTCACTCGACGTGGTTCCGTTGTTCGAGACTTTCGACGACCTCAAGGCGTGCCCGCAGCAGCTCGACCGGCTTCTCTCCGACCCCCTCTACCGCCAAGTGCTGGGTTCACGGGGCGGTTTTCAGGAGGTGATGCTGGGCTACTCGGATTCGGTGAAGGACAGCGGTTACGTGGCCGCCAACTGGTCGTTGTTCTGCGCCCAAAAGAGCCTCGGTCAGGTGGCAGAGCGGCACGGCGTGCGGCTGGGACTCTTTCACGGCATCGGCGGCACCATCGACCGCGGCGGCGGCCAGAGTTACCGCAGCGTTCGCGCCCAGCCCTACGCCGCTCCCGGTGGGCGCCTGCGCATCACCGAGCAAGGCGAGGTGATTTCGCTCAAGTACTCGAACCCGGCCATCGCCCAGCGCAATCTCGAGCAACTCGCCACCTCGGTGATCGACTCCACGCTGCTCGTTCCCCGGCGGGTGCCGCAGGAACGGCTGGCGGAGTGGGAAGCCTACGCTGAGGAACTGGCGACGGCGAGCCGCGCCTTCTATCGTGAGCTGGTCTACGAGACGCCGGACTTTCCCCAGTACTTCCAGCAGGCCACCCCCATCGACCTCATTTCGCAGTTGCGCCTTGGCTCGCGCCCTAGTCGCAGGGCCGCGGGTGACGACTTCAACGACCTGCGCGCCATTCCCTGGGTGTTCGCCTGGACGCAGTCGCGCCACTTCCTTCCCTCCTGGTACGGGCTGGGCTTTGCCCTCGACAAGTTCGTGCAGGACCATGCGCCAGACGGCCTGGAGCGGCTGCGCGAGATGTACGCCCACTGGCTTTTCTTCTCCGTGCTCATCGACAATGCAGAGGCCTCGCTCGCCAAGACCGACCTCTACATCGCCGGTGAGTATGCGTCCTTGGTGCGCCCTAAGAGCCTGGGCGAGCGAATCTTCGGTCGAGTCAAAGAGGAGTACGAGCGCGCTTGCCGGCTGGTGCTCGAGATTTGCGGCCGAACTCACCTGCTAGCTCATCAGCCGGTGCTCGCCGAATCGATCCGCCTGCGCAATCCTTACGTCGACCCTCTCAATTTCATCCAGATCAAGTGCCTCGAGCGCTGGCGGCAGTCGCGGCGTCCTGACCCTCAGCTCATGCACCTGCTGCAAACAACGGTGGCCGGCGTCGCCTTCGGAATGAAGAGCACCGGTTAGAATTGATGATTGCCGATTGGCGATTGCCGATTGAAAAAGGCTTTCAGCTCTGCGATTAGCTGCTGGCGCGAAAGTCCGGTTCTTGCTGATGGCTGAGGGCTGAAAGCTCTTCTAATCGTCAATCGTCAATCTGCAATCGTCAATGGAGCCGCGCCATGCAATCCACTGCCAGACCGCGAGTAAAAATCTGCTGCATCGCCAGCATCGAGGAAGCGTGGATGGCAATCCATCACGGAGCGTCAGCGCTGGGACTGGTCTCCGCCATGCCCAGCGGGCCTGGCGTGATCGCCGAAGACTTGATCGCCGAGATCGCGGCCCGAGTGCCGCCGCCGATCGCCACCTTTCTGCTCACCAGTCGCCAGGACACCGCCTCCATCATCGCGCAACAGAAACGGACGGGGGTCAACACCATCCAACTTTGCGACAGGCTCAAGGGCGGCACCTACGACGATCTGCGTCGCGCCATGCGCGGCATTGCGCTCGTCCAGGTGATTCACGTGCGTGGGCCGCAATCGATCGAGGAAGCGCTTGCCGTGGTGCCGCACGTCGACGGCATTCTGCTCGATTCCGGCAACCAATCCGCGCCGGTGAAGGAATTGGGCGGCACCGGGCGCACGCACGACTGGAGCCTCAGCCGGAGAATCCGAGAAGCCGTCGATGTCCCGATCTTCCTCGCCGGCGGCCTCAACCCGGGCAACTTGGCAGAGGCCATGCGCGAGGTAGGTCCGTTTGCGCTTGATGTGTGCACGGGCGTCAGAACCAAAGGCAGGCTTGACGAAGCGAAATTGACGGCGTTCTTCCGTCAGGTCGAGGGACTTGAAGGCCCCCCTATTTGCGAGGAGAGCCGTGGATGGGAGACCGGCTAACTAGCGTCCTGTCACCCTTGAGACCAGATCGTTCCGATGCAGCGTTCCACACTCATACCGATCAAGCTGCAACCGATCATATCGCCTTTAAAGCTTTTCTCCTGTTTTCGTTTCCTTGCTTATAGTATTTGTGTTTGCGATCCAATCTCCAACAGCGTAGTAACCCATGGATTTCATCGTCAATGTGCAGAAACAGAGAGGGTTTATCTTTCTGATGTCTGGTATACCTCCTGTAAAGCAGTTATCTGTTATATAGGATTCGGCGATTTGCCCGATAATGAGTGAATGGTCCCCTAGAGCAACAATCTGCAAAACCTCACATTCAATATTGATCGGGCATTGTTCGATAAGCGGAGCTTTGTCCAGATGGCCGTAGAATACCTTGAAACCGCATTCTTTAACTTTGTCCGATTTGGAACCGGACACAACACCACAGTAGTCTGCCTCCTTGACCATATCCACGGAGGGGACGTTAACAGAAAATTGTCTGTTCTCCTGAATGCCCCTCAGGGAGTATCGTATGTTCCTGATGGCTATTGACATCGTTGGCGGATCAGCGCTCGTGATACCAGCCCAGGATACTGTGAGGAAGTTGGGCTTACCATCAATATGGGTTCCCACGAGAATCGCTGGTCTGGGATTCAGAAGCTGTTGAGGTCCCATCTTTATTTTGCTCATAGTCCTTGCCTCAGAAACCGCTTAGGCGGCACACGTTCAACCTCTTGGCCTTCTTGGGAACAACATCGGTGTCCTGGATTTGTACTCCAGATATGATACCCCAAATCGAATCTCCAATTCCCGTTCTTCATACACTTTCACGAAGACAAGCAATGCTGGGGCAAACAGGAAGAGCACCCAGAGCACAAACAGCACTGACTGAAACCAGATTCCCAATGATAGGAGGAACGCCAGAGCTGCAAGCACCATAGGATTACGCGTCCAAGCATACAACCAATCTGCCGCCAGTTTCCGACTGAGCGCAATGAAAAAGGGCGCACCGAATCCTCTCAAGGCAAGGTTTACCACTGTCAGCAACAAAGCTGTGCCAGTAATAATGACTAGCGCTAAGCCGATTTCAGATGGTACTGGGAGTACCCAGCCAGACCAATCCTGATGAGTGGTTACCGCTCGAATGATAGGAACACCAAATAGAAACCCCAGAGCAAAATGTACAAACGTGGTTACCCAAACGGCACGGCTCATGGTTGGCTGTTTGTCGAGCATCTTCCTCGCGACCCAGACAACTGGAAATACCAATATGACTCCTCCAACAATGATGGACACGTTTTGGATATTTGAAAGTGGTTGATTGGCCAGACATACCCAGAGAAGCAAAATGAGAACAAGAAGGGCAATCCTGATAGGTAATTCACGAGCAGGTTTCATTGCAAACCAATTCAAGATCCGACGACCACCCTACGGCAGAGCCGCTGAACTGCTGTCGAGAATTAGGCGTGACGGCACCCTAGCTGTTCTGCCCTTCCACCAGTTGCCGTGCGCGTTGGGCGGCTCGCACCACGGCCTTGATCAGCGTCACCCGCAGGCCGCCTTCTTCGAGTTCCAGCAGTCCGTCGATGGTGCATCCGGCCGGCGTGGTCACCATGTCTTTCAGCTTGGCCGGATGTTCGCCGGTTTGGAGCACCAGCGCCGAGGCGCCTAGCAGTGTCTGTGCCGCCAGTTCGGCCGAAAGCTCGCGTGGCAGACCTAGCTTCACTCCTCCCTCGGAAAGCGACTCGATGATCAAGTAGGCGTAGGCCGGCCCCGAGCCCGAGAGTCCGGTGATCGCGTCCATGTGTTTCTCATCAACCACCACCGTGCGGCCCATCGACCCGAAGATTTTCTGGGCGAGCGCGATATCGTCGCTGGTCGCGTGCTCGCCGGGCGCCAGCGCGATCATGCCGTGGCGAATGAGGCAGGGAGTATTCGGCATGGCGCGGACCACGCGCGCCGGGTGGCCCAATTCGCGCTCAATCAGTTGCGTGGTGACGGACGCGGCCGCCGAAATGATCAGGGCGCTCCGGCTGAGCGCGTTGCGCACTTGATGCACAACGCCCTTCACCTGCTGCGGCTTTAAGCAGATCAGGACCAGGTCGGCGCCTCGCACAGCGTCAACGTTATTGGTATGGGCCTTCACGCCGTACTTCTCCGCGATGCGGTCGGCCCGTGGCTGGTGGGCGGCGGTCGCGGTGACCCGTGCCGCGGGCAGAATCTGCGAGCCCAGAATGCCCGAGAGCAGGCCTTCCCCAAGCTTGCCAACCCCGATAAGGGCCAGCTTCTTCACCCCAACCTGTCCCTCGCCGGGCGCGATCGAACTCTTAGAGGGCGATGTACTTTTCATGGTCCTTCCTAAAGAGTAGCTAGTGACGAGTAGCTAGGAGAAGAAACGATGAATTATGAATGATGAATGATGAACAAAAGACAAGAGCACACCTGTTTTTGTCTTTAGTTCATCATTCATAATTCATCCTTTCTTCACTCTAGCCACTATTTTCGTGCTGCCGCTTGCGCCGCCGTGAGTTCCTGTTCGGCGGGGCGGTTCCACGCCATCATCTGGCGCAGTTCGGTCCCCACCTTTTCGATCAGGTGGCCGGTGGCCTTGGCGCGCATCTCCAGGAACCGCTGGCGGCCTTGAGCATTTTCGTCCATCCACTCCTTGGCGAAAGCGCCGCTCTGAATGTCGGCCAGGATCTTCTGCATGGTCTCGCGCACGTGGGCATCGATCACCACCGGCCCGCGCGTGTAGTCCCCGTACTCGGCGGTGTCGCTCACCGAATAGCGCATGTACTTGATGCCGCCCTGGTAAATGAGATCGACGATCAGCTTCAGCTCGTGCAGGCACTCGAAGTAGGCGATCTCGGGCTGGTAACCCGCCGCCACCAACGTCTCGAAAGCCGTGGTCACCAGGGCCGAAACGCCGCCGCAGAGCACGGTCTGCTCGCCGAACAAGTCAGTCTCGGTTTCTTCCTTGAACGTCGTGCGGATAACTCCCGCCTTGAGCGAGCCGACCCCCAGGGCGTAGGCGAGCGCCGTCTGCTCGGCGTGGCCGGAAGCGTCCTGCTCCACCGCCAGGAGCGCCGGCACGCCGACTCCCTCGGTAAAGAGTTCCCTCATGCGATGGCCCGGCGACTTGGGCGCGATCATGATGACGTCGACGTTGGGTGGAGGAACGATGCCCTTGAAATGGATGTTGAACCCGTGCGCAAACACCAGCGTCTTGCCGGCGCCGAGATGAGGTTCAATGGATTCCTTGTAAACCTTGGGCTGGGCGTGGTCCGGAATCAGCACCACGATCAGGTCGCCGCGCCGCGCCGCTTCCGAGGGCTCCACCACTTCCAGCTTCTGCGCCTGCACCTTTGGCCGCGACGCGCTCGCGGCCGGCAGCCCCACGATCACCTGGAGCCCGCTGTCGCGCAGGTTGAGCGCGTGCGCGTGCCCCTGGCTACCATAGCCGATGATTGCAATCGTCTTGCCTTTCAGGTGCTTGAGATCTCCGTCTTGTTCATAGTAAACCTTGGCCATATTTTCCCCCGCGATTCAGTATAGTCTCCAAGTGAAGAAGTTACGAGTGGCAAGTGACGAGGAAGAAGTGGCTAGTGGTTAGTGGCGAGTGGCTAGTAAAAAAAAAGAAGAAAGGCCACCACTTTTTCCGTCTTCTCACTCGCCACTAGTCACTTGTTCTTGCCACTTGCCACTGTCACTCGTTACTTCCGGTCTTCTCACTAGTCACCAGCCACTAGCCACTAGCCACTGCTTCATCCGTCCGCGTCGACATCACGGCCGCATACGGCAGTTCCCCCAGCCCGGCAAAACCGAGATCCTGGGGGCCCTCTTCCGCCGGGAGTTCAATGAGGTACTTGCCGCCGCTGGCGAAGATGAGCTTCGACCGCGGTGAGAGCCCGAGGATTCGGGCCGCACGCGAGTGGTCAGCGCCGGCATCGACAAAAATGTAGCAGGCCTTCGACGCAGGCTCGTGCTGGTAGCAGGTGGCATGGTGGACGCCCTCGGTGCGCCGCAAAAAGTGGAAGAGATGCTCCACATCACCCTCCGGCGTCTCCACGACCGCGGTCAGAGAGAAGCCTGACGCTCCAGCCGCCATGGCCAGCGCGGAGAGCTTCACTCCCTTGCGCCGCAAGATATTCATCAGCCGGCAGGCAGTGATGGGGTCCTGGTCGATCTCAAGCGCGAGCGCCCACTGCATTTCTCTGACTCCTTGGTAGCTGGTAGACGGTATAGGGTATACAGGGAAGAAGCGACCACCCGTGCGGCATGAGCACCATCAAGTTCTTCACCCGCTGATCTTCTCCCTTGACGCTATACGGATCTAACGGAAAAGTTTGCCATCCTCTACCTTTCCCCCTTCTACCGTCTGCCGTCTACCGTCTGCTCTTTAGCCCTTCTACCGCCTATCGTCTACCAACTCAGACCGCCCAAAGGTCGTCAAACGCCTCCTCCTCCACCATCACGCGCGGCGGTTCGACGATCATATCCGCTAGCGCCGCGCCGGGCGGAACAATCGGGTACACATTCTCTGCCGGATCGACGTGGAAATCCACCAGGCACGCCTCGCGATCGCTCAGCATGTCGCGTACCGCGTCGACCACGTCCGCACGGTGCTCCACCCGAGCCGCGCGGATGCCGTACGACTCGGCCAGCTCGGCGAAGTCGGGCGCGAAGTTCAGGTTAATGTCGCAATAGCGCTTCTCGAAGAAGATCTCTTGCCACTGCCGCACCATGCCCAGTGCATGATTGTTGATGATCACGATCTTCACCGGCACGCGGTACTGTGCCACCGTGGCGAGGTCATTCAAAGTCATCTGGAAGCCGCCGTCGCCGACGATCGCCATCACTTGGCGATGGGGAAAGGCGAGTTGGGCGCCCATGGCGGCCGGGAAGCCGTAGCCCATGGCGCCCAGCCCGCTGGAGGAGAGCCACGTACGCGGCATGGCAAACTCGAAGAATTGCGCTGCCCACATCTGGTGCTGCCCCACATCGACGGCCACAATGGCGTCTTCGTCGGCGTGGCGCGAGAGCGTTTCAATCACGAATTGCGGTTTGATTGAGCGGGTGTAGCGGTCGTAGCCAAGTGGGTGCTCGGCGCGCCACCTCTCGATTTGAGCCAGCCACTGCCGGCGTGCCGACAACACCGGAGGGCCCACAGATCCACCGTTCTGGCCTTGGCCAAGGCTTGACGAGACCCCGGCGCTGCCCTGTCGTCTCATCTCCTCCATCAGAGCCTTAAGCGATTCGCGAGCATCGCCCACCAGGGCCAGATCCACACGAACGTTCTTATTCACTTCCGAAGGATCGACGTCGAGTTGTATTTTTTTCGAACCGGTGGAAAAGCCGCTGATCTTTCCCGTGACGCGATCGTCGAACCGCGCGCCGATCACAATCAACAGGTCGGCGCGAGTCACCGCCATGTTGGTGGCGTAGGACCCGTGCATCCCCAGCATCCCGAGCGAGAGGGGATCGCGCGAGGGGAAGGCGCTGAGGCCCATCAGCGTCATGGTGACGGGAATCTGCGTGAGTTCGGCGAGTGCGGCCACCTCGGTTGCGGCGTTGGACGCGATCACTCCGCCGCCCACGTAAATCACCGCCCGCCGGCTTTCCAGGATCATGTTGGCCGCCCGGCGGATCTCATCCGCCTGCCATTCGCGGGCGCGGACCGGACGTTCGTATCCGGCTCCAGCGGGGTAGCTTGCCTGCGCCGGCTCCATCAGCACGCTCTTGGGCAAGTCCACCAGCACCGGTCCCGGCCGTCCCGAGACGGCCGTCCGGAAAGCGCGGTCCATGATCGCCGGAATGTCAGCCGCTGAACGCACCATGAAACTCTGTTTGGTGCAAGGCAGGGTACTGCCGATGGTGTCGGCCTCCTGGAAGGCGTCTTTCCCGATCAACGGGGCCGGAACCTGGCCGGTAAGGGCCACTATGGGAATAGAGTCCATCATGGCCGAGGTGAGGCCGGTAATGAGGTTTGTGGCTCCCGGACCCGAGGTTGCCAGGCACACGCCGGGCTTCCCGGCAGCGCGCGCGTAACCGTCAGCGGCAAAGGCTGCCGCCTGCTCGTGGCGCACCAGCAGGTGGCGGATGCCGGCGCTGTAAAGCGCGTCGTAGAGAGGCAGCACCGCGCCGCCGGGCAGTCCAAACACCACCTCCACCTTCTGGCGGCGAAGACTTTCAAGAAGGATCTCCGAACCTGTAGCTATCGGTCCCATAAGTTCGGCTTCGCTTTAGGCCCAATACCGACCGGTCGGCAGGTATGTTACTCAGCCAAACCCTCACAAGTCAACTTTTTTTCAGAGTTTTTTCGACGCGCAGTACCAGACTGCGGTTGGACGTTTCTTGGCGCGGGAGCGGGACGCTCCCGCCATAGCGGGCGAGACGCCCCGCGCTACCCACAACCGACAACTAATAATAAGGAAAAAGCGGCAACCTTTCTTCTGGCTAATTCGTCTAGGTTGGTGGTAGGATACTGGCAGTGAACCCGGCCCAAGCAAGGCCAGGAGGATCGCCATGAAACTCTCGATGAGAATCTTCAAGGAAGCTATTTCAGGCGTGGCGGTGTGCGCGGCGATGGCTGTGCTCGCGGCGCCGGCAATGGGCGTTGCCCAGGACGCGCCGGAGTATTCGCACGTGCGCATAGTCCGGCTGAGCTTCGCGGAGGGCAAGGTGACGGTTCTGCGGTCGGGCAGCACCGACTGGTCCACCGCCACCGCCAACACGCCGTTGGAAGAGGGAATGAAGCTATCCACCGGCGATGACGGGTTTGCGGAGGTCGAATTCGAGAACGGCTCCACGGCGAGGATTGGCCAGCTTTCGACCCTCGTCTTCACGCAGCTCGCGCTCATGCCGAGCGGCGGCAAGGTGAACCACATGACGTTGGAGCGCGGCTACGCTACGTTTCACGTCCGGCCGGAGGGCGATGATGTTTACGAGGTGAAAGCTGGAAGCACGGTCTTCACGCCCGACGGCAAGTCCGAATTCCGCATCGACGTTGACGATGCCAGCCTTCGGGCCGAGGTCTTCCGGGGAGCGCTGGGGACGGTGGACGCATCGTGGTCCGGTTCGCTGGCCAAGAACGGCGTCCTGGTCCTCGCGCCGGGCTCGGATCAGCCCTTCAGCCTAACCCAGGGCATTACGGAAGATGATTGGGACAAGTGGGTGGCGGAGCGCGATACCGTGCAGGCGCAGGCGGGCGGTGGCCCCGTCCCCGCGACTTACGGCGGTCTCTACGGATGGAACGACCTTTATCAGTACGGCGACTGGAGGCTCCTCCCCGGCTACGGCTACGGCTGGTTCCCCGACGTAGCCTACGGGTGGGCGCCCTACACGATGGGGCGCTGGGCTTGGTACCCGAGCTTCGGCTACACCTGGATCGGCGCCGAGCCGTGGGGCTGGTTGCCTTACCACTGTGGCGGGTGGCTGTCCGATCCCACCTTGGGCTGGTTCTGGATGCCGGGAATGGGTGGCTGCAACAACTGGTCGCCCGCCTTGGTGACGTGGTACCAGGGGCCGGGCTGGACGGGTTGGTCGCCACGGCCTCCGCGGCTCCATCCCGTTGTTGGCGCACCTCCCCGCGGCGGACCGCGCGGCGGCGCTCCTGTGGGTTGCAAGGGGACCTGCATCGCCTTGGTAAAGAACAACGTGATTGAGCAAGGGAAGGCCATCCGGCTCGAGGGCTACAAGGGCGTTA
>JGI26339J46600_10000095_pt1 | contig 29844 bp, 25 predicted proteins | sample BogFormECP12_OM1_FD_46600 | JGI IMG/M metagenome (IMG submission 46600) | reverse complement strand
GCCTGTGAACTATACGAAGAGCTGCTGACCTCCCCAACCAAGAGCGATTCGGACAACGTACACCGGCTACACCGGCTTAACGATCTCTTTCCGAAGTGGAAAGACGCGACGTCAGCAAGGGCGGAAGCCCGGGACGTGTTAGCCCAGCTAGAGTCGCCCGAGGGGACTTGGGTAACAGAAGTAGGCGAGGCCTACATTATGAAGATCGGTCCCTACGGCTGGAAGCTTAATTCGGTCGCGTCCGGTTCCAACTCGCTCACGGCGTTTGGGACAACTTCCGCCCAGGCGAACTCGCTCGGGGGCCAGGGGATCAAATCTCTCGGAACGTGTCAGATGCTTGCATGGGTCGAGGTTCGGACCTCCGAACATGCCACAAAGATGGGTGTCACTATCACAGGTCGCCGGGGGTATGCCACCCAAGGTACACAAGCGACATGGCAAATGTGCCAGGAGATGGTCGGAAAGCTCTACGTCGGGAAACCTTTCGTAGAGAGATTCGAACGGACCCAATGATTCCTACCTTGCCGATCTGATTTTGGAGGACGCCGTGAAGGATCTCGTTACTTACGACGATTGGTTCGAACGTAAGGTCAAAGAGAGCAGCGCGGCGGCGGAGCGAGGCGAAGCGGTCCCCGACGAAGTCGTGGAGGCGTGGGTCGAAGAATTGACGACTGCCGATTGCCGATTGGAAGAGGCGGCAACTGACAACGGACTGGCAACTGACGCCTCTTCAAATCGGCAATCGGCAAATCTTCGCCTGGGAGGAAGACTTGATGCAACGTGACCCGTCTCGCCGCCAGTTCCTGAAAACCTCGTTGGCCGCCAGTTTGGCCGGGGCTGCCGCGCCGCTCGCGGCTTCGGCGCTGCCGGCCCAGGAAACTCCGCCTCCTCGGCGGATCAGCCAGCCGTCGTCTTTTCCCGGCGCCGCCGTGCCCGGGCCGTTGCCGATCAAGAAAGGCGTGCTGCTGGGAATGCTTCCCAAAGAACTGAGCTACGCCGACCGCTTCAAGCTGGCGCGGGACGTGGGCTTCGAAGCGGTGCAGGCCTACACCACGCCCAAGGAGAGCGAGGCGGAAGAGATCAAGAAGGCCGCCGACGCGGCCGGGATCAAGATCGATTCGGTGATGAACGAAGGCCATTGGGAGTGGCCGCTCTCGTCGCGCGATCCGGAAGTGGTGGAAAAGAGCCTTGCCGCCATGCGTACGTCGCTCCAAAACGCCAAGCTGTGGGGAAGTTACTCCGTGCTTCTGGTGCCTGCGGTGGTGAATCCGCAAACCAGCTATCTCGACGCCTGGACGCGGTCGCAGGCGCAGATTCGCAAGCTGATCCCGTTGGCGGAAGAGCTGAAGATCGTGATCGCGCTGGAGGAGGTGTGGAACAAATTCCTCCTCAGCCCGCTCGAGTTTTCGATGTACGTGGATCAGTTGCATAGCCCTTGGGTCAAGGTCTGGTTCGACGTGGGCAACGTGGTGCTCTACGGTTATCCGCAGGATTGGATCCGCACGCTGGGCGACCGTATCGTCGAGCTCCACCTCAAGGATTTCAAGCGGAAGAACGACGGCTACGCCTGGGTGAATCTGGGTGAGGGCGACGTCGATTGGGACGAAGTGCGCAAGGCGCTGGCCGAGATCGGCTACGCGGGGACAGCCACCACCGAGCTCGACGGCGGCGACGCCGCCTACCTGCGCGACGTGAGCCGTCGCGTGGACCGGCTCGCGCTGGGCAAGTAATCGACGATTGCGTCTATTTTGGATTTTGGATTTTGGATTTTGGATTGAAGAGAAGCACGACCAGCGCGCGTTCTTCAATCCAAAATCCAAAATCCAAAATCCAAAATAGATTCCGATGCGCAAACGACTCATGTCGTCAGGTACAGCCATGCCGACCAACGAACCGCAGGATCTGATTCTTCAGCGGCAGAAAAAGCTCCAAGCCATCATGGACCTGGGCTTCGAGCCCTACCCGCGCAAGTTCGAGACCACTCACACCCTGCCCGAGATCGTCGCCCGGTACTCGGGGACCACCGCCGAGGAACTGGAAGCGCAGCGCCTTCCGGTTCGAGTCGCCGGCCGCATCATGACCATGCGTCCAATGGGCAAGGCCGGGTTCGCCCACCTGGCGGGCGGCGGGGCGCAGCTCCAGATTTACGTCCGCCTGGACGCCGTGGGTCAGCGCGACTTCGATCTCTACAAGCTCCTCGACCTGGGCGACATGATCGGTGTGGAGGGGTATCTCTTCCGCACCCGCATGGGCGAACTCAGCGTCCACGCCGAAGGGCTCATGTTTCTGGCCAAAGCGCTCCTGCCGCTTCCCGAGAAGTGGCACGGCCTCACCGACGTTGAGATCCGCTACCGGCAACGCTACCTGGACCTGATGGTGAATCCCGAGGTGCGCCGGGTGTTCGAGAAGCGGGCGCGGATCGTCCGGGCGGTGAGGGAGTTCCTGGAGTCGGAGGGCTATCTCGAAGTCGAGACGCCCATGATGCAGCCGCTGCCTGGCGGCGCGCTGGCCCGGCCCTTCGTCACCCATCACAACACGCTTGATATCGACCTGTACCTACGGGTCGCCCCCGAGCTTTACCTGAAGCGGCTGATAGTGGGAGGCCTCGACCGCGTCTACGAGATCAACCGCAATTTTCGCAACGAGGGGATATCCACCCAGCACAACCCCGAGTTCACCATGCTAGAGTTTTACCAGGCCTACGCCGACTATGAGGATTTGATCGCGCTCACCGAACGGATGCTTCGCCGCGTGGCCGAGGCGGCGGTGGGCTCGCAGGAGTTCGATTTCGAGCAGCACCACCTTTCGTTCGCGCAATTCCAGCGGTTCACTATGAAGGAAGCGGTGGCGCGCTTCTGGCCGCCGGAGGCCGGCACCGGTCCGACGGTGGAAGACCTGCAGGATCCCAAAGCCGTTTTCTCCTGGGTTGACGCCTACAACGCCTGGGCGGCGAAAGCGGGAGGTGACCGCCAGCTCGTGGACGCGCCTTCCGGCACCGCCCCCGGTGCGGTCCTCCAAGCTTTGTTCGAAGCTGTGGCCGAGAAGCATCTGGTCCAACCTACTTTCATCACCGACTTTCCGTTGGAGGTCTCGCCCCTCTCCAAACAGAAGCCCGACGACCCCAACTTTGTCGAGCGCTTCGAGCTCTACATCGCGGGAATGGAAGTGGCCAACGCCTTCAGCGAGCTCAACGATCCCAAGGAGCAGCGCGACCGCTTCGAGTACCAGCAACTCCTGCGCGAGAAGGGCGACCTGAGCGCGCACGCCATCGACGAGGACTACATCCGCGCCCTGAGCTACGGCATGCCTCCCACCGGCGGCGAAGGAGTGGGCATCGACCGCCTCACCATGCTGCTCACCAACTCGCGCTCCATCCGCGACGTCATTCTTTTCCCACTTTTGCGGCCGGAGAAAAGCACGGAGGAGTGATCTCGCGACTACCGGGTGGAATTGCCGATTGCCGATTGCCGATTGACGATTGGAAGAAACCAAATGGCATGCGTTTTCTCTTCCAATCGTCAATCGTCAATCGGCAATTCTTTGGCCCTCCGTCCTTGCTATTCTGAACTACTATGGCTGACATGCTGCCCAGGCCGGGAGAGCCGCCTGCCAGCGCGCCCTTGCCGATGGAAGCCGCTCGCGAGAAGCTCGGGACGGTGACTTCCGCCTGGGTCCCGCTGCGGCAGGAGCTTTTCCGCGTCTTGTGGATCGCTTCCGTGGCCTCCAACGTGGGCACGTGGATGCACGAGGTGGGCGCGAGTTGGCTGATGACGCAGCTTGCGCCATCGCCGTTGATGGTCTCGCTGATTCAGACGGCGGAAGCGCTCCCGGTATTCCTGCTGGCGCTGGCGGCGGGGGCGCTGGCTGACGTAGTGGACCGCCGTCGGCTGCTGATCTTCAGCCAAAGCTGGATGCTGGGGGCCGCGCTCGGGCTGGGTATCCTGACGGTGCTCCATCTCACCACGCCGCAGCTTCTTCTGGCCTTCACTTTCCTCCTCAGCTTCGGCGGCGCCTTGAACGGACCGGCCTGGCAGGCGATTGTGCCGGAGCTGGTTCCGCGTCGCGAGCTGCCGGCGGCGGTTTCGCTCAACTCCGTCGGCTTCAACGTGGCGCGTGCTGCCGGTCCGGCGCTCGGCGGATTAGTGGTGGCCGCCGCGGGTTCAGGAGCTGTCTTTCTGCTCAATGCGGTCTCGTTTCTGGGGGTCATCGTGGTCCTCTACCGGTGGCATCACGCGCCGCGCTCGAGCGTCCTGCCGGCGGAGCGCGTGATGGGAGCTATCCGGGCCGGGGCGCGCTATGTGGCCCATGCCCCGTCCATGCACTCGGTGCTGGTGCGCGTCTCGTTGTTCATGTTTGGGGCCAGCGCGTTGTGGGGACTGGTGCCGCTTTTTGCCCGTGCAACCCTCGGGCGCGGAGCCGCAGGCTACGGCGTGCTGCTGGGATTCTTCGGCACCGGTGCCGTGATCGGCGGATCGATTCTGCCGCGCCTACAGCAGGAACTAGGCCTCCGGCGGTTGCTGGCCGGAGGCGCCCTCGTGTTTGCGGCGGCGCTGGCGCTGATGGCGACGTGGCGACATTTTCCCGTCGCCTGCGTGGGGATGTTCGCCGCCGGCTTTGCTTGGACCACCGAGCTTTCCACTTTCAACACCAGCGTTCAGCTCACTACGCCCGCCTGGGTAAGAGGTCGTGCCCTGGCCGTCTATCAGCTCACTTACTTCGCTGGGATGGGGGCGTGCAGCGCTCTGTGGGGATCGGTGGCGCTCCGTCTGGGCATTCCGCGCGCGCTACTGGTGGCAGCTCTTTCACTGGCGGTGGGCCTTGTGGTGGCCGTGCGCTTCCCGGTGAGCTTCGGCGAGGGCATCGATCTCGCTCCTTCCGCGCGGCCGGCGCCCGTGACGGCCAGCGAGCCGCAGGCGGAGCGTGGGCCGCTGCTGGTGACGGTGGAGTATCGGATCGATCCTCAGCATGCGGCGGAATTCACTCGGGCCATGATCGAACTCGGGCGTGTTCGCCGGCGGGACGGCGCCATGCGCTGGGGTCTGTTTGAGGATGTCGCGCAGCCGGGGCGGTATCTCGAGACCTTCGTGGTGGAGTCGTGGGTGGAGCACCTCCGTCAGCACGAGCGATCAACGGTAGCCGACCAGCAAGTTCGGGAACGCGTGCAGCGGTTTCATCTGGGCGAAGAGCCGCCGGTTGTTTCGCACCTGCTGTATGCCTATCCCGAGGAGCGGTAGGAAATTGCTGCTTGCCGATTGGAAGAGCCTTCAGCTCTCAGCCATCAGCGATCAGCGAGAAATTGACCGTCGTTGCTGGTAGCTGACCGCTGAAAGCTGAAAGCCGTTCCCTATCGGGAATCGTAATCGGCAGTGAAAAAGTGAGCCTGGAAAAGCAGTCAGAGTGTTATACTCATCAAGATGGGCCAGGAGGCGCAGGGAATGAAAGCTTCGCACCGGATCGCATGGTTCTTCACCTTGAGCGTGATTGTCTGTGCCGTGCTGGGAGGCGTCTACGGTCAGCGCGTGGAAGCTACCATCGACGGCGGCGCAGGTTCCGAGAAGGCGATGGCCGAGAATCTGAACGCCTTCGCCAAGATCTTCACGTTGGTGGAGCACAACTACGCGGACCCCGTCAATCCTGACCAGGCGATCTTCGGCCCGGAGAACAATAACACCTTGGGGGCCATCCCGTCGATGCTTCACACGCTCGACCCTCACTCCAATTTCTTCGACGCCGCCACCTATGCCCGCTTGCGGGAGACGGAAGAGGGCCAATACTACGGGGTAGGCATGAAGATCGTGTCCGTGCCGTTGAAAGGCGGGCAGTGGACCACCACCGTGACCGAGCCCATGCCAGGCTCGCCGGCGTTTCGGGCCGGTATTCGGCCGGGCGACCTCCTGCTGAAGGTCGACGGCAAGCCCACGCTGGACCTGGACGGCGAGATGGTGGCCAAGAGGCTAAAGGGGCCGAAGGGCACCATCGTTCAGGTCACGGTCAGCCGCGAGGGTTACGATAGCGCGCTGGACTTCACCCTCACGCGCGGGCAAATCACCGGCCTGAGTGTGGACAATTCTTTCCTCATCCGGCCAAGCGTAGGCTACGTCCATATTGCCAGCTTTTCCGAGACCACCAGCGACGAGATGACCGACGCGCTGAAGAAGCTGGGGGAAGGGGACCTGAAGGGCCTGGTTCTCGATCTTCGCGGCAACCCGGGCGGCGTGGTGCAAACGGCGGTGGGAGTGGCGGACCACTTCCTCGATAAACATCAGCTTATCGTTTACCATCGCGGGCGCAATTCGAGCGAACGGCGCTACTTTGCGCAGGGTGGCGACGGCAAGCGGACGTACCCGATCGTGGTGATCATCGACCACGGCACGGCGAGCGCGGCGGAGATCGTGACCGGAGCCTTGCAGGACCACGACCGGGCCCTGGTGATCGGCGAGACCAGCTTCGGCAAAGGCCTCGTGCAAACCCCTTACAACCTCAGTGAGGGCACGGGTCTGTTGCTGACTACCGCCCACTACTACACACCCAGCGGCCGGCTGATCCAACGCAACTACGACAACGTCTCGCTCTACGACTATATGTACGCGCATGTACAAGGGCCCGCGGCGCACACGGAAGTGCACCACACCGACGGCGGCCGCGAGGTGTTCGGCGGGGGCGGCCTCTCGCCGGACGTTCAGGCGAGCGAGCCCACCTATAATCGGGTGGAGAGCGAGTTGGTGGCGGCCGGATCGTGTCCGGACTTCCTTCTCTGCGGTCCGTTCTACGAGTTCAGCCGCTATTACCTGGGCATTCACAAGACCGTGGGGCGCGACTTCCAGCCCGATGATCAGGTGGTGCAAGCTTTCCGCGGCTATCTCGCCCGGCAAGGAGTGATGCTCTCGGATGAGGACGTGCAGCACAATCTGTCGTTCATCCATGAGCACTTGCGGGAGGTGATGGTGGGCATGCTCTATGGTGAGGACCAAGCTTTGGAAATGACGGCGCAGAATGATGTCCTGGTACAGAAAGCGATCGAGTCGCTGGCCCAGAGCGCCGACTTGGTCTCCCGCGCCAGGACCTACCGGGCTAGCCGCGGCACCAACCGTCCGGCGAGCTGACTAATTTTGGATTTTCGATTTTGGATTGAAGAACCCTTTCTTGGGAAGGCACGTGCAGTCGGGAATGGAACGGCTTCAATCCAAAATCCAAAATCCAAAATTTATACCGTTGCCGGCACTTCCTCCCGTGCCTCGAGCCGCTCGACGTCCGCGTTCGCCTGCGCTGCGGCAATGGCCGCCATATTGACAATTTCCTCCACCGTTGCGCCCCGGTGCAGGACGTGGACCGGCTTCGATAGGCCGGCCAAAATCGGACCCAGGGCCTCGGCGCCGCCGATGCGTGTCATCAGTTTGTACGCGACGTTGGCGGCCTCCAGGCTGGGGAAGACTAGAACGTTGGCGCCGCCCTTGAGGGTCGAGAACGGGTAGTCCTCTTCGAGGATTTCCGGCACCAGCGCCGTGTCGGCCATCATTTCCCCGTCTACCATCAGGCCGGGGTACCTCTCTTTAACTAGTTCAGTAGCTCTCCGGACCTTTTCGGTCAACGGATGCCGGGTGCTGCCGAAGTTGGAGAAGGAGAGCATGGCCACGCGCGGCTCGAAGCCAAAATCGCGTGCCACTTCCGCGGCCAAGACGGCGATCTCCGCCAGGTCCTCGGCGGTGGGCTCAATGTTCACCGTGGCGTCGGAGAAGAAATAGAACTGACGCCGGGTGATGATGACGTACACGCCCGACACGCGGTGGATATGGTCCCGCATTCTGATGATCTGCAGAGCGGGGCGGATGGTCTCCGGGTAATGCTGGGATACCCCGGCCAGGAAGCCGTCGGCGTCGCCCCGGTGCACCATCATCGCTCCGAAATAGTTGGGATTGAGCATCTGTTCGCGCGCTTCGTTGCGGGTCACGCCGCGCCGCTGGCGCAGGTGGAAGTACTCTTCGACGTACGCCTCCAACTGGGGCGACTTGGCCGGCTCCACCACTGGCGCCGCGAAATCATGTAGCCCCAGATCGTCGAGCTTCTCCTTGATCACCGCCGGGCGCCCGATCAGAATGGGGTGGGCGATGCCCTCCTCGATAAGCTGGTGGCTGGCGCGAATGATCTTTTCGTGTTCGCCCTCCGAGAAGACGATGCGCTTGGGAGCGGCCTTGGCCCGCTGACGAACCCCGTGCATCACTTCGTGCGTGCGCCCCAAGCGCCGGGACAGTTGTACCTTGTACTCCTCCAGATCAAGAGACAGCTTGGCCACGCCAGTGCGCATGGCGGCTTCGGCCACCGCCGACGCCTCCCAGATCAGTACCCGCGGGTCGAACGGCTTGGGGATAATATAGTCCCGGCCGAACCGTAGGCGGCCAAGTCCGTAGGCGCGCAGCACGGAATCCGGCACATCTTCCTTGGCCAGATCGGCAAGGGCATGGGTGGCCGCGACTTCCATCTCGTGGTTGATGGCGCGCGCTCGCACGTCCAGCGCCCCACGGAAGATGAAGGGAAAGCCCAGAACGTTGTTTACCTGGTTGGGAAAGTCGGAGCGGCCGGTGGCCATGATAACGTCGGGCCGCGCCGCCTTCGCTTCCTCGAAGCTGATCTCGGGGACCGGATTGGCCATGGCGAAGATCACAGGCTGATCGGCCATGGAGCGCACCATCTCCTGCGTGACGCATCCCGCAACCGAGAGTCCTAGGAAGACATCGGCCCCCACCAAGGCGTCCGCTAGAGACCGCGCCGGCGTCTTGGCAGCCAGGCGCTCCTTGTAGGGGTTCATCCCTTCCGTGCGGCCTGCGAACACCACACCCTTGCTGTCGCATAGGATGATGTTCTCGCGCTTCACGCCGAGCCGGATGTAGTGCTCGGCGGATGCGATTCCGGCCGCGCCGGCGCCGTTGATGACGATAGTCACCTGGGCGAGATTCTTTCCCACTAATTCCAGGGCGTTCAGCAGAGCAGCGCCGGAGATGATGGCAGTCCCGTGCTGGTCGTCGTGGAAGACCGGAATCGACATCGTCTGTCGGAGCGTCTCTTCGATGGTGAAGCACTCCGGGGCTTTGATGTCCTCCAGGTTGATGCCGCCCACGGTGGGCTCCAGAAGCTGGCAGAACTTGATCACGTCGTCGGGGTTCTCGGAGTTCACCTCCAGGTCAAACACGTCGATATCGGCGAAGCGCTTGAAGAGCACTCCTTTGCCTTCCATCACTGGCTTGCCGGCCAGCGCTCCGATATTGCCCAAGCCCAGCACGGCCGTGCCGTTCGAAACCACAGCTACCAGATTTCCGCGGGCCGTGTACTCGTAGTTGAGTTCGGGCTCTCGGGCAATCTCCAGGCAAGGCTCGGCGACACCCGGCGTGTAGGCGAGGCTCAGGTCCCACTGGGTTTGACACGGCTTGGTGGGCACCACCTCCACTTTTCCTTTGCGACCTCGTCTGTGATAATCCAGCGCGTCTTGCTTGCGAATGTTCATAGAGGCACCCCCGTGCGACGATTCGATCGATCCGGCTCGACCCAGCGATGCCGATTGCTGATGGCCGATCCTTGGACCTGATCCTCACCCTCTGCCAGTGAGTCAATCGGAAGTCGCCAAGCCGAAAAATCCAAAAACGCCTTAGCCTCTTATACCCCAAGAACCCCGTCTTTGCACGTGATGGCTCTCACAGGTGGGCGTGACCGTGCTCACCGGCCCGACATGCACTCCGAGGCTTGAGTTGTTGGCCAAGTTCCCCGTCGAAAAAGCGACGGCATACTGATTCTAAAAGACTTAATGGCCACGTTTTTTCCCCAAGGCGGGCGACAGACCAGCTTTTCAGGTTTTGTCGGGCGACCGACAACATGGCGAAAGCAAATCTAAAGATTCCCCGGTGGTTGTTAGCCAAGTTGCTGAGGAGAACGGGTGGAGGGTTGCTCCGTTTCAAGGGCTTGGGATCGAATGGGTCTCCGCCGACCACAGCTCCCAGTCGCGTTACGCCCAGCACTGATTCAATTGCGATGGGAGCAGCGTTGACCGGTGGGGTTATGCAATCGTCAACCCCTGGGGGCGATCCGCTGTTCTTCATCGTGCCGCTTGTTCCACTGGTCTTGAGCTTTGAGGTCGCGCCACTGCGCCTTGTGCGCCTGGCGCATCTGCCGGCTCTCCTGCTGCATCGTTCGCCGCATCTGCTTCCGTTGCGCCTTGGAAAGATGCTGGCTCTTGGCCGAAGCCATTTCGAGCTTGTGCTGCGCTTTGAGCGCGCTCGCCTCCAACTCCTGGCGGGCCTTGATCTGATCCCGGAGGGACACATCTCCCTGCGCGCGCGACGCCGGCACCGACAGCAACCCCATCGCCGCCAGCATCGTGATTGCTATCCGAAGAAGTCTTCGCATGGGATGATAGGACCTCGCCCAGGGCACAATGGGTCCGAACGCTGTTCAGCCCTACTGAATTTCGTTGGGACGGGCCGCGGCTTCGATTTGCTTGAGCAGAGTCGTGGCGGCGTTGCTGACCGCCTCGTCCGGATCGGAAACGGCCTCGTGCAGGAGCGGGATACCCGCCTTCGTCTGGGCCACACTCTCCACCACCATCAAGCGGATGGAAGCATCGTCGCTGTGGAGGCCGTCAGTCAGGGCATCCAGGGCGTCGGCGCTTCCACGGCCCGCCAGCGACTGGATGGCATACGCGCTCAGGGAAGGATCGGAGTCCCGCAACACGTCGTGCAGCGCGGAGACCATGGTCGATTCGTCGGCGACCCCGGACTGGTCGAGAAGCTGGAGCGACTGCAATCGAGTCATCGTGTCCGTGCCGCTCCGGACGCTGGCCAGAATACCGGAAATCGCCGCATCCTTGTCCTGCAAGGCCAGCGCATCGAAGGCCGCCGACTGGACCACCGGATCGGCATCCTGGAGGTACTTGCGCAGGGTGTCGCGATCGCCGGCTTTGTTAGCCTCATGGATCGCCTTCAGCTTCGCCTCCTGCGGTTCAGAGTTCTCCGCTGCCGCCACCTTCGAAGCCTTGGCGAGCATCATGGCCGTTTCAGAATCCAGGCTGCCCTTAAAGATGACCACCCGCATGCCACGGGGCACGGCCAGCCCCCCGCCTCCGGCGATGATGGCGTAATCGAGACGCGAGAGCAGCCCTTGCAATGCCGGGCGCAGTTCCACCCCTGTGAAGTGCGCATAAACGGGGTCGCGGAGCCCCTGCGAGCCCGTTACCACAATCCCCGCTTGGCGGGAGACAACCTGGAGTACCTCCCAAAGCGGAGCCCCTTCGGCGTCGAGGCTGAGCTTCCCCGCCTCCCACCTTACTTTCAGGGCAGAAACGGGGGCTCGTGAGTCCACGGGGCGGGTGGTCGGCGTGACGGGAGGCGGAGCGGATGGGTTGGGCGCGGGCTGCTTCGCTGACGGCGGCGCTGCGGCGGGTGGCGTATTTTGGACTTGGGACGCGGAGGCGTCGTGCCACAAAACCAGGAGCACGCCGGCGAAGAGAATCGCGAGGGTCCTGGAAAACATGTGCTCCAATGCCTCCAAGCTTAGCGTAACACCAAAAGCGAAATTCGAAACTCGAAACTTGAAGGAAGTCGAGAGTCGAAAGTTGAAAGTCGAAAGTGAAGACAACTTTGAAACTTATGGAAAGTGGCATCAAAGTCGGCTCTTTCCACTTTCGACTTTTGACTTTCGACTCTCGACTTTTTCGAGTTTCGACCTTCGCACTACTGCGGGGTCCAATGCGGATGGCTGGTGAAAAGGCCCTGAACAAAGCCGATCTCGTAGACAATGAAGAAGCCGAATGCCAGGCTGATCAATCCGGAAGCGACCGCCATATACCGGTTCGCACGCGTGAAGCGCTTGCCCGTGTACGCGAAGGGCACGGCGATGGCGGCGGTGATCAGCATCATGCCAGCGATCGTGCCCAGCCCGAACACCAACAGGTAGGCGACAGCCCACGCAGGGTTGCGAATGACCGTCAAGACGAGCAAGGCCACGGCAGCCGAACCTGCCATGCCGTGGACGATCCCCACCACCAGGGGACGCAGAAAATGATAAAGCCCCAGGCGGCCGAAGGCGCGGTCCAGCCAGCCCTGTGGCGTGGCGTCCTCTCGATGCCCGTGGCCCGCCGGTCCGTGTCCGTGAACGTGAGCGTGGACATAATCGCCATGAACGTGAAAGTGGGAGTGCGCGGGAGGGTCCTCCAAGGTGTGCGAGTGGACTCCGGGGGCGGTTCCCGAAAGCGGCGTGCCGTGCGGGAGCGCCGCCGGGCTGAGGACCTCGGTGATCCAGCGCATGATCCCCGTCAGGTTGAGCACGCCCAGCAGGATCAGCATCAATCCCACGCCGAGTTCCATGGTGAGGCCGATCCGAGCGGGAATGACGAGGCTGAACACGATGATCGCCGTGCCTACAACTAAGATGGTCACGGTGTGTCCCACACCCCAGAGAGCCCCAATCCAGGCGGCGTGCCTCAGGTTCCGCTGCCGGGCTACGATGGTGGTGACGGCAATCACGTGATCCGGGTCAGTCGCGTGACGCATCCCGAGGAAGAAACCGAGGGCGATGACGGCAAGTAAAGTAGTCATAGGTTCCGCAAGAAGTTAAAAGTCGAAAGTTGAAAAAACCGCCAAAGGTCCGCCTCTTTACTCTTAACTTTCGACCTTCGACTTTCAACTTTTTTCACAGCTTCAGTATACCGGTAGAGACCATAGCCTTAACCGTGATGCCGAGGCCCAGCAGCGTGATCACGCCCGCCGAGGCCATCGGCAGCCAGCGCCCGATCAGCGGACCTTCCATCCTGAAGCGCGACATGAAGCGGCCGGCGCAGACGGTGAGGAGGCCAATCCCGATCAACACCGCGGCCAGGCCCACACTGAAGGCCACGATCAGAAAGAGACCGAATCCGATCCGGTGCAAGGTGACCGCGCTCAGCAGCACCACCAGGGCAGCCGGGCAAGGTACCATTCCGCCGGTGATTCCGAGAGCCAGAAGTTCACGGTAAGAAACCGAACCGGAATTCGGAACGTGGGAGTGCGGGTGCGAGTGCCCCGCTGAATGAGAATGGGCGTGCTCCGGGCTTGCCTCAGCAGCGTGGAAGTGATCGTGATGAGCCTTATGGTGGTGCTCGTGGCCTCGCGCATGGTGGTGCGGGTGCGAATGAGCATGATCGTGCCCATGGGCATGAACCAACCCTGCTGCGTCGGTCTCCTCACCGGCGAACGTCACGCTATGCGAATGCGCGCGCCCGTGGGCATGAACGAGCACCTCCTCCCGCGCTTTAAGCAGCACCTGGTGCGCGTTCGCCCTCTCGTGTGCTTCCACCTCATGCTCGTGAGGATGGACGTGGGGATGAACACGCGGATGAACGTGAGGATGAGAATGCCCGTGCGCATCACCTCTCCGGCGCAGCAGAAACAAATAGAAACCGACACCGGCGATCGTCAGTCCCGAAATGACCCCCAGCCACGGATACAGCCGATCGGGAACGACGTACCTGGATGCGTAGAGCGTGATCGCCCCGAGGAGATACACACCCGCCGTGTGGGAGGCGGTCACGATCAGCCCCAGCAGGCAGGCGTGCGCCGCCGTGCCGCGCGACCCCACCAGATACGCCGCCACAATCGTCTTGCCGTGCCCGGGTTCGAGGGCGTGCAACGCCCCCAGCCCGGCGGCGATGGCGGCCGCGACCACCAGGAACCACAAGCTGAACTCCTTCGCCGCCACCAAGTCCGTAAAGGCATTCCGCGGCGTACCCTGCTGATTGGGGCGGAGGTCAAGGTTGGGAGTCGTGCCACTTTGGATCGGGGGACTCTGGATTTTGGATTTCGGAGTCTGGATTGAAGACTCAGGACCGGCAAATCCGCGTTGCGGCGACAGAGCCGGGCGCAATGCTTGGGCGTGCGCTTGGCTGCCTTCCGCCTTCTGCTTTCTGCGTACTGCTCCTTCTCCGTTGCCTTCTGCAGCGACGAGCCCTGACTCCCGAAACATGACCCGGGCCTCCAGCGCCTGCGGTGGGCTGTTGATAAGGTCGGTGGGGTAGTTCGACAATTGGGAACTGCGGTCCGTCTCGCGAACCGTGCTGCTGGTGACGGCGATCCCCTGTCCCGTCGTCGCCACCACTTCCTTCCAGCCGGCGCGCTCGGGGAAGTTCAGGTCCTGGTAGTCAAGGCGCTCGACGCCGCCGGCGACCACTTCGCTCAACGCGGCGCGATACAGAAAGCCGAGCTTCATGGTGGGAAGGTTACCGGCCCCGGGAGGAAACAGGACATCGTCCGACACCAATTGAAGCGCAAGCCGACGGCCGTTCAATTCCAGCACCAAGCCTTGCTTGAGTGCTTCTGCCTCCTGCGCGAGATAGGCCGCGACCCGTGCGTCGTCAACCTTGGCGACGATACCGGTGCGCTGCATTTCCTGGAATGTGGGAATCTCCGCCATGTCCAGCAGGTAGCGCACATCGAGGAAGCCGTGCTCAATCCGGATCCCGGCATAATGGCTGATGCTGAAGTTGCCCATGGGATGGGCCTCGGCCGGCGGTGCGACGAGGAACAGGCAAGAAAGCAGCATGAGGCAGACGGCAGACGGTAGACAGGTGAATCGTCCCGCTCCGTCTTTGCCTTCCGTGCGTAGAAACCCATCTGGAAACCCTGGAGCGCGAAGAATTGCCGATTGCCGATTGGCGATCGACGATTGAAAGAGAGTCTCAGTGACGATTGTTGATGGCCCATCGAAAGCGCCGCGCGGCTTGCCGACTCCTCTCTTCCAATCGTCAATCGTCAATCGGCAATCGGCAATTCTTCGCCCTTCCAGGGCCTTCGGATGGGCGTCTACCCTCTGCTGTCTACCGATTGCCATCTTGCCCCCCGTCTTTGATTTGCCTGCTAACGCCTACCATCTTCGCCGCGTCGTCGGCATAGAAGATGTGAAACTGGCCATTGGTCGCGAGCGCTTTGCCGAGATAGTCCCCCGCCTTAGCCTTGTCGCCGAGTTGGCTGTAAATCATACCGGCGTGAAAATAGAGCAAAGCATCCGTGGTACCCATACGCAAGGCCTTGGAGATGGCCGCTTCCGCCTCGTGGACGCGGCCGTTCTTGTACAGCACCCAGGCCATGATGTCCCAGGTATAGATGTCCTGCCGGACCTTGAGTTCTTCTTGCGCCAGCTCCAGCGACTCTTTCAACTTCATGTCGTGATCGGCGTAGAAGAGGGCCAGGTCCCGATAAAAAAGGCGCTGGTTAATGGGATTCAGGTTGCCGATGAACTCGATCAGATCATGCTGCTTTTCGGCATCCGCCGGGCGGCCCACCTTCAGGTAAAGGTCATACAGCGAGGCCGCGAACATTGGATAGGGTATGGCGGCTATCGCCCGCGTATCGAGATCGATGGCGTCTTGGTAGCGGAGTTGCGCGGTCCGCACTTCCGCCAGGCCGGCCAGATTGCGATAAGAGTTGGGGTCGGCCGCGAGACCGGCTTGGTAAGCCTGCTCGGCGCCTGTCAAGTCGCCGCTTTTGAAACAAATCTCACCCAATTGATAGTCGCTCCAAGCAATATTCTCGGCGGGCATATGCAGCGCCATCGCCGTCTGGATGGCGTTGCGCATCAGCTCGACGGCGCTCTTGGGATCTCCGAAAATGAATCGCAGATACGCCAGGCGGCTGTCGCGCACATAAGAGATCCCACTCAGTGGCCGGCCCTCCTGGTTCAGATCGCGCAACTTCCCGTAAGCCGCCTGTGCCTCGTCGTACTGTCCCAAGTCAGTGTGCGCATCACCGACAATTGCCCAAGGCGAGGGATCACCCGAGCCCAGGGCGAGCGCGTCCTCCGCCCACTTAAGTGCGTCCTCGAACCGGTGCTCCGCCATCGCCACTACCGCCATGTGGGTCTTGGCGGACGCTGCGGCGGGATCGTTGTTGACAAGGTCTAAAGACTTGCCCAACGATTCCTTGGCAAGCTCGTAGTAAGTGGCGTCGCCGGTCTCTCTGCCCTTCTGGATATAGGCCGCGCCCAGTTGATCGTAGCCCGCATAGTCCTGCGGATACATCTTCACGCGCGACTGAAGGGACCGAATCAGGCGATCCGTCGCGCTCTGCTGCGCCGCCAGTCGAGCGAGCCCGGCCGCTAGCACCGACCACGCGAGAGCCGTAAGGACGACAGCGAGCTTTCTTCCTGACATACCCATCGAAACCCTGTGTGCGGCCCGCCCTGCCGGTCACTTTCCGCGCGCCGCCGCCTGTCCCGAGCGATCTCGGGTCTCGATCGATTGCAATTCCTGGCGGACCTGCGCGGAGACTGTCGAGACCGAATTCAGGTCAAGCGACTCCTTGAAATAATGCTCGGCCGCGCTGCGGTCGTTGAGTTTGGACGCAATTACGCCGGCGTGATAAAAGAAGGCCGCATCCTGAGTTCCGACAGCGAGCGCCTTCTCCATCTGCGCCTTCGCCTCCGCGTACTGGCCATTATCGGCGAGCGCCCAGGCGTAAGCGTCGAGCGTAAAGACGTCGTGCCGGCGAGCCACCTCCAATCGCGCCACGCGCAACGCCTGCGCCGGATTGTGGGCGTAGGTCACATTATAAAGAACGAGCTCGCGGTTGGCATTCGCGGGCTGATCGACCAGTGGCGTGGCCGCCCGCTCGAACTCGGCGTAGGCCGCCTTCGCCTGATCTCGCTGGCCGTCTTGCTCCAGGGCTTGCGCCAAGCCGTACAGGCTCTCGGGGGTCGGCAGCTCTTGATTGCGCCGACGCCAAAGGTCAACCGCCTCTCGGCTGTTGCCCTGTGCCGCGCGCAAGCGGGCCAAAGTCTCGATCGATAGGTAATAGCCGGGGAACTGCTGGAGGGCCTGATCGAGCAACTTTTGGGCGCTCTCCACGCGTCCTCTCATGAGCTCAGCCCCCGCCATATGCGTGAGGATGGAAGCGATCTGCGCGACCTCATGGGGCGGCACCTGCTGGTAGACCTGGTTGTAAAAGTCCAGCGCTCCGTCGAGGTAGCCGTGGACCACCCGCAACTCGGCGGCGCGCAGCAGTCCCCGCGCGTTGTTTTGCCGAAGATCCAGCATCCACTGCGTCGCTTTCACAGACTCGTCGTAGTCACCCAGCGCAAACGCAGCTTCCGCCAGGTAGCCCCAGATGGGAACATCATCGGGGGTACGCTGGTTGAGCGGGCGAGCGCACTCCAACGCCTCCTTCCACCGTCGCTGGCCCAGGAGTACCTCCACCTGTGCCTTCAGGGCTTCAAAATTGCCCGGGGCCAGACTTAGTGATTTCTCCACTGCCTCCGCCGCCTGGCTATAGCACTTCGCATCGGAGATCTCGCGGGCCCAGCTTACGAGGGCAAAGGCGAGGTCGTTGTAGTTCTGATACCGCTGCGGGTTGTTCTGGATGGCCTTCTCCGCCGTCTGGATCTTCTCTTCGGCCGGTGAAAGCAACCCGACCTGTGCTGACGACACGGCTGCTGCCGCCAGTATAACAAGAATCGAACCGCGCCAAGCTTGCATGTTGTCCTCAGGATGGACCGAAGATGGGTTGGCGTGGGCCGTCCGAATCGAACGGCCCACAGCCCCTTGCCGTCAGTTGACCTTGCAGTTGATGGGGGACCCGGCATCGGTGCAGCCGGGGTCGCCGGGGTCAATGTGAACCCGATTGCGGCCGCTGGGGCAGTAATCGAGGTAAGGGAAAGATGTGTGGAAGTGGGTGTTCGGTTCAACCAGATTCGTAACCCCGTCAGTCGCGAGGTCCAAGTCGACGTCATTGACGTTCACGCCATCCCCAAGAGCATTGTTCGGGAATACGTTGCACGCCGAATTGTGACTGGCGCCGCACTTGTTTCCCGCCAGGACGCCTCCGACCGCAACCCGCAGTGTAACATCCACTACGTCGTCAGCCAAACGGCGCCCGTTGGGGAAACCTGCCGGGTCGCCCCCCAGCAGGCCCAATCGGTTGGCACTGCCCGGCGCCGTAGGAGGCACTCCAGTGTTGAGCCTTAGCATGTCCGCGATGGGACCGGCTTTTGTCCCGGCGGCCGCGATGGGTGGTAAATACTCCACCAAGGGTAACAGATCAGTGCGGGGCGGGGGGGGCGATATGAGTGCCCCCGGCAGGAGAACATTGTACAGCGCGTCCACTGCCGTAACGAANACGGGGTTCAGATCGTAGCCGGCAAACTGAGAATCCCCACTCGGGGTGGACATGCTCCAAAAGTCTTTAGCGCCGGTTCCGATGATCAGCTCGTTAATCAGGGGGTTCCCCAAACGCTGCACTTGACGCGTTGGACTCTTCACGGGCGTGCCGGGCAGGACCACGACTTGATTGCGGTTGGTCGTGCCCCAGATTCCGATGGTAGCGTGCGGCGACGTTGCGGGCTCCACATTGCCGGTACTGGTAAGCATCGAGATCGGCACCTGGATCGCAATCGCGTTCACCGCGTAACCGGAGACCGTGTCCGCAGCGAAATTGCCGTTGGTCGCGTCTTCGGCCGCCGTCATCACGCCGGGGACGCCGCTCGATCCGGTGCGAAAGTTCCCAGTGTCAAAAGCACCGCCTAGGTCGATAAAGAAGGGATCGTCCACCGTGCCCGCGAAGACCGAAATCCCGGTCCCGCCTACATTGGTGTAGGTCCCTTGCTGGTACAACGCCGCGTAATTGATGGTGCGAGGTCCCGCGTTGGCAGGCACCGCATAAAGAGTCTGAGAAGTGGAACTTACGGTTGGCGGCGCTGAGGAGTTCTGAGGGTACTGCTCTATCGTGACCGTATAGCTCTGGAGCAGGTTCAAGCCCGGATTGCTGAAATCGTTGATCTGGGGAGGCACCACGCCGTTGGTGCCGTTGGGATTGCTGCCAAACCCAGCCAGGCCCGTGTACAAGGCCGGCGATTGCTCCGTGGTGTGGAATCTGAACTCAAAAATCAACCCCGGCAATCCAGAATTGTTGTTGTCGATCAGAATCCGGTAAAGGACCCCGGGATCGAAGGGAAACCAGTTGGGGCCGTTGGCTGGCTCGAGAAAAGGATCCACGCACATGACGATGGTGATGCTGGGCGGGTTGGTGTCATGGCCGTTGGCGTCGTAACTGCGAAACGCGTAAATGTCGGTGATGTCCGCCTTGGTGTCAAGCGCTGTGATAGGGGCTTCCCGGTGGCTGGATGCCTCCAGACCGCTTGGAACCGTCATCAAGCCGGCGATCACGGTTCCCGCCGCAATCGCCATAATCCCCAAGGCAAGCTTAGCTCTCCGCTTGGTCATCGTGCTCCTCCTTGATTGAGATTTGTGAGTGAAAAACCGGACAGCGTCCGGACTAACGTCGAGCAAAATATACGTTGTCAACTTAGTCTAGGCTTGTACGGGTTCGACCCGCCGTGTCGCCCGCGACAGAAGAAAACGGGTTTGGCGAGCCATACCCCTACAACCGTCTCCGAGCATTCCTAGCCTTGCACCCGGCGAAAACATGCAATGAAACCAATAGCAACCCCCACAGCGCCACAGCTAATCCGGCGACACTCCCACCTCAGCTTGAGGAGGCAGGGCCACCGCCGCCTTAGGGCCGACCTCAAGTCTCATTCACTGTTCTGGTAATCTGTAAACCGCCGGATTCAGCCGCACGTCGCACTGCGACCGCGACTACATCTTACTCGCTGCCGCGATACTTTCTACGTGGATGGACTTGTCGTCCATCACCTGCCCGGTCAGCTTCACTTCCATGCCGAGGTTGGACTCGCTCACGGCGTCCTGATTGTGAATCGCGAACACCTGCTTGGTTTCGGAATTCACGAACACGTACTTTTCGCCGCGCTTGACGCAGCTCAGGCTGCAGCCCTTGTGCTCGGCTTTCATTCCGGCCGCACCGCACTTGCTGTCGCTAATCCAGCCTGTCCAGGTCATCGAATCGGCGGCCATTAAGCTCAGACTGAAGGCCACCATCGCCGCCAGCATCGCCACACACAGAACCGCTTTCTTCACGGCGAACCTCCTCTTTGATTTTGGATCGACCCTGTTGCAACGCTAGAAAAGTTAAGAGTCAAAAGTCGAAAGTTCAAAGGCGAACGTGGAAGCGGTCGGCTTGACTCTCGACTCTTGGCTTTCGACTGCTTCTGAACCGCCAGCGTCCATGCCAGCGTTCATGGAAGGTACGTTAAGGCAGGCCCTCTTGGATTGGAAATTCGAAAATTTAGTTTTGAACCACAATCAAGACACGGCCCCGACCAGCACTTTGGGCCCGGTCGGCTGGATCTTGCCGCCCGCCGGTTCGACGGTAACGGCAAAGGCCTTAGCCTTGACACCGGAAGGCAAACGGGGCAGTAGTACCCCGCCGTTGCCCTGACGATCGGTGTTGAAGATACCGGCGTTGATCGGGTTGCCCAGGTTCGGCACTAGCCAGAGTTGGTAGGTCTGGTTGCGGGGCAGGGTAGGAAGATTGACGGTGTAGAAGACCAGCCCTCCGCTTCTCGGCTCATAAAACGCCTTACCCTCGGGGGCGGGGTGTTGCGACCCTGGCACAAGAGTCACCTTGACACTGTCGGGAGAGAACCAGACACGGAACAAGGCCCGGGCGCCGTTGGATACTTCCTTCTCCTGCTGTAAAGAGGTCTGAAGCGTGCTCACTTGGTTCTGCAGGTCGCGATTCTGGTTCCGCAGGCGTATCACCATCGTCGCGCTGACAACCACCACAACCACGAGAGCAGCGGCAAGCGACACCACGCCCCATTCCCGGAGCGTAAAACTGCGCCAGAAGGGCAAGAGTCGAACGCGGAAAGTTCGGGAAGCCTCCGGCTTGCGCACCGACTCCAGCAACCCCAGTAGGCGCTGCTTGACCGCGGCGGGCGGCGGCTGGATATCTGTCGACCATCCCAGCACGCTGATCCGGCCCTGCGCTCTCGCCAACCTCTGCTGGCACGCCGGGCACTGACGGAGGTGCAGCTCGAAAGTCTGCTTCTCCTCCCCATCGAGCGCGCCCAGCGCGTAGAGCTCGAAGTCCTCGTCGAATTGTGGATGACCCCTTGCGTTCACGGGTTCAACGCCTTCTTCAGCACTTGCAGCGCGGTGCGGAGCCGGGTCTTGACAGTACCCAGCGGCTCACCGCTGCGCTCTGCGATTTCACTGTGGGTGAGACCCTCGAAATAGGCCATCTCCAGCGCCGCCCGCTGTCCGGGAGGAAGGCCCCCGAGAGCCGCCTTCACTCGCGCCATCATTTCGCCCTGCGCCGCGCTCATCTCCAGGCTGGCGCCCGGTATCGCCAATCCTTCCGGAGCCGGGTCGGAACCCGGGGAGGCGCGACGGCGCAATCGGTCGATGGCTCGATTCCGGGTGGTGACCAGCAGCCAGCCCGAAAGGCTGCCGCGCTGCGGATCGAATCGCGAGGCGTTGCGCCAGACCTGGAGAAAAACGTCTTGCAGGATCTCCTCGGCCGCCCCGGTGTCGGTGAGGACCCGCTTGGCCACCGAGTACAATACCGAGCTGTAGCGGTCGTAGAGGGTGGCCAGCGCCGCTTGGTCGCCGGATGCAATCCGCTGCATGAGTCGAAGGTCAGCGCCCTGTTCTTCCGGTTTCATTTGGATGTTCAGCGCCACGCTTTCGTTCTCCTTAGAGATACGAGCAGAATAGGGTAAGCGGATTGGCTGATTTTTACAAGTAGTCAAAGCGAAAGTCGAAAGTTGAGAGTCGAGAGTCGAAAGTGAAGACCGCCGACTTAACCTTCGACTTTCGACTTTTCGACTGGTATGATACCGAGGCGTTGTCGAAAGTCTTCTAGGAGGAGGCGTTAATGACCAAAGTGCTGCGTTGCCGGGACCTCGGGATAAACTGTCCCACTGAGATTCGGGCTGAGAATGAAGATGAAGTCTTGAAACTCGCCGCCGAGCACGCCGAGAGGGACCACCACATCCCGGCGTCGAATGTCCCCCCCCCCATCCTCGCTATGGTGAAGGCGGCGATTAAAGAAGAAAGCTAAACCGGAAGAGAGGAGACAGAAGACAGGAGTCAGAATGAAGAGATCTTCCTTCTGTCTACTGACTTCTCGCTTCCTCTTCTGGCTTCACGCTTCCAACCCACACCGAGCGCAGGTTACTCCGACCGCAACGCTTGCATGACATCAACGCGGGCGGCGCGCGCCGCCGGCACCACTGAGCCCGCCACCGCGGCGGCCAGCAGCACGACCGCCGAGCCAAGCACCGTCACGACATCTGGCGTCTGCACGTCTTGGACGTAGCTGCCTGCCAGGCGCGCCAGTGCGTACCCGCACGCCGCGCCTGCGAGGATGCCCGCAGCCGCCATCACGGCGCCTTCAGCGATCACACGCGTCAGGAGATTCTGTGGCTCAGCGCCAAGAGCGAGGCGGATTCCGAACTCGCGCGTCCGCCGACTGACCGAGAACGCCAGCACGCCCGTGACGCCGACCACGGCAATCGCCAGCGCGACTGCCGCGAAGCCACCGAACACCAGGGCGTTCAGCCGATCCGGAGTGAGCAAGTCAACCGACAATCGACAGCTCCACGGGAGGGTGCAAGCGCCTTGCCAGAGCTTTCGTAGCAGCTAAGTCACAGATTAAAAAGATCCTTATCTGGTAAATTGGCGAGCGCGTGAGGCATTGCAGTGTCCGGTTCTGCGACGGCAGTGTCCGAGGCCGAACAAAGAGAAATGTCGAAACTCCAGCCCTAACTAAGCTTTGCGCCAGCCCGCGGCTTAAGCCTTCTTGCTCCGGTTAATGATGTCGATTCGGACTAAGTTGCGGTGCAAATCCGCCGCATCAATCGGCGTGGGCTGCCACCGCGTACAGAATCGCGATAAACGCTGCGACTCCGACGACAGCACCCACGATAATATAGGAGGCCACTGTGGCGCCCTTCCCACCTCCTTCAGTAACCTTGATGGACTTCACGTCGTTGAAGGAGACCTTCTGATTGTCGATTTTGTCGCCGATTGCGGTTTGAACAACAAAACCCTCGTTGGTGACTTCGCCCAAGCGCCCTTTGATCTTCTCCTTACTGCGTAGCTTAACTTGAACCATCGCGTGCGGCGGGATGGCCAAGACACGTTCCTTCAGCGTCGGAGCCTTCTCGGTCCCAGTCTGCGGCGAAAACGGGCCACCCGCGGCCGATGCCGTCGAGCAAATGGTGAAGGCCACCACCAGTGTGGTCGCGACAGCCTTTCGGGCGAGAGAGCCGGTGGACTGTGACGGCGTGTTTCGAAACACTTCGAGCCTTGCTGTATTCATTTCATCCTCCCTTATCCTTTTAGCTTCAGGATTGTCGTTCGGGCGTTCGCTCGCTTGGTAGCAATTGCCTAACCAATCCCACTGTAGACCCTATATGTAACGGAATCATGGCTTCAGTGTCCGCGCTGTATTTATGAGTGCGTCACGAGTGGAGCCTTGGGGCGACAGTGTCGTTCCGAGGCGACACTGGCCCGCGCAGCCCGCGCGGGTTCTCAATTGAGGAGGGGAAGACGCACTTTGCCGGTTTCGCGGTGCGGCCTGTGGGGGACGAGTTCAGCCTCGGGGGGAGATTGGCTAGTCCCCTGTATGCGGTTCTACCAGCCAGGGGACGTTATGTCGGATCTCGCGTCTTGCAGTTTCCAGGCTGTCGTAAAAGGAGGGTGGACTGTAAAGGGGCGCCCAACCTTCCGCGGTCTCATTCTTGAAGTGAAGCTCTTCCTTGTAACCATAGGAACCTGATGGGTGCCTGAGGATCACAACTCGCCGCTCTCGATCTCGTGAATAAATGAACTCGACAGGTTCAACCATACCGTTGTTGGGCAGGCTCGACCCATTCTTCAGGCTGGCCTGGATAAGGTCGGCCGTGCAGCACCATTTTTCGAAGGATGTCGACCTTTTGCCTCACCGTACGGCCAACAGTGTCGATCACGAGATGGCGACGATCCCAGGGATGGTATTCCCGAAAAACCACCTCTTCCCAGGTCGGCAGCCGCAAACCGGGAATGTCGGTGGCTCGCGTCTTCACCCGGCGTTGATGCTCTCTGGCGTCGGAGCACGGAGTTGAGTCAGGTTTGTTCCCGGGTTTGTTTTTGGGAGGGCCTTCCCGGACCAATGACTTACCAGGTTTGTTCCAGGTTTGTTTCTCCGGACGCTTCAATTCTAAAGGACTTATCAGGTTTGTTCCAGGTTTGTTTTTAGGGTCATGTCATTGATTATACAGCACTTGCCAGGTTTGATTGACCCATTTTTTCATTTTTCGCCGCCACCGCCCCGGCCGCCACCGTCTCATGTTCCCTCGAAGGGTTCTCGCAGAGGTTTTCAGGGTTTTGGGAGAAGGAAGCGCCGCCTACGGTGCCGGGTGGCGTTGCGACGGCGGATTGCGGGGAAGATGCCGGCCCCGCGTGCGGGACCGCCTCTACGTCCCCCGCTTCGGACGGCGACGCCTGGCGCGACTTCTCCATGTTCCCTGTCCTTTCCTGTTCCCTGTTCCTTGTTCCCTATTTCGGACCGCTTGGTCTTCAACTGGAGCAGGAGCCGAGTGTGCTCGCGGAGCTGTCTCTCGAGCGCGGCTTCCTTCTTATCTACGTACTCCTGGGTCAGGTTTGGCCCGGCTTTCTCCCTGATGGTCATCTCCCGATGGTAGAGTTCGCGCTCCTGCTCCACGTCGTTCCGTTCCTGCTCGAACCACTTGGGCAATTCCTCGCAGGCTTTGTGCATCGCCGCCTCGTCGTCGCCGAAGTAGTCAATGATCAGCAACCTGATCCTTTCCCCGGCCAGGGTGGGACACTCACCGTAAAGCTCACGCATCGTCCCCGGATACTCGGCGGGACACGTTTGCGCCTCACACCATTTCTCGATCAGGTCCAAACGGTCGAAGATCCCCTTGAATTTGGACGGCGAGTCCTTGTCTTGAGCGCGTTGAGGGAAACGCGCGCCTTGCCTTCCGGGGTCTTGGGTCCTTTCGATTTCTTGCCGTTGGCCTGGCTGGCAGCGATTTGAGCTGGCGTCATTTCACGTTCGACTAATGACATGCACTAATCTCCTCGGCCTGCTTCGCCCCGATACCATGCCGCCGGACTATTCTCTATTTCGACTAACGGCAACCCACAGCCGCATTCGGTCCGAAGCTAGCCTAAAGAGATATGATAATCCACATAGTCTTCATTGTCAAGAACAATATCTTACGTAGCATTATTAAGTCGCGAGTAATAGTCTTGCAGGGTTGTGTCGAATGCCCTGCGGGCCTACGGCGTTGCTCGCGGGAAGGCGCGGCCGACAGTCCTACGCGAGTTTACGGCACTTCTATGGGTAGGCCGTAGTGCGTCCGAGTGGATTATCTCCAGTGCCCGTCGTCCCGGATTAACTCTGCTCAATCGTGGGTAAAACACTATTCCGACAAGGGAGGATCTATGCCTCTCCCGAGGCGCTTGAGAAGCTGACAAATCAGTGGTGATAAGGGGACTTCCCAACACTTATGGTTGTTCGGGGGCGCTGGCTCCCGAGCTGCCGATGCCCAGTCGGAATCCTTAAGGCTCGGGCGAACCGGAATCTAAGGGTATTTCCGAGCGCGACGTTTAACACACCACAGCCATGCCGCATGGAAGAGCTAAGCAGGGCAAAAGTTGGCCAAGGGGTTCACCCTTGGCGGAGAATGGTCGCGACTGCTGCTTTTGAGAAGTTCTAGGTGGGCCGGGGCGGAGCCTGGCATAATTACAGCCGGTCAAGAGTCAGGCCATCAGGCTGGCCACCGAAGTACTTTTGCAGGGCGTTCATGAAAATCTCTTTGTCAGATGCCACTTCAGCAAACAGAGTCATAGAAGATCCGAACTTCAGGTCATCCGGGTAGCCGAAGATCTGCTCTATTGAACGCCCGTCCACAAGGTTCACAAGCCGAGTGCACTCTCTTAATCTAGGTCCGAGAATTGGATGCCGCAGATATGCTTCGGCTTCGGCCCGCGAAGAGATGCCGAATTTGCTTGCCATCCAACGATGACCTAAACCCTTAAGCTGAGGGAATACAAACCACATCCAGTGCCCCTCTTTGCTTCCTGCCTGCAACTCTGAACACACCTGCTCAAACATCGGGTTCTGCGCATCTACAAACCGCTGTAAATCATAAGGATCATTCATATCGGTTACTCATTCTTCCTTCAGCACTGCAACCGGATCCATCCGCGCAGCGCGCCACGCTGGCACTGCACAGGCAGCGAGCGCGATCGTCCCCAGTAGCACAGTTACAGCGCTGATCACCAGCGGATCCAGCGGCCGAACGCCGTACAGTTGGCTTGCGACTACCTTCTGCAACCCGGCCGCGCCGACGAATCCCGCCGCCAGCCCGATGGCGACGAGCACCAGGCCTTGCCTGAGGACCAGGGTCACTACCCCGGCTCCCGTGCTGCCCAGTGCCACCCGGATGGCGATCTCGCGCCTCCGCTGTGCCACCAAGTAGGCGAGAACACCGTAAGTGCCAATCGCCGAGAGGAACAGCGCCAGGCCGCCAAACGCCAATGCCAGCATGAGCGACGTCCGGCGAGACGACATCGAATGCGCAGCACGCTCGTTCATGGTCTTGACGTCGAAGAGTGCCAGCTCCGGATCGATTCGGGCCACTGCCGTGCGAACCGCACGCGCCATGGCGCCCGTCTCGCCCGCGGTCCTGACCGCCAACGTGTAATCGCGCGAAGGGTTCTGCGCGTAGGGGAAGTAGTAGGCGCCGGACGCCCCCTTGGCTCCGGCAAGATCCTCCATCCTGACGGACCGGACCACCCCAACCACTCGGTACCAGCGTGTGTTGACATCAGGGTGGGCTAGTTCTTCCGGATTCCGCGGTCTGAACATTCGCTGTCCTATCGGATCTCGATTCGGCCAGAAATGGCGGGCCAGCCGGTCGTCGACGATGATCACCGGCGCGCCGCTCTCATTGTCGCCTTCCTCGAAGTAGCGCCCGCGCATCAGGGCGATATTCATCGTCTCGAAGTAGCCGGGGGTGACAGTGAGACGGTACGGAGAGATGACGGACTCGCCTGGGTTCATGACATGACCCTCGGCCATGATGACGCTGGAACTGTAGTTGTCGCCCAAAGGAATCTCGGTGGTCGCCCCGGCGACGGCCACGCCTGGCAAGTGTCGAATGGAATCCAGTGCCCGGTTCAACAGAGTCCGCAACTCCGCATCGCTTCGATACCGGGCTTCCGGCGCGCTGGTTGACGCGGTTACCACACCTTGACTCGTGAAGCCTGGATCAACCGTTAGCAGGTGGCGGAAGCTGGCCAGGAGCAGTCCCGCTCCGGCCAACAGCACGAAGGCCAGTCCAATCTCAGCGCCTACCAGGGTCTGGCGCAACTTGCGGCTCTGGATGCCGCTTGTGCCCGTCCGCCCGCCCTCACGGAGCATGGCGCTCAGGTTCACTTTGAAAGCGCCGGCCATCGGCACGAGTCCGACCAGCGCCCCCACTACCGCGGCCAACCCGAGGACGACAGAAACCACGGTGCCATCGATGCGAACTTCGTCCGCCCGGGGAAAGCGGTCGAGCCCAAGCGCCGCCACCGCCCGCAGGAGCGCTGCACCGAGCAGGACACCCCCATGCCGCCCGCCCCTGCCACGAGCACGTTTTCCACCACCAACTGGCGCGAGAGCTGGGCTCGGCTCGCGCCCAGCGCCAATCGGGTAGCGACCTCCTTGCCGCGAACGCTCCAGCGGGCCAGCGCCAGGTTAGCGATGTTCAAGCCTCCAATCAGCAGCACGAACACCGCTCCGCCCCATAGCAGGTACAGCGCGCCTTCTACATCTTTCACCAGCACGTGCTGAAGGAGTTCCACTTTGGTATAGAAGCCCGCCTTGATGAGGGTGTCCTTCCACTCGGGAAGCCGTTCAAGGTTGGCGGCGTTGAGAGCGGTGATCTGCGATTGGACCTGGGCCAAGGTGGCCCCCGGATTGAGCCGCCCGATGTGGCTCCAGTCGTTGCTGTGATACTGAGTCTTCTCCTCGGCGGTGAACGTCAGGGGGACCCAGAAGCGCACTTGCGGTCTCAGNAAGACGAAACCCCGCGGCATGACGCCCACGATGGTGAAAGCCGTGCCATCCAGACGCAGCTCGCGTCCAATCGCAGAGGGGTCGCCGCCACAAAGCTGCTGCCACAGCGCATGGCTGAGAACCACTTTGTGCTCGTTGCCGATCTTGCCCTCCTCCGGGGTAAATGCCCGCCCGCGCGCCGGAGGGATCCCCACCAGCTCGAAGAAGGATGGCGTCACGGCCATGCCCGAAACCTGCTCCGGCATGCCGTTGACCTCCAGCGTCTGATCCACGGCCCGGTACATCGCCTGTTCTTCTAAAGCCGTCACCACGCGGAGACGATCGAAGTAATCCGGGGCGCTGCTGTTGGTTTGATCGATGACACCGGCCTTCGGATACTGGTTGGACATCAGTACGATCGCATCGGCGTTTGGACCCGGCAACGGGCGCAAGAGAACCGAGTAGACAATCGCGAACGTAACGGTGTACGCCGCAATGCAAATGGCCAGAGTCAGCACCACCGTCGAGGCAAACCCCTTGTCCCGGAGCAAAGACCTCACGCCGTGCTTCATGTCGCGAATGAGGTTCTCCAACACGCCTCTGTCTCCACTACCGACTAATACGTCTGGGTGCGCGTCTTGGTTCCTGGAGCGCGTCTTCGTTCCTGGAGAATGTCGCCAAGCAGGCTTCGTGAACACCGGCCTTCAGCGTCATCGCGCCTCGCGGCTGGCTTAGCGCCGCTCGCTATGTTCTTCCGCGCGAGCCCTTCCGCCTGGCTCTTCACGCGGCCAGGAGGCCTCCACGACGGGGCGCATAGCTCGTGCTTAGTAGCCCCGGGTTTACGTATTCCTGATGAGAACAGCTCGAGTATCAAACAAAGCGCTGTGGTATGGGGATTTCCCGCCAAGAATCCAAAATGGGCATGGACAGGCGATTTGCGAGTCTCTTCCTACGGCTATCGCCGTAACGGGCCTGTATGGGGAGACGAATGTGCGGATCATCGACCACGTCTGGCCGTGGCCATCAGCTCAGGCGGAGATTCTTCAAATAGTTAAAGCTGGTCGTAATAGCTTCGAACGGACTGCCGTCGCAGCGGTCCTGCTCGACAAAGATGTGCTCGGTACCGGCTTTGCGCACATGAGCAAAGATCTTCACCCAATCAATGCGACCCTTGCCGACGGGAGCGAACGGGTTGGGCCCGCTATCATAGGGGAAGCTGGTGGTACTCGTTGGGAAGCCCGGCTTGAAGTCCTTGATGTGGAGCAAAGGAAAGCGGCCCGGGTACTTTTGGAAGTAGTCGAGCGGGTTCTGACCTGCGTAGGTGGCCCAGAAAACGTCCATCTCCATCTTCAGCAGCTTCGGATCGCAATGCGCAAGCATGATCTCGTAGCCGGAAGTGTCACCTAGGCGGGCAAACTCGTGGAAGTGGGCGTGGTAGCAAAACTGCATTCCAGCTTGCTGCGTGAGCCTTCCGCATTCGTTGAATAACTCGGCCCGCCGCTCCCACGCTGCGGCGTCCAGTTCCGGGTTGTCGCCGACCACAAGGTAGCGGAAACCGTAAGGATGAACATGGTCTAACGTCTTCTTCCAACTCTCGACGTCCTCGGGCACATCAGGATAAGTGCTCGGCGCCGTGAGATTTGCAGCGCGCAGGTAGGCCTTGAGCGTTTCTGCCGGAATCTCGGTCGAGGCTTCCACTTCGCGATAACCCGTGGCACCGACTTTCTTCAGCGTGCCAGCCGGATCTCTGGCGAACTCGTCGCGGACNGTATAGAGCTCGAGGCCGATGGGCTTGGGCNAGGCGAGGTGACCCGCGCCCCAACTCTCCGCCGCAGAAATTGCCGCGGCACCGGAAACGCCACAGATTGTTTTCTCAAGAAATTGCCGACGAGTTAGCATAGTTTACCCCCCAACAAAGCAGCAG